>Ga0209401_1000085_pt1 | contig 63600 bp, 88 predicted proteins | sample M_140807_MF_Meta_FD_187318 | JGI IMG/M metagenome (GOLD analysis project Ga0209401, IMG submission 187318) | Freshwater microbial communities from Lake Montjoie, Canada to study carbon cycling - M_140807_MF_MetaG (SPAdes) (version 2) | ecosystem: Environmental > Aquatic > Freshwater > Lake...
AACAGGCGCTAATCAAGTAAGGAATAATACATTATTAAATTCAAAAGAAAAATCTACTCTTTTATATAGAAATAGATTAGAAAAAAATCACATTAAAAAGGGTGTATACGATACTATTAAATCAATAGATGATTTAGGAAAAGCAGAACTTAATGGATTATTAGAGATGATTGCAGAAGACGAGGCAGCTATGGACTTACGCAACGCGCCAGACTCTAACCCCTAGGTGATTATCTTTGCTAGTTATAAAAACTTTTACTTGTACCTTTGCCCTTTTAGCACCACATTCAGCGGCATAAAGAGTTTCAGCAGTATTTAAAGTAGGTATAAAAAAGCTATCCCCTATGTCCATATACTCAAAAGGGAACAGCCATGTAGGTTCACTAAGCTGATCCAGATATATCTCCTTTTACTTTAGCTAATATATCTTTCTTTTGAAATGCATAACACATCAAGTTATACTCTGAACTACTTGCATCTTTCCAACCTGTAAGCATTCGTTTCTTTTCTTCCCAGAATTTAATATCTGAATTAGCAATACGCTTTTTAAAGTCAGCTTTATTAATATCTAACTCAGCAATTAAGTAATTATTAAATATGCTTCGTGGTATATAAATAGTACCTGTATCATCTTCGGCTCTAATAACTAATGGAGTTCTTGGTTCATCTGCAACCTTACCATCTCTCATAACTAAAGTGCCAGAATGGTTCTTAATTAAAAACTCTGTAAGAATATTCTCATAGTCGATAGTATTAAACTGAATGACATTGTTCTTAATATTAAGCATCTCAGTTATTAATCGTTCGTATATTTTTTCTACATTACAGTTATCTAATATACCATATTCAAGTGCAACTTCTCCAGCACCCAAAGGTAATGCAATTAAGTTATGGTAATATCTATCTCCAGGATCAGAGCCATAGTCTTTAACAAATCTATCTACCCATTTTTGATATCGTGGGCCTAGTTTTTGGTCTTCATTAAAATGCCTAATGATTTCACCTTTATTCTCTAAATCATATATAGCCTGTATAAATTTAGACCCTGCATGACCGTAGTTAGCTTTAAAGGCTTCAAACACACGCTTACCGTAGTTTAAATCTGTTTGTAATATCTTAGGTTGACCTAGCATAAACTCAATAATACGAGCCACTTCACCGTTAGGGTCATGTTTTAATGCGGTCAACTTATCGTATATAGATTTATTAGATGTAAACAAAGCTATCATACTAGCTGATGCCTCAAAGTCTCGTTCAGCATTTACCGATGCTTGCATTTTAAGTTTAGGTTTACCAGTAGAAATCATATGCGACATTTCTGATAAGTCTTCAGCATCTAAGTTAGTAACCTCATCGTGAGCATAAGTCATATTATGTAGCGTGCTAATTCTTCCTTTTAAAGCATTAAACGTACCGCCCTTTTTAGCGTGAACATATAACACTTTAGGGTTACCCCATATACTTACAGCAGAGAATAACGCACCTGTTTTAGCCGCACCTGTATCGCCTGTTAGACAAATAATGCCGCCATCAGTATTAGTATAAGCCATAAGCGGAGAAGCAAAGCCAGCTAACATAGCATATTGATGTAGTTCCATACCAGGAGTATCTAGTTGATTAGCGGCTTTCTTCCATTCTTCAAACGTACCTTTAGGTGCCATATGCTTACCAATCTTATCTGTAATGGCTGAGAAAGGTGACTGGGAAACTGAGCCATCTCTTTTATATTCTCTATCACCTATTACAAAAGAAGTTCTGTCGTCATCTGTCCAACCCATTTGATTTCGCATAATGTCTGCTTCTACTTCGTTAGATAAAACTTTACCCCACTTAATTAAATAATCCATAACTATTATTACCTCGTTCTTTTTTAAATATATGCCATGATTGGCTAAATGTGATGCAGTTTTAATTGGCTCGTAGGCTAATCTCATTGGAAATAAAAACTCTACGGGTTTGTCTTTAGGAAATGTGCATCTAAGTAATAAACAGTCCCCGTCTGCCGGATTTTTAAGTCTTTGCTTAGGTTTAAAATGATATTCTGATACTTCAGATGGTTCTTTTTCTAGGTATTGATTAGTATCAGGGTCCCATACAGGTAGTTCTTTTTTATATATACCACCATTAGCCCCATGAATATATGGAAACATACTAGCTGGTAATATGAAAGGTTCTTCGGTAGATAATGCAGTGGTGGATTCTTGAGTTATTACATTACCTACTTGTTCTTGTTTAGGCACGGGTACCATTTTAAATACCTTACCTAACTTAAGTGGATTAGTTATTCTGCCTCTATGTGGGCAACCATTACATCCGCCAGGATTAGCATTGTCAAAAGAACCACAAGAATGTACCCCATCAAAAGAAGCCGCTTTTAGTATTGTATCTTCACGACTATAGTTCTTTGCTCCTTCTGATAAGGTATGTATAGCAGTCTCAGAATCAACGCAACGACTAGCTACGGTTAATCCAGCAGTCCATAATTCATAGCTAACATCGTTGGGATGCTCCATCATATGTTTAATTTGGTTACATCCAGTACCTAACATACTTTCTTTTAAAATTTTATCAAAGCTAGCTTCCCAATTATCTAGCCCATGCATTCTTCTTTCTTCTTCGGTTAGACCTTTAAATGCGGCTTTTAATACATCTTCTGTTGAAGAGTCTACTGGTCCTAAAAATTCTTTAAATTCTTCAAAGACGTAAACAGGTAATTCATCGCTAATTACTTTCGTTGGTGATGGTGGATTAGTTTTGTAGTTAAGGCAGTTAGGTGCACGAGTAATGCGACCTTTATCAGATGTCACTGATGGGTCAATTTTAAAGTCTTTATCTAAACACAGTTTTTTAAATTTTTCAGAGTATTCTTTCCATTCTTCAATAGGGATGTCTGCATTAAAAGCCCACCATGCCCATATACCTCGACCAGAATCTACTCTAATAGGTGGTGGTAAGTTAGTCTCAATAAGAAATTTATCTAATGCATTGTTAGCTTCTTCTTTGGATTTATATTTTTTATTGTTTTTTTCTTCGTCAGGTATGCCTTCTTGTGGGTCTACATCTAGGTCTACAAAGAGTGATCTAGAATATAAAGCGTTGTCTTTTCTTGAATAACTTTTTTGAGAACTGTGGGTTACATATATATTGTGACCGTCTTGTTTTAACTCGTTTATTTTAGGTTCTACTTCATCTATAGACTCTACGTAATAATTTGTTGTTTTTCCTGTAGTCTCTATGGTCGCTATACAGTAGACCCCTTGAGATGGCAATATCTTTTTATAAAATTCTGTTATGCCTATCATGTTTATTCTTTCTATTTTTAGAGACAACAATGCCCCATCACATTAATATGTGTTTTTAAAATTATTACGGAGAAATTCTATTTTACTACTTTTTAAATCTTATTGTTTATATTTAACTCTAAATATTTTTTAGCATCGAGAAGAGTTACAACAGGTAATTGCCCGTCATGTAACCCCTCTTTAACCAATACTATAAAGTTTTCAATTTTTGTACAATTTTTATCTCTAATAGCTTTACCCCTAAACCAACTATGAATAGTCATTCTTGACACTTCAAAAACTTCTGCTACATATTGCGCAGGTAGGTTTGATTTAACACATAGTTTTGCCAATCGTACCCCTAATCTTTTTGGGTCAAAGTTTTTTAAGTCTAATAGAAACTCTTCACTATATGGTCTTGCCATTTACTTCCCCTTATGATTTAACTGACCATTTTTTCATTACGTCATTAGCATTATTTACTGTTTGAGGTTTAACTTCTTCAGTGCTTCTTAACACTGGCTCATCTATAACATCTGCTACTGGTGCACTAACAACTTGTGGTGTTATAACTTCTTCACTTGTTGAGTCATTTTGATATACAGTTAATTTAACAGCTTGTTCTGCGGCAGAAGATTTACTTTGTCGTTGTAATACTTCCAAGTCACTAGAATTAACTGCGGCGGCAGGGTTAAATAAAACTTTAGGTGTTGAAGCCTTTGGATCAAATTGCATCTTAGTAACAACACGACCAGCACTAACATTGTTATTAGCTAACATTTGAATATATGGTCTAAATGGATATTTACCACCTTCTTCCTTACCAAAACACGATGTAGCAGGTAAAACTAATTGCATAACATCACCAGAAAGATCATTAGGTAATACAACTGCCATTCTCCATGATAGACGACATGCAGTGCCCGTACCATTAACACCTGAATTTTTAGCACTGAATTGACAAGTATCACAGGTTTTAGATTGGGGTGATTTAACATCAATATCAGGTACACGAGAGTCACTAGACCAACATGTTGGACTAATCTTTTCACCTTCCTTATATGATTGTGCATAGAATGTTCTTGAAGCGGTGTGTGCCATTTTAACAATGACAATGTCCATATAATTATTTTCTGAGACACTTACTTCTTTACCACCGACTACTTTGCGAAACGACTTACCACGAATTGAAATACGTTTATTGCCACTATTAATGGCACCGCCAGCAACGGCTAGTGTATCTTCGTCTAAACCTGTTTGAATAAGGTTTGGACTATTTTGTAATATTACCGATAATTCACTGTTCATTATTTTCTCCACTAAATTGACTTGCTTATTGGTTTGCGTACAGTTATTTTAAATTCTCTCATGGTGCTGATACCGGGAGGAAGACCCTCGTTTGACCGAGAACCCATATACTCTTTAAAATTATTTTGACTAATGCGTTGTTGCAATAGGTCTAGTGCGTTGTTATCCACAACGAATTGCTTAAAGTTGTCCCAATCGCTACAAACATAATCTTCTTTTAAAGACTTAATGATAGTCCCACTCCCTGTACGAATGCTATCAGCATTTATTTCATTGCAGGCTACCATCATAGCCCGTTCCAATTCGTCTAAGTCCGCTTTTAAATCAGCATCCTTTAACTCGAATTGATTTTTAAGTGTATTCCTTTCTGTTCTAATTGTCAAGTATGTTGTTACTAAATCATCTAATTTCATGTCGCTCATTTATTTCTCCTTCGATAACTGATGCTATATAACTAATTAAAAAGACTGCTGATACAAAAACTACTAAACTAATTACTACATATTCTTCACTCATGTTTCTATTTCCTCTCTATATAAATCTACTAGCTTGCTATGCATATCCACTTTGTTTTGTAGCATGTCATACATTCTTCTTTCAATATCTGAGCCTTGTAAATGTACCACCGTCATCTTATTAACTTGTCCTACTCTATCCATACGAGCAATACATTGTAAATATGTTTCGACTGATAGCACGGGAGACCAAAATACTACCGTATCAGCCGCCGTTAAAGTTACACCGTGTGATGCCGCTTGGGGCTGAATAACTAATACGCGAGGGTCATACATATTTTGAAACCTAGATATAATTGCAGGGCGTTCGGTAGCTGATACTGATCCATTAATTATTTCACTAGTGATGCCGTGTGAATTAAGATACCTTGACACCACTTCAATTGTATGTCTATATGGTACAAAGATAATTGTCTTATGTTCTGTCTCGTCTAGCACCTCTTGCAAAGCCGCTAAACGTGGGGATATATCAAACTCAATAACATCTTTGTTATCTGTATAAACTGCACCGCCTGAGATTTGGAGTAGCTTATTAACATTAGCCGCCGCGTTTACCGCAGTTACTTGTTCTCCAGCCGTGTTTATTAACATTTCTTTTTTCAACATTGTGTAATATTTATGCACTTGGGCTGTCAATGGAACTTCTCTTGTCTGATACATAACATCGGGCAAATCTAGACAATCTTTTTTAGCATATCTAATAGCAGGTTTTAATGCTTTGAATACTTCATCTTTTGAGTTTGTCTTTGGTAGCCATTTGAAACGAGATACTTGATACATAACTTTATCTCTCCACCCTGCCGTCACCTTAGGAACTCTTTGAGGACAGACTAATCTAGCCAATCCATACGCATCTACTGGTGATTGAGAAGCTGGGGTTCCTGTAAGCATCCATAATCTAGTTGATGGTTTTAATATTCTAGATATTGTTTTCCATCTAGAAGTTGTAATGGTTTTATATGCATTAGCTTCATCTATTACAACTAAATCAAAATCAGCTTTAGATATGGCGTCTCTTACTACATTAACCCCATCATAATTAATAATAACAAATTCATATTCACCATTAATAATCTTAATCCTTTTCTCTGCCGTACCATGTGCTATGGCTGACGACCTATGCATGCAAGTATTAAAGACATCGCCTTGCCATGCTGAATACATTATAGATAAAGGACATATAATAAGAACCCGTTTAATTTTCTTTTGGAGCATTAAATAATCGCATGCCCATAACACAGATGATGTTTTTCCCGTGCCTGCTTCATTAAAACAAAAAGCACGATGATTAATAGATAAAAATTCTGAAGTTACGCGTTGATGGTCAAACGGTTTATATAAACCTGGCCAATTATAATCTCGTGTGATAGGGGATGGTAAGTTATTTCTGAATGATACTAGTTGATTAAGGCGGGTCATCTCATCAAGTCCCCAGTATACTAATACCTCGGAGAGATTGCCTCTTTTTTCTAGAACTTCACTTTTTTCTATATTATTTATTATGCTATCTACTATATGAGTAGGAGCAATAAACTTTACTGCTGAATTTTCTATAATTTCCATACTATCCTTAACTAAATAAACTAAGCCTCACCGAGGCTTTTAAATACTACTAACTGATTATTTTACTACTATTGATTTATATGTCAAGTATTATTTTTTACGTTCTTTTTTACTTACTTCGGAAACAAGATTGCCTTTTGAATCTCTTTTGAATGATCGGTTTTTAGATGCACTTTGAATGCGTAAACCGTCTTTATTTGAACCACCTTTATCAAGGGCTTTTACATGTGCTACGTCTTTACCTTCTCGCTTATCAGCCTTGCCATTACCATTTAAATCTGCGCCTTTTTTATCAACAGAGCGACGACCACGCTGACGTTCCATACGACGCTCGTGTTCACCCCTATCTTTTTCCTGCTGATATTCTTTCTTATAAGGTCTTGGTTTATTAACGTAAGGCATAGCGGTATTATATCTTAAGTCTTATTAAATTCACAAGACTTTACAGGGCAATATCCACATAAAGGGGTAGGGTTTGGTTGCCATGTATTTGAATTATATGAGTGGTCTAACCTAGTAAGTGGTCCCAAAAAATGTCCCCAAGACTTATCTATGTCTTCTCGTTTATATTCTTCAGGGATAAATTGGTTATGAGCTAGAAATAATAACCCTGCTTTTACCTTATTAACTTGTGGGAAGTGGGCAAAGGTCATCAATGCCATCAATCTTAACTGCTTAGGGTCGGGATATTTATTACTTCCTGTTTTGTAATCTACAACAAATGCAGTATCACCGTCAACAATAAGTAGGTCACAAACACCACGAACCCAACGGTTATCATCCTCAAATCCGCAAGGCGTTTTTTCTTTCGTAAGTGCCATTTCATATTCACAATATTTATCTCCTGGAATTGCAATTAAATTATCTACCAACCCTTTATATCGCTCATAGTTTTTAGCGAGTTCGGTATTACTTCTTACATAGTCTTCCAGTGCTTTATGCACCTCTTTACCATATATAGTTTGTGGAGTATCTTGAAAAACATAGTTTTTAACTATGCGAAGTTCATAATATTTTTTAGGACAGTTTTGATATTCTTTAAGGGAAGAATAAGACCATGTAAAATCACTCATCAATAAATTTGTTACTCTTTCTGTTATTTAAACTACCTTGTATTACTTGTAGGTTTTCGGGAACATGTAACCCTGATACATTTTTACCTTGTAGTGGAATGATATGATCTACGTGCCACTGAATACCTGTTGATTTATTTAACGATGTAGCTAATGTATACATAACCTGTATTTGTTTTAAATTTTCTTCTGTTAACCATGCAGGTAATCTTTGTTTCTTTGCAGTATACCTTTTATTAGTATGAAAGTTTATTATATCTTTATTATTTGCCCGCCATGCTCTATTTCTAGCATTCTTTTTATCTTTGTTCTTTTCAAAATTAGCATGATACCAAGCTAAAGTTCTTTCATTTTCTTTTTTCCTATATTCTTCGTCTTTCTTTCGTTCTTTTTGATACTCTTTACTATATACTTTTCTTTTTTCTTTATGTTTTTCTCTATAAGCTTTAAATGCATCTTTATGTTCATGGTAATAACGTCTTAAATTTTCTATTCTATCCTCACGGTTCTTGTAAGGCATTAGTCACATCCCTTTACACCACACTCACAAACTTTTTGCACCTCGCCTGTTGATGGATTAAGTTCATACTCGGGTAAAACTTCTTTCCCTACGGGTTTCATTTGATCCCATTCTTTATCTATAGGTAACTCTTTGTTCTTCCTAAAAATTAAATCAAAGTTTTTTTCAAACTGTTCGTTGTTAGGTTTAGACTGCAACCAATCTCCTGTTATATCATTCCTAGCTGTTTTTTTCATAGTGTGTCCTTATATCAACTAATAAATCCTCAAATGATAACTCGTGTTTTTCTTTAGCAAACTCAATACTTAATAAATATCTTGTCGTTTCAAAATTATACACCGTGTGGTTTACTTGTGTGTTAAATAAATAATAGGTCATTGGTTTATAAGGAAGTTCTTCTATCTTAAAGACTTGTTCAGACTTCTTTGGAGCAAACGCACAAAAACTTCTTGAGTGGGGAGTAAGTAACATATTGATGCCGACGCCACGTTTTGTGTCTGTATGCCAATCGTAGCAAGTGTATGGGTCTAGTTTTAAAATGCCTGCTATAAAATCGTAGCGTTTAACTAACCATTTAAAAAATTCATCTTGGAATAATACTTCGGGGGGTACAAGCTTAGCTTTAAAATTAAAATAATCTATCCACTCACTAGAGTTATAAGCCTTATCAAGAAGGCTTTGTGTTATGCTAGATTTATTTAATAGTTCATAGTAAGGTTTCATATAAAAAATCTTTCTGTGTGTTTATTACTTTTTCTAGAATTCCATAAAGCAGGTACAACTTGAATGTTTGTATAAGCATTAGTTCCACCTTTTGTTACAGGAATAATATGATCTATATGCCATTTAAATGCAAACAACTTTTCCCTTCTAACTCTTACATCATATGCTTCATTAAATACAAACACATCTAATGGTGTCATTTCTTTTTCTAATGTTCGTCTTAAATGTTTAAGTCTGGCCGTAACTCTACGATTTAAATGTTTACCTTTTTCAGTTTTTCTATATCGACTATGGCGCGCTAATTCTTTTTTTCTTCCTTCTTCTGAATCTCTATATAGTTTCTGCTTTGCATTAATTTTTTCTTTGTGCTTAACATAATCAGCTCTTTGCCTAGCTCGCTGTCTTTCTTTATCTTCTTCTGTATATTCTGACCATTTCTTATGTCTTCTTTTACCTACCCTTGTTAAATCATAGAGTCTTTTCTTTTCTTTTGCTATAGGGCTGGCTCGATACTTTTTATATTGTTCTAGTAGCTTTTCTTTGTTCCGCTGATAATATTCTCTTCGTTTAGCATTAATTTCATCAAGAGTTTTAGGCATCAGCAGTCTCCGTAGCTTTCTCCATACTTGGCTTCACATGCAACGGGTAAACCCTCTGCCCATGTAGGTGGTATTGACATTATATTAGTAATAAAATTTACTGCAGTATCTATATCTACCTTAGGCACGACACATACTACTGCATCATGCACGGTTAAAACGGGTCTATATTTTTCATTTATTTTTAACATTTGCTCGCCTACAATAATGCGGGCAAGGGCTTGCACTACATTTTCTACTACTGAACCGCCCCATATAGTAACATCACCTCTCCTAGACTTATAAACAAACTTAGTTTTTCCATCTATCTTCTCAGTTCGTAAGTTTGGATAATAAATGTATAGCCCATTAGGTAGTTTAATCCCGGCTGCGGAAACTTCTAAACATTTGTGTCGTCCAAGATAATATGGCTTCATACTAGGTGACCAATTAGCCATGTCCTTTAACGCCCTATCGCATTCTTCCCATAACTTAATTACTTTATCATTAACTTCACGATAAACTTTAACAAGCCTTTGGCATTCTAAATTATCTAATACTGCTTTTGGGGGTTGGGTCTTTAATGTGTGTTGTAGCTTAGCCCATCCTGTTCCATATCCTAAACCTAGTGTGCAAGTCTTACCAACAAATCGTTCTACTGGGTTGTCTTTAGTTATAGTCCTACCATAAACTTTAGAAGCGAATTCGGAATACACATCTCGACCATCTTTATACCACTCTACAATATCTTCTTGCCCTGCTAGCCATACAAGAATCCTAGCTTCAATTTGTGATGAGTCTGAGTTAATAATTAACGAGCCTCTTGGGGCTACTACTGCGTTCTTTAATGCTTTCTTTTTTTTATCTCGTGAGGGTAAGTTTTGGAAGTTAACCTTATCTGAGCCTGCCCATCGCCCTGTGTGCGCGCCGTAGTATTTAAGAGGAATAGGTAGTTTGCCTTTGTTTCTAGCACCAATGTCTAAGAATCTTTTAATTCGTGACTCTTCTATAGTTGATTTAGTACCTAGACGAACAGCACATAGTTCTTGTATGAATGAGTCTTCATGTTCAGTTAATGCAATAAAGCCTTCATCGTTCTTGGCTAAAGCAAATGTTTCTTTGCCTGTCGTTGGAGATATTTTTAACGGAACCTCAACTTTATATTCTTCTAATAGTTCAGCAAATTGTTTATTAGATGCTAACTTTTTACGAACACATTCTTCATCTTCACATTCTAGTCTAACCATTAAATTGCCTAGCACCTCTTTCTTTTCCGCTTCAACCTCATCTAATCGTTCAGATAAAAGAGCGTCATCGAGATACAATACAGGCTCCATATACATACGAAGCGTTAAGTCTATAAGTTTTAGTTCGTTGGCAGGGAAGTTTTGTGCTAGGACATTATAAAGTTTATAGGTAAGTTCAACGTCGTTCTTACAATACTCACCATATTGTTTTAAATCTTGTAATTCAAAGTCTTCTACGCGTTTACCTTTAGCATCAATTACTTCCGTGCCTTTTTTACCTAATTGGTAGTATTCCACAAGAAACGCGAGAGAACCACCCACATCCACACCATGCTTAGCACGAGCCATGCCAAGAGTATCAAGATAAATAGCTGGAATAATGTTAAAAATAAACGAGAGAATGGCACCATCGAATTGTGTATTATGGCAGAGTAAGATGGCTTCGTTCCAATCAATCTCCATAAGTTTAGTTTTAATATAGTTATGTGAGCCTGTAATCCATTGAGTTTCTTGGTCGTCAATCTTAACACCCACTCCAATAACTTGAAATCTTTCATCGCGTATGTATTCCTCTGTGGTTAGGTTTGATAGACTAAAACCCTGTTCGTAAAAGGTTTCAAAGTCAAGTGTGATTAGGTTCATAAGGTTGATAATAGTAACAGAACAACTACCACAACTGCAACCATTATTTTGCTATTTCTATCTTCATTCTTTTCAGAGTCATCGTGTATATATACCCCACCCCATGCTTCTCTTGCACTGCGTGGTGTAGGTCTATCAAACGCATCGGGTTGAAAAAACCTCCACCCTTTTTTATAATTATTTTTAAATACTTTTTGTTGCCATTCTTCAAATTCTTGGATTGCTAGTCTTGCATTTGGGTTAAAGTTATTTAATTTTGCATTCACTAATACTTTTCTCCTATTATTTTGCGTATTTCGCAAATTCGTCTCGGCACTCGGTAGAACACCAACGGCGGTCGTCTTTGACTGGGATTTCACACCATATACACTTCCCTGTTTGATTAGAAGGTTTTTTGATTTTATCGTGCGCATTTTTTACTCCCATGTCAATCATGTGTTGCATTAAATCATTGGCTACATCGACGTCGTCGCTCATCGTACAAATTCTTTATCTCTTGATTGAATGTAGAAATACTTACGCCACACACCTCCTCTAGGTTGAGCTTTAGGTAAACTAATTAAGCCTTTTTTATCTAACTCTCTTATTCTTTGATGATTACCATGAGATTGTAGTATGACATGATTTCTACTTGAGTTTGGATGGTCTTCCATATATTGATTTACAATTGTGATGAGTTCTTCATCGGTTTTTCTTCTATAATCCGTTGCCATTAAAACAAACACTCCCCTACTAATTGAAATAAATCTTCTTTAACTACTATTGGTTTATCTAGTTTTACTACTTTAACATTAGGATTGTTTTCTGTAAACCACTTAGCTTCCTTGACAGACCACCTATGTTTGCGTATAACCTCGCCTTCGTCATCTAATATTGCGTGACTAAAAGGTATCATCACCATGTCTCCTATTCCAATTTTCTTCATTCCAAAACCATATGCGTCTATATCTTTTTGTGTATCGTCTTGTGTTCTTGTCTGACACTCGCATTTTAATAACGCGTTTTCTTAGACTAAACAAACCTTTGACTTGATATACAATCACTTAACTTCTCGTTTCGCAGTTTCTAAAGTTTTTTAATGTTTGCATATGATTATATTCCATGATAGACCATGTAAGTAATGCACCTAATATAATCCCTATTACAATATACCCTGTGCCTTCATATTTATTATCCATTACAATCCTCCGTTAGCTTCAATCATTCGTTGTGTTGATTCTTTATAGCTTTTAATGCCTGTAATCTTCTCAGCATTGGCTTCGTCTTTATATAATGGTGTTATCACTATGTTATGTTTTTTTGTTGGCAAGTCTCTTATCCATGATAGTTCTTTCGGTCTTGCCTGCATAATACTTGACCACACAAGTTCGCCGTAACTATTGAATTCTTCGATTGCCCATGCGTATGGGTCTTTCATATGATGTCCTTAGTAAAATACATGGTTGTTTATTATAACACGGGGTTTCATTCCCCATTGGTTGTTAAGTGCGACATTGTGAAAATGTGATGCGCCTTTAGAATAATCTTTCGCTTTAAAGTTTAATATTTGACGGGCAAGTTTATAGTAATTAGTATTGTATAGAGCCGATGGCTCGGGTGGTTTTAGTTTACCATACCATGAAAACTGATAGGGCTTTCTCATTTCAATACAAACATTTTCGGGTTTAAAATCAGCACGTCTGTATAGAACATATCCTACTGCGATTTGTCCTGCTAGTCCTTCTCCCCTTGCTTCCATGAATATAGTTGTGGCTAAACAAGCCAACGCTTGGTCTATCATAGCACGCTCCTTAAATAAGAAACCAGTTCTTTAGTTTAATTAGATGGGTTTTTGAGTTCTAACTCTTTGAGCATTTGAAGTATGTGAATGGCTTTGTCTATATCTTTTAAGCCACCTTTGTCGCGCCATCGTGTAATATATTTAATAGCGTTGCCTTCGGGAAATGGAATATTGTTTGCATGGATATATTCCATCGGTTGAATTTTGTATTTTTTGTAGTGGTCTCCATCCACTTGAATTTCTAATGCACTTTTTTCTGTCATTCTATCTCCTTTATTAGAGTTAATAGTTCTTGCATATTACCTTCATTTATTACTATTGCCAAGCCATTTCTACTGATTATTTGGTCTATGTTGTATTTTTGTAACGCAGTTAGTGTGCCTTTGCCTGCCTTACATTCTATTGCTATGAACCTGCCTTTGTAGCAAGCGATGATGTCGGGGATACCACTCTTTCCGTATCCCCCTGTTTGTGGTGAGAAATGATATGCGTTAATATCATCTAAGATTTTTTTTACTTTTACTTTTACTCTTCCTTCGGGTGTCATTCTCTTCGTTCCAATCTAATTTATTCATACCATCTTCAATGCCAAGTAGTGAGCGTAGTTCGCACTCTTCTAAAACAACGATATACATTGTTTCCGATACTCTCCAACCGACATCACCCATACTATCATCGTGTGGATAGTAAAATATATCTATTGCATTTACTTCTTCATCATTAAGATATTTCTTACCCGATGCTCTAGCCATTGTGAGCTTACTTAGTATATTGTCGGGTAGTGTATCTTCGGTAAAAGTTCTCCTAAATTTATTCCCTACAAACACAATGTAGTTTGGGTTTATATATCTTACAGGCACGCGATGATGGTTCTTTAATGTTTCATGTGGTAGTGCGTGTAAATCATCTAGGTCAAACAAGTTTATCATATTCATACTATCCCTTTGGAATGATGATTGCACAATGGTCAAAGTAATTTAACTTGCTACCCCATCTGTCTTTAGTTTTATTAATAACAAGTATGTCTTCAAAGTATTCATCACGATTATAGAAATAATCTTTAACTACATACTGCTCTCTTTCTCTTTCATCTTTTTCTTCTATCTTAAGTTTCTGCATGGTTAGAATATGTCTTATACTATCTATCTCATCATAGTCATCTAACGACTCTACTCGCTTAAGTTCCTTAGTATATATGATTGGCTTCTCATCATCAACCCTACCCTTCTCAACATAATTAAACTTGGCTCTACCTACTACATACCCTTCTGTCCCGTATGTCAATAGCATATGAAATTCTTTACCTAATACATCGGTAAGCGATTCTTTAAGTGTATTTGCCTTTACATCAATGTCATTCATTTTTGCTAATGTTTCTATCATCTTAGTTTTTATTTTGTCATCTAATACACTCATAGGTGTCTGCCCTAGTAATACCTTTAACATATCATGTATTTCTTCGTTGTCTATTTTATGATAGTTTTTATCACTAAGTATTCTATCTACATTACCAACCATGTCTGATACTTCTCTTACATATTGAGCAGATATTACATCACCCTTAGTCGGTATAGCTTTCTGTAATTTAATGTTCTTAATAAGTTGTGGCAATTTAACAGAACGCAAAGTATGATGGTCAGTAGTGTTTTGTGATTTCTCTTTATAAAAGCGTGGATTATAAAAGTAATATGTCATACCATGCACCTTACCATTACTAGCCCAAGCCAATCCATATGGTAAGCCATCATCTAATGTTAGAAGAAACGCATCTATCTCAGTATACTCACCCTTCTTAACACCTTCTACCCAATCACGAATTTCAGATTTAAAGTAATAAGCATAGTTATCACCATAACCTTTATTCTTGAGCATCTCTATCTTCTGAAATACTTTTAGCCCATACTTATGGTTAAGTTCCATAATAAGTTTCTTACTCTCGGCATTATAGTTGATGTCGTAATCTAGTTGCGTAGTGTAGCACGCGTCATAAATATAACCTTGCATAATTTTCTCCTAGTGTATGTTGTTAGATGTATCTACAAAAAATGTTTCATCGTGGTCTTTTGTTAAATTTGATAAGTGGTCATATCTAACACCCATTGTTTTTAAGAACGACTCCTTATCAATCTCTGCGTTAAGTGCTGATACAACAAGGGCAAAGGCGAGTGCATCTAGTCCTTGTCCAAAACTTAATTCACTTTTTTCTAATACTGCTATTAGTTCTTTAACCTTAGCACCTACTTTATAATTTACTTCTTTTATTTCTTTTTTCATTTCTATCTCCTATAAGTATCTGTAAACAAAATTGTTATTAACTTTAATATCTAAACCCCATGCACTTGATGATATGTTTTGTGTGTAGTCAAACTCTTTAACATTAAACACATCATTATTTTTTTGTAATACTTTATATATCTTTTTCTTAGCCCTATCATAACTTTCTTTAATATTATTACTATATCTCCACCAACTTACTGCATTCATGTATAGTATAAAAGAGTCAAACGGGCTACTCTCTAGTATCTCATCAGCTTTATCCATAACTTCTTTAGTATTATCTCCATCTTTAATGTCAAGGTATCCGTAATTGCCATTCTCTACCCAATACTTAGGGAAGTATTCTCTACCTATTTCTTTAATGATGTCGCTTATCTTATCTTGTTCTAAATTAACATACATTACTTCTGCAACCTTATAAGCATTTTCATACTTAGCTAGTAACGCTTTAGATTTCTCTCGGCTAAGAGTTTTCTTAACGAAGGTATATTTACTACTCTCATGTAACTCCAATGTATCCATATTCATACGCAACCCCCTAAAGATTGGTATGACTCGCCATGTATTATTTTCTTTATCTATTTTCTTACTATAAATAATTCCACCATGTCTGACACTACTGCTAAAGTTTCCACTAAAATATCCACTTGACATGATTTGTCTTAATCCTTGATGCATATACCTACTACCTACATCAAACTCTATTGTGTTATCACTTCTTACAATACCAAACACATTAGGTTCAGAGATGTCTTTTCTATAGTAATAACATAATCTGAATTGTGGCACTCCATCAACCACATCTTTTAAGAAATACTTATGCCCATATTTTCTATCACTAAAAGGAAATCTATTTTCACTCCCCCTATATGGCTCTTGAGTTTCGGATATTTTTAATAGCCTTTGATAATTAAATTCTCTGTTCATACTATTCTCCTTTTTTAATAATCTTACCACTTGGCACTTTTAGATTTTCATTCTGAGTTACAAGCCACATAGTCGGTGCAGATATATTCCATTGGATATCATTCTCTACATACCCATCTGTAAATACAATCACACCTTCTGCTACTATCTTATGTTTATTTATATAATCACTAACACTACTAACATGAGTTCCACCACCACCTAATGGTTTTAATAGTTTCGCTATGTTTTCATATTGGGAAGGCTCAAACTTCTGTTCACCATGCACTTCTGTATCCCACCATAAAACACGAACACCACTAGGGGAACACACCGAACAAATAGATGCCAGTTCCGATGCAAACTCAGTAAGTTCTAGGCTACCTATTGAACCCGATGTATCAATCGCTATGATTAACTCGCCAACACTATTAGTTTCAAGGCTTGGCATATAAATATCATTAGCCATAAGTCGTTTGTTAAATCTTCGCCAAGTAAATTCTTCACTACCTTTGGTTGATGATGTAACAAAATCTCTTAGTTCATGTCGCCAATCAATCTTAGGTGCTAACAATTCTTCAATGGCTCTAGGCATCTTACTGCCCATTCTGCCTGCAAGTATGCCACCTTGTCGTAATGCCCTATCAATCTTATCTGATAACTCACCGACTTGTTCGGGTGTCATTTGCTCTGATGCATTAAAGTCATGTTCATCTAGTGTTTTAGTAGGCATACCCCTACCACCTTGTGAATTACCATTACCCTTACCACCTTGTGAATCTCCATCACCACTACCTTCACCTTCTAATGATTGTGCGTTCTTTGCACGCTCACTATTTTCCTTCTTGAGATAGTCATACACTTGCTTGACCGACCAATTATGAAACTTGTCGTGATACAAGCCACCATCGGGCAATTTACATAATGACTTATCATTAAGGTGTGTAATTACATCATTAACAACATAATCTGCTGATGCATTCATTAAGTGTGGGTTATCTTTAAATTCATTCTTAAACCTACCAATATGTTTTAGTGCTACATGAAGGTTCTCATGCAATACCAATGCTCTGAGTTCTTGGTCTGTTAGTTTAGATATAAATTTATTACCATACTTCTTGTTATACCCATCGGTGTATGCCGTTATTTCTTCATCAACTACAACACTATTACCCATCAACATAATGCCCGAGTAGAGTGCCGTTTCTGCGTGTTTCATCAATGCGACATGGGCTTTCTTTAGTCGCATACTTTGGTCTATGCTATTCATAACTATCTCCTATTAAAATAACACATGGTTATCAACTGCCCATTTAGAAATCTCTGCGTTGTTTCTTACCAACTTCATACCATTCTTATGACGCACCATCATAGTAAAGAATACTGCCTGCAACTCACTACTTTCCATGCGATTTACAAACTTCATAAACTTACTAACTTCGTCTTGTGTTTTCAATGTGTCTGTAGCTTGGAACATCAACATCAACAACGCTGATACTTCTGTCGGCATAGCAATCTCAGTAGGTTTCTCTAGTATGCTTTCAAACTTCGGTAAAGACTTTTCTATCTGTAGGAACGCTGACATATCGCCTGCACATGACTGACCAAGCGTGCCTGCTAGTGCGACCATCGTTGCATTCTCACCTAGTATCTCTTTGTTATCCACAATGACTGATGATTTTGCCAATGAACGGGGTGATACAAACGATAACATCGGCTTGCTTGGATTAAAGATATAGGGATTATCTGCTTGCCCATCATCTAAGTAACTATTCAAACATCTTGGGAACATATGAACCCATGCTCTTATCAACGAGTGAACACCATTATCGCCTGCCCACTTGAGCCAACTATCTGCATTAGGCTTTTCCATACGCATGATACAAACACGATTGCCTGCATGAGCCAACATACTATCGCCCACACCATCGCTTGCATTGTTACTTGTTGCAAACACTATGCTACCTTCGGGCAACGGGGTATCGCCAACACATCTCTCTAGCATTAGTCTTGTGAATATAACTTGTAGTAGTTTCGGTGATTTCATAAACTCGTCTAGCAATATGACTTTAGGTTTTGGTGATGATAGTTTAAACAAACTACCCACATAGCTTTCCAACGATTTTGTTTCGTGATTAGGGATAGTCATAGCTATGTCTGACATATCTTTAACAGGGCAATCTACATAGATGTAATCATACCCATCGCCTAAATCTTCTTCTAACATACTTAATAGCGATGTCTTACCACAACCTGGCTCGCTCTGTATCACAGGTGTAAGTGTCTTACCGATTACAGGAATTAACTTTCTTAGTTCATTGATACTTACTGATACTAGGTTCATACTATTCTCCATTTATATAATTAACTGATAGAACGATGCTAAACTACACTTGTTCAATTACAACTAACACTTCATTTAATAAAGCGTAGTTCAGCACGCTCACTATTTAACTTAACTTAAAACTTAAACTTAGATAAGATGTCATCAACTTCCGACTTCACCTTATCTCTTACTGCATCACTCTCTCTGATTGACTTGATATCAACCCCATTGAGTGCATTCTCTAACTTAACTACTACTTCACTTAACTTACTACTTATCTCATTATCAATAGGTTTAAACTTCTTAAAGGTATCACATAATTCTTTGGCTTTCTCTATGGTCGTATCATAGATTTTGCGTTTCTTGATTATAACTTCGCCCGTTGTTCCGTCTTGCTTTTCAATAACTCCACAACAATGCGAGATACTTTCCATTACTTCTGTGATACGGGCAACTTGGTCATTTACGATGCCAGTTATAATCTGCTCTGCTTGGCTCTCGTATTGTAGTTTTAAATCACTAGCGATATCATCTGATATACTGCATCGCCAATCATGACTAGGCACTTCTGCCACATATAATTTTATTCCGAATTTATTTCTTACTTCATCTACATTTGGGTAATCATCTTGGCTAAACATATCGCCTTGTTTGAATGCCATGTCTGATACGATTGATTGGTAGTTCAACAGGAAATTATCCAATAGGCGATAGTATTCCGTTTGGTGGTCTGTAAACTCTACCTTAAACTTCTCTAGGTTTGCGACAGGCAATAGGTCTTGGCTATTGTTCCAACGGAAAGTGCTACGCTTTAACCAATTGTAAATAGTCTGTCTGTAATTACTTACCTTCTTATGATGTATGTCATCTGCTAATAGGTTCTTAACAAATCTGCCTGCACTAGCGTCTGCATTTTTTAATGTCGTTACTTCATCAGAGATAACTCTGTCTTGCTTGGTTGCACTCCACACATTCACATCTACTGACACCAATACTGCCGATGTCGCCAATGAAATGATATGGTTTGGTTGTTGTATTTCAAAGTTCATATCGTTCTCCTTAGTTAGTAAGCGTGCTTAGCTACGCTTTGTTTTAAATTGTTTTCATTCATGTCATAACTATTTCGTGATATATAAGTTTCACTACCCACACAACTACATTATAGTATAACTTTACATATAAACCAAGTGATTGGGTGAGATAGTCAAGCCTATACCCCTACTTAATATTCTTTTCTGCTATCTTTAAACGCTTTGAGTAATAGATTGCATCTTGTATTGCCTGCCACTCAAATAAATTTCGTTCTTTAATCTGGGCTATCTGTTGTTCTTCTTCTAATTGTTTCTGATGCCACATACTATCTATGTTATCCATAGCGTTCTCCTGTTCTGTTATTAAATAATTTTTATACTTACCCATACTTACTCTCCATTTCGTTTTTGTATTCCCAATTTATATCTGATAACCATTCACTAAAGTTCTCTCCTACATCATCTTCATAAAAGGTTTTCTTTGTGCCATCTAAAAACTTTACTACTACCACTACTTCGTCTATCTGATTATGTTCCATTTCAGTTTCACTCATCTTGTTCCCCTTCATCTACTGAAAACCTTATCCACCTAGTCCCATTACAAATTTCTACAACTTCGTAGTCTAGGTCTGCGTCATCTAATACTTTATATAGTTCTTGTGGTGTCATCTTACATTCCCCCCTTTGTTATTTAACCCATGTAAGTCTGTTAGGTTTGTTATCACCATGTAATTACTCTTATGCATAGGTGCTATTGTGTGTTTCTTCATGCGAGATATTATTTCACCACACTTTAAGCAAGTGTTATAGCCTAGTTTCCGTCTGCCTGCCACAATGTCATCACCACACTTGATGCAATCACTTAGTTTCTTAGTCTGTGTCAAGTTCGTCATGTTGTTCTCCACCGATTGCTCGGATAAAATGTAGTAGTTCCCGACACACTTCATACCTACCATGCACGATGTCGTGTTCCCCATCTAATATCGTAGGGTTTAGCCCATTCACAACTTCTGCGTCATGTTTGAGTTCATCTTTGAGCCACTCGGTAATATGAATTACCATGTTCTTATACTTCAATGGTCTTGCCATGTTGTTCTCCTTAGTTAGTAAGCGTGCTTAACTACGCTTGGTTTAATCTTCACAATTACCACCTATACAATGTTGCGTTAAGATTTCATTCTCAATCTCTTCTTGTGCATCTCGTATAAGATAATCTTCAGCGTTCTCATTCAAGCGTTCAAACATATTGTGTTCATAAACTTTAACCTTGCATGGTAACCCTGTATCTTCAACTCGGTCTTTAATGATTGACGCTATATGACTTTCGGGGGTGAATTGATTATCTCCCCAATCATCTTCTTTGTTCCATGAGTTAATCTCACTCACTCTATTCTTATCCATCTTAACTTCTACTATTGCTACATACTTAATATACTCAGTCGCCATATCGTTCTCCTTAGTCTGATTGTTCACATTCCAATACATCTAAAACACCCTGTATTTCTTGCCACTTCTCGGGGTGTTGTAGGGCTTTTAACTCTGCGTCTTTCATAGAGCCTGCATCAATCTCGCAGTCATACTCTATTGTTTCTTGTATCTTTAGCTTAAATCTTTTCATCATGTTCCCCTTATCTAAGAATTGTAACTAACAATAAAAACGCTGATATACCCCAACCTATTACTTCGCTGATAATCATTCGTCTATACTTTTCTTTGGGGATAGTGATGTATTCCGACATATTTACTTCCCTGTCATAGTTATAAGGGCTTTGCATTTTAATTTTTTGTCCTTTGAATATTGGTCTTGTTTTCATAATCTAATCTCCTATTTAGTAAGCGTGCTTAACTACGCTTGGTTTTAATAAAATTTCTAACACTACTTTTTGCTGTGCGATTAGCTGATGTATCATGTATTAAATACGCTACTCACACAATACCCATTATAGTATAACTTTACATATAACACAAGGGTTTCGGCTGACTATCTCACTCGTAGTTTTCACTCTATTTTGCGTAGCTTGGGGTTGATTAATGCTAAGTTATTGATTTATATGATGTTCCAATTGTTCCAACGATGTTCCAAGTTTTCACTTTACTAATAAGAACAAAATAGGCTTGATAAATCGTGTGCTGAAATCGGGTAAGTCTTTGTTTTATATATATTATATTATATATTTATTAAGTAAGTAGTATGCTAGAAAATGGTCTTGTTCCAATGTTCCAAGTTTTTTTAAGTGAATATATATGCTAGCATTTTTTATGTTTGCTCTGCGTGAATCTAACTTAGTCTGACTAAATTTCTCAAATATATTCCCTATTGCAAAAAACTTGGAACATTGGAACAACCTTTATAATCAACAACTTAGCTTGGAACATTGTTGGAACAACTTTACATATAATTGGAACACTTTTTGGAACAAGACTGGAACAACCTATCACCTATTAATATCTTATACCATACAACTTGGAACAAGCCTGATACGCCAATACTTTACATAAGCATGGTTAGAGTATATCTTACACGACACAATACAAGTTCACAACCAACATAACCAGCTAAGCCAAAACCAAGCGTATTTAAGCACGCTCACTAAATAACAACCACGCTAAATTATATCTTCAACCACGCAACCACACGCACTTCACACTCAACACGCTCGTCGACATAGAACTGGTCTCAATTAGGTGGCAGGCATTCGGTGGCTAGAAATTTTATAGTTTGAGCAGATTGATTAGGCAGCGGAAGGGAATTGTATGAGCTAAGAATATAACAGATGATAAAACACACATTAAATATTTAATATATACACACACATCGACAATCACTGGTTTCAAAAATTGAGACCAAAAAAAAGCAGAGAGCCGAAGCTCTCTGCCTAGTCACTACTGTATTACTTGTTAAACTTTTTAATCAAAGCCTCGCCTTGTGATAACCAAGAGCCAAACTCTTTTTTAACCGTAGCAGTTAGAAGCTCATCGCCTCTTGCCTCGGCAGTTTTAATCCTAGCTTTGAGGGTCTTGATATTATCGTTAAAAGCCTCGACAATAGTTTTTACTGCACGACCCTTTTTATTAGGATTTTCAATACCAACTACTTGACGGATTGAAGCTAACAAGTTTTTCATACCAGCTGATACATGGTCTTTACCTTTTTTACGCAACGGCTTAGCAAGAGCATAAATATATGGGTCACTCTTAGCTAGTGCGGTAAACTTTTGCTGAGTATAACCCATCGCTAAGCCTACGGTCATATGCACCTTAATTGCATTTTTATTCTTAGCGTCATTAAACTCTGCCTCAGTGACCTGTTGCATTTTGTTATCTTTAACCATGTTGAAAGTATCATGGTCTTTTGCATACCACTCTTTAAAGCGTCTAGCAAAACCGAGTTTAATCTCGGCTACATCATTGTCACTAGGCTTGGTTAGAATGTTTGGCACTCTATCCAATATTTTCTTAGCAGTGCCTAGCATGTCACTATATGCACCTTGATACTCATATGCTAAGCCACTAAGAGATTGAGAGGATACTGCTACTGCCTTGCTTACTGCTTCTACTACTTTTGCTTTTTTCATACATACTCCATAAGTTAAGTTAAGTTAAATAACAGCACGATAATCTGTTGCTGTTGGTATCGTTATATATAGTCTTAGCGTATATGTAAAGCGTATTCAAACACGCTTACTAATTAAGCCTTGAGGGCTACACACGCACACAACATGCTCGTCGACATAGAACTGGTATCAAAATGGTAGCTACAAAAAAAGGTGGGGGCCGAAGCCCCCGAAGATTACTTAATGTTTTTCCATTTCATACTACCCTTTACTTCCGCTAACTCCTCCTCATCAAGTTGTTTTTTTAATGTCTTTATTACATGATCTACATGACCACGTTCTAAAAGTAAGATTAAGGCTCTTAGTAACATCGGTTCAAGTGTTGGTCTCATAATTGTTTTAATATGGTCTGTCTTATTCATACATTACTCCTTAGTTAAGAAGGGGGCCGAAGCCCCCGAAGGTTACTTATCGTTTGGCATATTAGCTACAGCGTGTGCTAATCCATCGTAGATTATATTGTTGAGAAATGCTGTATTCTTATATATGATACCTTTTGCATCACTCATTATCTTTGGTCTACACTGACTCATATGCTTACTGGTTGATTGGGAATATTTGTCATAGTTACCAAACCATGCATGACTAATTGCATCATACACATACATCGGAAAGTGTTTACCATAACTATATACTACATAACACATATCATGTTCCCATACACCAAAGGTGTTACTACCCTTGAACTCTTTACATTCCGCTACTACAACACTTGCGTTCTTGTTGGCTATCTTATTCATACTATTGCTCCTCTGTTAGTGAAAGATAAAAGTATAAGCATGCGGCAACTACACACAACGCCGCACCTATTGGTGTGTGGATATAAAACAATGCAATACCACCAACCATTAACATTACTAAACCCTCTATGAATCTGATTACTTGTCGCATAATAAACTCCTAGTTAATACAAAGCTTGATTGCTTTGTTGAGTATGTTATATAGTAGTGCTAGCTATATGTAAAGTAAATACCCAATACCCTACCCATACCCCACCCCCCAAAATTAAGTATAATGTAACTCCTACCCCATACCCCATAATCTACACAAATAACTACGCAATTTACAAAACACCCCCCGTCACTAATATAACTTGACATATTAAAAAATTTCTACAAAAAAATTGGAAAGTTTAGGGCTAGGCTGAGAAGGAGGAACCACACCCACACGTGCTAGTAGCTGCGGGATTTTTTATTTCAAAACCTGAAGTCATTAAAGAGGTGTTGTAACTTATAACAGCCCCGGTCAGGTATTGCATGCTATGTGCATCTACAAGTAAAGATATTTCATCTTGGTCTATTACAAAGTCATCTTCATTTTGGGTATCATCAAAAGTAAAACCATATTGGAAACCAGAACAACCACCACCGGACACATAGATTCTTAGTTTAAGTCCACGTGCTTCTTCATCTGCTAACAAGTCTTTTATTTTTACTATGGCAGAGCTATCTAGGGTTATCTGGTTCAAATGGCTTTAGGATCGAAGTTGTATAACTCGGAGTAAACGTTTTTAATACGAAGGAATTTGGCACCATGCTCATGGAAGTCATCATCGCCCCGAACATAGAGAGCTAGGTGTACCATTTCATGAAGAAGTGTTTGGAAGATAGTAGTAAAGTGCCCACAAGCGTTAGAACTTATTTGAATTTCCATCTCGTGCTCATCAAAGCAACCGTATATATTAGGGTTCTTAATAACTTTGAACTTAACTTTATGAGACTTAGGCATGGGCAAAGTATTGAATGGTGCCATCTGGCATGCCATGTTGTAAAGTATTTCTAAATTTTTTCTAGTTAACGTAGTTTTCATACGTTAGGTTTAATTTGTTGACGCGGACCAAACAGTTCCTTCTTATATACTGCAGTGGTATCAATTTCAGGAAAGTAAATATGAACTACCGCCTCTACAATTTTCCAACAGCCAGGGTGTATGAAACCAGGCTCACTTGCATATGCATAATAGTAGTAAAGAGACTTAGCTAACTCAGGGGAACAAGCTTCAGAAGTTAAAACAATCTCACCTACCTCAGTTTTCATGACAAACTCTTGGGGTAATGCTTCTTTGGCATTAATCTGGTTAACCCACATAGAAAAGAACCACAAAATGAGGCCCACAACAAAAAAAGTAAGAAAATCCTTCATAACTTTCCCCCTAAAACACCATTATACTTAAAAAAGTTGTAACTTAATGACAAAGTAGTATAAAATAGTTAAATTAGCTGCAAAATTAATATCATAGGTGACACAGCAACCCATGCAAATGCAAAAAACCCAACAAAATCAAACATATAACGGTAAAGAAGTCGTTATAATACCCCATTTAGAAGAAAATATCTCTCTACCTAGAAACGCTCGTGCTGCATTACCCGAATTAAGTAACGAAGAAGAACTAGAAATGATGGTTAATACCATTAAATTGATGTCAGACTTAACCGGACAGCCTATAGAAGCTACGCAAGAAGACATAGACGAGGCAAAAACGGTAATAAAAACCATTATTAAAGAACCTGAAACCAAATTACAGCTTAAAAAGTACAAAAATTCAGTATTAGCTAGCTTAGCTGGGATGGTTGCAGAGTTAGATGCACAAGTAGTAGATGATTTAAAGGATTTAAAGACGTTTGTTGTTAATGGTCTAATAAAAGAAGCAGCAACTGCAGAAAAATCTAAGGAAAGAATCACAGCACTACGTGCAATTGGTGAGGTAGATGGAGTAGATGCATTTAAAAAGACTACAGAAGTCATACATAAGAACATGTCACTCGATGATATTGAAGAAAGACTAAGAACATTAGTAACTAGGATTGAAAAACGAATACAAGAAAAAGAACATAATGTAATAGATGCAGAAATAGTTAAAGATGAGTAATGATAAGAAGGAACAAGAGGCTCGGATAGCGAGTTTACTTATATTTTTACAATCAAATAATAAATATTTAGAAAAAGAAGAAGCTGAACTAGTTGACTCGTTAGTAGAAGCTACGAGTGGTAGGATAGTACAAGACGTAGGTAGTACAAGTTTTTTAGAATTTATACAACACGTGTACCCAGGGTATATAGTAGGAGCGCATCATGCTAGGTTGGCTAAGATATTTGAAGATATTGCTGCAGGAAAGAAAAAACGAGTTATTGTTAACATTGCACCAAGACATGGTAAATCAGAGCTTATTTCGTATCTTGCGCCAGCATGGTTTCTCGGTAAATTTCCTCATAAAAAGGTTATTATGGCGTCTCACACAGCTGATCTGGCGGTTGGCTTTGGTCGTCGTGTCCGTAATTTGGTGGGTAGTGACGCGTATAAAGATATTTTTCCGACAGTAGAATTACAAGCTGACTCTAAGTCTGCAAGTAGATGGGGGACAAATTTTAATGGAGAGTATTTTGCTATTGGTGTGGGTGGTGCCCTCGCTGGTCGTGGGGCTGATTTGTTTATCATTGATGACCCACACTCTGAACAAGATGCTAAACTTAACCGATCTGATGTTTTTCTCCCTGCTTGGGAGTGGTTTCAGTCTGGCCCATTACAGCGTCTTATGCCGGGCGGTGCGATTATTGTAGTGATGACTCGGTGGAGTAAACTTGATTTAACCGGGCAAATTGTGAACCAGATGGTTAAGAATGAAGAAGTAGATCAATGGGAAGTAGTAGAATTTCCAGCTATCATTGAGGATAAAGATGGTAAAGAACAACCATTATGGCCTGAGTTTTGGAGTTTAGAAGAATTACTTAGTAAGAAAGCTGCATTAGATGTACGATACTGGAACTCACAATATTTACAAAACCCAGTATCAGAAGAAGGTGCATTAATAAAAAGAGAGTGGTGGAATATATGGGAAAAAGAAGATCCACCCGATTGTGAATTTACAATCATGAGTTTAGATGCCGCCCAAGAGGCGAATAACAGAGCGGACTACAATGCGCTCACCACTTGGGGCGTCTTTTTTAACGAAGAAACTAATAACTATAATATAATACTGTTAAACTCGATTAAGAAACGATTAGAGTTTCCTGAACTCAAAGAACTATGTATAGAAGAGTATAAAGAGTGGGAACCTGACTCGTTTTTAGTAGAAAAGAAATCTAATGGTGCAGCCTTATATCAAGAGTTTAGACGTATGGGTATACCGGTAGGTGAATTTACACCAGGTAAAGGGCAAGATAAGATTAGTCGAGTCAATGCAGTATCTGATTTATTTAGAAGTGGCATTGTGTGGGCACCTGATAGACGATGGGCTAAAGAAGTAATAGAAGAATGTAATGATTTTCCAAGTGGTGCCAATGATGACTTGGTAGATAGTACAACGTTAGCATTAATGAGATTTAGACAAGGTGGGTTCATTAGATTACCTAGTGATGAAGCAGATGAGATTAAAGCATTTAAAAGTTCTAGGAATAGATTGTACTCAATATAAGGATTAAATTATGGCAACTAATATAGATAAAAGTGTATACCAAGCTCCGATGGGATTAGATCAAGATCCACAAAACCCAGAAACGGATACGTTAAGTATTGAAATTGAAAACCCAGATAGTGTAACGCTTGATGATGGTAGTATGGAAATTACTATTGTGCCTGGTAAAGAAGGCGATGATGAGTTTAATGATAACTTAGCAGAAGAGATGAACGAAGGTGAGTTAACTGAGTTGTCAGGTGATTTGCTTGGTGAGTTTGATGCTGATATTAATTCAAGAAAAGATTGGTTAACTACTTATGTAGATGGCTTAGAGTTACTAGGTCTTAAAGTAGAAGACAGAACAGAACCATGGCCAGGCGCATGTAACGTATATCACCCTCTTATGACAGAAGCGCTTGTGAAGTTCCAAGCTGAAACTATGATGGAAACATTCCCCGCCGCAGGGCCAGTTAAAACTGTAATTATTGGCAAACAAACAAAAGAAAAAGAAGATGCAGCTGAACGTGTAAAAGATGATATGAATTATCAGCTCACGGATATGATGCCCGAATATAGACCTGAACATGAGCGTATGCTATGGGGTCTTGGTTTATCAGGTAACGCATTTAAGAAAGTTTATTATGATCCAAACATGCAACGGCAAGTGGCAATGTATGTTCCAGCTGAAGATATTGTAGTACCTTACGGTGCCTCTAATTTAGAAACAGCTGAGCGTGTTACTCATGTGATGCGTAAAACTAAAAATGAATTACATAAACTACAAGTAGCAGGTTTTTATCGTGATGTAGATTTAGGTGAACCATATTTAGATATTGATGAAGCTGAGAAAAAGATTGCAGAAAAACTAGGTTTTAATCCATCAGAAGATGATCGTTATAAGATTCTTGAAATACATGTTAATTTAGATTTAGAAAATGGTGATAGTGAAGATGGCATTGCATTACCTTATGTAGTAACAATTGAAAAAGGTACAGGCCTTATCTTAGCAATTCGTCGTAATTGGAATCCAGATGATGAGTTAAAATCTAAGCGTCAACATTTTGTACACTACGGTTATATTCCAGGCTTTGGCTTTTATTGCTTTGGCTTAATTCATTTGATAGGTGCTTTCGCCAAATCAGGTACTATGATCTTACGTCAACTTGTTGACGCGGGTACCCTATCAAACTTACCAGGCGGACTTAAATCTCGCGGGCTACGCATTAAAGGGGATGACACGCCTATTGCACCAGGTGAATTCCGTGACGTAGATGTACCAAGTGGTGCTATTCGTGACAACATTTTAATGCTGCCTTACAAAGAACCCTCACAAGTATTACAAAGTTTAATGAATGGTATTATTGAAGAAGGACGACGTTTTGCTTCTGCTGCTGATATGAAAGTATCAGATATGTCTGCTAACTCTCCAGTGGGTACTACGTTAGCTATATTAGAAAGAACATTAAAAGTAATGAGTGCAGTTCAAGCACGTATTTACTACGCGATGAAGCAAGAGTTTAAATTACTTAAAGGCATTATTCGTGACTACACACCGGAAGAGTATTCTTATGATCCTGAAGTAGGTGATCGCCGTGCTAAACAAGCTGATTATGATAATGTAGATGTAATTCCAGTTAGTGACCCTAATGCTGCAACCATGTCACAGAAAGTAGTTCAGTATCAAGCTGTGATGCAAATGGCGCAATCTAACCCACAAATCTACGACCAAGTAGAACTTAATAAACAAATGTTAGAAGTACTTGGTGTTAAGAATATTAGCAAACTTATACCATCATCCGATGACCAGAAACCAAAAGACCCTGTGTCTGAAAATATGAATATTATTAATGGTAAACCTGTTAAAGCATTTATTTACCAAGACCATCAAGCACATATTCAAGTACATATGACAGCCATGCAAGATCCTAAGATTCTACAAATGGTAGGACAAAACCCTCAAGCACAAGCTATTCAAGCAGCAGCTATGGCACACATTAATGAGCACGTTGCGTTTGAATATAGAAAACAACTTGAAGAACAATTAGGCGTTCCATTACCTAAACCTGATGAAACATTACCAGAAGACATAGAGTTTGAATTATCTAAAGTTATGGCTGAAGCTGCTAAGAAACTTTCTGCTAAGTCTGCTTCTGAGGCTCAACAAGAACAAGCTCAACAACAGCAACAAGATCCAATTATCCAAATGCAACAACAAGAGCTACAGTTAAAAGCTCAAGATTTACAAATCAAACAGCAAAAAACTATGGCAGATATTCAATCAGATCAAGCTAGACTTGAACTTGATAAGATGCGTATTGAATCACAAGAACGTATTGCTGGTGCTCAGTTAGGTGCTAATGCTGTAATGGATGATAAACAGCTAGAAGCTAAACAGTTGTTAGAAGGTACAAAAATTGGTATAGAAGCAGTTAGAGCTAATGATCAATTAGAGCACCAAAAACAACAAGCTGAAAAACAACAATCTATACAAATGCAACAAATGAATCAACAACAACCAAAGGAGTAGTAAATGATAGACCCAACGTTAGAACTACTAATTAACAAAGTAGCTGAAAAACGCAAAGATATATTAAGTTCAATTGCTGACGGTTCTGCTAAAGATTATGCGCATTATCAATCTGCTGTAGGATATATAAGAGCTTGCGATACTATACAAGGTATTATTGCCGACATCGTAAATAAGATGGAGAACTCAGATGAGTGAACAAATACTCACAATGAATAAAAATTTAGTTGATGCTGCTGGTCGACCAATTAATATTCCATCGGTAGATGCAGTAGAAGTAGAAGATATACCTATCGAAGAACGGGGTTTACAGTTACCAGAACCTAAAGGATACAAAATACTTTGTGCAATTCCAGATGCTTCAGAAACTTATCAAGGCGGTATTGTCAAAGCAGATTCAACTAGAACTATAGAAGAACATTCAACTGTAGTTTTGTTTGTAGTTAAAGTAGGTGATTTAGCTTATAAAGATGAAGCAAGATTTCCTACTGGTCCGTGGTGTAAAGAAGGTGATTTTGTTTTAACGCGTGCATACGCGGGTACTAGATTTAAAATTCACGGAAGAGAATTCCGCATTATTAACGACGATACAGTTGAGGGGGTTGTTGCTGATCCTCGCGGCTATACTCGCGCATAGGAGAATTAAAATGGCTGACGTAAAAGATGGAGACATTGTTTTTGAATATCCAGATGATGATGAAATACCAGGTAGTAAGTTACCTGAAGAAAAAGAAAAAACTGAAGTTAAAGTAGAAACAAAAGCAGATGATATTGACCTTGAAATTGAAGACGATACACCCCCTGCAGATAAAAATAAAGAACCACTACCAAAAAATCTTGTTGAAGACCTAGAAAATGATAATTTAGAAGAGTATTCAGACCGAGTTAAAACTCGTATGGCTCAACTTAGAAAAGTTTATCATGATGAAAGACGTGAGAAAGAATCTGCTGACCGAGAAAGACATGAAGCAATTAGATTCGCTCAACAAATCTCCGAAGAAAATAAAAAATTAAAATCTAGTTTAAGTAACGGAGAAGAAACTTATATCGAGACCCTTAAAAATGCGCTTGAAAGTGAACTTTCTTTAGCTAAAGAATCTTACCGTAAAGCCTATGATTCAGGAGAAACAGATAGTATAATTGATGCACAACAAAAGATGAATGATGCTCAGTTTAGACTATCACAAGCTAAACAGTATGAGCCTAGATTTAAAAATGCTTTACAGGAACCCGAAAATCCTGTATATATACAACAAAATGAACAACGTTCGTTTAAACCTGACGATAAAGCCGCAGCTTGGCAAGAAAAGAACGACTGGTTTGGTAAAGACGAAGAAATGACAAGCCTTGCATTAGGCGTACATGAAAAATTAGTTAGAAGCGGGATCAGTCCTACCTCTGACGAATATTACCGTCGTATTGATAGTACGATGCAGAAACGATTCCCAGAAAACTTTGGGGATGCAACGCTAGACGAGGAAAAACCCGCCGAGCGCACAAAACCTTCGACTGTAGTTGCACCGGCAACGCGTAGCACCGCGCCTAAAAAAGTGCGTCTGACAAAGACACAAGTAGCGTTAGCCAAGAAATTTGGTATAACACCGGAACAATATGCAAGAGAAACTTTAAAATTGGAGAATGCAAATGGATAATACAAACAGAACAGATCGTGAAGTAGATACAAGAGAAGAATTTCAACGTGCAGAAAGTTGGAAACCTGCCTCCCTATTACCTGAATTTAAAAAGGTACCTGGATGGGCATACCGTTGGATCAGAACTAGTCTATTAAATGAGGCTGATAATCTAAATGTTTCTTCAAAGATGCGTGAAGGATGGGAACCCGTTAAATTAGCGGACCACCCTGAAATGAAAATAATGATTGACCAAAATGCTCGGTTTAAAGACGGAGTTGAAATTGGTGGATTATTATTATGTAAAATTCCAGAAGAGTTTGTTGCACAACGTAAGGCTCACTATAAAAATATAGCAGATCAACAAGCCGAAGCAGTCGACAACAGCTTTATGAAACAGAATGATGCTCGTATGCCTCTTTTCTCAGAGAAGAAAGCTACATCGTCATTCGGTAAAGGTAAATAACAAAAAAGGAGACATATTATGTCAGCAACAGCAACCCCGTACGGCTTTAAACCCGTAAATGAAATTGGCGGTCTACCATATGCTGGTAGTACACGTCAAATCAAGATTGCTTCCGGCTACGCTTCAAATATATACTACGGACAAGTAGTTTCTATTGTAGCTGCAGGTACAATCCAAGTAGTAGTAACGAATGGTGATAACTCAACACCGTTCCCAGCAGGCACAATCGGTGTTTTTGTAGGTTGCACTTACACAAACCCATCAACTAAGCAATTAACATTTGCACAATACTGGCCAACTGGTACAGTAGCGTCTGATGCTATGGCTTACGTTGTAGACGATTACAATACATTATTCCAAGTTCAAGCTGACGGCTCATTAGCTCAAGCAACACTTGGCTCTAATGCTATTTTAGCAGCAGTTCAATCAACATCTACAGGTTCAACAACTACAGGTAATTCAAACACAGCAATTAGCACTTCAGTGGCTACTACTTCTGGTTATGCGTTCCGTATTGTAGATTTCGTTGAGAGTACAACATCAACAGTGGGTGATGCATATACTGACGTCTTGGTTAAATTTAATCCAGTCGCTCATTCATATAACAACCCAACTGGTATCTAAGGAGAATAAAACATGGCTATTTCACGCGCACAGCTCCTTAAAGAGCTCTTACCAGGACTAAATGCACTATTTGGTTTAGAATATAAACGTTACGGCGAAGAACATAAAGAAATCTACGAAACAGAGACTTCAGAACGTTCATTCGAAGAAGAAACAAAACTTTCAGGCTTTGCGGCAGCACCTGTTAAAAACGAAGGCAATGCCATCGCTTACGACAATGCTCAAGAAGCTTTCACTGCTCGATACAATCACCAAACTATCGCTCTTGGCTTTTCTTTAACAGAAGAAGCTGTAGAAGATAACTTGTATGACACATTATCAGCACGTTACACAAAGGCTTTAGCTCGCGCTATGGCTTACACAAAACAAGTTAAGGCTGCTGCAGTTCTTAATAATGGTTTCACTAACTCCGCTGCTTATTACGGTGGTGATGGTGTTCCATTGTTCTCTACCGCACATCCAACTGTTGGTGGTGGCACAAATAACAACACTCAAACAACTGCAACTGATTTGAACGAAACAGCACTAGAACAAGCTGTTATCAACATAGCTGCATGGACTGATGAGCGTGGTCTTTTAATTGCTGCTCAACCACGTAAGTTAATAGTTCCACCAGGTAATCAGTTCGTTGCAACTCGTTTGCTCGAAACTGAACTTCGTGTTTCTACAGCTGACAATGATATCAATGCTCTTAAAAATAATGGTTCAATCCCAGAAGGATATTCAATTAACCATTACTTAACAGACACTGATGCATACTTCTTAACAACTGATGTACCTAACGGCATGAAACACTTTGTGCGTACTCCGTTATCTACTTCTATGGATGGCGATTTTGACACAGGCAATGTTAGATACAAAGCTCGTGAGCGTTATTCATTTGGTTGGTCAGATCCTCTCGGTATGTGGGGTTCACAAGGCGCTTAATTGCGTTTTGAAACAATGTACCAAGTTAAACCCAGTTTCGGCTGGGTTTTTCTTTACCTGCTATTCATGGTTTTACGTATTCCACAGGCAAATCTTCGGAGTAATATGTAGTTATACACACGGTGTGTATTAAATTTAAAGGAAAAATTATGTGGACAACTCCAGCAGCAACTGAAATGAGATTTGGCTTTGAAGTGACTATGTACGTAATGAACAAGTAATTAGATATTACATTGTTTGCATTTAAGGGCTTTTGTAGCCCTTTTTTGTTGTATAATACTTGCAAATAGTATGTATTCATGTATTATTTGAATATCCGGGTATATCCGGTTTATTAGACTGTCCCGGCAGACGCATACAAGACTAATAGACTTAACTTTGTATGGAGAAATATATTATGTCATCAACAACCTTTTCGGGTCCAGTGACGTCTACAGCCGGTTTTATTACAGGTACAGGCGTTAATTCAACAGTTACAGCATCAACATTAACAGTTACAGCAGATACTTACAACGGTCAAACTATCGGTTTAAGTCGCGCAGCAGGTATTACAGTAACCCTCCCAGCAGCTACAGGCACAAATGCCGTATATAAATTTTTGGTTGAAACAACAGTTACATCTAATAGTTATAAAATTCAAGTGGCTAACGCAACAGACGTAATTAGTGGCACATTAAATGTTGCCGGTACTACAGGCACTCCGTTTGGCACTCTTCCAGCTTCTGACACAATCACAATGAATGGCACTACACAAGGCGGCGTTATAGGTTCATACGTTGAACTTACTGATGTTGATGCAGGTATCTTTGCTATTACTACTGGCGGTCTTATTGGCTCTGGCACAGTAGTTACACCATTCTCTGCAGCTGTAAGTTAATTAATCACTGGGGGCGCCTAGCCCCCTTACTAAACAAAGGAGATTAATTATGGCTATGCAATATGATGTAAAACAAACGCATTTAAATTCTAGTGGGTATCTAGTTAAATATCCTGTTCGTGTTAAAGGGTTATCGTATACTGGCACAGCTACTGCGGGGTATGTAACTTTATTTGATACGGCTACAACACCTGTTTCATCAGGCGTAACTTATGCACGATCTGGTACAACTGTAACAGTAACAAAAACAGCTCATGGATTAATTACCGGTGATGTTATCGGTATTCACTTCTTATCAAATTCTGGTGTTTCAGCTACTGATGGTACATATTCTATTACTAGAACAACTGCTGATGCATTCACTTTAGTTGATATTAATACAGGTACTATTTCTAGCACTGCAGCTATATATGTTGTAGGTAAATGGCTTATGACTTACGAACCCGCAGCTACTGATGTATTTGCCAATGTTCCTTTTATTCCTGGTGAAGGTGTACGAGCTGATACAGGCGTGTATGCTGAAATGTCTAACGTGGATTCGGTACAAATATTCTATGGCTAGTAAGAAAAAAGGTCCTAGCCTAGCAATCGGACGTGGTGAGAAACTTCCTGTATCGAAAGGTGCAGGACTCACGGCTAAAGGTCGTGCAAAGTATAACGCAGCTACTGGGTCAAACCTCAAGGCTCCTCAACCACAAGGTGGCGCTCGTAAGAGATCGTTTTGTGCTAGGATGTCTGGTATGCCTGGTCCTATGAAAGATGAAAAAGGTAGACCTACTAGGAAAGCCGCATCACTAAAAAGGTGGAAATGCTAATGAGTACAGAACGAGAACTTGCCGAACACGGTATCGAAATTAAACACATTCAAACAGACGTAGACACCCTTATGGAAGATATGAACGAGTTAAAGAAAAGACTTGATGCTATTGAGTCCGCCCTTAACGAAATTAAAGGTGGTTGGAAAGTATTTATATTTATTGCGGGACTAGCCTCAGCCGTTGTAAGTTGGGCAGTTGCACATTGGTTTAAGTAGGAGTTTATATGAAAGCATTTATAGATAAAATATTTAAAAAAAGGAAACACGATGCTGAACAAGTTGAAGAAAATAAAGAAATACTTAGCGAACAAATTGAAACAAGTATTAAAGAACGTATAGATCAAAATAAAATTAATATGGACGAAGTAGAAAAAGAAACACAAAAAGAAGTCTATAAAAAACCAAGTCATTACTTCGGTGGTGATTGTAAATGTGTTAAGTGTGTAAGGTGGAGAAATCAAAATGCCAAGTAAATCTAAATCGCAACATAATTTAATGGCGGCAGTAGCTAACAACCCAGCCTTTGCTAAAAAAGTTGGTATTCCAAAATCAGTAGGAGAAGAGTTTATGAAAGCAGATAAAACTAAGAAGTTCGGACCAGGTGGATCAACAGGCGCACTAAAAGCAACAGATTCAAGTGAAAATCCTGGATTATCAAAATTACCAACGGAAGTGAGAAATAAAATGGGCTACATGAAAAAAGGCGGTATGGCTAAAAAAGGTATGAAAGAAGGCGGCATGGCTAAATCAGACATGAAAGAAGATACAAAGATGGACATGGCACAAGATAAAAAGATGGCTAAAAAAGCTGTAGGCATGCATGAGAAACAACTTCATGGTGGTAAAAAGTCAGACTTAACTGCTCTTAAAAAAGGTGGTATGGCTAAAGGATGTGGTTATTCTAAAGGCGGTCAACTTGCTAAAGCTAATGGCGTTGCTGTTCGTGGTAAAACAAAAGGTACCATGGTTGCTATGCGCAGTGGTGGTAAAACTAAATCTAAGATGTGCTAGGAGAATAGTATGGCTACTGTAGATCCAAAAATAAGAGAAGAATTAAAAGCTAAACTAGAAGCTGAAAAAGCAACTAATACACAAGCTGAAAACAAAAAAGCAGCCGAGGTATATAAAGAATTTGCAGCAACCTATAAAAGAGAACGCGAACTTAATCCTAAAGATACACCTGATGGTTATATAGATAGAAAAGTCGATGCTTTAGGTGATTTAGCTAGAAAAGTGGGTAAAGCAATGGGCACAAATAAAATGACTAGTCAAGACGATGAGGCTCAAATGGCTGCTCGTAAAGATGTTAAAGGATACAAAAAAGGTGGTTCAACTGCATCTAAACGTGCAGACGGCTGCGCTGTTCGCGGTAAAACAAAAGGCACAATGTGCTAGGAGAATAGTATGGATAATATAAATGAAAAAATAGATGACTTAGTTGGCACTACAAAACGTATAAATGCAAAAAAAACAGGACCACAAAGAGAAATTGGGCCTAGCCAAATTAAATCAATTAAACATAAAGATATTAGGACAGCACTCCCATCTTCTTTAAAACCATATGCAGATGCGATTGTATTTGATGAGGAAAAATTAATCAATAGACGAAAAGCTATGGATAAAGATGTAAAACCTGATTTTTCTAATAGATCACAGCAGATATTCAAACAGATTGAATATCCAGACCAACAAAAAGAACTAAATGATTTATATGAGACAGGTATTTCAGACAAAGACATTGCTACTGCAAAAGGTAAGAAAAAAGGTGGCATGATTAAAAAAATGTCTAATGGTGGTACAGCTTCATCTCGTGCTGATGGTTGTGCAGTTAGAGGAAAGACAAGAGCATAATGAGACCTTCACGTGGTATGGGCGCTATGATGCCTGATAAAATGCCTAAGGGTAAAAAGAAAGCCCGTAGAGATAGCACAGACTTTACTCAGTTTAAAGAAGGTGGCACTGTAAACAAAGCTGGTAACTACACAAAACCTAGTTTACGTAAAAGAATATTTAACAGTATTAAAGCCGCTGCCGTGCAAGGTACAGGTGCAGGTCAATGGTCAGCACGTAAGGCTCAACTCATGGCTAAACGATATAAAGCTTCAGGTGGCGGATATAAATGAGTGCATTAGCTAAACCACAACGTTCACTAAAAGCGTGGGGTGAACAAAAGTGGAGAACTAAGTCAGGTAAAAAATCTAGTGAAACAGGTGAAAGATACTTACCTGAAAAAGCTATTAAGTCATTAAGCTCACAAGAATATGCAGCAACAACAAAAGCAAAAAGAGCAGGTAAAGCTAAAGGCAAACAGTTTGTAGCTCAGCCTAAATCTATTAAACAAAAAGTAAAACCTTTTAGAAAAATATAATCATGGTAGATAGAACCACAGGGACCACGAGTTTTAATTTAGATTTAAACAATCTGGTTGAAGATGCATTTGAACGATGTGGACAAGAGTTGCGTACTGGATATGATCTACGTACTGCACGCCGTTCACTAAACCTACTTACTATTGAGTGGGCTAACCGCGGCATTAACATGTGGACGATTGAACCTGGTCAAATTAATTTAAACCAAAACCAAATTATGTATGCCTTGCCTACTGATACTATAGACCTTCTTGATATGGTGACTAGAACCGGTACAGGTCAGAACCAACAAGATATTAATATTAACCGTATTAGTGAATCAACCTACATTACAATACCTAATAAGAATGCAACAGGACGTCCTATCCAAGTGTGGATTAATAGACAGAGTGGTCAAGAAAACCCTACTGATTTATATACAGACGGTGCCGTTACTGCAACGGCTACTACGATTAACTTAACTTCTATTGTAGGCCTAGCGCAGTTTGGCTTCATTAGATTAGATAACGAAACAATTCAATACGGTGGACTTACAACGACAGTAAGTGGCGCTACAACGTACTACCAATTAACGGGATGTGTACGAGGTGTTAATAACACAACTGCTGCGACTCATATAACAGCTACTAGAGTATATATACAAAACTTACCTACTGTTAATGTATGGCCAGCACCAGATCAAAGTGACAACTATCAGTTTGTGTATTATAGATTAAGACGGATTCAAGATGCAGGCAATGGTATAACCGTAGAAGATATTCCGTTTAGATTTATTCCTTGCATGGTTGCAGGGTTAGCGGCGTATTTAAGTATGAAATTACCTAATGTGGCTCCTGAGCGTATTATGATGTTAAGACAAGATTATGAAGCAGCATTCCAATTAGCAGCAGACGAGGATAGAGAAAAAGCAAGTATTAGGTTTGTGCCTCGTGAATCGTTTTTTAGAGGCTAAGTAATGCCAACCAAGTACGCTAGTGCCAAGAACTCAATTGCACAATGTGACCGTTGTGGGTTTAGATATAAGTTAAAAGAACTTAAACGCTTAGTTATTAAGACAAAAAATGTTAATATACTAGTGTGTCATGAATGCTGGGAACCGGATCAGCCGCAATTACAACTAGGTATGTACCCGGTTAATGACCCACAAGCAGTGCGTAATCCAAGACCTGATTTAGGTTATTACCAATCTGGTTTAAATGGTTTACAGACAGATGAAACAACAGGCGTATCAACCTCACAAACAGGTGTCCCTTTAATGGGTAGTAGAGTTATACAGTGGGGTTATAATCCTGTAGGTGGTGCTAGTTATTTTGATGCGGCACTAACACCGAATGACTTAGTAGGAACAAGTGCACTAGGTGATGTAACAATATCAATATCTTAAGGAGAAGTAAAATGGCATATAGATCAAAAGCAGATGGTATTGCTCAACAAGGTAAAACAAAAGGTCGTAACTTAGGTGACGACGGAGCTACAGTAGCTACACAAAATGGTCCAATTAAAGGCACTGTTGGTAAATTAAATACTGACATGAAAAAAATGGGTCGTGGACTAGCTAAAATTGCAGCACAAAAAAAGGGATAATAATCATGGCACAAGATAAAAAACCAATAGACGTACCTAACGCAGATATTTATTTTTCACAAGACCCTAACAAGTTAAAAGCACAAGACCTTAATATAGGTACTGGCAGACAACGTGTTAGTGCAGGAGATCCTGGTTCTGATGCAATGAATAGACATGGTGAACTTGAAACTCGCGGTAATGGCGCAGCTACTAAAGGCCGCAAAGCTCGTGGGCCTATGGCGTAATAAATGACGTACACTGAACTTGTCGCACAAATACAGGACTACACAGAAAATACGTTTACTACAACGGATATAAACACGTTTATAACTCAAGCAGAACAACGTATCTATAATACAGTCCAACTACCTGCACTACGTAAAAACGTAACAGGTTCACTAAGTTCTGGCAATAAGTATTTAGCTATGCCTACAGATTGGTTAGCTACATTTAGCTTAGCTGTTATTAATACAGACAACGAATACTTATATCTTCTAAACAAAGACGTGAACTTTATTAGGCAATCATTTCCTGATACTGACTCAGCTTTTTATGGTGAACCACAATACTATGCGGTATTTAATGCTACATCGTTTATTGTAGGTCCTACACCTGACGCTAACTACTCATCAGAGCTTCATTACTTCTATTATCCTGAGTCAATTACAACAGCAGGCACTTCATGGGTAGGTACTAATTTTAGTTCTGTCCTTCTTTATGGGTCTTTACTAGAGGCTTATACTTATATGAAGGGTGAAGCAGACGTGATGGCTACTTATAAAGCTCGATACGATGAAGCAATGTTATTACTCAAACAGCTTGGTGATGGCAAAGATAGACAGGACTCATACCGATCAGGTCAAGTTAGATACCCTGTACAATAAAGGAAACTAAATTGGCAATCTCACAAACACTAGCAACAAGCTTTAAAGTTGAAATTTTAGATGGTATACATAATTTTGGTGTGGGCGTTATTCGTGCGTCTACTGCAGCGGATACTTTTAAAATAGCCCTATATTCAACCTTAGCTACGCTTGGCTCTACAACAACAGTATATACAACACAGGATGAAGTGACAGGTACAGGCTATACAGCAGGTGGTAATACATTAGTTATATCTCAAGTTCCAACATCAACAAGTACTGAAACAACAGCATGGTTAAACTTTGATAATTCTAGTTGGACTACTGCAAGCTTTTCAGCAGATGGTGCTTTGATATATAATAGTACTCAAGGTAATAAAGCAGTCGCAGTATTAAACTTTGGTGGCACTAAAACCGCTACCGCGCAAACTTTTACAGTAACATTCCCAGCATCTACATCGGACGCTGCAATTATAAGGATTACATAAATGACAACAGTATCTTCTGTGTTTTCAGAAGCACCGCAAGTTAAAGTAAGTAATGCAAGACCGTTAGAAAAAGATTTATATAAGATGATGTGGGACATACCAGAGTATAGAGCAGTTGCTCCTGGTGAACTTATATCACAAGAATTTTTGAATCAAGCTAGACCTCCTAAGGGGGCGTCAGTATTAGACTTAGGATGTGGCACTGGACGTGGCTCTCTTAACTTAGCTTTTTTCGGTGGCTTAAATGTCACTATGGTTGACTTCGCAGATAATTGTTTAGACGAAGATATTCGACCGATGTTAGAAACACAGAAGCATGCTATGCGATTTGTAGAGGCAGACTTATCTCAACCCCTACCTGTTACAGCAGCTTATGGATTTTGTACGGATGTGATGGAGCATATTAGACCTCATCACGTAGATAGAGTAATAGATAATTGTTTGGCTGCTTGTCAGCATGTTTTTTTTCAGATTGCTACTGAAGATGACATCATGGGTAAGATAGTAGGACATAAGCTTCATTTAAGCGTACACCCATATGAGTGGTGGCTAAAGAAATTTATTGATAGAGATTGTATTATTCATTGGTCTAAAGAAGCCCCAGGATATTGTTTATTCTATGTAAGTGCTTGGATGAAAGGTGAAGACGTTGTTGACGCTGGAGTGCTTAATACAGACGATGAAACGATTACAGCTAACGTAAAACACAACATTCAAAGGGATTTTATGCAGGTTCAACCGCACCCTACGAATGACCAAGAAGTTATGATTGTGGGCGGGGGGCCATCATTGAATGAGCACCTTGAAACTATTAGACAAAAGAGGGCTGATGGTGTTAAACTAATCACAATTAATGGGGCTTATAAATGGTGCCTAGATAATGGACTAACGCCTTCTGCTATGGTTATGGTAGATGCTAGACCTTTCAACGCACGATTTACTCAACCCGTAGTAGACCATTGTAAGTATTTTATTGCTTCTCAATGTGATCCTACTACGTTTGATGGGCTTCCAAAAGACAGAACTTATATATGGCACACAAGCACGGAATTGCTAAATGACATATTAGCTAAACATTATAAAACATGGTATCCGGTTCCAGGAGGATCTACAGTCCTTTTAAGAGCCATACCGTTATTTAGAATGTTAGGATTTAAACAGTTTCATCTCTTTGGATGTGATTCTTGTTTAGATGAAAAAGAGGTTCACCATGCATATGAACAGCAAGAAAATGATGGACAGCCAATCATACCCGTAAACGTGGGCGGGAAAATATTTAGCTGCAATCCGTGGATGATTTCTCAAGCACAAGAATTTATTGATTTGATTCGTATGCTAGGGGATGAAATTGAATTAAACATTTACGGCGGTTTACTCCGTCATATTTTAGAAACAGGCGCTTCAAACGCCGACATTAAGGAGAATTAAAATGGCTGCATCAGCATGGCAATTATATAATTATGCTAAGCGATATATAGGTAACGGAACAATTACACTAGGCGCTGGCGTGTTTAAAATGTTATTAGCAAGAAGTGCAAGTAACGCATCAACATTTACCATAAGTACTTACGCTCAGATTACGAATGAAATTTCTGCTACAGGTGGTTATGCAACAGGTGGTAAAAACTTAGTACCAGCAACAGCTTCTTGGACAGTAGGCGCTTCAGCAAAACAAATGAAGTTCACAATGTCTACAGTAGGTTTAGCGTTTACAGCTTCTGGTGCTTCATTGACTAACGTTAAATACGCGATCATTCGTAACTCAACTGGCGCTCTTGCTGGTAAGTTATTATGTTTCTGCCAATTATCTAGTACTCAATTTACTGTAACGTCACCAAATACATTGACAGTTTTACCTGCTGCTACCGGCATCTTTACTCTAACTTAAGAGTTTAGTCGTGGCAGTGACAAGCGGCTGGGGACGAGGTACCTGGAGTTCTGCTGATTGGGGGCAAGGAATTGTCATCGAGGCAGGCGTAGGGACAGTTACGCTCGCGGGTGTAGCACCTTCAGTCGTACAAGGTAGGGTAATAACCCCGGCAGTTGGGACAGTAACACTAGCAGGTATAGCACCTAGTATAAACGTTGGGACTGACGTAGCACCTGCAGTTGGAGCAGTAACAATCACGGGTATAGCACCTACGGTAATACAAAATGCGATAGTTACACCAGCAGTTAGAGCGGTTACAATCACAGGCATAGCACCTTCAGTTACACAAGGTAAAATAATAACCCCTACAGTTGGGGCATTAACACTAGCGGGCATAGCACCTAGTTTAATATTAAATAATATTGTAACTCCTACAGTAGGTACGCTAACACTAGTAGGCGTAGCACCTACAATACCTGGTGCTGCTGTAACACCTAACGCTGGATCTATAACTATAGCAGGTCAAGCATCAACTGTTATATTAGATAAAATAATTACTCCTGCAGTTGGGGCAGTAACAATAACAGGTGTAGCACCAAGCGTATTAAGAGATAATATTGTAACCCCTACAGTCGGAGCGCTAACACTAGTAGGCGTAGCACCTGATATAAGTAGAAGTATTACACCTAGCACAGGTATATTGACATTAGTAGGCGTTGCTCCCGATGCACTACAAGGTAACGTTATAACACCTAGCGTTGGCAGTTTAGTCTTAGCAGGTAATGCTCCTTCAGTTACACAAGGTAATATAATAACTCCTAGTGTAGGTACGTTGACAATAGTAGGAACAACTGCGAATGTAAGTGGAAGTATTACACCACCAAAAGGCACCTTAACATTAGTAGGTGGAACGGTTACACTAAGTAACTCAAATTGGACGGTAATAAACACAGCACAAACACCTGGATGGGTGCAAATTGCAGCATAAAAGAATAATTTGTAGTAAAATATAGCAAACTAAAAGGAATTTATTATGGCAAGCACCTATTCAGCACTGAAAATAGAACTCATAGCTACAGGCGAACAGTCTGGTACATGGGGCACAACAACTAACACTAACTTAGGCGACGCAGCTCTTGGTGAAGCTATTACAGGATCTGCTGATGTAGCCTTCTCTAGTGCAGACGTTACTGTAACTCTTACTGATACAAATGCTACTCAAGCGGCGCGTAACTTACGACTTAATCTAACAGGTACTACAGGCGGCGCTCGTAGCTTAATTTTAGGTTCAGGTTGTCAAATTGAAAAACTATATTTAATTAATAATACTTGTGCTGACGCAATCACAGTTAAAAATACAACCGGTACAGGTATTGCAGTAGCAGCAGGTAAATCTATGTTTGTGTATAACAATGGCACTAACGTTGTTGACGCAGTAACTCATGCTACTTCATTGACCCTTGGTTCTGCTCTTCCAATAGCTTCAGGTGGTACAGGTTCAACTTCAACAACATATGCTAGTTTAACAGCTAACGTAACAGGAACTCTTCCAGTAGCTAATGGAGGTACAGGCATTACAAGTTTAGGCACAGGCGTAGCAACCTTTTTAGGAACACCTTCATCAGCTAATTTAGCAGCCGCACTTACAGATGAAACAGGCACAGGGGCAAATGTATTTGCAACTTCACCAACACTTGTAACCCCCGTATTAGGAACTCCAGCATCAGGTACATTATCAAGCTGTACAGGTCTTCCATTGACAACAGGCGTAACAGGCACATTACCAGTAGCTAACGGTGGTACAGGTGTAGCTACATTAACAACTGCTTACGGCGTGGTAGCTGCAGGTACAACTGCAACAGGGGCGTTACAAAATATTGGTACAGGAACAACTGGTCAAATATTAACATCTAACGGTGCAGGGGTATTACCATCATTTCAAGCAGCAGCAGGTGGCGGTGGTCTAGGTGGCACTACAGTATTTACTGCTGACGGAACTTTTACAATCCCAACAGGAAAAACAGTAGTAAAAGTTACTGTTCAAGCTGGTGGAGGTGGCTCGGGAGGTAGAAGCAATGCAGCAGGAGGATGGGGAGATTCAGGTGGTGGTGGTGGTTATACTGTTAAATATCTTACAGGATTAACTCCTGGCAATACTTTAGCAGTAACTAGAGGAGCTGGTGGAACTGCTGGAAGCTCAGGTGGCAGTAGTGGTGGCACGGGAGGAACTTCATCTGTAGCTAGTGGGACACAAACTATTACTACTATATCTGCTACAGGAGGGGGAGGTGGTACAGGAAATCAATATTCAGGTAGTCAAGTATTAGGTTCAAATGGCGGTGCAGGTGGATCTACGTCAGGTGGAGATTATAGTGTGCCAGGTGGTGTAGGGTATAGTATTGGTATTCCTAGTACTGCAAATTGCGCTGCCCTGGGTTTTGGTCTTTTTGCTGGAGGTAATTCTATGCTTTCTATGCGAAATGTATATGCAGCTTCTACAGCAGCAGCCTCATATGTTCCCAATATGGCAAGTGTTAGTGGAGTAGGTTATGGTGGAGGAGCAACTGGTGTTAGCAGTCTTTATTCTTATAGTTCTCCTGCTGGCGCGGTAGGAGCTGGAGGCATCATTATTTTTGAATATTAGTTATGGCATACTCTAAAGCATCCAAACTTGCACTAAAAGCTAAAAAAGTTTATTCATCTATAGAATCACCTTGGCATTGTTATTATCACGCTTTAAGTGGTGATGAACTAAAAGAACAGATTATGACTATTGCTTACAAACCAACAGATCAAATGAATAGTTGGTCATTTAAAGATTTAACTACACCTTATAAAGAAAGAGAAGAACAAGGTTTAGTTGAGTTTGTAAAACAAAAATATAAAGTAACAGATAATGAAATACCTGAATGTATAAATTGCATTAAAGAGTTTCTTGATGACGCTAAAATTGAATATACAGGAAAACCATTTTTTAATAAGGAAATAACAATATGAAATATGCTTTAGTATGTAAAAATGAACCTAGACAACAAGGTTATAGAGTAGCTGAAATTGTTGATGCTATTCCTTTTGAACCAGCACCTGAACATCAATGGATTGAATGTGCTGATGATTTAATTGCGGATGCAAAATGGTTTGATCCAAGTGACAATACATTTAAAGACTTTCCAATTCCTGAACCAACTCAAGCAATGGTAGCTGACGGACAACCAAAAACAAACGGAACACAAGAAATTTAATGATTCAAGCTGCACCACTTAAACATAGTTTTACCTATGATGGTGCGCAATCAAATGTTTATCACGCCAACAAAGGCGAGGGCTTGCCAAAACATAGTCACTCTTATAGTCATGCTACTATTTGCCACAATGGTTCTTGCGTTATAAGAATGGAAGGCAAAGAAAAGATTATTAATAAACACAGTGGTGCATTTAATTTGCCTGGTGGTGAGTGGCATGAGATTGAAGCATTAGAAGATGACACTGTATTTGTAAATGTATTCGCTGAAGGAAAATATTAAATAATAAATAAAAAAGGACAAAACATGATATTTATATTTAAAAAAAAGAAAATAATTTTAGATTGTTTTACTAATGATAGTGTAGTTTTTGATCATTATCAAATAACCAAATCTTCTGATTTTATTCCTGAATGGTTTAAAAACGCACCAAAAGAATATGATGATAATTTTCATAAAACATCTACTATTAAAAGATGTATTGGTATTAATAATAATTTAACTTCAGGTTTTATATTGCCAATGTGGTCGCAATTAGCTATTACAATTAAGGATAAATATTATCAATGGCAATTTTCTGATCGTAAAACTGAATGTGGCGCTCATGATCCTTTACAATGGAATTTTTTTGCCAATCAAAACGAATACGGGCATATGAAAATTACATCGCCGCATCTTATAATGTCTAAAAATGATATTAATTTTTTTTACACAAAACCATTTTGGCATTTAAAACCAAATAATAATTTTTTAATCCCATCAGGTATTATTGATTACAAATATCAAAATGGAACTCATATAAATATGTTTGTTAATATAAAAGAAGACAATAATATTTTTATTGATCAAAATGAACCTATAGTGCAAATAATTCCATTAACCGAAAAAGATATTAAATTAAAATATCATTTAATTTCAGATGAAGAATTTAAAAATAAAAATAATAAATCAAGATATTTTACTCATAATTATCAAATTGGTAAAAAATTAATTGATAAAAAAGAAAAGAAATGCCCTTTTGGTTTTGGCAAAGAGTAAAAATATGAACATGGAAAAAATAACGAGCATGTTGTTCCCAGTGATAGTCTCGGCTATTGCGTGGTTACTTACTTCAATGGCGTCTATACAAGCAGACCTCATCAGTATCAAATCTAAAATGCCTAATCTTATTACAGAACAAGGTGTACCGACTGACAGCCCTATATCAGCAGAAGCAAGAGCTAGAATGAAAGAAGAACTAAGAGCTCAGATGGGTGAACTTAACGTACGTATTCGTATTTTAGAAGAACATGAAAAATCAAAAGGATTTAAATAATGTTTAGTATTCTCTCATCCATATTAGGTTTTGCAACTGCAGGACTACCTAGCATATTAGGATTCTTTCAACAAAAGGGAGACCAAGCGCATGAACGTGAAATGGCTAAGATGCAAAACGAACAAGCTATGCTTATGGCTCAAAAAGGTTTTCAATCTCAAGAAAAAATAGCAGCTATTGAATTGGAGGGTACTTATGCAGAAACATTCGCACAAGAAAGACAAGCGCTTTATGAACACGATGCTAAATTGGTACACGATGCAGCACCCTGGGTTAGAACTCTTAATGCAAGTGTCCGCCCTATTGTTGCTTTCACTTTTGTAGCACTACTTTTATTTGTAGATATTGGTGGTTTTATTTGGGCAGTTAAAACTGCAGGGTTTAGCCGCGAGTCTATGGATGTTATATTTTCATCTGATGAAATGGCTATTGTAGGTTCTATTATTGGCTTCTACTTTGGTGCTAGGACTTGGGAAAAAAAATAAGTGAATGTATCAAAAGCTGCTATCGCTCTTATCAAACATCACGAGGGTGTGCGTAGTCGTCCCTATCGTTGCCCTGCAAACTTGTGGACTGTTGGTGTGGGTCACCTTATCGGCGATGGTAAATCTTTGCCTGATTCTTATAACAGAACTTTTACAACGGAAGAAATAGATGCGCTCCTTATACGGGATCTCAATAGATTTGAACGTGGAATATCTAAGATGTTACCTAACGTGCCTCTTAGACAATGTGAATTTGATTGCTTGGTATCTTTTGCCTTTAATCTTGGTCTGGGTACATTTCAAAGATCAACACTCCGTCAAGCGCTGCTTCGCGGAAATAAGACGCAAGCTATGGAATCATTAGTGAAATATTGTCGCGCAGGTGGTAAAATACTCAGAGGTCTACAAACTCGTAGATTAGACGAAAAAGCACTTTTTGAAGGTAAATAATGCCGTTAAGTAAGCTCATATTTAAACCAGGTGTTAACCGAGATCAAACTAATTACGCTTCAGAAGGCGGCTGGTATGAAACTCAATGGGTACGATTCCGTTCAGGTTTTCCAGAAAAAATGGGTGGGTGGGAGCCTAGAAATTTTGTGGCTTACAACGGCGCTGCTCGAAGTCTTTTTTCATGGAGCACAACAGATAGCAATATCTTATTAGGTGTTGGCACAGATACTAAAATGTATGTGGGTGCTGGTACTAATCTATATGATATTACCCCTATACGAGCCACATTTACTTCCCCTGCTACCAATAATTGCATAAGTACAACTAGCGGATCTAAAGTTATTACAGTAACTCTTGCTGGATATGGGGGCATTACAGGTGACTTTGTAACAATAAGTGGGGTAACAGGTAATCCTGGTGGAGTCCCCAACGCACAAATTAATGCCGAACAACAAATAACTTTTCTAACCTCAAGTACATTTACATTTACGGTTACAACTGCGGCTACAAGTACCACATCAAGCCAAGGTGGCACCGCTATTACTATGGCGTTCCAAATTAACATAGGCTATTCTACGTCTACTGCAGGTTATGGTTGGGGTACATCTACATGGAGTCGAAGTACATGGGGTTCTAGTTCTACTACCGCTGTGTTTTTCCCTGCCAGGTTAATATTCCAAGACAAATTTAATAATGACTTAATCTTTAATATCCTAGGTAGCGATATTTATTACTGGGCATATACAAGTGCATTTAATACTCGTGCTGTTTTATTATCTTCACTCTCAGGAGCTGTTGCCGTACCTCAACAAGTTGGTAAAATTTTATTTTCACCAAGTGGTCACTTATTAGCTTTTAGTTGTACTAACTACGATGCTTCTCAACCTGGTCCTAACTACCTAGGAACCTTCGATCCATTACTTATTAGATGGGCAAATGTAAGTGCTGATATTGGACCTGACCCACTTAACTGGCAGCCTACTTTAACTAATACTGCAGGGTATTTAAGACTTTCTATTGGTTCTAGGATTGTATCTGCACTAAGAACTAAACAAGAAATCCTTGTATGGACAGACGTATCACTATCATCACTACAATTCTTAGGTACATCAGAAGTATTTGGTTTACAAGAAGTTTCTTCAGCCACTACTATTTTTGGTGCTAACACGGTAGTTGGTGCTAATAACGTGGTTTACTGGATGGGTAACGATAAATTCTATACCTACTCAGGTCGTGTAGATACCTTACCTTGTACACTACGTCAGTATGTGTTTACTGATATTAACAGACAACAACAAGGACTATTCTTTGCAGGACAAAATGCTGAGTTTAATGAAGTCATCTGGTTCTATTGTACTGAAAACGCTACTGAAATAGATCGTTACGTTATTTATAACTATGCTGAAAACATTTGGTATTTTGGTGACTTAGAAAGAACTGCGTGGATTGATACAGGTGTGATTGATTATCCAGTAGCAGCTAAAGACGGGTATGTTTATTTACATGAATACGGTGTTAATGATGGACAACCTGCAGGCGCTCCGCCATTAGCTATTTCAGCCTACATACAATCAGCAGATATAGACATTGAAGACGGGGATAAATATATGCTTATGCGTCGTATTATTCCTGATGTAAACTTTAATAATTCAGAAACTGTTAATCCTGTAACAAGTGCTACGATTGTGCCTCAAGTCACTATGACTGTAGGGGTTAGAAACTTTCCAGGCGCTGCATCAACGACTACAAATGCCGAGGGAGAATCTACAGCAGAAGACGTTATTACATCAACAGCCACTATAGATCAGTATACAAATCAAGTATTTATCAGAGCTCGTGGTCGTCAAATGAGTTTTAAAATTAGTTCTAACGGTGTAGGTACCCAATGGCAACTTGGTATGCCTCGTGTAGATGCAAGGCCTGATGGACTAAGAAGCTAAAAATGGCGTTACTATTATTTGCCCCACCGGTACTGCCACTAGCACCAAGTGATTATACCCCTGAGTATTTTAATCAGTTAATACGCGCACTTAATGTGTATTTAAAACAAGCAGGATCTACAACGCCTATTGTGATAGATCAGTTAACGTTATTAGCACTGCCCACAAGTCCAGTAGGTTTAAGACCAGGAACTGTGTGGAACGATGGTGGGTTTTTAAAGATTGTATTATCTAACACAATACAAGTAGCAACAGGATCATTAAGTATAGTAGGTAAAGCTCCATCACTAGATATTATTGCTCCACCTGTAAGAAACGTTAACTTAGTGGGCATAGCGCCTACAATTACAGTAGCATAAGGGCTTAGAAACATGATATTATTAGCGTATATTTAAGGACTCAATTATGGCATACCAAACATCTCAAGGATTAGCATCATTAGGTCGTAACGGCGACTCAGTTTTAGTTCATATGAACCCCACCGAAGTAGCAGGATTACAAAGTCTAGCTATGTCTCAAGGCGGTTCATTAACTATAAACCCACATACAGGTCTTCCTGAAGCATTTAGCTTAGGCGGATTCTTTAAGTCATTGCTTCCTATGTTTGTTGGTGCCGCTATGCCAGCTTCTGCTGGTTTATTTGCGGGGATCGCTGCCGGTGCTGCAACAGGAGCACTGACTAATAAAGACAAACTAATGGGTGCTATAACCGGCGGTCTTGGAGGTTATAGTGGTTTTAATATAGGTGAAGGTTTACGTGCCGCAGCGTTGCCAGGAGCAACAGCAAGTACAGCATTAGAAGGTACAGCAGCAAATATTGGGGGGCAAGGTGCTGCAGACGCTATTGGGACAAACGTACTTCAACAGCAACCCGCAGGATTTGGCGGGCTAGGTTTTGGAGTTACAACTCCAGCAGAGGCTCAAGCTTTAAATTCATCTAATTTACTTAATCAATCAGGGTTTTTTAATAGCGGTAGTTCAGGAGCAGGTAATATTATTAATCCCGCTTTAGATAACATATCTCAAATAAGTACAGGCGCAGGTAATGTATTTTCAGGTAATCAAGCTGCTATTGATGCATATACAAAAGGTGTAGGAGCTAAAACAGCTATGGGGGCCTTAGCTAAAACAGCTTTGCCTATAGGTGGTGCTGCGTTAGGTGGTTTAGAACCTTCAGATTTATATGGTGACCCTATTAACATGGACGAAGCAAAAAAGAAACAAGCTTATAATCCGTATGCGTCGTTAAATTTAAATAATGATACAGGATTAAGACTCTACGCAGACGGCGGTGCAATTGCAGCGGGCGGTATAAGAGATTTATATGGTTCAACAGATAACCCAGAAATATCACCTCCACCTACTAATGGATATGGACTTGGTAGATTAAATAATTTAGCAAGCGCACAAGAAATGGACACCGCTAAAACTTATGGGTATGCTATGGGTGGTCCAGTAAGCTTTGCAGATGGTGGTGACTCTAATAAAAAAGATGCGTTAGGATTACCAAGTTTATCTCCAGATATGTCAATGGACCGAAATGTAGGAGCTAATAATTCAGCAATGATACAAAGCGTTATGGGAACTATGCAAGAGAATGCACCAATGGCACAAGGTCAAGCACCTGAACAAACTAATGATAGCCTAATTGCTAAAGTTACTGCTAATTTAAAAGCTGATCCTAACTATCAACCTACTAATGCTATTGAAGCATCTATTGTTAAACAAATTAGAGGTACTGATCCGATGCAACAAGGTCAGCCAAGCTTACAAGGCTTAGGTTCATTAGCACCTAGTCAACCTATGGCACCGAGTTATAATCCTTCTATGGCTATGGGCCCTACTTATTTTGCTGGTATGAATGCACCTCGTAGTATGGCTCGTGGTGGTTATTTAGATGGTCAAGGTGATGGTATGTCTGACTCAATACCTGCTACAATAGAAGGTAAACAACCCGCTCGTTTAGCAGACGGTGAATTTGTAGTGCCAGCAGATGTTGTAAGTCATATTGGTAATGGTTCATCTAAAGCAGGTTCACAAAGACTTTACTCAATGTTAGATAAAGTACGTAAAGCTAGAACTGGAAATAAAAAACAAGGTAAACAAATTAACCCTAATAAATACATGCCTGCATGAACACTGTACAGATAGTAGTTTCCAATAACATATATAGTGTTTGGGAAGATGTAAAAGAATATTTAAATGCATCTATTAATGTAAGTGGTGGAGATTATACGTTAGAGCAGTTAAAAATGTTATTAGTACGAGGGGAACAAACGTTGTTAGTATCTATTAATGAAAAAGGTGTACTTAACGGAGCTATGACAGTAGAGTTTATAAACTACCCTAATAACCGAGTGATGCACATTACAGCATTAGGTGGTAATGGAATTGTTAATGATGAAACGTTTAGCCAAGTAGAATCGTGGGCTAAAATGCAAGGCGCTACAAAAGCAAGTGCGTGGGCTCAAGAGGCGCAGGCTAGGCTATATAAAATCAAATCAAATTTTAATACTGTAAGATACGTTGTGGAGAAAGACTTATGAAATTATTTAACTTGTTTAACTGGGTAACTAACCTAGTAGAGGCATTCACATTCTACGCTGGTGGGGGTTCATCAGGTGGCAGTAGTGCGCCTAGTAATTCTACATCCTATTCTACAAACTTGCCCGAGTATGCTAAGCCATACTATGAAGAGCTTTTAAAACAAACAGGTAAAAATGTTTATACAACAGACTCATCTGGCGCTGTAACCGGCGTTAACGCAATGCCTACTTATACGGGCGATAGGATTGCAGGGTTTACTCCAGGACAAGAATCTATTCAAAGAGAAGTAGGTGGCTTGAGGATGCCAGGTGGTTTTGGTACGGCTGCTACAGGATTAGATACTGGACAAACTTTAGGTTTTGGTGCTGCAGGCGCAGGGTTATCAAGTGCATTAGGATATAGACCTACAACAACTTATGGTGGTACATTTGGGGCTCCTGAAGCTTCATATTATATGTCCCCTTATGCTTCTAATGTAACAGATATTGCAGTTCGTGAAGCTGAAAAACAAAGAGACTTAGCTAAATCTGCAGGTGCTTTAGGATCAATTGGTCGTGGTACTTTTGGTGGTGCAAGACAAGCTTTACTACAAGCTGAGCAAGAAAGAGGCGCTAATCAAAATATTGGGGATATTAGAGCTAAAGGTCAACAAGAGGCTTACACAAATGCTCAGGCACAATTTCAAGCTGATCAAGCGCGTCGACTACAAGCTGAACAACTTAATCAACAAGGTCAACAATTTGGCGCGGGTCTTGGTAAAGATATTGGGCTTGCAGGGCTTACTACGGGTATTGATGCATCAGGTAAACAAGCCGCTGTTGCTGCAGCTACACAAACAGCTAACCTTGAAAGACTTAAAGCTCAAGCTTCAACTGAAAACGAAAAACAAGCATTACAACAACAAATTAATGATCTTCAATATCAAACATTTCAAGAACGAAACAATTATCAAAAACAACAACTTGAATATCTTAGTAATATTCTTCGTGGTAATGCAGCGGCATTGGGTTCTACTCAAGTACAATATACACCGCAGCCTTCAACGATATCTCAAATTGGTGGTTTAGGTTTAGCAGGTCTTGGTTTGGCTAACGTACTAGGTAAAAGTTAAGGATAACTATGAATATTATTAAATTACAAGATGAACTAAGAAGTGTACCAGATAATGCACTAATTGGTTATGTTCAAAATCCTACAGGTCATGTACCTAGTTATCTAGCATTAAGTGAATTACAACGTCGTAAAGATATGCGTGAAAAATATCAATCACAACAAGCACCTCAATCAAGTGTAGCAGATGACTTAGAACAAAAGGCTGCACCACAACCCCAAGCTCAAGGTGTTGCAAGTCTTCCTGTACCTGAAACTATGTATCAAGATCAAAACTTTGCTTCGGGTGGTATTGTATCGTTTGCTGGCCCTGAGGGTAGCTATGTTATACCATCTAAAACTCCACAACAATATTATCAAGGTATTGCAGGGAATAAGGATATCGGTAAGTCATTTATGTTTAATAAGTTTGAAACTCCGTATGATGAGGCTATTAACTACTATAGTGGATTAAAACAAAATGCTAATAATCCAGAAGCAAAAAGACAGTTAGAGGATGCTGTTCAAGAATTACAACTACAAAAATATAGATTTACACGTAGTAAAGAAGATCCTACTGAAAGAATGACACAAACAGGTTTAAAAGGTGATGCATCTGGTAAACCAATACCTCCATCATTAACATTAGCAAGCATGAAAAATAAAATAGAAGGAAATAATCCTTCACCGCAAAACCCAGTTGATGAAGTTAAAAGAGGTGCAACAGGTCAAAAACCACCAAATGAAACACCTGTAGCTGATACTGTAGATGTAACAGGCGATCCTTATTACTTTGAAAAAAGACCTGAAGATGCGGCTGAAACAGAAAGAGATAGATATAAACAAATGTATGGTGATGACCCATTTGTTAAACGTAGCCAAACTAGATTAGAATCTATGGATAAACGCGCTAAATCTATGGACGATAGCAACTTAGGATTAGCATTAATGTCGGCTGGGTTTAAAACTATGCAAGGTACTTCTCCGTATGCATTAGCTAATATTGGCGCGGGTGCTGAAGCTGGTGTTAAATCTTATGGTGACACACAAAAACAATTGGCAGAGCTTGATGAAAAACGCTTTAATGTGGATTCTAAAATTGCGGATGCGGAAAGAGCGGTTAAACTTGCTGCTATGCAACACGGCTTTAAAAGTGAAGAATATAACAAAGCTTCTAATGATCTTGTTAGAACAAAAATTATTGAAGGTAAGCTTGACATTGAGAAATATAAAGTTCTTGCTGGCACTAAAGAAACACAAGCTCTTATGAAACAAAAATCAGATTTTCTTACTAAGAGAGATACATACCTTAAAAATAATTACTCAATAAAAAATGCTCTTGATGTTTATAACAATAAAGCAGCTTTTGATAAACTTCCTGAAAATGAAAAACAATCTGTATTAAAAGATGTAAACACATATAATCAGTATGTACAAGAATTAAAAATAAGTTACCCACTAGCTAATATGGATTTACCTACTAGGGATCCAATTGCTCTTTTAAATAAAACTAGACAATAAGGAATAGACTGAGCCTATTATGGCATTAATAGACGATTTACGCGCTGAATATCCTGGCCGGTACAGGACAATGACCGATAAGGAAATAGCCGACCAATTATATAAAGATCACTATGCTACCGAAATGCCCAAGATTTCTTTCTATAAGCAGTTAGGTATAGACGTTCCCGAATCAAGTTATGCTGAGATAATAGGAAGAGATTTACCATTAGCTGGCGCACAGGGTGTAGTAGGTCTATATGAAGGTGTTAAAGGTCTTACAGGGTTTGTCCCATTATCTAAAGGTAAAATTCCTAAAGCAATAGAGAGTGCAGAAAAATCTGTTTTTGGTGGCTCAGCTTCAGATTTACAACAATATCTAGAGTCCTTAAAATCAGAAGGACAACAAATGGTATCGCAAGGTGCCGCAGAAATTCCCTCAACAGGTAACTTATTACGTGACGCTACTGGGCAACTTATATATGCTGGACAAAACCCACAACAAATTGGACAAATAGTTGCCCAGTCATTACCTTCTACTTACGGAGGAGCATTAATTGGTAGGGGTATAAGTGCAACTGGAGCTAAATTTGGTAAGGACATAACTCCTATTACTGCAGCTGCATCGGGTGAAGGTACGTTAGCTGCTGGTTCTGGTTTAGAATCCGTCCGTCAACAAACTGAAAATAAAGAAGTTACAACCCCTCAACAACTTATAACTGCATTTAGTGGTTATATGACTAATAAACTAGGTAGGCTTGGTAATAGGGCTGCTAAATACTTAGGTGTTGATGATATGGATGTTATATTAGTACGTGGTAATATGGGTTCTACACCTGCAGCAAATCAAAAAGCACAAAGTAAATTAGTAGCTGGATTAAAATCAGCACTTAGTGAATCAGTGTTTGAAGAACTTCCACAATCAACACAAGAACAAATATCACAAAATATAGCTTTAGGTAGACCTTACGATGAAGGTGTTGCAGAACAAATGGCTGCGGGTATAATTGGTGGTGCGGGAGCAGGGTTTGGGTTTGGTACATATAATCAGTATAAAGTAAATAAAGCATTAGATAATATGCCACCGCCCCCAACAGACGTAGACGCAGAGCCACCAGGTATAGATATAGAAGTACCAAAAACAGACACAAAGAAAAATGCCAAAACAAGAAAAGATTTAATAGATTCTATAGAAGATGCAGAAACAAAAAAATCATTAGAAGAACTTTTAGGTAAGAAAGGGAAACCAAGTGGAACTCAACAGACAACAGCTGGAACTAGCGATGAAGTATCTGGAGGATCAGATGATGGAACTACCGGAGGAACTAAAAAACCTGTCGGAGGTGGAGTGGATGGGGCTGCAACTGATGAACTCACAGATAAGACTGGAGAGGGAAGAAGCGACGTTGCATTAGAAACAATTACTACAAACGACGTAGGTAAACCTTTTCCGTCAACAGGTCAAGCACACAAATTTCGTAGAGATAATAAACTTGAAAACTTATATTCTGTTATTACACAAGCTGACGGCACTATTGCTCTTGTGCCAAAGATACCAGTTACAGAACAAAAACCCCTAGTAACTAAAACTAAAAAACCTGCAGTGACAAAAGAACCCGAAGTAGCTGCAGAAGAAACAGAAGAAGATATACCAGATGAAGAAATTGGTTGGGAAAAGTTTGAAGAAACTAAACCTGACGGTACTATAACTTCGGGGTTTAGAAGAAAACAAACTACTACTCAGAAAGATGCCCCAGTAGTTATATCAGCTAAGACGCCTAAATCTACCGAAGTATTAAAATCAGAAGCGGAACTTACAGAAGCTGATAAAGCCGATTTAGAACAAGAAGAAGCTGATGAAGAAGCCGCAAGTCAAGCTAGAATAGATGAAGCTAATCAAGGTGGATTTGAAGACTTACCTGATTACGTTAAAATAGGTTCTAAATTAGCATCTAAATCCCCAATAGTACAAGCAGAAGAATCTGATCCTAATGCTAGTACTGAATCTAAACGACAAGAAGCTAGAAGATTAGCGGTTAAACATGCCGCATTTGATCAAGCGATGGATGAGTTTGATACTGTAAGTACTGAAGATTTTGACGCAAAATTAAAAGAATTAGCTAATGAAAAGATGGAAGAACTAAAAAAAGAGATGCGGGATAAAGGAGCTACTGAAGAAGAAATTAATAATAAACTTAGTACTAAAAAATTCTCTATTAATAAGCCATTAGAGTTTATAAAAGGTTCTACTCAAGCACAACGTTTTAGTAACTATTATAAAGAGTTTAATAAATTTTTAGGTACGAAGAAATTAAAACCTAGAAGAATTAAACAAGCAACTACTCGCGAAGAATTTACAGAAACTCTATCTAAACAAGAAAGAAAATTATTTAATAAAGCATACTCTAGCTATATAACTACACAAGTTAAATCTTTAAAATCTGGTGTTGCTTCTGTTGATGAAACGGAATCTAATGAAGCTGCATTATATAGAAAACTACAAGACGAAATAGAGCTAGTAAAAAAGAAAAAAGGTAGTCAAGCTAAAGTAGATAAGTATAAAGCAGATTACGCGATAGCTCGTGCAAAAGCACAAAAAACTTCTTTAAGTAGACAAGTTGTTGAGACAGATACATCTGCACTATCTGATAAAGTTGCTAACCTAGAACAAGCTATTAAAGACGGCGAGAATGAAATCAAGTCTATTAAAGCTGCTAAAAAAATTAAAGATAAAGCAGTGCAAATTAAAGGCGTTCAAACACAGATTAATAAAGATAGGGTTGAATTAAAACTTGCTAAAACAGAGTTAGATACGGCTCAAAAAACTACTACAGTATTAGGTGCACCGGGAAGATACACAAATATATCTACTGAAGAAACTAGAGCAACTGAAATATTAACTAAACAAAATAAAAAGAATAAGAAAAAAGAAAAGGCTATACAAGAAGGAAATCCTGAAGAAGTATTAGAGGTTCTTGATGATGAGACTGAAGAATTAGCTAAATCTATTATTGTTCAAGATAAGAAAAAAACGGAAGAAGAAGCTAAAGAGAAAGCTAAAAAACAACCTAAGATTACTGTTGTTGGTAAACTAAATATGATTGTGTCTAAGAGTATTACTCAGGGCAAAAACATAATTGAAACATTAGATGATTTATATGATAGTAAGAATAAAGAAAAAGCTCGTAGCTACCAACGCACAGCCTTGTTGTTTAGCGAAGTATTAAGCAAGCTTCAAAATAAAGGATATGATTTACCTAAAGTAGTATTTGGTCCAGTACCTAATGATCGTCCTGGTATGTATAATCCAGAAACAAATACTATTACTATTAATGATACTTCAGAAGTAGAGTACGGCAGGGTATTAGTGCATGAAACACTACACTATTTATTAGACCATATTGTAGAAGAGTATCAAAAAAGTCCTAATAGCAATTTGCTATCCCCGTCTCAAAAAGTATATCTAGGAGCTTTATTAGAATCTTATAACTATGCAAGACAAAATGCAGCTTCATTAGTTGAAAAAAATAAATTTGATGCATCATTAAAAGATTTTGCAGAAGAAATCAAGACTATGGAGTTTAAAGAGTTCCTAGCTGAAGCCGTAGAAGGAATGCAGTTTTCAATTGCATTGGGTAAATTAGAACCTATGCCTGGTCGTGTATTACCTTTTCTACGACAGTTAGCTAGAGATATTGCGGGTATGTTAGGCTTTAGACTTGAGCATAGATTGCCTACTACAAAAGATAAACCGGTACAAGCATTTATATTAGAAGCAGTGTTAAACGATATTGAAAGTATTCTTACAGGTGAAGACTATGTGGCACCTAATCCATTATTTAGATCTGGCGACGTATCGTTTGCTAGAAAAATAGATTTATCTGAAGATGCTGAAGAAGCTAGTAAAGCTGAAAGGTCTTTTGATGATTTAGTAGACAATGATAAGAGCACAATGTTAGAGCGCGGAGTTAAGTCTACAGTACAAAAAATGACTGAAACTTTTTCTAGTGGTCAAAATTTTATAGATGAAGTAGCTACTACTTTTTCTAATGAGAGGTTTGTATTAGAAAGACTCCAAGAAAACATGGACAGATCAGGGGCTATTAGCTATGCCGAAGATTCATTCAACAATTTCTATGATTATATATCTACAGCTTTTGGTAAAGCACAGTGGTATTTGAAACAAAAAATAGAAAACCCAAGAAAAACTTATATTATAACTTTATCTAATATTGCAAACGCTAAAGGAGTATCTAATTCTAAAGCAGCTACAATACTTAAATATTATGCAATTGCATTTCATGCGCCTGAAAGACGTAAAACAAAATGGTTACTAAACGTACCACTAGAAAAATTAAATAAAATAAAATTTAAAAGTACTTTATTTGGCACTGTTGAAGACACCCCTGCAAATATAAGAGAAAGATTTTTTGACACTATTTCATCTGATGTTATAGCTAAATTATCTGAAGAGCAAAGAAAATATATAGCTGAGTCTTTAAAAAATGATTTAATTAGATTAGTTAACACAAAAGGCGCTATTACTGCAACAGGTTATAGCCCAGCGGGATATAAAAAAACAAACATAACAGAAGCTGATTATAACGTTATTGAAGACTTAAGTTTTAATGATGAGCAAGTATGTAAAAATAAATATATGGCTGAATCATCAGAAATGAGAACTTTAGTACAACAATTTTTTGCTGCTAAAAAACAATTACAAGACGCAACTACAGAATTAAATAGAATGGCAGGGTACTGGAGTAATGCTACTGATGCTATTGTTGAATTCTATGGATGGAAAAATTACTCTCCATTTAAAGTTAGGCCTGGAGATAGAGCAGCATTTAAATTAAATATAGAAGGGACTGCATTAGGACGTACAGGTAAAGATTATCCGGGTTCTAGATTTGAAGGTAGCAGTGCTGATGTAGAAAACCCAGTAAACCAAGTGTTGGTAGAAGCTGCACAATCTGCGGCAAGAGCTGGTGCTGACGGTTTAATGAGATCGATTATAAACGCAGTAAACCAAGGTTATTTAAAAGGTGTTTTAATAGATGGCAAGGGCAATGCTCGTAAAAAAACTGAACTAAATAAGCCTACTTATACCTTCCAAGAAAGATATACAGGAAAAGTAGATGAAGCAATATTAAAAAGACCTGACATATTATATGCATATAACAAAGATGGTTCTATGGATTTAGTAAAAATTACTGATTTAAAACAATTAGAAGCTATTCGTAGAACTTATTCTATTAATAATGAAAGCATAATAAATTCTGCAGTTCAGTTTTTAAATAAAGGTACAAGTGCCATGGGTCAAGGACATACCAGATTAAACCCAGGTTTTGCTCCATACAATTTTGTACGTGACATTTTAACAAACGTTGGTATTGTATCCATGAAAGAGAACCCATTAGTTGGAGCTAGAATTATTTCAGCAGTTGTAACAGAGATAATAGCTAAGGGAGGTATAGCTAAGGCAGCTAGATTCTCATTCTTATTCCATAACAACAGACTTGATGATATTGAAAAACTAGCAGAAAAAGATGGATTTTATAAATCATTATCAGAATATGGTAAAAAAGGTGGTAATGTTTCGGTAGTACAAGGGTTAAGCGCAGCTAGTGCTATGGAAATGCTATCTAAAGAATTAGATAAAAGTTTAACGCTACGTTCTAAAGATGACATACTTAAATATTTTGACATGTATAATTCTATGTTTGAGTTTGGCGCTCGTGTAGCAGTATACAGAGTTATGAAACGTCATTTCCAAGATCAAATGTCTAAAGAATTAAATGCATTGCCTAGCCAAGTAGAACAAGCGGCTATTTTTAAAGCAGTTGCATATACAAAAAATTTAGCAAACTTTGAAGAACGTGGTTTATATACTAAACAATTAGGTACTTACTTTATGTTCTTTGGAGCAGGTGCTGTTGGTGCTAGACAAGCATTAAAAGCTTTAAGTCCTGCTTGGAGAAAGTATGAAGCAGTAGCTAATACGCTGCCCGAAAATATTCAAAAAGACCCAGTTAAAATGGCTAAATTTAAAAAACGATTTACGGAACAAAAATTTTGGAGTCGTACAGTTGCTGCGGCAATGATTGGAATAGGGTATAGTTTATGGCAATTAATGCATTTGATGGCAGGATTAGACGATGATGACAAAGATCAAGAAGGAAGAAATAAAATAGCCACGGATGATTCTCGTAGATGGACTAGAAACGCTAGAATTTATTTAGGGTATGATGAAAAAACTCATAAAGATGTAATGGGTAACATACCTTGGGGATTTGGTCCTAATGCATTTATGGCTTTTGGTGCTCAAATAGCGGCGTATACTTCAGGCGAAGGGGTAGAATTAAAAGATTTTGCAGTTAATACTATGCATATTGCAATGGATTCATACCTACCTATTCCTACAACAGGCATTGACCCTACAGATAACACCACTGCATTTCTTGTTGATATGATAACTCCAAGCATAGCTAAACCATTAAATCAATTTGCTATGAATAGAAACTCATTAGATCAACAAATCTATAGAAGCAGTTATAACAAATACTCTTCAGCTTATTCAGGTAATGATTCTATTCCTAGATACTTTAAAGATGCATCTGAATGGGCATTTGAAGTGTCTGATGGAAAAGTAGTAATGTCCCCAGACGCAATGTATTTTTATGCTAATAACTATGCTGACGGTATCTCTAAAATAGTAGAAAGTTTATATGGAGGTATTTCAGTACTAAAAGGAGATAAGTATTTTGACCTTGAAAAAGATGCCTTTATATTTGATAGCTTTTTAAATACTACTTCTAATCTTGATGCTAGAAGGTTTGATACATTAAAAAATAATTTAACTGAAAAATCTAAAATATATGAGGATATGAAACTACGTAATCCACAACAAGCATATAAATATGCAAATATCATTAATCCTAATCTAGAGGTAAAATTAAAAGTATTAAATTATTTTAATAATAAAGCATTAAAGCCAGTAGAAACAGGCGCTAATCAAGTAAGGAATAATACATTATTAAATTCAAAAGAAAAATCTACTCTTTTATATAGAAATAGATTAGAAAAAAATCACATTAAAAAAGGTGTATACGATACTATTAAATCAATAGATGATTTAGGAAAAGCAGAACTTAATGGATTGTTAGAGATGATTGCAGAAGACGAGGCAGCTATGGACTTACGCAACGCGCCAGACTCTAACCCCTAGGTGATTATCTTTACTAGTTATAAAAACTTTTACTTGTACCTTTGCCCTTTTAGCACCACATTCAGCGGCATAAAGAATTTCAGCAGTATTTAAAGTAGGTATAAAAAAGCTATCTCCTATGTCCATATACTCAAAAGGGAACAGCCATGTAGGTTCACTAAGCTGATCCAGATATATCTCCTTTTACTTTATTTAGTATATCTTTCTTTTGGAATGCATAACACATCAAGTTATACTCTGAACTACTTGCATCTTTCCAACCTGTAAGCATGCGTTTCTTTTCTTCCCAGAATTTAATATCTGAATTAACAATACGTTTTTTAAAGTCAGCTTTATTAATATCTAATTCAGTAATCAAATAATTGTTAAATATGCTTCGTGGTATATAAATAGTACCTGTATCATCTTCTGCTCTAATAACTAATGGAGTTCTTGGTTCATCTGCAACCTTGCCATCTCTCATAACTAAAGTGCCAGAATGGTTCTTAATTAAAAACTCTGTAAGAATATTCTCATAGTCGATAGTATTAAACTGAATAACATTGTTCTTAATATTAAGCATCTCGGTTACTAATCGCTCGTATATTCTTTCTACATTACAGTTATCTAATATACCATATTCAAGGGCTACTTCTCCAGCACCCAAAGGTAATGCAATTAAGTTATGGTAATATCTATCTCCAGGATCAGAGCCATAGTCTTTAACAAATCTATCTACCCATTTTTGATATCGCGGGCCTAATTTTTGGTCTTCATTAAAATGCCTAATGATTTCACCTTTATTCTCTAAATCATATATAGCTTGTATAAATTTAGAACCTGCATGACCATAGTTAGCTTTAAATGCTTCAAACACACGCTTACCATAGTTTAAATCTGTTTGTAATATCTTAGGTTGCCCTAGCATAAACTCAATAATACGAGCCACTTCACCGTTAGGGTCATGTTTTAATGCGGTCAACTTATCGTATATAGATTTATTAGATGTAAACAAAGCTATCAT
>Ga0209401_1000086_pt1 | contig 63452 bp, 72 predicted proteins | sample M_140807_MF_Meta_FD_187318 | JGI IMG/M metagenome (GOLD analysis project Ga0209401, IMG submission 187318) | Freshwater microbial communities from Lake Montjoie, Canada to study carbon cycling - M_140807_MF_MetaG (SPAdes) (version 2) | ecosystem: Environmental > Aquatic > Freshwater > Lake...
GATACTGATACAGGTGTTATCATAAACAACAATGAAGAAGAATACAAAAAGTTCTTAGCGGCTCGTGAATCTAGTAAGAAAAACAATAATCTTTGCAAAAGAATTGATGAAGTAGAGAATGATCTCCGTGATATCAAATCGCTTTTACTACAGTTAGTACACAGGAATAATTAATGTCTAGACAAGTAGCCAACGTTGATATCATTACTGACAGTTTTGAACTGTGGTTGCTCAAGACAAATGAGCTGCTAAATGCGCTGTCAACCGAAATCGTTACCGCAAATACAACAGTTGCTAATACTGGCAATTCTACAATTAGTCGTACTGCTCAGTTGTGGGGCACATTTGGTGCAAATACTGTCGTGGTCTCGACTGCGTTACGTGGTGGTAATGTTCAGGTAGGAGGTTTAGTTGCCAACCTTCTGATCACCAGTAATGCTACAGCTTACGTTGCCGCTGATGCTGGGATCAAGGTTCTGGCTGGTAACAGTACGTCGAACAGCTTTATCAATCCAGTCGGTGTTTACCTTGGCCAAGGAACTGCTAACAGTTTCGTCAACAGCATAGCTATTATAACACAGTCTTCATCAGTTGTAAACACAAATATTAGTCCTACGCTAATTCAAATTGCAAATAGTACGTCGACTGCAAACGTTACACCAACGGCGTTTACTACTGGGATCTTTACCGGTAATACAATTGCTGCATCAGTCGGCGCCAACGTTATTGCTAACTCTACTGCACTGTATGTTGGAAATAGCACAGTAAATACAGTTCTTACACAGACATCGACTGTTCTTCAGAACAGTACACATTCTGCTACATTGACATTGACAAAGTTAGAGATTGGCAATAGCACAATCAATACAATTGCCAACTCTACTATCTTGAAGATTGCTAATAGTACATCTTCGGCTAATATCGATCCGATTAGTTTTACTACTGGGATCTTTACCGGTAATACAATTGCTGTTTCCATTGGCGCCAATGTTATTGCCAACTCTACGGCTTTGTATATTGGCAATGCTACGATCAATACCATTGCTACACAGACCACAACAACTATTGCTAATGCTTCACATAATACAACACTTGGTATATCGACTGCTAGTTTTGGCAACTCTACTGCAAATACTACAACTTCACAGACCCTTATCCAGGCCGCTAATGCTACAGTAACTGCTAATGTTGCAACGACTGGATTTGTAACAGGCATCTTTACAGCAAATCAATCTGTTATGTCAGTTGGTGCTAACGTGTATGCCAACGCCACAACATGGTTTGTGGGCAACTCGGCTGCATCTATTGCTTATGGCAACAATACGATAACGGGCTCTGCTAATATTGGTATTACTGCAACAAACTATCTGAATGTTACTGGTGCATTTACAGTAAGTTCAAATGTTGCCTTGTCTAATACATTGACTGTAACTGGTAATACATCATTATCTAATACGCTTAGTGTTACTGGATCAGCATCATTATCTAATACATTGACTGTAACAGGTTTTGCAAATGTTCTAAGCACCCTTAGTGCAAATGGTGCAACATCATTATCTAATACGCTTACTGTAACTGGTGCAACATCATTATCTAATACGCTTAGTGTTACTAATGCAACATCATTATCTAATACATTAAGCGTGGGTGGTGCAACATCATTATCTAATACGCTTAGTGTTACTAATGCAACATCATTATCTAATACATTGACTGTAACTGGTGCAACATCATTATCTAATACATTAAGTGTTACTAATGCAACATCATTATCTAATACATTGACTGTAACTGGTGCAACATCATTATCTAATACATTGACTGTAACAGGTTTTGCAAATGTTCTAAGCACCCTTAGTGCAAATGGTGCAACATCATTATCTAATACGCTTACTGTAACTGGTGCAACATCATTATCAAATACACTAAGCATTGGCGGTATCACAACATTCGAAACTGATTATGTTATTGATGTAACTGCTAACGCAGATATTGGAAGTACTATTGGTGCTGTTTTAGTTTATGCGTTCCCCAAAGCTACATATTCATCTGGCAAGTTCGAAGTTCAGGTAAAGAAAGGTCAGACCCAATTGTCTGAACTTGTGCTTTCGCATGATGCAGCAAGTAATGCATATGTCACTGTATATGGAACAGTAGCATCAAATGGTGCCGCATCTCCACTAGGAACATTTACAGCAAATACTGACGCTGCCAATGTTAATTTATATCTTGTACAAACTGTGGCTAACTCAGCAGTAAAAGTTGTCGCACATCTAATCAAGTAAGGTCAATATGGCAAATACTAATTTTAAAATAGACAACGGTCTTTTAGTAACAGGTGGTGATTCGCTATTCCAGGCGAACACAACTGTTAATGCCCATTTTATTGTCAGACAAACACTTGTTGTTAATGGTAATATAACTGTTGATGCAAATACTACTCCTACATCAAACGGCAAATTTTTAGGTAATACTGTAAGTACATTTGATATTTATTCTGGCAATATTGTTGTATATGGTACAACTGCTTTATCTAATTCTATTGTTACTGCAAACAGTGTTGCAATTAATATCACATCTGGTTCAGGTATTGTAGCAAACTCAATAGGTATTAGTGTCAATGCTACATCAATTTCAAACGGTGTTTTGAATATTGGCCAAGGTGGAACTAATGCAACATCAAAAAATGCTGCACTTAATAATCTTCTTCCCGATCAATCAGTTGCTACAGTTGGACAATTTCTAAGATCTGATGGCACTAGTGTCTCTTGGGTAACTGGATCGGGTGCTGCTGGTTCTCCAGGTGTTCCAGGTCCAGCTGGTACTAATGGTTACTGGGGATCAGCTGGTGCTAATGGTTACTGGGGATCAGCTGGTGGTACTGGTCCTAGTGGCCCTGGAGGTTATACTGGATCAGCAGGTACTAATGGTTACTGGGGTTCAGTTGGTGGTACCGGTCCTACTGGTCCTGCTGGTGGTACTGGTCCTACTGGTGGTATTGGTTATACTGGATCAGCTGGTACTAATGGTTACTGGGGTTCAGTTGGTCCTGCTGGCGGTACTGGTCCTATTGGTACCACTGGTCCTAATGGCCCGGTAGGTTATACTGGATCAGCTGGTACTAATGGTTACTGGGGTTCAGTTGGTGGTACCGGTCCTACTGGTCCTGCTGGTGGTACTGGTCCTAATGGTCCGGTAGGTTATACTGGATCAGGCGGCACTGGTTATACTGGATCAGCTGGCGGTACCGGTCCTACTGGTGGTACTGGTCCTACCGGTTATACTGGATCAGGCGGCACTGGTTATACTGGATCAGCTGGCGGTACCGGTCCTACCGGTGGTACTGGTCCTACTGGTGGTACTGGTCCTACTGGTGGTACTGGTCCTACCGGTTATACTGGATCAGCAGGTACTAGTGGTTACTGGGGTTCTTCTAGTGGTTACTGGGGATCTAGAGGTTACACTGGATCCGTTGGTTATTCAGGATCGGTTGGTTATTGGGGATCATCTGGCCCTACTGGTTATACTGGATCAGCTGGTACTAATGGTTACTGGGGTTCAGTTGGTGGTACCGGTCCTAGTGGCCCTACTGGTACCACTGGTCCTAGTGGCCCTACTGGTTATACTGGTTCTCAACCGAGTGTGACGGCACCTATCCTAAGAAATGTAACCACTGGTTATACTGGCGGCGGTCAAGTCTTTGTATCATCGACTGCACCATCTGCTTCTAACCAAGGCGATATTTGGATTCAGATCTAATGGCACTTAAAGTATGGAACGGATCTTCGTGGGTGTCTGCAACCGGACTTAAAGTCTGGAATGGTTCTTCGTGGGTTACAGCATCAAATGGTAAAGTCTGGAATGGTTCTGCTTGGACTACATTTTTTACAAGTAGTTTAGATTTCAGAACTGTAACTCCAGGATACCTTGCTGCTCCTAAAGGCGGTGTGGCTTATTATGGATATAGTAAATATACCGGTAACCCAGGTTCAATTTCGCCATCAAGTAATTCTACACTTTCCGGACACAATGTTCCTATACTTCAATTACGCGCATCAGAAGTTGTTTCATCAACTTCTTATCTGGAATTCTATCTAGAAGACAGCGGAAACGGTACCAATTCCGGTTTCACCACAATGACTGTTGCTAATAATACTACATCTCTGTCATTCTCTAGAACTTCTGCTACTTTCTCAAATTCATCTATTAATAGTTCGACATCATCAGCATGGTCGTGGTCAGGATCTAGCGGTCCTGGAGATATGTTTATTGCAGCATATGCTGCAGGTGCAACAGTCAATGTTACTTGGACATAGGATTAATCATGTTAACACTTACAAAAATAACAGTAGATGATATATCAAGAGAGGTGCTTGAAAGACTATATTCAGAAGCACATCCATATATTTCTGAAGAACGCAAAAGAATGGGTGATGATGATCTCAAAGCTGCCTTGATCGATCAATTACACAACCATCCAATAATTCGGTATGATGTAGATGGTTATACGGTAGGAATTTGTAGCTATAGCAGTCAGCAAATTAATGATAAACCATATCTACTTCATAGACACCCGGTATATGGTCAAACAACAACAGGATCTAGAGCGTGGTGGTATTCTGAGGAATTCCAACAAAAGAATTCAGAATTTGTAAGAGCAGAAGGTTTTGCTGGACTTGCAACTTTATTTAATCCAAATTCACCTGCAGCTAAAGCAGTTTTAAATCACTTTGGTTCATTTGATAAATATTATCAGATTCCAGTTGTATACGATGATCCAAGAATAAGTATCGGTATTACATTACATCCAGGTGCAGTTGGAATTCTTAAAGCTATGATTATAAATTTAAAAGATTAATGGAAGAATAAATAACAGTCAAAGCAAACTTAGATATTGGCCAGGAAAGTACATTCCAGACACCGATCAACGTTATTGATGATAACGATGCTACTGTCGATCTAACTGGTTATACTGGTGTGAATACCTTCTGGCCAATATGACCACATAAAATAGATGTATCACACCAGACTGTATATCCTTTTTCTTTTGCCTTTCTACAGAAGTCTAAATCCTCACTAAGTGTATAAGCATGATCTAATGCCTGATGATATACAAATTGCGGATAACCAATATCGGCAAATACTTCTTTCTTGACAAGAACACATCCAAATCCACAACCACCAACTTCAATTACTCCTCTATTATAAAGATGTTCATATGGAATATTATGGTAACCGTGATCATAAATCTCTAATACCTGCGGTTCTAATCTTTGACGGTATACAGCCGATATAATCGATTTGTCGGCAGCTAAAAGTTTCTGTAAAGTATCTGCAGCAAAGATCATATCATGATCCACAGCAAAGAGATAGTCATATCCCTTAACAGTCCAGTCTGCAATTAGATTCCGTACCTGATCTACAGCATAACCAAAGAAGTATTGGAAGTCTGCTTTATATCCTTCTGGAATAATTTGATCATAGACCGACTTAAATGTATCTGCTTCAATATCATTCTTACACGGAATAGCAATTAGGATCTTCTTTGGTATCACTGATACTTCTTTCTTTATAATAGGATTATTATTTTCCCATTCGGCATATATTGCATATTCTTTGTCAAAATCATATGTAGCAATCAGTGGAATAGTTTTATCATGTACTGTTGATGATCTTTCAGATTCAAAATTAATATTATAGATTAAATAATTATCGCGATGATTTACAAGTTGATGATGGAAAATAACCGCATCACCAAAATTGATTATTAATTCTTCTGGAATACTTAACCAATTATTCTTGTGCATAAAAAATGCTTGACCAAAACAATGAATAATCATTCCATGTTCCCACTTAAGGAAATCAATAGAGCCATCAGTAGTAACTGGTTGGTTCATTTCTGCCCAACCATTGATAATACCAAATGCACCAACATCAGGTGTCAGTTTATCAACTAACTTATCAAATAGTTTTGGGTCAAACACGATATCATCGTTTATGATACCAATTAAATCATATTTACTATTCTGTACACCCATGTTCCAGGCAGGATTAACACCTATGTTCTCATACATCTCAATCTCATAGATCTTCTTATGATTAAGAATATCCCATTTAGGAGTTCGTTCGCGATCGTTATTAATAAGAATGATCTCGCCAACTAAAGGATGTTCGACTAAATTAGTCAAAAGTCTATGGGTAAGATCCTGACAACGCCACATTGTTGGTATTGTGATTGAGAATCGGGGCGTGATTTTATTTTGTTTATTGGTTATCACTTTGTTAGCAGTCTTAGTCTGTTCGCTCCCGTTAATTTTATAATCATTAATCGGGTTGGCGTCATTATAGTTGTATACTACATCTGAGACGCAAACAACCTTATCAGGATCTGCTTGTTCAATCATAGTGTAGAATACTGCAGTATCTCCGCCTGCCTTTAGCCATTCTAAAGTCTCTGGATCCCTGAATGCATAGTTACCATGATCTTGAAGATACTTGTGCATCAAACCTGCATAGAATGTACGCAAATGCGTATAAGGCATATTCCAACTAAACTTATAGTCACGATATGACTTATTAGCCTTAACCTCAGGTGGATATTCCTGGGCAACTAAAGGAATATTATCACAAACAGACCAACATGAACCATATGTGAACTCTGCACCTTCATCGTATAAGTTGTTATACATGTGGAAGATGTTAGGATCATTTACCAACCAGTCATCACCATCTAGAAGCATAACAATGCCAGAATTACACTCTTGTTCGATAGTATTGACCTGATTCCAAACAGCACCGTAGTTTACATCATTTTGGATTAATGTAAAATTATATCTAATTTGTTCAGGCAACGAATTGATTGTATCTAATGCAACTTGAACAGTATTATCTGTTGATGCATCATCAATAATATACATGTGATAATTGTTATAGTCTTGTTGTGCAACTGATAAAATACACCGCTGAATATAACTCTCTGAGTTGTAAACCGGTGTAACTACATTAATATCATTTTGCCATTCTTGACGAGGAACTGAAAACTCTTCAGGATTCGTCCAGCGGCGTCCAAATATTTTATGTATTCTATGATTAATCTTAGAAACCTTACGATATTCTTTAACCGGCAAATATTCACCAAGTTTATGATAAAGATGCTGCTTCCATTGCATAGCAACAGAATCCCAGCCACAAATATCTTTTACCTGATTGCATGCGTACATCTTTTGTTGATGTAAATGCCTATCACTATATACACGAGATACCATGTCAATAAATCGCTGTTCCTGAATATCACCAGGAATCCATGGGAACAAACTATTTGGTTCGATGGCATAAGGAATCTTGTAACATGCCAGATCCAATGCGGTCTCTTCCAATGCACCAAAGTTGTTGGTGATCAGAGGAACGTTATGTGCCAAGGCTTCAAGTGCCGAGATGCCGTACGTCTCCGGGAATGCAGCCGGATAGATCATGTACGATGCTTTGGTTAGGATATCAGAGATCTCTTTCTGAGTGATGATCCCGGTAAAGTTGATGTCATTGCCGTATTGGACTACCATGTCCGTCCAGTCACGCTGTTGCTGGTCTGGTTCTGAGTCCTCACGGAACTTATAGTAACCGCCGATGACAGTCAACTTGGCTTCTGGATGCCGACGCTTTACCTCGGGCCAGATCTTTTTTACAAGAGGAACCATTCCCTTAGTCACAGACGAATTGTAAACAAAGAGGTTCGGATCCTTCTGAGTAATATCTACAAACTTCTTTGGCATGTTGCCGATACCGTTACGTGTCTGGAATATAAACTTCTTCATGACTTCAAACATACGTTTTTTACCATGGTCGCAGTTTCCTGCATATGACGTATGAAAATCAGAGAGTGTAAAGATTTCATTAATGAAACCATCGAGTAAGAAACCTTCTAGATGGGTGTCTCCATCACAGAAGGTGTCATGCATCCAGAGTACTTTGTGCTTGGAATTCTGTTGGATACGAGTGAAATCTGGGAGACCACCGATAAAGTTCTTGAACTCGTCGATCATATGTTGAGGAGCGAACGCAGCGACCGACCGAGAACCGATCATGATATCAAAACTTTCACAATACTCAACAGCCTTTAATGGTTCATACCAGACACCGTCATACTGGCCAGGTTTAGAGTTGTCTGATGTACAATCATTAAAAACTGTCACATCAAAACCGATTTTTGCTAGTTCTTTTGATATAAGGATGACAGCGGATTCTGACCCACCGAGTCCGCGCTTATCTAGCGTACTTCCATCATAAGTCAAACCAAGCGTATCAATAATTGCAATTTTCATAAGATCTCCACATGCCCATTCTTATAAATATATCATAGTTCTAGACTAATGTACACTATTAGTACATCCAAAGATATATATCTGCGATAAAAAGTCATATGGCTAATATTTGCAATAAGTGGAATCGACAGAGGGATAAAAATGGCAATAAAGGCAAACATCACCATCGATCAAGGAACTGATTATTCAATCACATTTAATGTGACTGATAATGATGGAAATGATATTGATTTTACAGGATATACTGGTGAATCACAATTTCGCAAACATTATACATCAAATACGGCATATGCATTTGATGTTACTGTTGCCAATGGTGCAGTATCTCTTGCTGCCAATTCTACACTAACATCTTCGGTTTCAGCAGGTCGTTACGTATATGATTGTATCTTAACTGATAATGCTGGTGTTGTATCTAGATTAGTTGAAGGTATTGTAACAGTTTCACCTAGCGTGTCTCATTAAGGATAAGTTATAATGAAAATAACTGTAGCTTCTCCACCTTCAAGAAATATTGTTTATGTTAAACCTGGATCAGGTGGCGGCGGCCCAGGAACGGCCGGTCCACAGGGACCACAAGGTCCACAGGGACCTCAAGGCCCTGCTAACGGTCCACAAGGAAATCAAGGAAATCAAGGATATCAAGGTCCTTTTGGTCCACAAGGCAATCAAGGTTTTCAAGGAAATCAAGGATTTCGCGGATATACTGGATCACTAGGTCAAGTCGGCGCTCAAGGTCCGATTGGATATACTGGATCAATTGGTCCTGTTGGTTCTACAGGATACTGGGGATCAATTGGCGATGGAGGTCCTCCGGGAGATCGTGGAGAAACTGGATATTGGGGATCTAAGGGATATACTGGGTCTGCTGGTTATTGGGGTTCTGTTGGTTATACTGGATCAGTTGGTTATTCAGGATCTGCTGGCTACTGGGGTTCTAAAGGTGATACAGGCTACTGGGGTTCTAAAGGTGATAATGGCTATTGGGGATCTGTAGGTTATACCGGTTCTGTAGGTTATACCGGTTCTGTTGGCTACTGGGGTTCTAGGGGTGATACAGGCTACTGGGGTTCTGTTGGTTATACCGGTTCTGTAGGTTATTCAGGATCTGTTGGCTATTGGGGATCTGTAGGTTATACCGGTTCTGTTGGTTATTCAGGATCTGCTGGCTATTGGGGTTCTAAGGGTGATACAGGCTACTGGGGTTCTGTTGGTTATACCGGTTCTGTTGGTTATACCGGTTCTGTTGGCTATTGGGGTTCTAAGGGTGATACAGGCTACTGGGGTTCTGTTGGTTATACCGGTTCTGTAGGTTACTGGGGATCCGCCGGATCAACAATAACGACACCGGTTACTACAACATCAACATCAGTTACACCCATAGCTACATACAGCACTACAACCTATGGCAGTGCTAGATATTTAATACAAGCTACTCAAGCTTCCGGCAATAAGCATATAACTATTTTAATGGTAACGACTGATGGGTCTACAGCTTATGCAACAGAATATGGCACTTTATATACATCAAGTCCATTGTTTACAGTTGATGTATCGATTGCATCTAACATAGTAAGTGTTAATGTTACTCCTGCATCTGCAACATCAACAAAATTTAATACAATCGCCGAACCACTGCCTATACCTGCTTAACTTTGGAGTTTTAAATAGTGAAAAAAGGCTTTGTAGTTCCTGCAAATGGTATTTCTGTTAATACGATCGCTATTATTAATAATCAAGGCCAGTGGATAGGGCCACAGACAAATATTATTGGTTATACAGGATCTGTTGGCGCGCCGGGTCCTATTGGTTTTCCTGGCTCGGCTGGTCAAATAGGATACAGTGGTTCTGCAGGCCCACCAGGACCATCTGGTACTCCGGGCCCTTCAGGACCCCAAGGATATTCTGGTTCTGCCTCTGGCGCACAAGGATTTATTGGAGTAAGAACTTATGGATCTCAGGGTCCGCAAGGACTTTTAGGCGATACAGGATATCCTGGGTTTCCTGGTCCTCCAGGTCCTGACAATAATACTCCATCGAGTACTCCAGGCCCAGAGGGACCTCCTGGGCCAATTGGCCCACAAGGACCACAAGGAACTGTTATAGGTCCTATCGGATACAGTGGTTCTTCTGGTATAGTGGGCCCGACCGGTGCTACCGGTGCACAGGGTAGACAAGGACCGCAGGGAGCTTTAGGCCAGCAAGGACCAACAGGACCAACAGGTATCAGCGCACCGCAGGGACCTGCAGGCCCACAAGGTGATATTGGGGCGCCGAGTTCAGCCACGCCCAATACCGGTTCACCGGGACCCGATGGTATTACCGGGTTTCCAGGTATTCCATCTTATGCTGCTGGCCCGCGAGGACTGACTGGTTTGCCAGGAGTCGCGGGTGGACCACCAGGCCCACAAGGTGCAACAGGGCTTATAGGACCAACTGGCGGGAATGGATATCAAGGATCAGTAGGCGCACCCGGTAGACAAGGACCACCAGGCCCAACTGGACCAATTGGACGAACTGGACCAGTTGGCAATCCAGGTACACCGGACGGATATCAAACTACAACCATTTCTGTAAATAATTTATCAGTAGGAATTGCTACTCCGGCGCCAACAGGCGATGTTCGAGCATCTGGTGATATAATTAGTTATTATTCTGATGTAAGACTTAAAGACGAAATAGAATATATAAAAAATGCAGATGAAATTATTTATAATTTAAATGGAGTTTTTTACACCCAAAATGATTTAGCTGAATTAAACGGATTTCAAAACAAACAACGTCAAATAGGTGTTATTGCTCAAGAAGTCCAAAAAGTTGCTCCTGAAATTGTTCAAAAAGCACCATTTGATGAAAATTATCTAACTGTTATGTACGATAGATTTATACCATTATTAATTGAAACTATAAAAAAACAACAGCGTGAAATAATGGTGTTAGAGGAATTATTAAATGGCGAATGATAAAAAGTTCATTGTTGCTAATGGAATTATTTCAGGCGCACAAACAATAGTTGATTCTAGCGGTGTTTGGCAAGGACCAAATTCTGGTTATGCAGGATTGCCTGGCGATCCTGGACCAAATACTATAACCGCTGGTCCTACTGGCGATCGTGGAGTTCAAGGCGCTATTGGTAGTCCAGGTCCTGCTAGCCCACCTGGTAGTGGGCCACCGGGGGCTTCTGGTGATTTTGGGCCAAATGGGCCACAGGGTGCTCAAGGGCCTATTATAAATTTTAATAATGTTGGATTGAAAGGGCCGCAAGGTATTCAAGGATACAGCGGTTCTGTAGGCGGAGCAGGATCGCCAGGAAATTCTGGTGCAAATGGACCGCAAGGAACTACTCCAGGTCCTCCAGGACCTCCAGGTCTATTTGGAATTCCAGGTAAACAAGGAGTTCAAGGTTTAGAGGGCATAGATGGACCGCAAGGTCCGCAAGGTGCTTCACTCGGTCCAGTAGGCTCTCGTGGTTTTGTAGGTGCACAAGGTCAATCTGGACTACAAGGACCTACAGGGGGAACTGCAACTGGACCACAAGGAATCCAAGGACCGCAAGGCAATCCCGGTCCTGGAATTCCCGGTCAAAATCCTGGCCCACCAGGACCACCAGGACCTTCAGGTTCTGCACTTGGCCCACAAGGACAAGTAGGATATACTGGTTCGCTCGGGCCTTCTCCAGTAGGACCTCAAGGATATCAAGGATCCGCCGGTTATTGGGGTTCTGCTGGTACAAATACAGGTGCTGCAGGGCCCACTGGTGCTTCAGGTCTTCAAGGTCCACAAGGACCAATAGGATATCAAGGATCAGTGGGTGTTTCATATTCAACATATTCATATGCTTCTGCCGTTGGTGTTAATACTCCGGCGGGTCCAACTGGAACATTACAAGCCACTGGTGATATAACATCTTATTATTCTGATCAAAGATTAAAATCAAATATTAAACCCATCGACAATGCGCTTGATAAAGTATTATCTCTTACAGGAATATATTTTAAACAAAATCAATATGCTAAACAATTTGGTTACGATGATGATTCTAGACAGATTGGATTAATAGCTCAACAAGTTGAATTGGTTGCGCCAGAAGTAATTAAACAAGCACCATTTGATATGTCTGGTAACGACTCTAGTTTAACAGGACATAATTTTATAACAGTACAATATGATAAGTTAATTCCATTATTAATTGAAGCCATAAAAGAGCAACAACACCAAATTAAAATTTTATTAGATAAGGTTTCACAATGACCATTAAAAAATTTGATATAAAAAATGGTTTAACTATTGGAACTACAGATGTTGTTAATAGCTCTGGTGAATGGATTGGTGCACAAACTAATATAAAAGGTCAAGTTGGATATACTGGATCTGCTGGGTCAAGAGGGCCACAGGGACCACAAGGACCAATAGGATATGTAGGAAGTTCTGGACCACCAGGATCAGCTGGAAGTGGTAGCGGTACTCCAGGCTCAAGAGGTCCTATAGGCTCGCCTTTGCGTGGTTATATTTCATCTTCAGGAACAGGTGGATATTCGGGATCATCAGGCAATCAAGGATATCAAGGCCTTCAAGGATATCAAGGTTCTGTAGCCGGTCCACCTGGTTCGGCAGGCGGCCCAGGTCCGCCTGGTCCACAGGGGCCTCAAGGACCAACAGGACCAGGTGGGCCTCAAGGACCAACAGGCAATCCTGGTACACCGGCATCGCAGTCCGCCGCCGGCCGCGGTCAACCGGGATTTGCAGGACCACAAGGTTATTCAGGATCCATCGGTTATTCTGGCTCTATTGGAGGGCCAGGAGCTCCTGGTCCAATTGGTTCAGGCCCGCTTGGACCAATCGGTTCATCAGGGTATCCAGGATGGACTCCTCCCTCAAGTGGTGCTGGAGCACCAGGACCACGCGGACCGCAAGGAGCTCCTGGTGGCAGCGGTCCAGAGGGTGTTCAAGGACAGCGCGGCGATCCTGGTGTTTCCCCTGGAACAACTGGTTTATCAGGCCCTAGAGGCCAACCAGGTCCTCGTGGTGTTGCAGGACCTCCCGGTGCCCAAGGACCACAATCTACAACACCAGGATTAACAGGTCTGCAAGGACCTCAAGGATTCAAAGGATATCAAGGCTCATCAGCAGGTTTAGCAGCGACAGATATCCTCTATGTTAATGTGCCAACTGGTATTCAAGGATTACAAGGATATATCTATGCAGCCGGGGCTATAACATCCGGATATTCTGATGCTAGACTTAAAAGCGTAATAAGCAATATTGGCAATTCGTTATCAAGACTGAGTGCTATTGATGGTGTATATTATACTGGAAATGATATAGCAAAAAAATATGGATATTTAGATGAAGATAGACATATGGGATTATTAGCACAGCAAGTAGAGTCAGTTCTTCCAGAGGCAGTAACACCAGCACCATTCGATATAAATAGTGAAGGCAAAAGCATATCTGGCGAGAATTATAAAACTGTCAGATATGACCGAATTGTTGCACTACTAATTGAGGTGTTGAAAGATCAAAAAACTCAAATAGAGTATTTGAAATCTAAAATAGAAGGATAATATAATGAAAGGTGAATGGTGCTATTTTAAAGCGCGCTTTGATAATACAATGTGTAATAGAATTATTAATGACTGCTTATCAATCCCATCACAAGATGCTTTAGTCGGATCTGGAAGTGGGCATATTGTAAACGAGGATATTAGAAAAACAAAGGTTAGGTTTTTCAATTCCGATGATTGGAAATACAAATATATATTTGATGAAGTTTGGAAAATGGCAATTCAAGCTAATCATGATTTCTTTAATGTTCATGTTACAAAGTTAGATTTTCTTCAATTCGGAGAATACTCAGAAGATCAACTTGGCGAGTATAAAGAACATCATGATGTATTTTGGCTGAATGAAGATCCAGTTTACCACAGAAAAATTTCTATGGTAATTCAACTTTCAGATCCACAATCATATACTGGCGGTGATTTACAATTTACTGATTGTGTGAATATACCTCCGGAAAATGATCTTAGAATGCAGGGGACGGCAGTATTTTTTCCGTCATTCTTTAAACATCGTGTTCTTCCAGTAACTCGTGGAACACGTTATAGTTTAGTTGCATGGTTCGAGGGGCCAAAGTGGAGATAATTCCTTCGAATGAATCTGATTTTTGGCAACTTGCTAAAAGTTATTATGATGCACACGAATGTAAAGATTTACCGCTCGGTTTAGAACATAGAAAAGAATCAGCACGCCGATCAATATTTTATTTTGATCAATACCTAAATTTATATAGTTCCAATCTAAACAATGAAAAATGCTATAATGCATGTATTCTAATGGCTGAATTATATCAATTTTTAGAATATCCAAATGCTGCAATATCGATTTATCAAAAAGCGGAAAGATTTAATTCCATTAGAAAAGAACACTTAGTTGGTCTTTCTAAAATTTATAAGTTAAATCAAGAATCTTATATAGAAAAACAACCGTCATTGTTTTCATTAAATAGACCAACTAAAAGATTTTTTATTGTTGATAATGTCTATGAAAATCCAGATGAAGTTAGAGATTTTGCTCTTGGATTAGAGTACAATGAAGATTTAAGATTTTATAAAGGGTTTAGATCAAAGGAAACATACAGACCTACTGAATTAAAACATCTGTTTGAAAATATTATTGGTGAAAAAATAACAAACTGGGATGTTCATGGGTGTAATGGATGTTTTCAAGTAACAACTGCAAAAGATCCCCAAGTCTATCACTATGACCAACAGAAATGGGCAGCTATCATTTATCTGACTCCAGATGCACCTATTCAAAGCGGGACCAGACTTCATCGATCAAAATTAAATAAAACAGTACACCGTTTAGATGAATTTGCTGATGATGCATTCAACGGTAATTTTTATGATAGTACCAAGTTTGATATATCGGATGTGGCTGGTAATATATACAATAGGTTAATAATCATGGATGCCGGGTGTTTCCATTCTGCCGGACCTTATTTTGGTGATACCTTAAATAATGGCCGGCTTGTTCACTTATTCTTTTTTGATTAAAATAAAATTTAGGAAATATTTGTTATGAAATTTAGTATTATTACGCCTGAGCACGATCCTAACAACCTGCCATATTTGTTAGAATTGTATGATACGATTCTAGAACAAACCTATGACAATTGGGAATGGGTTTTGTATCTTAATAATAAGTGCACAATTCATCATATTCCTGAAGTGATTAAACATAATCCAAAAGTTAAGATTTTCCCAGCAGCTGATGATAATACAAACATTGGTCATATCAAGAATAAAGCATTTCATCATGGTACCGGTGATGTTCTTGTTGAAGTAGATCATGATGATCTAATAACACCAGACTGTCTAGAAGAGTTGTTCAAGGCTTATACAAATAATCCCAATGCTGGATTTGTCTTTAGTGATGCTGCTATGTTGCATATGAAAGATGAGTTTGTACCCTTCAATGAACAATATGGTTGGACATATCAAATGTTTGACTGGAAGGGAAAATCTCTTTATTGTATGAATAGTTTTGAACCGTCTAGTCATAGTGTCGGTTATATTTGGTATGCACCTGACCATGTCCGCAGTTGGAGATCTTCATTCTACAGACAAATTGGTGGTCATAATCCAGAATTATCTATCTGTGATGATCATGAACTTATGATTAGAACATATCTTCAAACTAAAATGGTTCGTATTCCAAAGACACTTTATATCTACAGAATCACCGGCAATAATACATGGCTTGAAAGAAACCAAGCAATCCAAACAACGACTGTAGAACTCTTTAATTCACATGCAAGACTGTTGGCTGAAAAGGATGCCAAGGATAGAGGTCTATTATGTGTTGATATCGGTGGAGGATTAAATCCTTTTCCTGGTTATGTCACAGTAGATCTAAGAGAAAATGCAGATTTTGTTTGCGATCTTAATGATGGAATTCCACTGCCTGATAATTCTGTAGGTGTTCTTAATGCTTCTCATATTATAGAGCATCTCCATGATAAAACAAAAATCATGAGTGAGATCCATAGAGTCTTGGCTCATGGTGGATGGGCATTTATAGAGGTTCCGTCGACCGACGGAAGAGGTGCATTCCAGGATCCTACTCATGTATCATACTGGAATGAGAACTCATTTCTCTATTATACTGATAAATACTTAGCAGATTTTATTGACAACACAGACATCAGATTCCAAGAATTTAGAAGGGAAACGATATTTCCTAATGAATGGATGAAGAATATGAATGTTTGTGTAACTATTGCATGGCTAGTATCAAACAAAGAGGGTGGGAAAAGACTTCCGCATCTACTTAAAATTTAAGAGTAAAATATGCCACCGATTACCACACTGCCAAATACAAATAATATTAGTGCAACATTGATCAGAAAAGAACTTGGGTATGCAAATACTTCAGGGGCTTTAGATATTGATACAGTAAGATATATGCAACCAGGAGCAGGTGAGACAATAAATACTACACTAGGATCTGCTATAGCATTTTCTGATCTTCAAGGTGCATATTTAAGAGACTATGAACAGTATTGGACATACAACGCCAATGTTATTCCTAGGGCAACTGGAACAGATAGTCTTGGTAATATTATTGTCGGATTTGAAGATTCTGATACTCCACAATACATTTTAGTAAAGTTTAATCCAGCTGGGAATGTTATCTGGGCATCAAACATCAGTAATACATCTGTTGGAGTATACGCAGGCGGTAAAATTTTGTTTGATTGGTCGGACAATATCTATGCACATATATTAGTTGGAAGCCCTTCTTCAGTAAACTCATCCATTATATCATTATATTCCAATGGATCATTAAGATGGAATGCTCAAGAAGACACAGGCAAACCAATCACATCTGGTAATATTCACTCATATGGCAATGTTATGGAGTTTGACAGGGTAAATTATCCTGGAATTAATCCATCATTGATACATTTGGCGGCGAATGGTTTATATAAATCATATAATACTAATAATGGTACTGTAAACTCATATTATACAGTATCAAGTTCAACATTTACAAACCTAGATATAACAGCATTTTTACCAGCACCTACTGCTGGTAATGGTTTTACATTTGCAGGAACCGCATCCAATACCTCCGGACAAAAGAATGCATTTGGTAAATTTACTATCACTACTAATTACTCGCCTCAATGTTTTTACTATAATAATACAGATAATTTTTCAAATATTAATGATATTAAATATGCCGAAGATAATTACTATCTAGGTCAAGGCGGAAGCTGTACTAGTATTACTACTGGCGATTTATTATTAATGTCATCGTCTGCTGCTTATCCAGACAATTCAAAAACGGCATCAGCGAACTCAAAAATATCATTAGCATGGACACAGCGTTATTTCCCCTCCGACGATACTTCATATGCATGGGATATTAATTTTGGACCAACTAGAAAAGTTATTGGATATAAAATATTAAGCGCTAGTTATGATTTTAATACTGATTACCGTGATAGTACTCAATCAACGTATGCGAAAGAGAGGTATATGTTAATAGTAGGCCAAATAGTTGCAAACCCCTCTAGTATTTTTGTATTAGCATTTAATACCAGTGATAGTGATAAATCGTATCCTGGCTATACCGACCCTTCTTATTATTTTCCATGGTGTTATGAAATTGCGTCATCAAACAGTTCCCATGATTTTGAAATTTCTGGAGTCCCAAAATCGATTATCTATGATACTAAAACAAAACTATTAATCCCAGTCAAAGTATCAAGATCTAGCAGTTTCATTAGAAATTCTGTAATGTCTGTATCACTTCCACAAATATCAAGTAACACTTCTAAATTATCAGTAAGTAATGAAGGAACATTTGGAAACGTTTCAATATATCCACTTGATCCAACTATTACAAGAAGGACTACTGGTACAATTCCAACCCAATTTAGTATTACATCTACTAAATATACTGGCGCAAATGGCACAGGAACTACTGTTTGTGATATAACATCAAATGCCAGTTTTATAACCGGTTCCTTTAACTTCATAAGCTAATATGTTATATCATAATGAAATAAATCCGTATATATTTGTTCATAATCCAAGAACTGGTGGAACAAACTTGTCACATTATCTTGAAACACGTTTAAATGCTATCAGGTATGTTAATCCTTGGACAGGTTTATATACTTCAAAAGATGGACATCTTAGTATTAGGTGTTGTAATCTAAATATAACTGAATATTATTCGTTTGGATTTGTACGGAATCCATATGACCGTGAATATTCTATATATACTTTATATAAAAATAATGAAACTATTCATGAATATAATTCATTTAAACATTGGATTATGCATAATTTTTATTGGCCAGATGGACATAGATACTATGGAAACCACTCCTTCTTATTTCAACAAAACGAAATGTTTAATGATGATGTGAATGTTTTTAAATTTGAAGAACGAACTGATGCATTAGCCGAGATTGCAGATCATATTGGTGTTGTGAATAAGGATGAATTTATTAACTACCGAGGAAATGTAAATTCATTCAAATCAGAACCAGTTGACTATAGAAAAATGTATGACCAAGAGATGTTAGACATCACATGGAAGTACTTCAGAAATGATATTGAATTGTATGGATACAGTTTTGACTAATATAAATAATTAACAACACTTGTAATTATAAGAAGAATATATGGCTAATGTAGTTTACATATCTACTGATACTTCTTCGCAGACAATCGACACTTTTGATTTACCGACTCAGAAGATTATCAACTATAAAATTCATATAACAGCCGGTAATACAACTTGGTATTCGACTCTTGATGTAAACCACAACGGTATTCAAGCATCTGAACAACAATATGCACTTTGCAAAAGCGGAATTACTCCGCTTGAGTTAACAGTATCTATTGCAAATAACATCGGCATTGTTAATGTTACCCCTACGGTTATACCGACAACATTCAGTATTGAAAAGAATATATTGCAATGTAATTTGTATTCGGAAAATACTTTGAGTGGAAGAAATATTAAAACAGCCGAAGGCCTTGGAATTTACTTCAACGGTTCAAACAATGTAACAATTCGTCAGTCGAATAATAATGTATTTACATATGCAAATACGTATATCACATCTGGTGTGATGGGCCCGATTAAAACCAAAGATAATATAATAACATCTTATGATTCGATAAACGGAAGTATCATTACGTCAGAAGATGATTACCAGATAATTATTTCTTCTGGTCAAAAAGATAACTGTCAAACAAAACAAGTAGATGTAGATATTGGAAAAATATACATTCTCTCTGGCAGAGCTTATTATACCACTGATAATATTACTGAATCTTATCTTTCTGAAAGAGATACTGGACCATCGAGAATTGAAGTTGGTACAGTTTTTGGTAAAAATGACTATGGTGGTTATATAGCATCAAATGTAGAAACTACATTTTCTGTAATATTCTCTGCTACAACAGATAATGCTGTTGTATCATTTGGTTTTGGTGATATTAATAATAAACTTTATATTAAAAATTTTGAATTAAAAGAATATGTACCATTTCATACATATAATCAAGATGAAGGTTCAATATATCTTAAATGGAATGCAATTGCAAGTGATACAACACTTCTAAGTTTTAACTCTACTGATGCAAATAACAGAATATATGTAGATGCATCTAATAACATTTTTATAAACACAGTCAATTGTGGATCTCAAGATACCACAAATAAATTAGCTTTAAGTTATAACTCAAATGGAGTTATTGCAAGTAGGAATGGAAATAGTGTAGTTACATCTACAAATACTTTTAAGAAATATATTGCTAATGCTACATTTGTCACAACACCTATAGAATTTGCTTATATGTCATCTACAATTTCAAACACCACACTGGTAGTAATGTCTAATGTCTAAAGATACTATTCATTTATTTAATAATTTGTCGCTCAAGGGCATTGTAGCTAATGGATCCATTGGAACATCCGGCCAAGCTCTATTATCAAATGGATCTGCAGTATATTGGGGAGCAGGCGGTGGTGGTGGCGGTGGAGGTGATACAGGTTACACCGGTTCTGTTGGCTACTGGGGTTCTAGGGGTTACACAGGATCTGTTGGCTACTGGGGTTCTAGGGGTGATACAGGCTACTGGGGTTCTAGGGGTGATACAGGCTACTGGGGTTCTAAAGGTGATAATGGCTATTGGGGATCTGTAGGTTATACCGGTTCTGTTGGATATTCAGGATCTGCTGGCTACTGGGGTTCTAAAGGCGATAATGGTTATTGGGGTTCTAGGGGTGATACAGGCTACTGGGGTTCTAAAGGTGATATTGGTTACTGGGGTTCTAAAGGTGATAAGGGCGACTTTGGTGGCGCTTCATTTGAATATCTATTTAGTAATAATACGGTTGATACAACTCCTGCTACCGGTGTGCTATTTTTTAATAATTTAAATTTGAGTTCAGCAAGTATACTTTATATTAATTATTTAGATCAATTTAGTGCAAATAATTATAACTTTTTACAAACAATTGATGACTCAACATCTGCTATTAAAGGTACATTTAAACTATATGAGCAAGCTAATGTATTAAACGCAGCTAATTTTTCTATTAATGGTTATCATACTGAAGATGTGAACCATTTTCATGTGCCAGTTGCTTTCTTAAATGGCACTACTGCATTTGCAAATAACTTAGATGTTATTATTACATTTGTAAGAACTGGTGATAAAGGCGACACTGGATCAACTGGCTATTCAGGATCTGTTGGTTATACTGGATCTGCTGGCTACTGGGGTTCTGTTGGTTATACTGGATCAGTTGGTTATTCAGGCTCAACTGGCTATTCAGGATCTGCTGGCTACTGGGGTTCTGTTGGTTATTCAGGCTCAACTGGCTATTCAGGCTCAACTGGCTATTCAGGCTCAACTGGTTATTCAGGCTCAACTGGCTATTCAGGATCTGCTGGCTACTGGGGTTCTGTTGGCTACTGGGGTTCTGTTGGTTATACTGGATCTGCTGGCTATTGGGGTTCTGTTGGTTATACTGGATCTAAAGGCGACGCAGGTTATTGGGGATCAAGCAGCGGTGGTACACCTGGCGGCACCAATACTCAGGTACAATTTAATGATTCTGGTGCATTTGGTGGAAGCGCCGCATTTACATTTGACAAAACTACAAACAATGTAACTATTGCAAACTCATTAGTAATAAACACTCAAAGTATTTCTGTTGCGTCTGGTGCTAATACATTAACAATAAATCCATTTAATGTGTTTACGGGGGTCGGCAATTCATTTTCAATTGCAGCAAATAACAATAATTTTACTTCAATCTTTATTGCAGCAAATGGAAATGTAGGTATTCAAAATAATAATCCTGGAGCAGTATTATCTATCGGTTCTAATACAATGGTTCTAGGATCTTCATCTAAAGCGGATCCAGGTTATGCTTGGTTACCTAATGGTATATTAATGCAGTGGGGAACTGTGGCTTCCAACACAACAGCAGGTAATGTTACCTTCCCGGTATCGTTTCCAACAGCAATTTTAGGAGTGACGGTTACACCAGCTACTACGTATATTGTTAACGGATATCCAAACGTCATTGCTCAAACTACATCAACCTGTAATGTTCGTACTGGTTCTACTACGTCTAGAACAATGTTCTGGCAAGCATTAGGTTATTAATTCGTGACAGTTACATATACTAATACTGCAATTCGCCAAGCAAAAGCATCGGGTTGGTATGGAGCATTAACTACTGGCACACAACCAAATTCTGCATGGTGCTGCGGTGATCTAGACGATTTAGAAAATGTTTATATTGGTTCTAGAAATGTATTTGCTAAAATTAATAATACACCTTCTGTAGTATGGCAAAAATCTTTATCCGATACAAGTGCAATTATAACTGGATTAGTTGTAGATTCAACATATAACGTGTATATTTGCTACGTCACATCATTATCTGGCAGCTACTATGTCAATATAGAGAAATTTAATTCCTCTGGTACATCTGTATGGGCTAAGCAATTAACATCACCTGTTAATCAATTAACTACCACAGCAACAACGGGATCTGAACCTAATAGATATCCAAGAATGAGTTTAGGGTCTAGTTCTACTTTATTCATATCAGTGCCAAATAAGGCAATATTCAAACTAGACACAAATGGTATTATTGTATGGCAATATTCAACTGGAATAGCCCAATCAAACTCAACACCTGCTGTATTTTATACTACTAATACGTTTCTAACAACTGTTACTAGTGACACAAGAGGCAATATTCTTGTGTGTGATCCAAAAACACTAACAAAGATAACAGATGCTGGATCTACTGCATCTGTAGCATGGAGTAAGCACCATGTGCACGATTACTTTACTGTCTCGCCGCTTGTTTTTAGTAATGCGATTGCAGATAGTTCAGATAATATATTTTGGATGTTGTGTGCAGGATATACTAGTGATGTTGATGTCTGGGCAACTTTAAGATATAAAATTAATTCCTCTGGAACAATATTAAATGATGTATCACGAACATTTGATCGTACATTTTATTCTGAAAAATTATTTGCTATAGATAATACAGATTCATTTGTTTATGTTGTTAATATGCGGCAAGGCGCTCCATTTATTGGCGCTGGTATAGCTGCTGGTGGATATATTGGTCAATATGGAATATTTAAACTACAAACAACAAATATATTATATCAGGTTGGAAGTACGATTGTAAGTACAGCAAATAATTATAGGGCTGCAACTCCTGCATTAGCAGATATGCCAGTTTATCCAGGAGGTAGTGTAAAAATAAAAGGCAATAATATTGTTATAATATCTCAATCTGCTACTTCTTCTATAAGATATCCTACTAATATGATATTTAAATATGATTTGTCCGATAGTAATAATAATGTTTTTTATGGTTCAGGCATTTATAGAAACGGTTCTCTTGATACAAATGCATCTAAGAGATTGTCATATATAAGAGCAAATAGTAATTTTACAGAAGCAGTTCCTGTGAATTCTGACTATAATATTTCTAGTGGTGGATATTCGGCAAATATTGGTATAGATCAAACATCATTCAGCTTTAGTGATGATCCATATTATGACGGCGATGCAGGATACACTTCTATAGCAGTATCATCTGCATCATTATCAACCACATCATATACATTATCTAGTATAATGAGTTTAGCATCCACCTCGTCAGAAACGTTTCTTTCCAAGGTATTTTACTATAAAGAATAGACGTATATAAATATAATTAAAAGAGGTTACTATGGCTACACCAACTACAAAAAATGCATTTAAACAATATTGCTTACGCAAGTTGGGAGCTCCTGTAATTGAAATTAACGTCGATGATGATCAGGTAGATGATCGTATTGACGAGGCATTGCGCTACTATTATGACTATCATTTTGATGGTTCGGATAGAATCTATTATAAGCATCTTATTACTCAAACAGATGTAAATAACAAGTACATTACACTACCTGAAAACATTCTAGGCGCAGTTAGCGTGTTCACAATTGGCGATCCATCAATCCGCGCTGATGATCTCTTTAACATCCGTTACCAAATCGCCCTTAATGATCTCTATACCCTAACAAACGTATCCATCGTACCATACTATATGGTCATGGAACACCTTTCTCTACTAACTGAGATGCTAGTTGGTAAACAACCTATTCGTTATGCACGACATAAGGATAGACTTTATATTGATACCGACTGGGGCAATCTGGCTGTTAACTCTTATCTTCTTGTAGAAGCATATGAGGTTGTTGATCCTGAAGTGTATACAGATGCATGGAATGATCGTTGGCTTCAGAACTATGCAACAGTTCTTATTAAAGAACAGTGGGGTTCAAATCTTACCAAGTTCACAGGCATGAGTCTTCCTGGTGGTGTCCAGTTCAATGGTGAGAAGATCTATAATGATGCCGTTGACGCAAGAACCAAAATGGAACAAGAGATGATCTCGAGTTATTCACTTCCTGTCCTGGATATGATCGGATAATTAGTGACAACAAATTTCTATTTTAATAATTTTGAAAATAGTCAGGAGCAGATCCTGATTGAAAACTTGGTCATGGAATCGATTAAGATTTATGGCCATGATGTGTATTATTGTCCTAGAACACTCGTAGCCAAAGATGATATCTATGGCGAAGATGCACTATCAGAATATAATACGTCTTATTACATTGATATGTACATTCGTAGTTACGATAGTTATGAAGGTGATGGTACATTCCTGTCTAAGTTTAATCTTCAAATCAGAGATCAGATGACGCTTACTATCTCTGTTCGTAACTTTATGATAGAGGTTGGCAGCCTAGAAGGAATTAATCGTCCTCAAGAAGGCGATCTGATCTATATTCCTATGGTCAATCGTATACTTATTATCAAGTATGTTAATCAAACTCCTATCTTTTATCAGATGGGTACAATCCAGATGTATGATCTTGTCTGCGAAATCTTTGAATATAGCTCAGAGAGGTTTAATACAGGCGTTGCAGAAATTGATGATATTGAACAAAACAATGTTGCTATGGAGACATATGGTCTTCTTACGACTGATGGTTTTGTTATTACCGATCAAGATGGATTTCAAATTATTCAATCTGGTTATGATTTTGAAACTCAAGCCGGTGATTCATACGAGGATAATACCGAGGTACAACTTGAGGGTGAAGAAATCCTTGATTGGTCACAGATCGATCCTTTTAGCGAAGGCCATGTATAATGTTTGGTAGTACATTCCATCATAATACCCTACGAAAATATGTAATCCTTTTTGGAACTATTTTCAATAACATCTATGTAACCCGTCAGGATTCAGCTGGTGAAACTGTTCAGACGATTAAGGTGCCACTATCGTATGGACCGAAGGAAAAGTATCTAGCTCGTCTAGAAGGCAACCCGGATCTGGATAACAAAGTTGCTGTGACAGTTCCACGTATCTCGTTTGAGATGACAACATTCCAGTATGATGCAGAACGTAAACTCAATACTCTGAATCGCAAGACCAAAGATAACAAGAGTCAGTATCAACCTGTCCCTTATAATATCTCGTTTCAGATGTCGATCCTTGTCAAGAACGCTGAGGATGGTACAAAGATCGTAGAACAAATTCTTCCATACTTTACTCCAGAATGGACGGCGTCGGTTCATCTTGTTCCATCTATGGAAGATGATCCATGGGATATTCCTATCATCCTGAATGATATCTCGACTGAAGATACGTACGAAGGCAACTTTGAAACGCGCCGCGCCATCATCTGGACACTTAACTTTACTATGAAGGGTTATTTGTTTGGACCGATTAAGAATATTGGATCCGGCAATGGAACAGATGGCGGTATTATTAAGTATATCGATGTTAATATCCGTCCTACCGCAAATGTAGTAACAGCTAACACGACAAATACAGCAGCAACTGAAACAGTTCATGTATATCCAGGATTAACTGGTGATGGTCAACCAACATCCAATGCTTCTAATTCTGTAGACTGGCGTCTAATCAACGCAGATGATAACTATGGATTTATTCATGAGTTTGAGAGTAATGTATAATGAAAAAGCTAAACCAAATTTTAAATATCCAACCTGACGCTGATAGACAGTATCTTCCTATGGTACAAGATAAACCAGAAGATGCAACGATTCAAAATGATTTTGACTATGCGCGTGAAAATCTAATGGATGTAATTGGCAAAGGACAAGAGGCTTTGTTTGACCTGATGGATGTGGCTAGACAGTCACAGCATCCTAGAGCATATGAGGTTCTTTCAACCTTGATGAATACGATGGTCGGTGCAAGTAAAGACCTCCTGGACTTACAGGCCAAGAAGAAGAAACTTCTAGAGACAGAACCAAATGCAAACAGTCAACAGGTAACAAATAATCTTTTTGTCGGATCTACTGCCGAACTGCAGAAGATGCTCGAACAAAGAAAAACTAAGAATGACGATGTTTGATAAAATAAAAAAGGCTTTTGACAAGGGTTATAATGGCAACCCTCTGCTCAAGAAAGCCAGAAAAAAGATTGAATGGACCGCCGAACAGGTTGAGGAATGGTTAAAGTGCGCTGAAGATCCAATCTACTTTGCCGAACGTTATATTAAGATTGTCCATGTTGATCATGGTCTGATTCCTATTCGGCTTTATGATTATCAAAAAGAAATTATTGAGAAGTTAACTAATAACCGCCGAGTTACAGTAGTCACATCACGTCAGGCTGGTAAGACTACAACTGCTGCAGCTGTTATTCTTCACTATGTTCTCTTTAATGAACATAAGACAGTTGCTCTCCTTGCTAATAAAGGAGATGCTGCTAGAGAAATTCTAGATCGTGTAAAGTTATCATATGAATCACTTCCGGACTGGTTACAACAAGGTGTTGTCGAGTGGAACAAAGGCTCTATTGAGCTTGAGAACGGCTGTAAAGTTATTGCTGCTGCTACTAGTTCGTCGGCTATTCGTGGTAAGTCTATTTCATTACTATACATCGATGAAGCAGCGTTTGTCGAGAACTGGGATGAGTTCTTCGCTTCCGTCTTTCCGACCATTTCGTCTGGTGAAACTACTAAGATCCTATTCACATCCACGCCGAATGGATTAAATCACTTCTATAAAACATGCACTGGTGCTAAGGAAGGCACCAACGGTTATCAGTATGTTGAGGTTCCATGGCAAATGGTTCCTGGCCGCAATGAGGCATGGAAACAAGAAACACTTGGCGCCATGGACTTCGACTACGAGAAGTTTGCGCAGGAATTTGAGTGTGCATGGCTTGGTTCATCTGGTACACTGATCTCCGGTGCTGTCCTGAAGACACTGACTGCACTACGTCCACTATCATCAACTGACGGACTGACAACTTATGTTCTTCCTGAGAAGGATCACAAGTATGTCATGACGTGCGACGTATCCCATGGTAAGGGCCTTGATTACTCTGCATTCCAGGTAATCGATGTTACACAAATGCCGTACAACCAGGTATGTGTCTATAAAAGTAACGTCACCCCGCCTGCGGAATACACCCAGACTATCCATCAGACATCGATACAGTATAACAATGCTACGATCCTGGTGGAAATTAATGACATCGGCCAGACTGTGGCCGACGCTTTATACATCGACTACGAATCGGATAACTTAATCTTTACTGAAAAGGCAGGTCCGAAAGGTAAAAGAATCTCTGCTGGTTTTAATAAGAATGCAGAACGTGGATTGAAACAAACAGCAATTACCAAGACTGTTGGCTGTTCACTACTCAAGCTTCTTATCGAACAATATCAATTGATTATTAATGATCATGATACGATCTACGAACTGTCCAGATTCTCTAAGAAGAACGCATCCTATGAGGCAGAACCCGGTGCACACGACGATCTCGTCATGGCATTGGTATTGTTTGCATGGATGTCGAATCAACAATACTTCAAGGATCTGACTGATATCAATACGCTTCTTAAACTGAGAAACAGAACAGATGAAGATCTGGAGAATGAGATGTTCTCATTCTTCATGGATAATGGCCGAGAACCGCTAGACCATGACAATATAGAAGTTATCGATATGTCGCAATCATGGAATCCAGAGTTTAAAGGCTTGTTTTCGTAATCTGGGCATTTTATAAATAAAAGCAAAAGTAACTGGTTAAACACCTTCGATTAAGGGAGATTACAATGGCATTTCAAGTCAGCCCTGGAATTAACATTTCCGAGATTGATCTTACAACAACAGTACCGGCTCTAGCAACCACAACAGGTGCTATTGGCGGCGTGTTTCGTTGGGGTCCTGTTGGAAAGTTTGTTCTGGTAGATTCAGAAAATACTCTGGTTGCCCGTTACGGCAAACCAACATCAGACAACTATGAAACATTCTTCACAGCGGCTAACTTCCTTTCGTATGGTAATGCCCTTTATGTTTCTCGTGCTGCAACTACATCAGCAGCAACAACCGTCTATAAATCTTCAGAGCTTCGCGGTGACCAATATATTGTTTTTGCAGCAAATACTACAACAGGTATTACTGCAGGTCAAAAAGTTCATGCTAGCCCAACAATTATTCCATATGGAACAACTGTTGCTTCTGTAAATACATCTACACTTTCAGCATCGTTTAATGCCAGTTCTGCAGTAGCTACTAGCGGATTTATTACAATTTCACACTCTCTAGTAGATGGTGAACCTGTACTTTATACTGTTGCTGCCGGTAACACTGCTGTTTCGCCACTAACTAGTGGTACAACATATTATGTGCGTAATTCAAACACATCTGGTGTATTTCTTGCAGCTTCTTACGGTGGTACAGTAATTACTTTGACGACTGGAACATCACAAACCGGCCATACACTTGCAAGAACAGGCACAACGCGTGTTACACTATCTGCTAATGCATTGAACGGTAGTAGTACAACTGTTAATACTCAATCATTAACTTTCTTTGATGCCGGATTAGCATTCAATGCTATTGCTAATAGTTCAACTGTAAACCCAGCAACTACTGTTGTAAAAAATGCTGAAGACTTTGAAAATAAGGGCCCTTCAAATACCATCTTTGCTGGCACAGAATTTGTTGCACGTTATCCTGGTGAACTAGGTAACTCGCTAAAAGTTTCTATGTGTGATTCTGCAGCGCAGTATAGTTCAACTATCGACCCACGGGATCTGACTGGTTATACAAATACAACAAATGTTCCAGGACCTACGACCGGTTTTTCAATTGCAGTAAATAGCACAACCGCTAATGTCTATATTGAATCAAATACAGTTGGTGCAACAACAACACTGGCACTGTTTTCAAATACTTCAAGCATCTCGAATACTACAAACTTTATCACATCACCAAATCATCCATTTGCGAATGGTGATACTGTAGTATATTCGAATACATCAGGCATTGCAGTTGTTCTAACTAATGGTACTACATACTATACTGTGTCTACTAACACATCTGGTTTCTGCTTATCAACAACTTCTGGCGGTTCAAATATCAGTTTTTCTTCAATCAACTCAACAGCAACTGGTTTTACCTTTAATCTTGCTGGCAATCCATTATCTTCAAAACTAACATGGGATGAAACATATGTTGCAGCAGGTGTTATTAGAGATAGATTGACCGTTGGTGATTATATCGAAGTTGGCAATACATTAATTGGCAAACAATTTCTTAAAATTAAGGCCCTTGGTGCTGTTGCTAACAATATTCCTAATGATCCAACAATTGCTTACTTCCCAGTAACTGTCGAAACTCCGTATGGCCTGTCAACAAACTACAGTAGCAATACAATTTCACGTAAGTGGGAATATTATAACACTATTGCATCAGCACCTGGTACATCGCGTTATCTATCAGATCGTGGTTTAACAACTGTTGATCAGGTAAGTGCTATTGTTGTAGACGTAGGTGGTAAGTTCTCGGGTACTCCTGGAACGATCCTTGAAGTTTATGAAGACCTGTCCCGTGCAACTGATGCTATCGGTGAAGATGGTACAACCAACTTCTATAAGACAGTAATCAATGACAACTCGCGTTATGTTTGGGCAACAAACGATCGTGTAGGTGCTGCTACAACTACTGCTGCTGGTCTTATTAATTCAACATCAATTGTTCCTTATTCCGATTCGTTCATCGGTGGTTATGATGGTGCAAATTCTACTGACGTTTCACTTGCAGCTCTTGCAAGTGCATATGATCTGTTTGCCGATGCTTCATCTGTTGATGTTTCATTGATTCTTACTGGTAAAGCACGCGGCGGTACTAATGGTGAGCAACTTGCTAACTATCTAATTGATAATATTGCCGAAACACGTAAAGATTGTGTTGTATTTGTTTCACCTGATCGTGCCGATGTTATTGGTGCTACTAATGTAGAGGGTCTACAGGCTTCAAACATTGTGACATTCCGTCAGAGTGTTCGTAATAGCTCGTATGCATTCATCGACTCTGGTTATAAGTATCAGTATGACAAGTACAATGATGTATACCGTTATATCCCACTGAATGGTGATATTGCTGGTCTAACTGCTCGTTCAGACAATCTTCGTGATCCTTGGTTCTCACCTGCTGGTTACAATCGTGGCCAGATTAAGAACCTTGTTAAGCTGGCTTATAGCCCAAGCAAGACAGATTGTGATACACTGTATAAGAGCGATATCAATCCAGTAATCACAAAGCCAGGTCAGGGTACAATTCTGTTTGGTGATAAAACTGCTCTTGGCCGTCCAAGTGCATTCGATCGTATTAACGTTCGTCGTCTATTCATCACTCTTGAGAAGACAATCGCCACAGCCGCAAATCAGATGCTGTTCGAGTTCAATGACGAGTTCACTCGTGCACAGTTCTTGAATCTGATTGAACCATTCTTACGTGATATTCAAGGCCGTCGTGGTATTACTGACTTCCGTGTTGTTTGCGATGAAACAAACAATACTGCAGAAGTTATTGATAGCAACCGCTTTGTTGGTGACATCTATATCAAGCCAGCTAAGAGCATCAACTATATTCAGTTGAACTTTGTTGCTGTCCGCTCTGGTGTAGAGTTCAATGAAGTTGTTGGCCAGTTCTAATAAATAAAAGAAACTAGGAGAAAAGCAAATGGCTTTTAATATCAACGAAATGAGAAGCCAGCTGGTCTATGGCGGTGCACGTCAGAATCTATTTCAGGTACGTATTAACAATCCTGCAAATAATTCTGGCGATCTCAAAACACCATTTATGGTTCAAGCTGCACAGATTCCAGAATCACAACTTGGTGTAATTCCAGTATTCTACTTTGGTCGTCAAATGAAGTTGGCTGGAGACCGTACATTCGGTGATTGGACAGTAACAGTTCTCAATGACGAAGACTTTTTAATCCGTAATGCTATGGAAGAATGGTCAAACAGAATCAACCGTCTTGAGGGCAATGTTCGTGATATTAATCGTTATAAGTCTAACGCTACTGTAATTCAGTATGCTAAGGATGGAACACCGATTCGTGAATATAGATTTGATGGAATCTTCCCAAGTGTTATCTCGCCAATCGAACTTGATTGGGGAAATACCGACCAAATCGAATCTTTCCAGGTTACATTTACATATGACTACTGGACAGTGAGCGGTGGTACTACGGATAATGCCGGCGGTGCGTAATAAATAAGGGGTAACCATCCCCCTTATTTTTTTGTTATTTAAATTGGAGTATCCATGGCCGAATTATTTGGTTTTGAAATCAAGAGGAAAGTCGAACCAGTAGACATCCCTTCATTTACACCTAAAGCAGCCGATGATGGCGCGATGGTTGTGGCTGAAGGCGGTGTCTATGGTACGTTTGTTGATCTTGACGGTGCAGTTCGTACAGAAGCAGAGTTAGTCAATAAGTATCGTGAAATTGCAATGCATCCTGAGGTCGAGATGGCCATCGATGATATTGTTAATGAAGCCATTGTTGCAGATCCTAAGAAACAAATTGTTAGTCTTAATCTAGACGATCTAGAACAGCCTGACAAGATTAAGAAAATGATTACCGAAGAGTTCGATAATATCGTCGACCTCCTTGAGTTTAATCAGCATGCTTATGAAATCTTTAAGAAGTGGTATGTAGATGGACGTCTACTATATCATGCAATGATCGATGAAGCAAAGCCACGTGATGGTATCAAAGAACTTCGGTATATTGATCCACGTAAGATCCGTAAGGTTCGTACCGTCAAGAAAAGAAAAGTTGCCAAAGACTCCAATATTACTGTTCCACAGACCGGTGAAGAGTTCTACATCTATAACGAGAAGGGATTCTCGAAGACTGCTGGTGTTCCTAATAACGTAGCACCTTTCCAGGATACTGGAGCCCAGGGTCTTAAGATTGCAGTCGATTCTATTGTCAATGTATCATCTGGCCTTGTCAATGTAAATGGTGATCTTGTTATTGGTTACCTCCAGAAGGCTATCAAGCCGTTGAACATGCTGAAGGCGATGGAAGACTCATTGGTCATCTATCGTATCTCGCGTGCACCTGAACGTCGTATCTTCTATATTGATGTTGGTAACCTTCCTAAACCTAAAGCTGAACAATATCTTCGTGATGTTATGACGCGCTTTAAGAATAAGGTTGTGTACGATTCAGCAAGTGGTGAAATCCGTGATGATCGTAAACATATGACAATGCTTGAGGATTTCTGGCTACCACGTCGTGAAGGCGGTAAGGGAACAGAGATTACTACCCTCCCGGGTGGGCAGAATCTAGGTCAGATGGATGACGTAACGTACTTCCAAAACAAACTCTATAAGTCGTTGAACGTTCCTATCGGTCGTATGGATCCATCTGCACAGTACAGTTTTGGCCGTGCTACTGAAATTACACGTGACGAAGTCAAGTTTGCTAAGTTTGTTACTCGCCTAAGAATGAGATTTTCTGATCTATTCACACGTATCCTTGAGAAGCAACTGATCCTTAAGGGAATCATTACCTCAGAAGATTGGGCAGAGTTCAAGACTAACTTTAAGTATGAGTATGCTGAAGATAACCACTTCGCAGAACTTCGCAACACTGAGATCCTTCGTGATCGTGTGTCGATGCTCCGTGATGTAGATGACTATACCGGCAAATACTACTCACATGAATGGATCCGCCGCAATGTTCTCTATCAGACTGAAGAGGACATGAAGGAAATTGATGCACAGATTAAAGAAGAGATGAATAATCCACAATATAACCAACCAGAGGTTGGGCCTGACGGTCAACCAATGCCTGGAGCTGATATGCAACCAGAAGGTGATGCTGGACCTCCGGCGCCACCAGAAGCACAACCACCTAAGGATGCAGACTTCGGTCCTAAGGTTCCTGATGTAGTCAAGAAACCAGCCTGATTATAAATAAAAAGAATACGGAGAAAAGTTATGCCAACAGTTGATGAACTAATTAATTTTGCTATCGGTCAGCAGCCAACTAAGTTTGCTTCTGCCTTTGATGATATCATGGGCGAAAAAGCAGCTGAAGCAATTGACACATTGCGTACTAATATAGCGCAGGGTCTTTATGCTTCTGAAGAAGATTTAGAGTCAGAAGATCTAGATGACGAAGACGAAGACGATCTCGATGATGATATCGATGAAGACGAATTTGATGACGTTGATGATCTAGACCTGGACGACGACGATTTAGACTTTGATGACTCAGATTTAGAAGGACTGGACGACGATGGCGAAGACGCTTAAAGATTTTCTAGAAGGTTACTTGAAAGTTAAGTCTGCCGATGAACAGAAGTTTATCGACAAGCACGTAACTGCTAAGAATCCTGACCGCAACGGCAATGGTGACGATGTCTTTAAGGGCAGCACCAAGGCTATCGATCGTCGTAAGGAACGCAAAGGCTATAACCCTGGCGAAGACGAAAAGGTCTATGAAGCAGTGTGTGCTTATGATAAAGATGATAAGATTGTCGGCAGATATAAAGATATGCAAACTGCTAAGAAGTTAAAGCCAGGACATAGATATGTCAAGGAAGAACTAAAAGGCGGCCAAAAGAATCTCGACAAGAACCATAATGGTAAGCTTGACAGCCAAGACTTCAAGATGCTTCGTAGCAAGAAGAAAGTTGCTGAGGAAGCCGAACAGATCGACGAAGATAAAAATCTTCATTGGATGGATAACGAAGACAAGGGTTCTGAAGCTAAGAAAAGAACTCCTGTACAGCACAAAGCGCGTTACAAGAAATTGGTTAAAGATGCTGAGCAGTTTGAAAAGCATTCAGCTATTCATTCTTATGCTAAGAATAGAGCGCAAGCTTACAAAAACTACCATAATGTAAACGAAGAAGCCGAACAGATTGATGAGCTTTCTGCCGAGTTAGCAACAAGAGCTGGCGATAAAGCAGATGATAGACTTATAAAGATGCGTAAGGCGCGTAAGTTTGGTTCTTGGCCAAGTGCGGCCGAAACTAAAAGCAGCAATCAAGTTCGTAAGTTTGATAGCTATGCTAACAAGAAACAAAATACAATGGAAGAAATCGAGGATCTTGATGAATCTGCTAAGATTGCTGCACACCTTATCAAGCGTTATGGTGACAATGTTCGTAAGAGCCATGTCATGTCAGCAGCTAAAGACTTTGGTGTAGATCCATCAAAACTAGCTAAGATGGTTCGTACAAAGCTGGGTAAGACTACACTTGGTGAAGAGCAGATCGATGAAGTCTCGGCTGCGACTAAAGATTCATATGCTCAAAGGGCCGGTAAGCAACTTTCAGATCTCTTTAAAAAGAGCGGTAAAAGTGCTGACGATGCTCGCAAGTACTATAATCGTAAGAATACGGTTCGCAAGATTGCTAATGAAGCAGTTGAAGAGATCGATGAGAAGCTATCGGCCAAGTCACCTATGGGAACATACATCAAGGACTTTGAAAAGTCTGATGCCCCACAGTTCAAGGGCAAGTCACCTGCAAAGCGCCGTGTTATGGCGATCGCAGCTAAGCTCTCTGCAGAACGTGGTGGTAAGCCACTTAACAAAGAAGAACGTCTACAAGCTCGCCTAGGTGATATCTCTGAATCACATCAGAGAGTTATGCTAGAAGTATTTGAAAAGCTTAATGAAGATAACAAATCAAAGTTCCTACAGGCTTGTGATACACCAGACGGTGTAGATCAAATGCTCGACTTTGCTATTAATAATAGAGGTGAATAATGGCTGTTACAATTTCTACTAGAAAAAATTCATCATTTGTATTGCATGTTTCTCAAGCTAATAGTGGACCTATTGTACTTGTTGGTAATAGCACAACAACCAATGTTAATGGCACATCAACGTGTGTAGCTATTCAAGATGAAGTATTTTCGGGTGCATATATCACACAGGCATTCTGGGGATCAGATGCTGGTTCGGTACAGATTCTAAGAGGTTCAACTGTTGTTGCAACATATGATTCAACCGGACAAAAAGACTATGCTGGTTGCGGCATGCCTCTTAATGTAGGTCAGTCTGCTAACCTGGCAGTCAACTTTGTAGGAACTGCAAACGGTTATTGCATACTTGAACTACAAAAGGTTGGTACATTCACTTCAGAATATAACAATAGGTAAGAGACATGAAACTAATTACTGAACTTACTGAAGATGTAACCGTTGTTACCGAAGCCCGTGAAGATGGGAAGAAGAACATGTACATCGAAGGTATCTTCCTTCAAGGTGGTATCAAGAACCGCAATGGTCGTATGTACCCAGTAGAGACTCTTGCCAAGGAAGTAGAACGCTACAACGAATCATACGTCAAGTCTGGTCGCGCTCTTGGTGAACTAGGTCACCCCGACGGTCCGCAGATCAATCTTGATCGTGTATCTCACGTAATCACAAGCCTTCGTCAAGAAGGTCAGAACTGGATCGGTAAGGCAAAGTTGACTGATACCCCAATGGGTAATACAGCCAAGGGTCTTATCGAATCGGGTGTTCGCCTCGGTGTTTCTTCTCGCGGTATGGGATCTCTGCGTCTCAACAAGGAAGGCATCAACGAGGTACAGAACGATTTCCATCTAGCAACCGCCGCTGATATCGTTGCTGATCCTTCAGCTCCTGATGCATTTGTTAACGGCATTATGGAAGGTGTCGAATGGATCTGGGAAAACAGTATGTTGGTAGCTCATAAATCTAAGATGCAGATTGAATCTGCTGTTAGATCACGTGATCTTCAAGAACGCAAACTACAGATCTTTGAGAACTTTCTCAACCAGATTTCTAAATCTTAATCAAATATAAATAAATAAAATTCACAAGGAGTGTACAATGTCAGATATGGATAATAACGATATCGTTGAGAACGATATCGAAGAATCTGCTGGTTCAGATACCCTGAAGCCAGGTGCCGGTTCAAGCACAGTTGAAAAGCTTGCTACTTTCACATCACTACTAGCACAGCTTAAGGGTGATGATCTTTCTCACTTCCTTAACGATGCGCTTGCACAGATCGGCAAGGAAGCTGCTCTGACACCATCTGCTACAGCTCCTGGTGGTAAGCCAGCTCTGGGCCAGATGCCACGTGCAACGCTCGGTGCTGTCAAGGAAGACATCAGCGCAATGTTTGCTGGTGAAGATCTTACAGAAGAATTCAAGGAAAGTGCTTCGACACTTTTCGAAGCTGCTCTTACAGCCCGTATGAATCTTGAAACCATTCGTATTGAAGAAGAAGCTGTTGAAGCACTTGTTGAAGAAGTTGAAGAAATCAAAGAAGAACTAACAACCAAGATTGATCAATATCTTGACTACGTTGTTGAGCAGTGGGTTGAAGAAAATAAGCTCGCTATCGAAACATCACTTCGTGCAGAAATTGCTGAAAACTTTATGGAAGGTCTTCGTAATCTGTTTGCAGAATCATACATTAACGTTCCTGATGAAAAGATTGACGTTCTTGGTGAACTGCATGCACAAATCGAAGAACTTGAAGCAAAGCTTGACGAATCGATTAATACGCAACTTGAACTTCAGTCAGTCATTGACGAAGCAACCCAAGAAGCATCATTTGACCAAGTTAGCGAAGGTCTTGCAGCCACTCAGGTTGAAAAGCTTCGTACACTTGCTGAAGGTCTCGAATTTAGCGACGCTGAAACATATGTCAAAAAACTAAACATCATCAAAGACAAGTACTTCGCCGAAGGCAAGAAGGTTGTCTCAACTGGTGTTATTACTGAAGAAGCTGAAGAACTAAATGAGCAGGCTGCTCCAGTTCCTGCTCATATGGCACAATATGTGCAGTCAATTTCAAGAACTTCAAAATAATAAATAAAATACCAAAACCAAAGATACCAAAAGGTAAAGGGAGAATACAATGTTAGCTGAGGAAGTCCAAAATAAGTGGAAGCCCGTTCTTGAGCACACCGATCTACCATCGATCGAATCTGCTCACAAGCGCGCTGTCACAGCACAAATTCTAGAAAACACCGAAAATGCTCTTCGTGAAGATGCCATGAACGGTGTTTCACAGCAGCTTCTTGGCGAGTCGCCAGTGAACGTTGCTGGTAACGTTTCAAACTTTGACCCAGTGCTTATCTCACTGGTTCGTCGTTCGATGCCAAACCTGATCGCATACGACATCTGCGGCGTTCAGCCAATGACAGGTCCAACCGGTCTTATCTTCGCAATGCGTTCAAAGTATGCTAACTCAACACAGCTGAATGAAGAAGCATTCTACAACGAAGCAAACACAGGTCATGCATCGCGTCTCGGCGCTGGTCTAAACTCTGCTAACGTAACTAACGTATCTGGTTATACCGGTTCAGTTGGTTCGGTTGGTGCTAACACAGTTGGTACAGCTCCATCTGCAAACAACAACGCTAGCCAAGCACTTTACAACTACACAATGGGCCTTCTGTTAGGTTCCGCTGAAAAGCTTGGTGATTCTGGTTATACGTTCCCAGAAATGGGCTTCAGTATCGAAAAGGTTACAGTATCTGCAAAGACACGTGCCCTTAAGGCTGAATACTCGCTTGAACTTGCACAGGATCTGAAGGCAATTCACGGTCTTGACGCTGAAACAGAACTCAGCAACATCCTTTCGGGTGAAATCCTTGCTGAAATCAACCGTGAAGTTGTTCGCTCGATCATCATCACTGCTGAAAAGGGTGCAGCTTCAGAAACTACAACAACCGGCGTCTTCGATCTTGACACCGACTCAAACGGTCGTTGGTCGGTTGAAAAGTTCAAGGGTCTTCTGTTCCAGATTGAACGCGAAGCTAACCAGATTGCTAAGCAGACACGTCGTGGTAAGGGTAACATCATCATCTGTTCGTCAGACGTTGCGTCTGCTCTTCAGATGGCTGGTGTTCTTGACTACGCTCCTGCTCTTAACACCAATAACCTGAACGTTGATGACACAGGCAACACATTTGCTGGTGTTCTTAACGGCCGTATGAAGGTTTATATCGATCCATATGCTGGCGCCAACTTCTTGGTTGTTGGTTATAAGGGTTCGAATGCCTTTGATGCTGGTCTGTTCTACTGCCCATACGTTCCACTTCAGATGGTTCGTGCAGTCGATCCTAGCAGCTTCCAGCCAAAGATCGGCTTCAAGACACGCTACGGCATGGCTCCAAATCCATTTGCTAAGGGTACTACAGCTGCTCAGACATCTGCAGTTCTTGAAGAAGATTCAAACAAGTACTACCGTCGCGTTCTTGTTAACAACCTTATGTAATCATAAGAGTTGGTTAACCAACCACAAACTGGGTGGGGGATCGAAAGGTCCCCCACCTTTTTTATGTACAATATAAATAGAACAGTATATAATGATAATATCAGCTCAAAGGTAATATAACTGTGGCTAAGTCAACCAATCCTAATTTCCTATCCCCATTAAGTTATAAGTTTGTGTTGCAACGCACACCAAACCTTAACTTTAACGTGCAGACTATTCGTCTTCCTGGTATGACTCTGTCATCTACTGAGACTGCTACCCCATTTGTGTCTGTTCCTAACTCTGGTAAGATCTCCTACTCACCGTTGACTATCACTTTTCGTGTTAATGAGGATATGACTGATTATCTTGAGATTCATAATTGGATGAAAGGGCTCGGTTCGCCTACTAGTTTTACTGAGTATGCTGCACTTAAGGAAAGTACATCTGGTCTTTACTCAGATGCTACGTTAATTATTAATAACAGTCGTAAACTTGGTAACCTATCGGCAACGTTCATCGATCTCTTCCCGATCGAACTTTCCGATCTACAGTTTACGACTATGGACAATGATGTCAACTATATTGAATGCACGGTAGATTTTCGCTTCTTGCGCTACGAAATAGGTGTACTTAATTCGTAAACCGTGATATAAAGGTTATTATGAAACTAGAAGATATCTTTGCACAGTGGGAGCAGGACTCTCACATCGACCGTTCAGAACTTGGCAACGAGGCTCTGAATATCCCCAAACTCCACCATAAGTATTTCAAGATCTTTACGAATGAACGGTTAGTTCTTCGTAAGTACGAAGTTGAACTCAAGCAACTAAAGCTTGCCAAGAATGAGTTCTTTACTATGGGACCGACGGAGGAGACACATGCCAAGGGATGGAAGCTTCCACCTCAGGGCAAAATCATCCGTTCGGACGTGAATAACTATATAGAGGCGGATCAAGAGGTAATCAATATGTCACTACGTATTGGTGTCCAACAAGAAAAGATTGAGCTTCTAGAATCAATCATCAAATCCCTGACGGGCCGTGGCTTTAATATTAACGCCGCGATTACATGGGAGAAATTTAAAGTTGGAATTTAATGAGTGATGTCCATCTAAAACACATCAATAGTGTTCACATTAAGGTATGTGCAGATCCGTCAACCGTAATGGAGTTGTCGGATCATCTTACATTCTATGCAGATAACTATAAATGGCATCCTAAATACAAGGCTAGGATGTGGGATGGCAAGATTCGTTTAGTGAACAATCTATCTGGTACGGTCTATGCTGGCCTGAGTCAGAAGATCAAGAAGTTCTGTGATGCACGTGGATATACACTGACGTTCGATGATGAACTAATCTATGCTAACGTATCTGAGCATGAACTGACTGAGTTTATCAAGACTCTGAATATCCCTGAGAAGTATCAGATCCGTGACTATCAGCTCAAGGCTATCTTAAAATGCATTCGTTCTGGTCGTAGAACACTAGTAAGTCCTACGTCATCAGGCAAATCCCTCATGATCTATATTGTCATGAGATGGTATCAACAACACAAAGGCTTGATTATCGTTCCTACGATTGGTCTAGTCGGACAAATGGAAAGTGATTTTAGAGATTATGGATACTTGGGTGATATACACGTCAGCACTAGTGGCCTCAGTAAGTCTAATGATATCCCTGCTGAACTTGTCATTACTACTTGGCAGTCTCTCAATAACGGCAAAAACAAGATGCCAAAGCAATGGTACAGCCAATTCGGGTGCGTGTTTGGAGATGAAGCTCACGGATGCAAGGCAACGAGCCTCATACAAATCCTATCTAGCCTCGAAACCTGCCGGTACCGTTTCGGTGCAACCGGAACCCTCGACGGCCATCCCCTCAACGAAGCCACGATCGAAGGGCTTTTTGGGCCGCAGTACAGATCGACAACAACCAAGCAGTTGATGGAGGATGGTCATGTTGCCAAACTTAAGATTAAGTGTATCGTACTGAAGTATCCTGACGATGTTAAAAAACAGTTCCATACAACTGTTAATAAAAAGAAAAAAACTTATCAAGAAGAGATTGATTATTTGGTAAATAATGAGAAGCGTAATAAGTTTATTAAAAACTTGACGCTTTCTCTTTCAGGAAACAAACTATTATTTTTTAGGATAGTCGACCATGGTAAAATTCTTAATAATCTCATTAGCACTGAGTCTAACAGTAACGTCTTCTACATTGACGGCAAAGTCACCGCCACCGAGCGTGAAGCAATCCGCAAAGCCATTGAAGTTGAAAGTAATGCCACACTTATTGCATCCCTCGGAACAACCTCAACCGGTGTCTCGATAAACAAATTGCATCATATGATTGCTGCATCTCCGTCTAAGTCTAAGATCAAGGTGCTTCAATCTATTGGTCGTATGCTACGTATGCACCAGGAGAAGGAGGAGGCAGTTCTTTATGATATTGTTGACGACCTTTCCTATAAGTCACAGCAAAACTTTACTCTGGATCACTTCTTAGAACGTTGTAAGATCTACGATGCCGAGAAGTTCGAATATGAAATCTACAATGTGAGGTTATAATGATTTACATCTATACACTATCCAATGGCGAACAGATTATTGGAGAAAAGGTTCGAACGCTACGAGAAGGCGCTGATACTATTCAGAATCCATTTTATATTGTCGAAACACAGGATGAGTTCGGTAATAATGGCATGAAACTCATAAATGTGTGTACATTTTCTTTACGACAGTATATAGTTGTAGATAATATGCATATCATTTATAAGATGCCGGCTAATGAACCAATGACCAGGTACTATAACAAACTGGTAGAGGCATCAAAGAAAGCTGATACGTATAAGATGATTGAAGATTCCATCAAGGATATGGAAGATATGGAAGAGACATTGCGCGAAACAATCTCAAAAAGACTTGTAGGTAAGTCAACGATTAATTAAGGATATATCATGTCAGAATCAATGCCGAATCCGGTTAAGAAGAAAAAAGCAAATAACTATATCGATAACAAGAAGTTCTATGCGGAGATGATTGTCTACCGTAGACTCTATGATGAAGCAATGGCGGCCGGTGAACCACGCCCGATCGTATCTAGATATGTCGGTGAGTGCATCATGTTAATTGCCACCCGCTTGGCAACACGCCCCAACTTTGTCGGCTACTCATATAAGGATGAGATGATCTCCGACGGCATTGAAAACTGTCTAGCGTATCTTCACAACTTCAACCCTGAGAAGTCTACGAATCCGTTTGCATACTTCACTCAGATCATCTACTACGCCTTCCTTCGTAGAATCCAGAAGGAAAAGAAGCAACTGTATATTAAGCATAAGAGTTTCGAGAACAGTATGATTATGAACACATTAGTTGATATGGCTCCTGAAGACCGGTCACACTACTCTGCAGCCTTTATAAATGTATCTGAGAAGCTTGGTGAATTGGTTGAGAAGTTTGAAGCCAAAAACCCAGTTACACAAAAAGCCAAAAAAGGCGTAGAGAAATTTATCGAGGATGATGAAAATGAATAACATTCCAGTATTAATCCAACAGATGGCAGAGAATGCTTTGGATACTAAAACTCCTGAACACATTCGTTATAACCATATGATTGCATTAGAGAACGTGCGTAAGTACTGTGATAATATTTTGATGCAGTATAATAAGAAAACTAAGGTAAAGCGTTAATGAAAATTGCTTTCATCACTGATACTCACTGGGGTGCACGTGGGGATAGTCCTGCGTTCGCCGCATATTTTAATAGGTTTTATTATGAACAATTCTTTCCGTATTTGGCTGAACATCGGATTACTAATATCTTCCATCTTGGGGATATTGTCGATCGGCGTAAGTATATCAACTTCGTTACAGCAAGACACCTTCGTAAATTCGTCGAGCATTGTGATAATTCCGGAATAAGACTTGATGTAATTATTGGCAATCATGACACCTCGTTTAAAAATACGAACGAGGTTAACTCAATGAGGGAACTCTTTGAGCATTCAACTTATGACATACACTACTACGATAGTCCTAGTGTTGTTCGCCTTGGCGATCTTGATATTGGTGTTCTACCTTGGGTTTGCTCTGGGAATTATAATGAGAGTATGGATTTCCTACGGGACACCTCCGCGCAAGTATTGCTTGGACACCTGGAGATCGCTGGTTTTGAAATGTATAAAGGAGCAGTAAATGACCATGGGTTCGATTCTAAGATTTTTGATAAGTTTGACATTGTTTGCTCCGGCCATTTTCATCATAAGTCTACTCGTGGTAATATCAACTATCTGGGGGCTCCTTATGAAATGTCTTGGTCGGACTACAATGATCCGAGAGGCTTTCATATCTTTGACACGGAAACCAGGGAACTAGAATTCATTCGTAACCCATTGACGATGTTCAATAAGGTACACTATCATGATCAGGACAAGACTCTTGATGAGATCATGGATGTTGACTTTAATCATTATGCTGGCTCATATATCAAACTAATTGTCCATACTAAGACTAACCCATATTGGTTCGATATGTTCGTCGACAAGATCGAGAAGGCTGGTGTACTGGATCTTCAGGTTGTAGACGATAATCTTAACCTACAGATGGAGGATGATGGTGACATCGTCAATGAAGCTGAGGATACACTGACCGTCCTGAACAAGGTAGTTGATCAAGTTGAGTCCCGAGTGGACAAAAAAGTGTTGTACAATTTCTTGAGTACGCTATATAATGAAGCTTTAAGCGTGGAGTAGTGTGTGATCCTATTTAAAACTATTCGTTGGCAGAACATGCTGTCAACCGGTAACCAGTTTACTGAAGTGTCACTGGATCGTAGCAAGTCAACATTGATCGTCGGGGAAAACGGGGCTGGTAAGTCAACGATCCTAGACGCATTGTCGTTTGCTCTGTACGGTAAGCCGTTCCGTAACATCAACAAGCCTCAGTTGCTTAATTCTATGACACAGAAGAATTTAGTCGTAGAATGCGAGTTTATGGTAGGTTCTAAGCATTTCCGTGTAAAACGCGGCATTAAACCTCAAATCTTCGAAATCTATCAAAATGGCGAAATGATAAATCAAAATTCATCCGCCAGGGATTATCAAGAATACCTTGAGAAGAGTATCTTGAAATTAAGTTTCAAGAGTTTTGGCCAAATTGTCATCTTGGGTAGTGCCAATTATCTCCCATTCATGCAATTGCCTGCTCATGCTCGTCGTGAGGTCATTGAGGATCTTCTGGATATCCAGATCTTCACTACCATGAACAATCTTCTCAAAGAAAAGATTGTCACAAACAAGGCAGCTATCACTGATACTGACTATCAGATAAACCTGATCGAGAACAAGATCGAGTTGACTCAGAAGCATATCGACTCTCTGAAGACGAACAACGATCACCTTATCAAACAGAAACAAGAGTTGATTGATGAACTCATGGGTGAGATTTTGCTCACAGAAATGGCATTGACTCGTGAGAACAATAAGCTCAAAGACATGCTGGGTCAGATCACTGATAGTGATAAGGTAAACTCTAAGCGTACTAAGTTAATTGAGCTTGAGAGTCAACTTGAGACTAAGATCCGTAGCCTCAAGAAGGAGATCACATTCTATCATGACAATGATAGTTGTCCGACATGCCGTCAAGGTATTGATCATGATTTCAAGAATGAAACTATCGGAGATCGCGAATCAAAGCAGACTGAAATTACTGATGCTTTGCAAAAGATTGAAACCGAAATCAATAGTATCAATGAGCGTGTCAACCAAATCACAGAGATCAACAAAGAGATCACTGCCATCAATACCAAGATCACCGAACTTAACTCTGACATCCGTTCATGGAACTCCAGTATCCGTACTCTCGAGACTGAGATCAATGGTCTTGAGAAGAATACCGGTGTAATCGATGAGAGCAAGGAAGATTTAAGTGTACTTAATAGCCATCTTGCTGTACAACAGAAGTACAAGGAAGAACTGGCTAACGAGCGTCAGGTAATCGAAGTTGCCGGTGTCCTGCTCAAGGACTCTGGTATCAAGACAAGAATTATTAAGCAATATGTTCCCATCATGAACAAACTTATTAATAAATACCTCGCGGCTATGGACTTCTTTGTCCAGTTTGAATTGGACGAGAACTTTAATGAAAAGATTAAATCGCGCTTTAGAGATGAGTTCTCTTATGCATCTTTCTCCGAAGGCGAGAAAAGCCGTCTTGATCTTGCTCTTATGTTTACCTGGCGGGCTATTGCTAAGTTGCGGAATAGTGCTAGCACCAACCTTCTTATCCTGGATGAAGTCTTTGACTCGTCATTAGATACTAGTGGCAACGATACACTTATGGATATCCTATCAAATATAACAGATGGAAATATCTTTGTTATTAGTCATAAAGGTGATCAGCTTTATGATAAATTCCATTCTGTTATTAAATTTGAAAAACATAGCAATTTTTCAGTAATAAAACAAGAGAAAGTATAAATGGCATGATTGTTACTATCCTAGGCAAAGACCATCCGATACTCAAGGAAGAGATGCCGGCATTCGACTTCAAGAATCCGGTTGTTGATCCTGTAGAACTATATAACGATCTTGCAGAAACTATGCGAGAGAATGAAGGAATGGGCCTATCAGCTAACCAGATCGGTGTGCGTACACGTGCATTTGTGATGAGGGCAGAGGAGATCATAGGTGTCTTCAATCCACGCGTAGTTGATACATCATCTGAAATGGTCACGCTTGAGGAAGGATGTCTATCGTATCCTAACCTGTTTGTAAAGGTCAAGAGACCGAAGAGCATCAAGGTTCGTTTTACGACTCCTGATGGCGATACATCTACCAAGACATTTACCGGCATGACGGCTCGTGTATTTCTACATGAACTCGATCATCTAGATGGTATTGCTCATACATCCCGTGCTAACCGTTATCATCTTGAACAGGCTAAGAAGCTTGTCAAGAAACTGAAGAATCGTCAATTAAGCGTCCTTCCAAATATCAGTGATGAGGCACTAAATCTTGTACATGCTTTACAAGTTTAAGGTGTACATTAATGCATAATTGTGATAGGGTAAGAATACAAACAAGGAGATTATTATGAGTGAAGATTGGGTACGTGACATTGCAGGTATGCACACATACTATGGTGTCAATGAAAAGGTTAATGACTTTGATGCTGAGAAACTAAAGCAGTTCCTTGACTTCCGTATGTCGTTTCTTGATGAGGAATTGACTGAGACCAAGAATGCAGTTAAGCGTAAGGATGCCGAAGAGATCGTAGATGGCCTGATCGATCTCTGTGTTGTTGCTATCGGTACACTAGATGCAATGGGCATTGATTCATATGAGGCATGGAATAAGGTCCTTCGTGCTAACCTTGCTAAGGAGGTAGGCATCAAACCTGAACGGCCGAATCCTCTTGGGTTGCCGGACCTCATCAAACCGCCCGGATGGAAAGCACCATCCCATGCTAATAACCACGGTTTGTTGACAAAACTAAAATAACTGTGTACAATTAATTCAGGTGGGTGTAAGGTGACTTATATCCACTTGAAAGGTATTTGTCATGCGCTTATCTGAAATTGCAGAATTGTTTAACTCAATTGATATCGAAGCCGAATGGCAAGATTCTGAATCATTCAAGAACGTCTCCCTCACCGCATACCGTGATGAATATGATTATGAAACCTCTGGCATGGATCGATCGCGAGCTCGATTCAAGCGCGGTGTGTATCGCCATATGGCCGAAATTGATGGCGAATTAATGGTTTTATATATTGGCAAGTCGGAAGGCAGAACTTCGTCTATTGCCCATCGTCAAACCCGTCATCTTCGTGCATATCGCGATCCTGAATTTACTGGTGAGTCTTCGGGTAACAAGTATCGTCAACTAATGGAAGAATATGATCTTGATGACCTTATCATAAGCATTGACTATGTCGATATGACTCATATGCCAGTGGCAATGATCCCGATGTTCGAACGAGCATCTATTGATTATTTTATGCCGATGTTAAATCAATAATGTACATATAATGAAAACTGTGGTAGATTAAAATTATGACTGAACTATTAGAAAAAATCAAAGCCGTCTTTTCCGTAACCGAGCCTGGTCTGGTTATCGATAAAGAATTCCTGCAACTCCGTGAAAACATGAAGTCACGCCTAAACCAAGGCGGTAGAAACGACTTCAAGTTCACCAAAGACGTCGACTGTCTGGTCCTCGAAGAGTGGCTCATCAAGAAGAATGTCGTTCTTGGTCCACTGCCTGAGCATCTTACATCTGGCGGTGCATGTGTCTATGACGTCCGTATCGACGAAGCCTTCATCGACTTCAAATGCATCGACGGACGACTTTATTATAATGTCTCTGAACAGAAGATGAAAACCCACCCGTGGGTGCAACAAGGCGTTGATAAAGGTATCTTGACTCACTATTGTTTTTATCGGATGCATCGACCTGAGGATCGTCCTCTTCAAGAAAATGATATTGTTCAATTTGAACTTATCAATGTACTTAATGCTCAAGATGTGTTAGATTCATTAATGCCCTCACAATATGAAGGCAAATATTATAAGGTGGAAAAGTATGTCTAATGAACGTGAATCAGTAAAAGTCCTGCAAGAGTGCATCGAGCTTCAGCTTAAGAAGTCTCAAGACTATCAGAACCCCAACTCAAACGTAGTGCAGGCAATGCACTATCGCCGCGGTGTAGACTCGATCCATGACACAATGCATGGCAAGATGCTTCGTGCTCAGTCTCTCCTTGAGTCCGGCTCTGCAGCTAACTTCGAATCACTCGAAGACACCTACAAAGATCTGATCAACTATGCCAGCTTTGCTGTCTCGTACATTCGTGGCAAGATGGAAGGCCAAGATCCTGCTCGTGACTATCTGAATCGTCCGATCAATTTTGGACCAAATGCAACAACTGGAACAAAAAAGAATGTTTAAAGTTGAACATATCCGTGAATACTTCATCGAAGAACTGAAGCAGGGTAGGTTTGTCACTGACAAGACTGGTGTTAAGACTATCGAGATGATCGGTGCATGCTTCGAAGCTGACGAGTCATCAATCTTCGGTGACGTAAATGATGACTACATTCAGCGTGAACTTGAGTGGTATAAGTCGATGTCTCTATATGTCAAGGATATTCCTGGCAAGACTCCGGCTATCTGGGAACAGATTGCTTCGTCTGAAGGTAAGATCAACTCTAACTATGGTTGGGCAATCTACAGTGAAGACAACGGATTCCAGTATCTTAATGTGCTCGACGAACTGACAAAGAATCCTAACAGTCGTCGTGCTGTGATGATCTATACTCGTCCTACTATGTGGCATGACTATAACCATAACGGTATGTCAGACTTCATGTGCACTAATGCAGTTCAGTATATGATTCGTGATGGTCAGCTGATTGCCATAGTACAGATGCGTTCTAATGATGTAGTCTTCGGATATCGTAATGATTATGCATGGCAGTCCTATGTTGCCAATCAACTATCTGATGATCTTCATCTTAAGACATGGCCAAAGATCATCTGGAATGTCGGCAACCTGCATGTGTACTCTAGACACTTTGATAAGGTAAAGTAATGAATAAATGGACACGGCGTTACTTGGATATTGCCAAGAATGTTGCAACCTGGTCTAAGGATCCGTCTAAACAAATAGGTGCCGTTGCTGTTGGTGACAAAGGTCAGATCCTGAGTCAAGGATACAACGGTTTCCCACGCGGTGTCAAAGATACAACTGCTCGTTATGATGTTCGCGAGGATAAGTATAAGTATGTAGTACATGGTGAAATGAATTGCATCTATAATGCATGCAACTCTGGTGTGTCACTTAACGGTGCAACCCTCTATGTTACCGGCCTTCCTGTTTGTTCTGAGTGTGCCAAGGGCATTATCCAAGTTGGTATCAAGAAGGTGATCATGGAATATCCTAGTGACATTCCTGACTTCTGGAGAGATTCGATGCTACTTACCAAGCAGATGTTCCAGGAAGCTGGCGTTATGTATTTGTGTCATGAAGCATAATGTACTAGTAGTTGGCATCAATCCTTGCTTTAAAAAGAAAAAGAATCCTACACTAATCCGACTCCATAAATGGATGGATGAACTTAATTGTAACCAATTCTCATTCACGAATGTTATACACAAAGAAGGTGTGTACAAAAAGTCGGATATAGATTATAGTTGGATTAATGAATGCTGCCGAGGCTATAACAAGATCATATGCCTCGGTGGTTTCGTATCATCGGCTATGGACGATATCCCACATCATATGATGCCTCACCCATCTCCCCTGAACAGACAGCTAAATAACCCCGAGTATGAGAGACATCAACTCGATTTAGCAATGGAATATCTATGGAACTGACACAATATTATGACGAATATCTTCGGTATTTTGAACTGGCTAAAGATCAGCAAGCCAAGTGCAACCTGGGGACTGTTGCCTATGCTGAAAGCCAGATGGGCGATGACCTCCTCGAAAACGTAGAACTGTACGACGTTGTTGAACGTAAGTTTGCCGGCTTCTCACAGATCGTTAACGATGTCTTCTATGGATGGACTCCTGAACACCCATATTACCACAAAATGGAACAAGGCTTCCACACACGGGAGCGCGGGTACATCGCACGTGACTGGACGGGCAAGCATGTCGACTTCAGTCTACCTGAATGGTTGTATATCTTTATCCTGCATCGTGTAACAGGATCTGGCATTAACTACTCGAAGAAGCCATCAGGTTATCACAACACGTTACTTCCTCACCTATACGAGTGTATGTCGATCGAGGATATGGTTCGTCGTGTGAACCACCATCCGTATCCATTCTATACATCTGTCGGCTATCAGTTCCCTGCATTCCCTAAGGTTCCTGCTGGTGCAAACTACAAGAAGGGTGGAGACTACTACCTATCTGAGCATGCTCCACGACTAGCTAGAGAACTTGCTGACTGGCTTCAAGGCAGTAACACCAAGAGAGATCTTCGTGAGATCGGTGACTGGATGTTAGCATGGAACGTTGCCAATGGGCTTCGTCAATACAAGTTCCAGTATGCTGCAGTGGTCGCCGACATCGGCGACTGGTATCCTGAGTACTGCAACCTCGATAGTCCATTCTACTACGGTACGAACGCAGTCGAGTGTATCTCGTATCTGGCCAACAACACAGACAGAATGAAACAGGAACTATTCCTAGACAAGGTGATGGAGAAGATTTATGCCGATACAGGCGCCTACCCCTACAACGCAGAGGATGTATGCTGCGACTTCATCCGATGGGTTGAAAATTACGTTAAGCCAGGTTCGGACTACGACCATCTCTGCTTTGATAGTGTCTGGTCGTCATGTCGCATCAAGGATCATCCCTTCGGAAGACAAAGAGCAATGCTCGACCTCGGTCTGGTAAAGACCTTCAACGGTATGACGTCTCACCCATCAGACGACTATATACTTAAGCAGGCAGGCATCTCTGTCGAGCAGTACAAAGAAATGGTGAAGGCACTATGAGTCATAACAACCACGTAATCGATGGATATAACCAGGATGTCGGCTACAGATCTTGGCAAGAGGCCAAGGACTATTATCTAGATCTTGCTGCCACATGGACAGATCCATATCCAGATCCAGTTGTAACTGTGCATGACGGTGTCCGTTGTGTTCGTGACGATCTTATCACAGGAACAAAGGTTCGTGGTGGTGACTGCCTGATGTCAAGGATCAATCAGTCGACCATTGTGTATGTGCAGCCACGTACCGGTCTTGCTGGTGTGTCTATCCTTGATGTTGCTAAACGTTATGATAAGAAGGTAAAGTTGTTCATGCCTTCTGCTCAACGCATCTCACATCATCAGGCATGTTGTATCGAACAAGGTGCAGAGGCATCATTCCATCGTATTGCTGCGATGCCGAACCTGAACAAGATTGCCAACGACTGGGCAGACCAGAATGATGATGCATTCTTTGTGCCACTTGGTTTGAAACATGAACTTGTGACTGCTGGTATTGTCAAGGCTGCATCTAAGATCGAAGCACCTGATGAAGTCTACGTGGCCATCTCAACTGGCGTTCTTTCAAGAGCAATGCAGATTGCATGGCCGAATGCCAAGTTCCATTCGGTTGCTGTATCACGTAACCTGAAGGCCGGTGAACTTGGTCGTGCTGATGTTATCTCTGAACCGATGGCATTCCAACAAAGCGAGAAGCCTGAGAACCTGCCACCGTTTCCGTGCATAGATACATATGACGGTAAGGTATGGAAGTACATTCCTAAGAATACCGACCGCAACATCCTCTTCTGGAACGTCGGTGCTGAACCGGTCCTTAACGATCCCACCATCTATGACCGTGTAGATTCTTACCGAGACTGGCCAAAAAAAGATGTACATTATGCCACACTTGATGTATAGTGAATAATATGAAAACACTTGTAGCCTCACCATTCACCCACATCTCCTCTAACATCCATTCGCATCGTGCGGCTCAGGCTGCAATCTATGCGAACCAACTGGAGGAGAATGGGTACACCGTACATCTAGACCGTACCGGTGACATACATCCTGATATCAATTCATTCGATAGTATTTGTGTCTACCACGGCAATGACTGGGGTGGATCTCTTAACCTATTCGGTGGAATGAAGAACTACGGTAACATCGACAACCTGATTAGGTACTCTCAGTTCAAGGGCAATGTCTTCTCACTGTGGATCGATCATCCTAAATACTCTGAGATGCTTGAGCCACGTATGAAGGGTGAGATCCATCCTGACTGGGCAAAGGTCGACTGGGAAAACCTGAAGCGTATTGAGAATACTGCCAAGACTCTTAGGCAGATGACTCCGACAACCAAGGTTGTTGCAGGTGACAGTCATGCTATCTGCATGTACCGTCCAGGCTGGTTTGTCAACTCTGTTCCGTTCAAGACTCTGCATGGTGCACTGAAGGAAGGTCTTCAGTCGTTCATCGAACCTCACCATGAGATTGCAGAGTTCTACTTCGGCAACATCGACGTACGCCATCATCTGTGCCGTCAACCTGATCCCCGTCAGGCCACAAAGGATCTTGCCAAGAGATACTTCGATCAACTCAACGAGCTGTCTGACGGTGGTATCAGTGTGTCTGCATACGAACTACTTCCGATCGAACATGAATCTCGTGCACTTCCTAAGACCGGATACTATAAGGGTACTTCTTTCTATGGTACTATGCAAGATCGTAATGAGATCCGTCTCATCTTCAGGGATGTAATGGAAGAACTAGTACGTGACACCAATGTCAGGTTCGTCAAGTGGGTCGACTATCTCATGAACGACAAGGGTGAACTAGACTTTGCTCACATGGAGAAGCCAAAGTCTGTCCATTTATCCCGTAATTCCTATCCGCATTGGCAGGGTCGTAAGTGGAGCGGCTTGCCTGAACATAAACCATCAACTATTGAGGACTTCTTTATATAATGAGTAAATATTCAACAGTTTCTAATGATTTTATTCCTTCTAGTATTATAGGTTTTCCATCAGTAATTACTGAGAACGGACCAAGTGGTGGACCACAAATTGAAGTTCCAGCAGGATTAAATGGTCCAGCATATAATTTTATTCCAGGAATTCAAGCAAAGCATTTAATCGATTATAAATACAATGAAGGCGAAACTCTGAAAGAGATCCAGTCTTACGTCGATGCTACTTACGAGCAGCACTATTCCCGAAATAAATTCCAGGCAACTGAATTCATCATTGATGCTGGTCATGGTACCGGTTTCAATATTGGGAATATGATGAAGTACACCCAACGATACGGTCGTAAGGGTGATCCCGCTGAATGGCGGAAGGACCTGCTTAAGGTTATCCACTATGCAATAATGCAACTCCATGTACATGATACTGAATATAAGGATTAATTATGGGAATTGAAATTAACGTACCAATCGAGAAGCTTCGCGAACGTAAGCTTTTTATCGCGACTCCAATGTATGGCGGTCAGTGTCAGGGCATGTTTGCCCGCTCTATTGCCGACCTCTCAGCTCTTTGCACTCACTATGGAATTCAGGTAAGATTCTACTTCCTGTTTAATGAGTCGCTAATTACTCGTGCACGTAACTATTGTGCAGATGAGTTCATTCGTTCTGGTGATACGCATCTGATGTTCATTGACTCTGATATCGGCTTTAATGCCAACGATGTTATTGCTCTGATGGCTCTACAGTCAGAGAATCCAGATGATGACCAGTACGACATCATCGCAGGTCCTTATCCTAAGAAGTGCATCAGCTGGGAAAAGATCAAGCATGCTGTTGATAAGGGATTTGCTGATGAAGATCCTAATCAGCTTGAGAAGTATGTAGGCGACTACGTCTTTAATCCTGCTGGCGGAGCTACGGAGATTCCTCTTGGTGAGCCGGTCGAAGTGCTTGAAGCTGGTACCGGATTCATGATGATCCGTCGTAATACCTTTGACAAGTTTGCTGAAACATATCCTCAGCAGTCGTATAAGCCAGATCATGTTCGCACAGAACACTTTGATGGTTCACGTTATATCATGGCATTCTTCGATACTCCTATCGATGCTAAGCGTGCGCAGTTAGTACCTGAACTTAAGGCATTCATTGATAAGAATCCAGAAGCAACAAACCAAGATCTTTTGGCGTTTATTGAAGATGCCAAGGGCACTGCCCGTGATCGTCCTGAATACTCTGAACGTTATCTGTCTGAAGACTATATGTTCTGTCAGTGGGTACGTAATGCTGGTATGAAGGTATGGCTCTGCCCATGGATTCAATTGCAGCACGTAGGCATGTATGTGTTTGGCGGTTCGTTGGTCGATCTTGCTCAGATCGGTGTGGCTGCTACTGCAGATCCTGCACAACTTAAGAAGAATAAAAAGTAAAATAGTGATGTACACTTATCCGCAGTCATGCTATACTGGTAAATGACTGCGGATAAGTCATTTTAACATGGAGACTATATTATGAAGCTTAATTCGAATACTACACAGATCCTCAAGAACTTCTCGTCGATCAATCAGAATATTATGATTAAGCAGGGTAACCAAGTACGCACCATTTCGCCTACTAAGTCTGTCCTTGCTCGTGCATTCCTCAGTCAAGAATTTGACTCGACGTTTGCTATCTACGACCTCAGCCGATTCCTTGGTACAGTCTCACTCTTCAATGAGCCTGAGCTGACGCTTAAGGATTCGTATGTCGAGATTGCAGAGGGTGGTAATAAGTTCAAGTATGCATTCAGCGATCCATCACTGATCATGGTTGCTCCTGACAAGGAGATCGAACTGCCTAATCCTGAAGTTCGTTTCACTCTGACCGAGGATGCACTCAACCGTGTCATGAAGGCACTGAGTGTCTCACAACTTCCTGACATTGCAGTAACCGGCATCGAAGGTCGCATCCTCCTGCAGGCTGTGGATACCAAGGGTGCAACCAACGACTCGTTCAGTGTTGAAGTCGGTGAGACCGATGCAACATTCCGTATGGTATTCCGTTCGGATAATATCAAGTTGATTCCAGGCAAGTATGACGTATCCATCTCGTCTAAGGGTCTCAGCCACTTCAAGGGCGAGACTGTTGAATACTGGATTGCTGTGGAGTCAAATTCTAAGTACGACGGTTAATTTTTGTTTGTGATGGAGATATATTATGCTTGAAGAATTCCTCTGGGTTGAGAAGTATCGCCCTAAGACTATTGCCGATACTATCCTGCCGACACACCTGAAGACTGTGTTCCAACAGTTTATCGATCAGAAGAATATCCCTAACCTCATCCTGTCTGGTTCTGCTGGCGTCGGTAAGACTACGGTTGCTAAGGCCATGTGTGAGGAACTGGGTTGTGACTATATCGTTATCAACGGTTCTATGAACGGTGGTATCGATACCTTGCGGAATGATATTGCTCGTTTCGCCTCCTCCATCTCACTATCTGGTGGCCGTAAGTATGTTATCCTCGATGAGGCTGACTATCTTAATGCACAGTCAACACAACCTGCTCTCCGTAACTTCATGGAAGAGTTCTCGGCTAACTGTGGTTTCATCCTGACTTGCAACTTTAAGGATCGTATTATCGAGCCGTTGCAGTCACGTTGTTCGGTCATCAACTTCAAGATCTCTAAGGCAGAGATGCCAACCCTTGCAGCTCAGTTCATGAAGCGTGTGGTTGTCATTCTCGAGAAGGAGAACGTTCCGTTCGAGAAGGCGGTTGTCGCTCAGGTTCTAACCAAGCACTTCCCCGACTGGCGTCGTGTTCTCAATGAACTCCAGCAGTACTCTGCTACGGGGAACATTGACTCTGGTATCCTGTCAAACTTCTCTGATAATGCCCTTGCCAAACTCATTGCCTACCTGAAGGACCGAAACTTCAGTGCGATGCGTAAGTGGGTTGCAGAGTCGGACATGGATACCACCGAGTTCTTCCGCGCCTTCTTTGACAAGGCGGAGGACTACATCAAGGCCGACTCCATTCCAGTCCTAGTCCTCCACCTTGCAAAGTATCAGTATCAGAACGCGTTCGCAGCTGATCCTGAGATCAACCTGACTGCCTGTCTTACCGAAGTCATGGCGGATTGTGAGTTCCTATGACCTGGTTCAGCCGGAATAAAACATGTGCCGTGTGTGAAGATAAGTATCTCAAGAGTGTACCGTTCCATGAAATGCGGCTAAACACCGATGACGGACAGGTCTCTCTTGAGATCTGTGAGAAATGTGCAGACTTCTTTGATAAGTCTGCCGAAGTGATTATGAAGGGCAGACAGCAGGATGACACCGTTTGATTTTGTAAACAGCATCAACTCCACCAAGAAGAACCTGATGAAAGGCACTGAGAACGATCAGCTTGCCGAGAAGTCATACGCACCATTCATTACTAACAAGGCACTATCCTACTTCGCCGATACCGTACAACTGGCCAACATGATGAACTGCCATCATGGTCTTGACAACAAGTTACAATATTCGTTTCTAATAAATATTGTAAGACCCAGTAAGCGGTATTCAAAATGGGTGAAGAAAGATAAGGATAGTGATTTAGAACTGGTAATGTCTTACTACGGCTATAACCGTCAAAAGGCCAAAGCCGCACTTAAGTTACTTTCCCCGGATCAAATGAAAACAATAAAAAATAAACTTGATAAGGGTGGAGTTAGAAATGAACGTAGTCGATAGTCTAATCGAGGTAAAGCTGGGTGAGGAAGACGACTTCCTAAAGGTCCGTGAGACGCTGACACGCATTGGTGTTGCATCACGCAAGGATAAGACTCTATACCAATCATGCCATATCCTGCACAAGCAGGGCAAATACTATATCGTCCACTTCAAGGAGCTGTTTGCTTTAGATGGTAAACCATCAAACTTCTCGGATGAGGATAAGGGTCGTAGAAATGCTATCACGAATCTTCTGGTAGACTGGGGACTGATTAAGCTGGCCGAGGAAGGTTCAACCGACGATCCTCTGACACCTATGAATCAGATCAAGATCCTTCCGTTCAAGGAGAAGGATGAGTGGAACCTTGTGACCAAGTACAACATCGGTCGCAAAAAATAACAGTGTACAAATATCGATAGCCATGGTAGGGTGATCTTTCGACTAGGAAAGGTACTCAATCATGGCTATTTTTTATGACTCCGGTAACGCGAAGAACTCGGACTTCAATCCATCATTTTTAAAACGACTCAATCCCAATTCACAATGGGCTAACCATTCGTATAACCATTTCGTCCTTCAACACATCGCCAAAACTACCAAAGATTTCCGCGAACGCACCGACGCTCGAAATGAGCTTGAAATCGCCGAACGCAAAATGAAATACTGGGAACGTCAACCCGGTTTTTCCGAAGCCGATGGCCTATACTGGCGAAAAGAAATCTTCAAATACTAATCAAAAAAATGCGCTCGGATAGCTTCTGGGCGCATTTTTGTATGTACATTATTTCGAAAAGAGATTATACTGGGTATATGATGATGAAAGGAACAAATATGATTACTAACCTCTGTGGTGGTTCGTTCGAACTCCGTACCGGTCGCAAGTGGACCCATGGCATCAGCCCCTTCCGTGAACGCGAAACTCTCAAGCTTCGTTGGGAAAAGGTTGGTCCGGTCGGTGGTCGCCACTTCTTCGAGATCGACGGTGTGCAGTACTCTGCCAAGACGATCTCACCTCGCATCGAAGGTATTCAAATGCATACGGAAGGATTTTAATATGACTGATATGTATCTCGTTCACGCTCAAGCTGTTTATGATCATGCTTTGGCTAATTATAACACCGATGGTTGGGACTTCATTGTCGAATGTCGGGAAGTTCCAGAAATGGCCAAGGAGTTGGCAGAGTATAATGTCAAGACTCGGGCAGCAGCCATCCGCCATTTTAAGGAAACTGCAAATTTGCTTGCTGAACAGCGACTTAATGCGCAGGACTGGTAAAATAGTTGTGTACATTAATTCAGATTAGTGTATAATGGTAATATCAATTGTGAATGAGGATTTTTGTTATGCTTACTCTTGCTGATATCAACACCGCCACCAACAGCCGTGATGGTGACATCTACTCTGATCTGTACAAAGATGTGTACGGTTGTCGTCCTCGTTACGCTGAGTTCGCCTCAACCGAGGAGTTCGATGCCGACTTCGAGGCTCTCATCAATATGCTTAACCGCAAGGATGCGGAAGAAGCAGAGCGTCAGGCTCGTAACTTCACCAAGTTCATTGCTCGTGTAGAGAAGACGATGCAGTTGGTGCAGGGTACTGATCGTGTTCGTGCGATCGAGATCATCGCCGATGCTGAGGGCGAGCTCGAGGACATGCAGTTCTACGGTTACGAGCGTCTCGAGTGGGTGTTCGACCTCAAGTTCGGTTCCATCAAAGAGTGGCTTTCGGAGTAATTGATATGAACACTATTATTGAAGATATTGAATACGGTTATCTCGTTCTTAAATCGAATGGATACTCAGATGTCAAGGCATACTGGGTTCCTATGCAGTTCTATAATAATATTCGTAACGCATATAAAGATGCAGGTATCAAGATCCGCATTCGTTTTCGTGGACCTCGTAAGGATTCTGTAGGTCGCGAGATGCCACGTTTGGATGGAACTACCTATCGTCGTACTCGTAATCAGGCCAATCAAGATTGTCTTATGGCTGATGCTACACACTTTACCGTGTATGGCCGCAAATAGTTGTATACAAATTATGCAATCTATCGTATTGTGAATAATAAGAGCGGAGTTACGTAAGTGAAAAGTACAATCGTCTATTTGCATGGATACGGTAGTTCGCCTAGTGGCGATACTGCGCAGCATATCAAGAAGTCTTTTCCAGGCCAAAAGTTCATTGCGCCTGCAATCGACCATAACCAACATCCGGATGTCTTAAAAAAGCAGATGGACAATCTTGCCAAGAGGCTTAAGAAGCATGATGATCCAATCATTGTTGGTTCTAGCGCCGGCGGCTTCTGGGGCGACTATATGGCAGCTAAGCATGGTATAAAGACTGTGCTAATAAACCCTTCGTTAAAGCCATCCATCAACTATAAGAAGTTTAATCTCCCTAAGGAGCATTATGCTGCATATAAGAAGCTCGAAGATGCATCAGTTGGGCATGCCCGCCATCACGTAGTAGTCTTTCATGGTACCGAGGATACAGTTGTGCCTAGGGAACATATTAATACTCACTACAAGAAACCTATTGATCTTCCTGGCGAAGGTCACCGTGTTGTCAACTTCACTCCGGTAATAAATACCATTAGCAAGATGATTGGTAATTTTCCGGAGCACCATTAATGGACACATTTAAACAATTTATTCTACAGGAACGGTTCATAAACCTTCTGCCACATCATGAAGATGAAAAGCATAAGCATGCCGATCATGTGTTCAATATGGTTCAGAAGGCATACCATCATATTGGTGGCATCCATGGCTCCGGGTTCAAGAATCCTGCTGACATGGTTAAGAACATTCCTATGTGGAAACTGCATAAAGACGCCTCTGGTAAGGTCAGAGGTGTTGCCTTGTATAAAGACAAGACGGGCAGGAAGCGCGTAGCTATGGCGTCTGATGGTTCTGATGAAGGCAAGGCGGGTCTTGCTAATATAGTTAAAAGTGATATCAGCCAAAAGAGATCACATGCAGAGATCTCTGGCCCGTCACTTTCGTTTCATAAGAAGCAGATTGGTGATCTAAAACCACACACACTGTCACGCGCGGATGCTCAGAGGGCAATGCCTGGAGAGCGCCTAGGCACACCTCACCCGGATGATCCTGAACTGAAACGTCATCCTGAACTTAAGAATCACTTCTATACAAGAGAAATCGGTGGAGAAACCCATACAAAACTTATGATCGGCACACCAGGTAAACGTATAAAATAGTTGTGTACAATTAAGCCATAATAGGTTATATTAGAATATTATAGTATGGAGATTGATTATGCAAGTAGAAATGTTTTCGTTGCCTACACTAAGTGATGGTGTATTGGCTGTTGAACAAAAGTTTTGTGAGGTATACACTGCATATCGTAACGGTGAGAAGCTCGATCCTGAGGTTCTTGACTGGATGGATACGGCTAACACATGGTTATTGGAGTCGAAGTAATGCCGAATGAAAATAAAGGTGGAACGTTTGCGCCAGCAGATATGGATTTGTTGAAGCGTGCTCTTCGTTATTATAAAGATATGCTTCTCGATGTAGAAATGCCCGACCGTGGCGGATCGCCCGAGCTAATGAAGGTGGCTAACCTTCTTCACAGAATAGGTCGCATTGCCTAACAGTTTTGCGCCGTTAGCTCATCTGGATAGAGCGCGAGACTTCTAATCTTGAGGCAGCAGGTTCGAGTCCTGCACGGCGCGCCATGCTCCTGTAGCTCAATGGTTAGAGCCGACCGCTCATAACGGTTTGGTTGGGGGTTCGAGTCCCTCCGGGAGTACCATGTCACGATGGCAGAGTGGTCCAATGCAACGGATTGCAAATCCGTAAAACCGCCGGTTCGAATCCGGCTCGTGACTCCATTTTAGAGTGAATACAATGATTGAAGAAGCTAAGAAGGCAATTTTAGAATCTAGCCAGAGTTCATCGATCTATATCGGTTGTGACTCGATCCGTTTCAGAAAGAAAAAGCAGTGGTATGCCAAGTACTCTACTGTGATTATTGTGCATAGGGATACAAAGAAGGGCGGTAGAATATTCCACTCTTCGGTAGACATGCCTGATTATGGTAACCTAAAGCAGCGTCTGCTAATGGAAGTACAACTTGCTGTTACAACTGCTACAGAAATTATCGATGTAGTTGGTGACCGTCACTTTGAAATTCATTTGGATATCAATCCGAATCCGAATCATAAGTCTTCGGTAGCCGTCAAAGAAGCTCTTGGATGGGTCAAGGGATCTTTGGGTATGGATGCTAAGATCAAGCCTGATTCATTCGCAGCTACTCATGCTGCAGATCATGTTGTGAGACACTAAAATAGTGATGTACAATTAGTCCATTGTGGTGTAGGATAAGAATATAAGCAATGGAGATGATTATGAGAAAAGGCGAACTCCTCGGTAAAGTACTGGTTCTAGCAACCAATGCGCATGCCGGTCAGTTTGATCGTGGTGGTAATCCGTACATCCTTCATCCTTTGAAGGTTATGCACTACCTGAAAAGCGACGACGAAGAACTCCAGTGTATTGCCCTGCTCCACGATGTGGTAGAGGATACTAATACTACCTGGGAAGATCTCGTTGCTATTGGTTGTACGTCACGGATTATCAATGCGGTTAAAGCTCTTACTAAGATGCCTGGTCAGACGTACGATCAGTATAAAGAGTATGTTTTTGGTAATGAAGACGCGATGCGAGTAAAGATGGCTGACCTTCGCCATAACAGCGATATCCGTCGTCTTAAGGGTGTTACACAGAAAGATATCGATCGGATTGCAAAATACAATCGATTCTATCTTGAAATACAAACTCGCCTAGCGCAAAAATAATTGTACAAAAAACAGTAATAATGTTATAAATAAAACTCAATGGACTTGTAGCTCAATCGGGAGAGCACCGGCTTGTCACGTCGGAGGTAGTGGGATCGAAACCCATCAAGTTCGCCATTCTGTGTCGGTGAGGGAAACTGGTAATCCGCGGGCCTCCAAAACCTTGAGAACTCGGTTCGATTCCGAGCACCTTCGCCAGAATGTTCTTTCTCATTGTTGTACGCGTCTATAGCTCAGTTGGTAGAGCACACCCCTGATAAGGGTGAGGTCGTAGGGTCGGAGCCTACTAGACGCACCAAGGAAGCGTGGGTGAGTGGTTGAAACCTACAGTCTTGAAAACTGTTGAACCGAAAGGTTCCGTGGGTTCGAATCCCACCGCTTCCTCCAGTTTAATGCGGGTGTAGCTCAGTGGTAGAGCACTTCGTTGAATGAGAAGAATTTTAAGTTGATTATAAATAGATAGAAAATAAGGAACTTTATCTATGACAAATTCTACCTTTAAATTCTTTTCAGAAAAAATGGGTGGCCACCCAGCCAGCACCTTTATTGGTCAATATGGCGAGGTTTTTTATGATCCAGCGCTTGGTAACCTTCGTCTTGCTGACGGTGTAACAATCGGTGGATTACCTCTAACTCAACCAAATGCGATCGCAGATCAACGCTGGTATGTTGATCCAATTAGAACAGACATTGTTGCTGGAACAGCTACAGGTAGTTTAGCAAATCCATTCTTAACAATTACTGAAGCTTTAGCATATATTGAAGCAAGAATTGCTGATGGTAGTTTAGTTATTTCGATATCAGGTTCTGTCATAGACAATCCACAGTTTATTGTATTGGTAAGTTCTACTACAGAAAACGTAACATTAACTCGCGGTAATATTTTTATTATTGGCGATACACCAGATGCAGGGCACATACCTATTTGGATCAATGGAAATGTTGTTATTACTCCTGCAGACTCCAGCGCAAATGCTCTAAACGTTAATAGATTTGGTCTGTTTCATGTTGCGGTTAAAACAAATGTGGCAAACCATTCTATTGAAATAAATGGAGCTAATCCAGCAAAAGTTTATTTACAAGATGTATATTGCTATCAAGGCAACGCTACCAAGAGTTGTGTTTATGCGAATAACACAGGTACCGGCAGTAGAGTAGAACTATATGATTGTACCATGGCAAGAGATAGCGGTTCTGTATTTCTAATTAATATTCAACGCGGATATTGTACTATACGCAATCTTGAAACTAACGGCACCGGACAAGTGCTTAATATGGCAAATGATTCTACAGGAAATATGCTAAGAAGTATAGTAGATGCCGACACTGGCGCTGTAGTTACTCTAAGTGGAACAGTTCAGTGGGGTATGGGGGAAGTTATTCTCAACAATACCTCCACTGCAGTAAATACATATGGTGTTAGCATGAGTGGTACAGCAACCATGCAGTTTGGGGTATGCACATTTAACATTCCAGCTGCGCAAGCAACCAATCGTGCTATCAACGGTGTAGCAGGCAATCAGGTACTGTATGCTGATCCAATATTCCAATATGGTTCAACTAACAAGATATCAACTGCGATTACATTAGTTCCGTTGACTAAAACGTTCACAGCGGCATAAACACGATCATATGGCGTTTTCTCAAATGTTATGCGATCCAGTTTAATGGCCCCGTCGTCTACTGGCTAGGACATCTGGTTTTCATCCAGAAAAAGGGAGATCGAAACTCCTCGGGGCTACCAGATTCAAGGAAGGTGGACAGGACGGTAATGCAACGCACTGCTAATGCGTCTACCAGAAATGGTAGAGTGGGTTCGACTCCCACACCTTCCGCCATGGTGGTCGAGGTGTTAATGGATACATGCTGGATTGTGAATCCGGAGTTGCGGGCTCGATACCCGTCGATCACCCCATTTTGTTGTGTACATTAATTCTTTTTTGGTTTAAGATGGATCTATAATCAGAAAGGAAACGAAATGCTCAACTACACTCTCACCATCCGCAATGCTAAAACCAATAGAATTCTTCGCAAGATCGAATACAAAGGTCACAGCGGCCATGCTATGATGGATGAATGCTTCTACTGGAGGCAGCATTATCGGAACAAAGGAATTGAGATTATCAACGAATGGTAATCTATGGGGGCATAGGCCAATTGGTTAGAGTCAAGGGACTTAAAATCCCTACAGTGTGGGTTCGAGTCCCACTGCCCCTACCATTTATTTTTACTTCAATGCGTTTTTTTAGTGTACATTTTATGCAATATGTCGTAGAGTGAATAATAACGAATGGAGATTGTCATGGAAGTTTTTGTTTTGATGGGTGGTTGGGAACAAGAGGGTGACGTGTTCTTGGGCGTGTACGCTTCTGAAGAAGAAGCACGGACTGCTCACGGTGTGTACACTCGCGACGGTGATCGTTTTATCGATTTTTACTTTATTCAACGACGTATGCTTGGTGCACCATTGACGTCCTCTATGAGCGATCGGACGTATCTCTAGAGTTTAACGGACGGTTAGCTCAGTAGGTTAGAGCGCGGGTCTTTTAAACCTGAGGTCCTGGGTTCGATTCCTGCTGCCGGCACCAGAATTTGGGGGATTAGCTCATTTGGTAGAGCGTCTGCCTTGCACGCAGAAGGCGAACGGTTCGATCCCGTTATCCTCCACCAGTATAGACTTCCTATGCTGAACCCGTGAAAGGGTAGAGATGTTGTTGCAACAGCATTCTTTATCTGGGAAGATCGAAGCGTCCGGCCGTAATTCGATCAAGGCACACTTAGGAAGTCGCTTGCTTCTGTAGCTCAGTTGGTAGAGCACTGGTCTGAAGTACCAGGTGTCGGGGGTTCGATTCCCTCTGGAAGCACCATGCCCGCGTAGTCCAATTGGAAGAGGCGCCTGATTTAGGTTCAGGATGTTGGGGGTTCGAGTCCCTCCGCGGGTACCAGTTTAATGCCCGATTAGCTCAGC
>Ga0209401_1000087_pt1 | contig 63368 bp, 93 predicted proteins | sample M_140807_MF_Meta_FD_187318 | JGI IMG/M metagenome (GOLD analysis project Ga0209401, IMG submission 187318) | Freshwater microbial communities from Lake Montjoie, Canada to study carbon cycling - M_140807_MF_MetaG (SPAdes) (version 2) | ecosystem: Environmental > Aquatic > Freshwater > Lake...
GTTGCACCTGTAGCACCTGTAGCACCTGTAGCACCCTGTAATCCCGGTGGCCCAACATCGCCGTCTAACCCATCATCCCCTGCTGCACCTATTGCTCCAGTTGCTCCAGTTGCTCCAGTTGCTCCAGTTGCACCTGTAGCACCCCGTAATCCCGGTGGCCCAACATCGCCGTCTAGCCCATCATCGCCCATCATCCCTTGGACAGCAGATGGTGTAACCCATGTTGGCGCACCAGACCCAGCAGATGTTAGAACTTGCCCAGACGTTCCTGCTGATGTAAATGAATATTCTGTACCTGTCCCATAAGCAATAGCACCAGCCGTAGGTGTAGTAGTGGAATTGGTTCCACCATTTGCTATAGGCAGTGCCGTGCCAGAGTACGTTAGGGCTAGGGTGCCGCTAGTGGTAACAGGGCTACCACTGACAGTAAAAATGCTAGGCGCAGTCAGGCCAACACTGGATACTGTGCCACCACCGCCAGTAGTTTGTAGGTTTGTATCTCCATTAGCCAAGTCGGTAATGGAGATGCTACCGTTAGAAGATACAAGGTTGATTGCCTTGTAACTTACTTGGCTGACCATGATTTACTCTGGCGCAAAGGCCGCAGCAAACTTTTGGGCTTGCTTCTTCAGCCCCTCAAGTTTGGTTTCCAGAGCAGAAATAGTGCTTGTAAGCGCCTGTTCCTTGTCAAGGAGGGCTTGCTCTTTAGCCTGCATTTCTGCGACCGCACTGTCGTAGGCTTTCTGCATAGCATCGAGTGACATGGCAACTTCTGCCTCCTTGGCGGCAAGCCCCACGTATGCGGACTTAGTTTTTTCCTTGATGGACGCCAAAATCTCAACAACTTGAGCATCTGCATCGGCGACGGTATCCTCGATTTTCTTGGCTGCGTCTGCCTTTGCTTGCGCTACAAGTTTGTCTTGCTGCTGGATAACGTCTTTCTGGTCTTGGGCCTGAGACACTATGGACTCAAGCTCCGTTTTAAGCGCCTCCACCTCTCGGGTCAACGCCTCTTTATGGGGGATTGCGTTGGACAGTGCGGCAAAAACATCCGCAGCGTGGTTCAGCGCATGGGCCATCGGCGAGAAATACCGAATTGCCTGATCCACCTGATTGTATACCTTATCAACGTCTTGTTTATTCATATCAAAACCCCGCTTGAATACTGGTAAGCGTAGCCGTTCCAGAAGTCCATGCAGTCACGTTCAAACGAATGGCAGTGACAGGAAACGCATAGTTGCCGTCTTTGTTTGTGGTTTGGCTCACAACAGTTGCATTTGAGTACCACACAGCAGTCGCAGGGCTAAACGCTGGGTCTTGAACATCATCAAACGTATGCTCGACGGTATAGGTCAATGACGCACCAGAAGACAACTTAACTCCAAACCCTACGTTGAACGGATCCCCATAGGTGTTAAGTGGGATGGGGTTAGATACACTAACACCAGAAACTACTACCCGTACTGGCCTTGCCATAATTTATCTCCTATGAAGAGGGGGCCGAAGCCCCCGAGACTAATTAGGCAGATGCTGGGAAGGCAGTACCATCCGAGTTACGCACAACATAAGCAATAATTAGTTTACCACTACCCGTGGTCACTGAAGTTCCGCTTACCGTATAGGTAATTGTTGCATCCGTAGAACCCACGTTGGTCAGCAAAGCAAGGTCAGCCACAGTCGTGGTTCCGACCATCGTGTAGATACCGCCCGTAGCAGAGGTGGGGGTAACTGTACCAATGGTGGTGGATCCGTTCTTGATTGTCAGAACAGGGCTTGTGCCGTTGAAAACAACACCATCAATCGCCAGTTGGACGGAGGTAATGTATGAACCTGCGGGCAAAACAGCCAGCGTGGTGGCGGTAGTTGCAGCAAAGGTTGCCGTTACGCTTTGCGTAACAATGGTCGCGCCAGTGTTGCGAACCGTGCCGACAGCGGTTCCGGTGGTTTCTTTAACCGTGCCGAGCAGCCAAGGGCCAAGGTGAGTTGCGAATCCCATGATATATCCTCAGTTGCGGCTTGCTGTCTTGAGGAAAAGTCTGCCAAGTCAGTCAACAAGCCAAGTAGTCTTGGTATTAGGGTTGTACCACAAGTTTTTCTCTTGTGCAAATAAAAAGGGAGCCGAAGCTCCCTTTTTACTACTACCTACGATCAGGTCGAACCGGGGGAGCCAAAGACGCCCAGAGGATCAGACCAGCCGAACGAATAACGCTCGCGGGACTTGTAACGGACGTTGCCCGTATCAAAGTCACCGTCCATCGAGTTCGACAGAGGCATACGCTCGAAGTGCTTCAGACCGTTTGGAACGTCCGTGGTCAGGAACCAGCCGTTCGTGTCGGTCAAGAAGTGGTTAACGGTATAGCCTTCTGGGATCGAACCGTTGTTCTTCAGCGCGTTGATATCGTTGTCGGTAGTGCCAACACGGAGGCTGGTTTCCAACAGACGGGTAGCAACGAACATCAGAGCGGGAGGGATCACCAGCTTGCGTGGCTTGGCAGCAATCAGCAGACCACGCTCATCGGTCCATGCAGCGATTTGAATCACAGCATTTTCCAGCGAGGTTTCGTTCAGGTCAGCATTGGTCGAAGGACGATTGCTGTTGGTAGAACCCGACACCAGAGGGTGAGAAGTACTAAACAGCGGTTGACCATCACCACCAATAAAGCCAGCGCTGAAGCCGTTGTTCAGAACAGCAGCAGCCTTAACTTGCTTGGTGTAAGCCATAGCGCGAGCAAGAGCCTTGGTATAACGAGCCGACAGGCTGTCATACAGGTTATCTTCCACAGCTTCTTCCGTGATGGAGAAGCCCAGAGCGATGGTTTCGTGGTTGTAACGAGCGGTGAAAGCTTCCTGTCCGTTGTCGTACTGGATTGCTTGACCTTCGTTCTTCACCGGAGCGGCAGAGAAGCCAGACAGCTTGGTCTCTTCTTCAAAGGAACGCTCGGATTTTTCAACCGTATACAGTTCCTTGTGTTCCTCGCCGTAGCGAGCATACTCAAGACCAAACAGGGCATTGAGACCGGGGAGCAACTCTTTGAGTAGCTGGGCACGTGAAATAGCCATTTTATGTTACTCCTTAGATTGCAACTGGGTTGGTATAGGCATGGTAGCCGAAGTTCCACTTAAGCAGAACTTCTGGGTAGCCAACGAAGTTGAAGGTAGCTGCCGTCAGCGACGAGGTAGAAGCCGCAGACAACGTAACCGACGTACCCGACACCGCAGTGATATACGTATTAGCTGCGATGCCCGAACCTGTCACGATCATGCCCGGAAGGATCAGGGCGTTAGACGCAGCCAAGGTCATCGTGGTGCTGGTAGCCGTGTTAGCGATAGCACTCAGTGCAACCACAGTGTCTGGAACCAGACCGACGCAGCGGTACGGAGTAGTCGTCGTGACACGGGCGCTAGAAGCACCAGAGACCACAAGCACGTTCGAGTTACCAGCCAGATTGCTCTGAACGCCAGTATTTTGCAAGGTCGTGAGGATCGAGGTGAAATTCGTACCGACCATCAGCGGATTCGCGTAAGCGTTCAGCGTCAGGACAGCAGAAGCAGCACCGGGGTTAGCACCAACAGCAGCTTTGAAGACCGTGTCGTAGTCATCGCAGACATACGCAACAGCGTCAATAGCAACCGTCGAAGCAGCCCACGACTGATAGCGGTTCTTGCCGTACAGCGGGCCAGAGCCGACGATGGTAGCAGTGCTACCGGGGGTGTATTCGCAGCCGAGGAAGATACCGAGCGTACCGCCCGTTTCCGTCGCAGAAGCGTTGTATGCCAGACCGGACGTAATCAGCGTGCCAGTGGTGGTGAACTTGACTGGGTCGCCGTAGTACAGCGAAGTACCGTAGCCAGAGGCGATAGGGATCATACGGGTAGAACCCGAGAATACCTGACCTCCGATCAAATTCTGCGGGAGTAGCCCGTAAGGGCCAGAGATCGTTGGATAAGCCATTTAAGACTCCTTATTTAGTACCTGAACCAAAACCCGCACCGCGAGTCACTGCTGACTTGCGTTCCGCAAACAGCGGCATACGGGGATCATTTTGACGAAGGAAATTGTTATCAACAGCTTCTGATTGTGCTTTATTTGCGTTGTCATAGTATTCAGACATCGCAGCAAGTTTAGCTTCGGGCATCTTACACAGCATCAGGCCACCAATCTCAACATTACCAGACGTAGAACCGGAGATCATCAACTCAGGATGGTCTTCAGCCTTGACTGGTTCCCAGCCATCACGCCGTTTGCGTGAGACATTGGTTGGATCAGCTTGACCAAGAACGTGCGTTGCAATCCAGCGGAAAGCCCATCCGGGCTCTGGAGTTGGATCGGGCAAGGCGCTCGAAGGTTTGTACACGTAGCGCGTTTGTTTTTCGCGGGTCTCAAGTTCACGGGGGGTGCGAGTTTCAGCCATTTTGTTTCTCCAATTTAGCGACTTCGATAGCGTACTGTTGAGGGGTCAGACCGTATTTCTTTGCTAAAGCAATTTGCGTAGTAGTAAGAGTTACCTTCTTTGGACCCGTCGAACGTGTTGCAGATGCGACTACCGATGCTGGCTTGGAAGACTTACCCTTTCCGAACACCTCAGGGAAAGTCGAGTGCAACCTCGAATCAATCTTGCTGAAATACTCATCGCTGGTTGGGTCCACGCCCGTGTTCACTAGCTTTTGATGCAGCCCTAGTGAGAAGCTGGTAAGTTCCTCGTATCCCGGACTTCCAAACCACTGGTTTTTGTGCAGCCAGCGCTGAGTCTTTTGATCTGGTTGAGTCGGTTGGGATACCGATTGACGAGGTTGTACCTCAGTTTCGTCTATTTGTAAAGCGGCTGGATTGAATTTCTTCGCTTCTTCCAGTTTCCACTTTGCATCAGTAAGTGCTTCTTGGGCTGCAATGATAGCGTCAGTATCGAAAGCTTCTTGTGCTTCCTTGTACTGTTTACGGGCCATTGCCAACTCAGCTTCTGCCGCCGACTTGATAGTCGAGACGTAATGCTGCGTGCCGTCATTCACATACCGCTTGAGATTCTTGTTCTCATCAATGAGATGCTGTGCAAGCTTTTCAAGCTCCTCACGTTCACGTTGAACTGATTCCTTAGCCCGACGCTCATCATGTCGCGCATGAGTCAACTCCTTGATACGGTTCTTGACCTTATCCGAGTAGTTTTCAATTTCTTCATCCGTAGGATCTTCGACTTCCCGATCAAGGGGCTTGCGGCCACGGTCTTGTTCAGGCGTGTCGTCAACGATCTCTACTTCTACCTCTGGCGATTCGTTAGTAATAACAACTTCGTTGTCATCCTGCTCATCAGGAAACTTGTATGGCTCCATATTTACTCCTTATGCGGGAAAGAACTTCCCGTTGTGTCTATTAGACTTTGATCGATTCCACAAAGCGGGGACTACTTGCAGATTGTCGTAAGAAGATGCTCCTCCACGACTGACAGGGACTATGTGGTCCACGTGCCATTCTGCAAAATAGGCTGTGCTACGCAAACGTGCAAGTGCTACGGCCTCTTTCAAAACAAACGCGCTTAGTTCGTCAAGTGCTTTTTCGTTTGACCTTCGCATTAACTGATACCTAAGTCTTGCCTGTTTTCTAGCCTCGGACAGCGGCACACTCGCGCGTTTTTGTTCTACAACAGCACGGCCACCAGAGGCGACAAAGGCTGCGTCTTCTCGCTTTTTACACGCCTTGCCCTTATCGGAGGCGTAGTATTTGCGTTTAGCCGCTTGATAAGCTTCCGGATGGCGTTCCCGCCAACGCTTTGCATTAGCGGCGTCCCTTACTCGTTTTTCTTCGGGGGTCATGCTCGGCTTATCCCTCTAGGATCTTCCACGATACCTTCCACCTGATCGTCATTGATCATGCGGAACTCTTTGCCGTACACCTTGAATCGCGTACCTGAATAAGCGCGGACAAGCACGAAGTCACCTTGTTTACACCAAGGCGTCTCACCGAACTTGTCTTGATCTTGGTAGGCTTGCGGACCCATCTTCACGACAAACAGTACTGTGGTGGCGTGTTCCTCTTGCCGCAGTGAAGCGGTAGCCTTGACCAGATCGAGGTCAGTGCCCTCAAGTTTGTCAGAGACATCAGGGACCATGCACAGGATGCGCCAACCAGACGGTTCTGGTAGCGACTTACCCCTCTCTTCAATAGGAATGTGCTCTTCTGGAGTTTCAAGCGGTCTGATTTGGGGCGGCAAGACGAGGCCGGGAGGCAGAATGAGGTCACTCATCGGATTGTTCAACTTTCTTGGCAAGGGCTATTAGGTAAGACTCTGCAAGGGCCAGCCCTTGAATCACCCCGCAGAGTTTTTGATACTCCTCAAACGACTTGCAAATACCCGTTGCGATGTCGTCCGTGTAGTTGTTCATGTCCGTGCGTATTTGGTCGCGCAATACACGTGCGAAGTCGTGGATCATGATTTACCTTGTGGTTTGTTTGCCTGTGAGCGAGCTTGTGCTGCGGCCTGAGCCTTACTTCTAGCGATGTCGATACCCATGCGTGTGCCGTCACGCTCTTGATCTGCTGCCAGACGCGCTTGCTCATGGCTAGTCTTCATCTGTGCTTGCATGGCGTTAAGCTGAATAGTTCCCTCGGCTTGCATCCGCTTGATCTCAATCTCATCGGCTCTAGCTGCTGCATCCGTCTGAAGCTTCTTTTCCTTGATCTGCATTTCTTGTGCTTTGATCTGCACTTCTTGCTGACGGATCTGAAGTTCTTGCTGCTGCATCTGCACAATCGGGTCTTGCTGGGCCTGTTGAGCTTGCTGCTGTGCTTGCTCTTGTTTATGTTGTTGCAGCACTTGCTGTGCGGCCTGTGCCATTGCGCTAGACAACATATTCTGCATTTCTGCTGGAATCTTCGGGCCGTTTTCGTCGTCTACATCTTCCGGTGGCAGTGGCATACCCATTTGCTGCTCGATCTGCATCCGGTACGCATAAGCAGCGTGTTCAGCGATGTGAGCCATGCCCGCAGCCATCATCTCCTGCGCTTTCGGGTTCTGCCCCACGACAGCCATGATCTTTGGATCTTGGGTCATCGACATATGCACTTGGATATGCGACTCATGGTCTTGGAAGATGAACGCCTTGAGTGGCTTGCTCTTCAGGATGTCCATGTTCTCCGTGACCGGATCTTTTGGCTTCATGTCATCAGGGAGTGGGACGAGCTTTTCAGCGTTCTTGATCCCCAAGACATCCAACATGGCACGGTGTAGTTGTGGGAGGTCATAGATCTCCGGGGCCATCTGAGCCATCTGGATCACAGCCTGATACTGCACCACACGCTGAGACATAGTTGCAGCGTTAGGATCACTGACCGGGATGATATCTACATGGGAGTAGTCATCTTTCTTGGCCTTCTCAGTATTGTTCCCCGGCTCATAGTCGTAGTCTTCATCCGTGTAGTCACGGATGATCGCCGCCAGAAGCTGCAACTCTTGCTTGAATGAGTAGTGAACCCGCGCCTGAACCGCCGTCATCACCTTGAGTTGGCGCTCAAGAATAGCCAGCGTGGAGCCGACAGGAGAGTTAGCCGACATATCACTGACCTGCATATCAGCAGTAGCAGCGAAGCGGCGTCCCTCCTCAACAATCTTGTCCAGCAGCCCCGCCAGAACCGACGAAGGCTCCTTGTAAGGAAGAGGGAGAATGTTGTCGCGCAGAGCGCCAGAGCCAATGTCTACGTCGCGGAACTCTCCGGGTGCGATTGGCGTGTCGTCGCCTTTGATCCGCAGTCCTCTAGACTTAAGCCCTCCGGGTAGGTTAGACAGCGTTCCTGCGTCAACCAACTGTCGCATAAGGCTAGTAGCTGACTTCGCATATCCTCCGATGAGATGGAATAGGCCAAAGCCATACGCGCCAAAACCGGGGATGTACTGATAATGTACGAAGTGCTGACGTTTGAGCTTGAGGTCGTCGTCCTCTTTCCAGTTCCGCCTAATAGCAAGGACTTCATTGGATCCCTTGATTAAAGTGACTACATACGGAAGGTGAATGCCTGTCTTCTTACCCTTCTCATCCTTGTCCTCGAAACCTTCCAGATCGAGATCTACATGGCACTCATAAATAGTCAAGCGATCATCATTGATGTCGCTAAATCCTGTTTCCTTGTCCTTTGCTTTCTGAATGTCGTCAGACATCTTCAGCGGATCAGGGAGATCAATGTCGCGGTAGAAGCCAGCTTGTTGCAGCTTCACAACCTCATTCTCGGTTTTCCGCATTACGTGCGTCAGCCGATAGCAAGTGTCAAGGTTAGACGTTCCATATGGCAGAAGTATGTCTTCTGCGGGAATAAAGATCGAAACCTGACGCCCCAGTGATGGGTCGTAGTAGACCTTCTTGAACGCAGAACCCGTGGCCGGGAGGCTCCACAGCATCCGCTCGTGTTCTGGCCTGAACTCCCGCATGACTTCGGTAAGTTCATAGTTCATGTCATCCTCGACACGAACAGCGGCTTCTTTCTTCTCTGGCGTCTCCTTGCCGAGAATCTTTGTGCGTACTGGCCCTGATGCGGGGAAAGTCTCGGTGATGGTCTCTGACTGGAACCGGATCACTGCCTCAGTGATCATGGGGTGGAACACGCCACAAGCACCATTCCAAGGTTCTGTACGTTCCTCGTATTGCAAACCTAGCAGTTTCAGACCCTCGGTGTAGGCTTTTTCCCAGTCTTTGCGTGAACCTTTGTCGTTATCGATGTCTCCCGCAAGGTCACCAGCCAGCGAATCGAGGTACTTTTGCTCAAGTTCATCGGCCAGATTGATGTTGAAATCATCCGTTTCGTCAGCTTTTTCGATAGAAAGATCCATATCCCCAGCGTGAATGTTCACCGCCTCAGGGTCAACAATCTCAATTTCGATGGGATCTTGCCCCGCACCCAACGCATCCAGCCCCATTGGAGCCTGATATAGCCCCTTGTCGATGTTCGTAGCCATGTCAGTCCTTAAAGATTGTGGGTGCAAAGCGTAGAGCAGAGTTCTTTGAACGTCAGCGAACGGTCTTTGTCAAAAAACTCCAAGGTCAGCAAGTACCTTGGTTTTGTAAAATTGTAGACGGTGTGTGGTATTTGCGTATTAAATGCGTAATACGTGTGCTGGAGGTACGGCAGTTCAATGAAGGGGAACGCAACATCTTCAGTAGAGCCTTTGAACATACAGCGGCTATCCCCGCCGTCTTCCAGCAGCATATTGATACCGACTTGTCGTACGGTGTCGGTGTGCCAGTTGTAGCAAGTGTTCTCGGGCATACGGGCGATTGCACCTAGCAGCCTGTATTTGGACATCAAAAACTGCAACACAGGATCCTGCTCCATCAGTTCTGGCGGCACAGGGGCAACGTCAAAGTTATAGTACTTATGCCACTCCTTGGCGGTGTGCGCGATCTCCAGCAACGGCTTTGTCAGCGTTGAGGATATGGCAATGGGCCAAAAGCAGTCTGTTGGGTGTGTACGCATTAACGCCTCTTCAAAGTCGCAGCGTTTGTCTTGGGGTTGTACTTGAACGCAGTGGGTTTCTTACCCGTGCGCGTACTGGCTCTGTCCAGAGCACGCTCTTCAGCGGTCATGGCATCGCGCTTCTTGCCAGCAGCGGTGAGATTGCCTTTGGCATCTACGTGCCCACGCTTTTGCAAGACCTCAAGCGCCGTCTCCCGTGAGCCGATCTGAGCCGCCAAGCGGTCAATCAACTGATGTCGGCCCATGAATTTCTGCGTGGTCATATCGGTAGTCAATAGTATGCGGCTTGTCTGCGCCTAAAGAATTTCGGTTCGTCTTTTTCGTCTGAGTCCAGTGGAACAAGCCCACCTTGGCGAAAGCGCAGGAGTGCTTGGGTGGCAGTATCGACGTAGTCGTCGTGTTCGCCAACGGGAAAAGACGCTATTTCCTCGATAACCTCGCGTGCCCAGCGTGTATCAGGAGCCCAGACTTTACCCGAAGTGAACAGATCGGATACGGCGTTCATACGAACCATCTTATCGTTGCCCCGGCTAGGCGAGAACTCACTGACCGGAACCCCGATACTGCGTAGCTCTTGTATTAGTGGTGCGCCAGCGGCTTTCTTTTCAATCAAACAAGCGTCAGGTTCCCATTCCTTGTAGTGCTTTAGGGCAACTTGCTTCAATTCAGGAAACGCCATGCGATCTTTGAACGCATCGAGCAGGATGATCTGCGGAGCGTTATTTTCTTCCTCGTTGTAGAACACACCCCACGTTGTGCAGGCGGAATAGTCCGAGGTTGTCTTGGTCTCGAACGCCGTATCCCACGACTGAATGACGTATTCGCACTTGGGCGGGTCTTCCCCGGGCCATATGCGCCAGAACTTCCGGGAAATGATGGCAGAGGTGTCGCTGGTGGGCTGCTGCATATACTGGGCGTTCCAGTATCGCGGGTCCATGTTGGCTTTTTTGTTCTTAAGCTGGTCGAGCGGCCATTGTTCAGGCCACAGCGACTTCTCCTCTGGGGTATCTTCGTCCAGAATGGCGGGAAGCTCGACAATCTCCCACTGATCGGCGTTGGGGTTCTTGGTCTGGTAGTCGATCAAGCGCCCAGTCAGGTCAAGCAGCGACCAGCGCGTCATGATGACAATGATTGCCCCTCCGGGCATCAGTCGTTGGAGCGGTCCCGTCTGAAACCACGACCATGCCGTATCAAAAGCCAGACGCGAGTTAGCCTTAACGTCCTGCTCCGAATGCGGATCGTCGATGACAAATAGGTCAGCACCTCGGCCAGCGAGAGCGCCACCAACGCCAGCAGCATAATACTGGCCCCCAGCAGCAGTTGACCACTTACCAGCAGCCTTCTGGTCATCAGCGACAATTGTCTGAGGAAAGATCTCATGATACTCGTCCCCATCGATGAGGTTTCGGATGCGTCGGCCATAGTCTTCTGACAGGGACGCGGTGTGCGTGCCCATGATGATCTTCTTATCTGGGTATTTTCCTAGAAAGTAGGCAGGGAAAAGGTAGGAAGAGAACTCAGACTTACCCATACGCGGCGCGATGTTGATGATCACGCGCTTTTTCTTACCCTCAATCACATCGGTGAAGATCTTGGCGAGCTTCTTGTGGTGAGCGCCGATCTTGAACCCCGGGTATACAGCCGAGGCAAACCCCAGCATGGAGTGCTTGGCCGCAGTAAGTCGTGCGCGAGTCTCACGAATCTCCAAGTCCTCGAACAACTCCATCTTGTCTTTGAGCGACATGGAGGGGAGCGCTTTCATCAGCGCTTCAAGTTCCCGCTTACTAAGGGTAGTAAGAGAACTGAGGTTCATGCGGCAGAGATCGAGTCTGGCGTGCTGTCTTCGGGGGCTTCTTCAATATCGATCACATCCACAACCTGCATGAACTTGTTGAGCTTGTCTTTAATGCGCTGCTCAAGTTCGTTGTCGGACATCTCAGCCTTTTTAATTTCAATCTTCTCAGTGAACAAGCCCACCTCGGTAACCTTGCCTAGCATCTCCAGCGCCTTGAGCCTGATACGAGCGTCGGGGTGATTGGTCTCTTCAATGATCTTGGCGACGGCCATGCCGCGCATACCCTTGGCCTGCTCGATGAATTCCCAGTCGTAGGCTGAAAGCATGGTTACCAGATGCCTCACGGCTTCTGGCGTTTTCAACTGGGTGAGCGCGGTCTTTGTTTGATCTGCCGGGGAGACGGTTGCTAGTGCTGTGAAGACTTTACGCGCCGCGTTGGCTTGCGCTTCTTCTAGTACCTTCTGGTCATCTTCAACGCCCATCGACTCCAACCAAGCAGTTGTATTGACTTGTGCGTTGAGCATCGCGTCGGGCGTGGCCTTATCCAAAGGAAGCACGGGTTTGCGTGCGACGTCGGAAATGGGCGGATTAAAGTCTACTAAGTGTTCAAGCATATGCGTAGGGTATTGCACCTCGTTTGGGGCGAGTGTATAGTTAAATCTGTAGTGCTGCAAGCGCAGTGGCTTCCAGCCATTGCGATTCGCATTGCTCTCCCCTTGGTCTCACGACCTTCTGCCCGCGTATGCGGGCATTTTTTTGGGTTGGTGTGTCTAGTGTTAGACAAAAGAGGGCTAGATTTTTTATAATATACCCCCGGGGGGCCGTATTTTTTATAGTTTGACAAGAAATAGTATGTGCGGGTGAGGAATAGTGTTCACGTAGCATCGTCGTCGGGTCACCGAAAAGGGGATGTGGGGGGTATCTGGGGGTCGCCATCGGGTATCTCACGGGCTAAAACCGAGTATCTGCTAGGTGCTGGGCAGGGTATCGACCCCGATCAGGAAGGGGGTTTTCTACAATGAAATTGTCTCTGGTGCATAGGGCATCGGAGGCAGCAAACCAAATGAGGACAGAGTGTCCTCGAATCAACGGGCTAAGCCCAGAGGAAAACGAAATGACCAAGATCAACACCACCGCCGCATTCTCCGCCCTCGACGCATTCGCTCTGGCAGGCGACACGGCACGCACCACGTTGTGCGTGTCGCTCATCGCCGCAGGCATCGTGACCCGAGAGGATGCATTGCCCGTCGTCACCGCGTGGGCCGCAGAGCGCTGCGATTGCCCGCTCGTTGACGGGCAAAAGCGGATGAAGGGCCAGATGGTTTTCGACGCTACGTCGCCGAACTATTCCAACGCCCAGAAGACCCGTGGCCGCGTCCTCGACGCATTCGCGCCAACCGAGGCCCGCGTCGAGCGTCAGGAGGCCGCAGCAGAGGCCGAGGCCAAGGCCACCAAGGCCAAGGCCACCAAGGCCGAGAAAGCCGCTCACGCGGCCTTGCAGGAGGCTCGCAAGGCCGTCGCCGAGGCCGAGGCCGCATTCTTGGCTGCGTGCGGTGGCAACAAGCCCCGTGCGAAGGCTCTCGACAAGGCTCTGTCTGCCTGAGCGTCTCGGTCTGTCCCTATTTAATCCCCTGTCAATCGCGGAGCGTGGGTCAGACATCGGGGGTCTGACCCTATTTAATTCGAGGACACGCTGTCCTCGAATCCCCTGTCAATCGTGGCAGGGGAAAACCATTCGAGGACACTTTGTCCTCGAATCAACTGGGAGAATGAGATGAGCAAAAGAGTCTTTCGTGTAGTGTCCGTCCTCAACTACGAGGATCTGAACAAGTGCTTCACGTGGCGTGGCGGGCTGCAAAAGAATGCCAAGACTGTGCGGCACACCAGCCTGCGCTCGGCCTTGGAAGAGGCACGATGGGCTGCGTCTCATGAGTACACGGCGTTCGTCGTGCGGCGCAATGCTCGTGGCTGGGAAGAAGTCGCCTATTGCCCGCCCTTGGCTCGTTGAGCGTAGCCCCTTGGCCCCTGCTCGGGGTCTTGGGGGTGCGTTTGCACCATTCGAGGACAGAGTGTCCTCGAATCAACCTAAAGGAAATGACATGGCTACCACCATAAAAGAGATCCGCGACACAGTCGCCAGCATGGCCGTTGAATTCGACGCGCCCTTCCGTTTCGATGAGGGCAACACCACGTGCGGCATCACGTGGAAACTCAACTTCAACGAGATGGGGCGCGACATCCTTGTCGCGAAAACCAAGACCGCGTTCCTGCACGACATCCAGACCTACCGAGAGGGCTTGCGCGACGGGCGCAAGTGGTGGGATCGCGGCTGATGTGAAGCAAACCATTCGAGGACAGAGTGTCCTCGAATGGTAGGTTAGTGATCACTAACCCCATAATCTTCAAATTTTGAAGGTATCCGGGCGTATCCAATCTTTTGCACGCTCGCCACCCCGCCAGACACGCGCAGAGCGAGCATTCATGCGGCTCCCAGCGTTTTCGGACAGACCTCTCTATATATATATATTTATTAAAGAATAGATAGATAGATGTGTTTGTGTGTCCACCCTTTTGCCCGCGCTTTGATTGTTGCTCATCCTTTGTCTTTGTTCCTTAGGGGTGTTAGTATTTGTTTTCAGATGGATACGTAGGTGCAAAATCGCGCAGAGCAAGCATTGGCGCGGGCTCCAGCCTGTCCAGCGTGGTGGCGGCGCGGAATAGCGAACGGATACCTTGGATACTTGAAGATTAAGATCCTTACAGACTAGATCACTTGGTCTGTTTCGTGTACATTCGAGGACACTCTGTCCTCGAATCGTTGAGCGTGGCGTGAGGGGCGTGCGCTCAACTTCCTCTGTTTCCCCTTGTTTTGGAGAGTGTGATGAGTAAAAACGAAGTGTTGGGCTACGTGGTCTACGAAGGCCCGAGCGCTGTGGATGGCGCTCCGATTGTGGTGATCGTCAACAAAATCGAGGGCGATAGCGAGAACGACAAGACGGGCGGTCTCGTGCAGACCTTCATCATCCGTAGCGACATCCCTCCTTACGATGCGCTCAAGAGCGGGGATGACGCCTCGGTGTGCGGTGACTGCAAGCATCGCCCTGTCCTTGCCGAAGAGAGCGGCGATCCGCCGTGCTACGTCAACGTGCTGTGGTCTGTGCGTGCCGTGTACGACGCCTACAAGCGTGGCCGCTACACCAAGGTCACCCCGGCACAAGCAGGACGCCTACTCAAGGGCAAGCGCATCCGCCTCGGAACCTACGGGGATCCGGGCGCTGCACCGCTCAAGATGTGGCAAGCCCTGATCGCCTTCGCCGATGGGCACACGGGCTACACCCACCTGTGGCAGCGCTGGACGCACCACGCCACACGCAAGGCATGGCAGAAGTTGGTCATGGCAAGCGTGGACAGCGTCGGTGAGTACCTCATCGCCAAGTCTCTGGGATGGCGCACATTCAGGGTGGCTACGGACTGGTACAAGATCGACAACGAGATCCGCTGCCCTGCATCGAAGGAGGCGGGCAACAAGACCACCTGTGCAGAGTGCATCCTGTGCGGCGGGACTACCACCCAGACCGAGAAGGACATCCTGATCATCGACCACGCTAGGGGTTTCGGCAAGCGCGTGATCCCGATACTGGCTGCTGTCGCAGCGTAATCAGTCACCAACCATTCGAGGACATTGTGTCCTCGAATCAACCCAGAGGAGAGAGAAGATGAGTTTGAAACGTCTACACACATTCGCAACGCTTACTACTGATGCGCTGACCACGAAGGTATTCAAAGATACCGAATGGGGCGAGTATGTCGTCAGGCTATACCGCAACGGCATCGAGCAGGTAATGGCTAGTTACCATACCATCGACGAAGAAGACGCAGTATCTACTGCATGGGCAATGATTAACCAAGGAGAGAAAGTATGAAGAACTACATAGTGTGGGACGTACTGACCCGCGACTGGTGGGACGGCAACGAATTCAGCAGCAAGCCACCGCTCGTGGTCGATGCGTCAACGCTGGCGGCACTACGTCAGACCTACAAGGGACGCAAGACCCTGCTTGAGACCGAGGTGGTGTCGTTGCCGACCATCACCGAGGAAGAGTTCGAGCGACAGAAGGCAGAGAAAGAACCCACGCCCTTCATGCCGTGGATACGCAAGTCGAAGCAACGCACCGACTGCTATTGATAGACCGCCGCCAGTCGGTCACTGGCAACCAACCTAACGGGCAACGCCCAAGGAGAAACTGAAATGGCTAAGGCACAAACTTTCGCGCAGCGCGTCAAGGCTGACACCACCACCAACGCAGGGATCCGCCACATGATGGTGATCCGTAGCGACAACATCGCCCACCCCGAGGTGAAGCGTGTGTTCAACGCGATCCCTGCCGCGTATAAGCGGGAACGCAACTGGTGCAACAAGGCGATGGACTACGTCGGCCCCAACCAGAAGATCTACGTGGACGCGAGCCAGCACTCATCCATCGTGAGTATCTACATCACGATCTACGATCTGGACGACCTGAAGACGGACAAGCGGCTGTCGCGCTTGCTCACCACCTTCCTCACGCCCGAGTGGGTGGCTATGCCCACGACGGACAACGCTGGCTCCGAACGCTATCGTGGGCGTACGTACACGTTCAACAAGACGACGCCTATCCACACCAAGGAGACGCACCCATCAGTCAAGTGGCTGCGTAAGAACGACAAGCAGTCATGGGATCTCGACGACCACATGAAGAAACCTCTGACCATCCGCGTATCGGTGAGCGGCTACGTCAAGGAGGACAACACCACGTGCCGCATCGAGACGGTGGAGGTGCGCGAAGAGGTCATCAAGACCGAGGTCAAGCGGCTGGTCTGCGCCTGACGGGTGACGGACGATTCGAGGACATAGTGTCCTCGAATCAATCAACAACAGGAGAAAGCAATGAAGTTTGAGATCGTAATCAGAGCGGTAGTAACCAAGGTCGCCGTCATCGAGTCGGACGACAGAGAGACCGCAATCGGCATCGCAATGGACGAGTTCACCACCGAGCACGACCCATACGACGATGAGAAGTACGAGCAGGACGTTATCAGCATCAAGGAGATGAAATGAAAGACAGAAACAAAACATGGGGGCATCCGATGGACTGGGTGCTGTTCGTGGGGTTCGTAGCGGTAGTCATCGCTGCGTGTATGGGTTGGATTTAACTAGGAGAACTGAAATGAAGATGTATGAACTGATCAAGCCCGGAGCACGGGTCACGGTGTTCTGTGACCCAATAACTTGCGAACGTCTGGAGGGCATAGCCAAAGTCACCTCGGTGCTGCGCGTCGAGCCTTGGCAAGATGTCCACGGACGCAACATCGTGCGCTGCAACGTGCGCTTTCCGAAAGAACGTCACGGTCTCGTGCGTGACGTTTCCACACTAGCCCCCGCATAAGGAGAACTGAAATGCTTGTCGAACTCAACGATGACGAACTAGCGCTGATCAGCAGCGGATTGATGCAGTACGACCTTGCCCTAGCGCAGTGGCACAAGGCCAGCACCGAGGCCGACGAGGCCAAGCGGCTGGATGCGCTGATCGACAGGTCGATGGATCTGCGGCGCAAGTTGTGGAAGATCCGCCAGACGGCCAAGGCCACGCTGGTCTGATTCCCACACCTGTGGGAGCGTGTATAATGTTAGACACCGCAGCCAGTCGGTCACTGGCACAACCCAAGGAGAAATCAAATGCGGTACTACATCGGAACAGTCGCCAACTTCTTTAACGAAAGGGAATTCCACACGCCTGTTAGGTTCTGCACCACAGGCGAGCCATACGACGCGCTCCACGCCATAGCGAAAACATTCTGGGGTAAGTCAGCCACCCCCACGAACAGCATCTACAGCGATGAGGCGTGGGACTTCGGAGACATCATCGTCGCAGGAGAAATTCATCTGGAGGTAACCAAGGAGGAGTTCGACAAGATGTTCATCTTCCCGCACCTCGGAGAAACAGTTTAAGCAATAAGAGGACAGTCTGTCCCCGAATCCGCCGCCAGTCGGTCTACTGGCACTTTGTTATTACCTTTGGAGAAATGAATCATGAACGCAAACACTAACATCAACGTCCTCGGCGGCATCCTCGATGCCATGCTCGCTAACTTGGTCGAGACCATCGACAAGCGTGTCGAGGCCAAGGTGTTCACCCTGACCGAGCGCATCATGGCGCTGGAGATCGACAACGCCGCGTTGCAGATCTTGTTGACCAACTCCAAGGACGCCACGCCTGTCGTCCGCCCCACGGACGATGTGATCCTGCGTCTCGACAAGTTGGAAGAGCGCCTGTCTGGTGAGCAGCCTGACACCAAGTTCAGCCTGTCCATTCTGGACTGCGAGGAGTTCCGCGCAGCGGTGATCAAGATCGTCAACACCCATACGATGGGCGACGAGTTCCTCAACCCACTCATCGACGCGCTCATCGACTGCGATACCTTCAATGACAAGGTCAAGGAGATTGCATCAGGCGAAGTGGGGTCGTCAATCGAGGACGCGATGTCCGACCACTGCTCTGACTACGAGCACGACGACATCCACGAGACGGGCGACCACGAGGTCGATGAAGATGCGGTGAAAGACATCATCAAGGAGGTGCTCAACAACTCCACCATCAGCATCAAGATCTAAGTGACAACCCTGCTCCCACACCTGTGGGAGCGTGTATAATGTTAGACACCGCCGCCAGTCGGACACTGGCAACTTAACGGGCAACGCCCAAGGAGATAGAAATGGCTCACCAAATCGCATTCAACAGCAACGGAACCGCTCAATACGCCAGCACGGAGCGTGAGTGGCATGGCCTCGGTCAGTTGATGACTCGCGGCGCACTTGTCGAGGAGTGGCAGCAGGCTTCGGGGATGCTGTACGAAGTGCAGCGCGGCTTCGTTCGCTTCGCTACCGCGCACGGTCAGGCGGCAGAGGACATGGGCAAGATCGACGACAAGGTCGTCCTGTTCCGCTCGGATACCAAGCAGCACCTCGGTGTTGTGTCGGACAGTTACAAGGTCGTGCAGCCCAAGGAAGTGCTTGAGTTCTTCCGCGATTGGGCGGATCAGGGTGGCCTGACCATCGAGTCGGCTGGCGTGCTGTTCGGAGGCAAGCGCTACTTCGCCACCGCCAAGTTGGGCGAGGGTGTGGATCTGGGCGGCAAGCACAAGGACAAGGTCGTGCCTTACGCCTTGCTCTCTACGTCGGCGGATGGCAGTCTCGCCACCGAGTGCCGCTGGACTACGGTTCGCACGGTGTGCAACAACACGCTGACGATGGCGCGTAACTCGGCGGCTTGCCACCGCACCACCCACCGCTCGAAATTCCAGCCCAACGAGGCTCGCAAGAGTGTCGAGGCAGCGAACGCCGAGTTCGGTGCGTTCATGGAGATGGCGCGTGACCTCGCCATGATCAAGGTCAACGCCGAGAAGGCGCAAGACCTGACGCTTCGCCTGTTCAAGGCGGGCAAGAAGGACGACGACGCAATCCGTGCGTCGGCTGGGTACAACCGCGTGTTGGGCCTGTTCGGTGGCGACGGCAAGGGATCGCTGCTCGACACCGCGTTCGAGACGGGCTGGGGATGGTTGAATGCCGTGACGGAAAATTTTGACCAGCACGTTCGGTCTCAGTCAGAAGAGAACCGAATCGCCTCAGCCCTCTGGGGCCAAGGTGACGACATGAAGCAGAAGGCGCTGGAGTTGGTTACTGCCCTGCTGTAAGCGCAGCATAGAACGACGCCACTTGTTGCAGTTCCTCGATGGTGGCGTCGGTTTTTATACGGTTGGCTTTGCGGGATACGACCAGCACGTTGCCCCTCACGTATCCAAGACTGGGCACGATCCGGTCTAGTTCGGGAGAGGCATCACTAGCCAGCTCTTTCGCAACGCGCAGGGGGATACCCAGCACAGGGCAAGTCACGGGGATCACTACATCTGCCGCAACCAAAGCGAACGCTAATCCCTTGGCCTTTGCCCTGCTCCTCGCACGCACAAGCATATGCACTACAGGACGGACTTGCCGTGACTCCCGCATCCGCTCTGCCATGTAGGCGTTGTTCTTTTGGCGTAAAGCAGGGTCGGCTTGTATCGCTTCGCGGCGCTTCTTATCGTGGCGCTTTACCTGTTCTCGTCTGCGGGCAAACGACTCGGCGCTTACCCAGTGCTCAAGCCTTCCTGCCGCGCCCTTTCGGTATCCCCGAAAAACCAAACCGTCCTCACGGACATCACCAACTTTATACATACAACCTCTGGGGCACAGTTAACACTACACTATGCTAACATAGCCCCACTAACTGGAGAACTGAGATGGAAAAGAAAGACGACGACAAGCGCATCCGCAACATGATGTATCTCATCCAAGAAGAAGAGATGAAACTGTTGGCCGAGGGGGTGCGCCAGCGTGCCATCGAGAACTCGGCGTGGGCACGGGTCAGGGATCTGATGGTGCGCCTCGATGTGAAACCACCAAAGAAGGGGAAGAAATGACTGGCTCATGGCTCGACTGCCCAGACCCACCTGACTCAGACCCAGCGTGGGAGTACACCGACGCTGACGAGGAAGCGGAGTGGCTCGAAGAGATGGAGCGCGAAGAGGCGCGACTCGCAGAGGAAGAGGAGGAGCGCCTAGCAAAAGAGGAGGACGAGCGCCTAGCAAAAGAGGAAGCGGGGGAACCCCCCGACTCAACGGGTGACGCATGAAAAAAGCCAAGTACATGGATCTCACGCCCAACGAGATCAACAACAGGCTGGCTAAACGCAAACTGCCCAAGCAAGTGGAGAACCTCATCCGAGATGAGGTTCTCCAGAAGAAGGAACAGCAAAGGGTCAGTAGGCTAAAGAAGGTACAGCACACCAAGCAGTGGCGCGAGGTACTCAACCCTGCCCGCTACGAGCGCAAGACGCTGCACTCGATGATCAAGTACGAACAGGCCAAGCCCGCGCCATGCGAGCAAAGGCTAGAGGCGTATGGGTCGTATCTGCGCGTGGTCGAGAAGGCCATTGGTCAGATCGAGCGCTGCAAACTCATGGGCGGTCTGCTGCCAGCGCAAGCCAGCGAGGAACTACAACTACCAAACAAGGGGAAGCATTGGGTGGACTGGGTTCCACCATCGGTACAGAACAAGATACAAGGAAAGTTCTTGGCGCTGCCTTCAGAGAGACACAGGAAGTACAAGTGCGTGTTCGCACGCATCGCTCCGACTGAAGATACCGCTGAGAACAAGCAACGCTTGCTCCAGCGCACGATGGCAGAACTCCAGCGCGAACAGGCAAAGGTGGAATTCGACCCAACCCCAACCAGAAAGGAACGCATCACGCGAATCAAAACGGTACTGAAGAAGATCGAGGCCATCGAGGACGGGGCAGTTGTGCCAAAGACATGGCACGCGCTCATGCCCCCACTTGAGAAGCCCAAGAAGAAAAAGAAAATCCCCGAAACCAACGTCTAATCATTGACACGTAGACCCGCTGGGTCTATCGTTAAACCTCAAAGGATCGAAATGAAAGTTGACCAATTGGCGCGTGTGCGTCGGCTATTTGACGCTCAAAAAGTTTTTGTCTCCCCAGAAATCAACCGCATCAACCAACGCAAGTGGGTCGCAGCGGTGCGGATGCTGGGTGACAAGTGGCTACTCGCTAACAACGTAGAACGTAAAGGAAACTGAAATGAAAGTAACCATTGCCGAGCGCATCTTTAACGTCGTGCGCGACACCCCGGGACTGACCGAGGAAAACATCCACGAGATTATGTCCGTGGATATCACGTACAAAACATCAACAGGTAAGTCGCTGGTCTATCGGATGCTCCGCGCCAGATTCCTCCGCAAGGATAGGAACGGGCGGTTCCACACGCACATCGAGGCGTACAAGCCGCTGCCCCCGTACAAGGCACGACCCAAGAAGAAGGTTATTGATGCCGTGGCAGAGGCGGCAAAACTTAATCAGACTGCTCAGGCGCAGTACAGGGAGTCGGCAGCGATGAACGCATATCAACACACCTACAGACAGTCTCCCAACGACATCTACAAGAACGTGCCGATACACATCGGCGTTGAGCCTAAGAAAAGTTTCTTCACCAAACTTCGCGAACTGTTCCGTGACTGATGAAGCAGACTACTCAAGGTTTTCCATGCCCCCAGTGCGGGGCATGGACGAGGGTTCTCTCGACAAGGAACGGGAATATGAGACGCCGAGAATGCGCGAACTTGCACCGTTTCGTTACGTTGGAAGCAGTCCTTGGCCCTTCAAATATCAAATCAAAGGAGAGTGATGATGGCATTGATCTGGAGATGCGCGACGCAAGCGGCGAGGGATTCGATGAGGCATAGAGTTCCTATTCAAGAGATTCTTAAGCATACAGTCGTTGGCTGGGAAATACCCGAGGAAGAATCACCCCCTGAAGATCTGACAGCAAAGGAGTTGGCGGTGTGGGTACGCGAGGTTGCTAGGCCATGCGCGTCTTGAGTAAGTTTAGGGAATTTATGCTGTGGAGATAAAGTGATGAAGACTATCGGGTTTACTCGAATATGTTTTGTATGTGATAAGAAGAAGGCTGCGTTAGGTGGCACGTTCAACCCACGCATTAAAGTGTGGAAGTGTGCTGCTTGCTCTGGTAACACTACGAAATGGAATCTGGCAGATTTGTATAAAGAACGCTGGCACAAAGGCCCGCCCCCGAGCATCGGTTGGTGGCCTACGGTGGTAAATACCAGAACGCCATGTCTTGCTGGTTACAGATGGTGGGATGGTGAGTGCTGGTCATGGCCCGCCTTTATGCATGAGTCGGCTGAGAAAGCCTCTCGCTGGGCAGCGAAGAAAGAAGCGATGCAAATGGCAATCGAGTGGGCAGACCGCCCGAAAGATTGGCCTGAGCGAAGCCGCACATGAGCCGCAGCATGAGAACTGCACAAGAGATTCTGGAAGAAAGAGACTCTGTTCAAGAGCAATACGATGCAATTAAATCACAGATAGAGTTTTCAGAAACAGGCCACGGTTTTTACGAAGATGATCCAACTTGGCTACCAAGAGCAAAATCCGCATTGCGGGCGAAGGGTAGTTACATATTAAAACTATGCCATGAGTTAAACAAAGTTAACCAAGCAAACAAACAAGCAAACATTAACAAAGCACTGTCGCAGTCTCAGAATTTTTCAAAGCGTTTTATGCGAAATGCCAAAGTTCTTTTACCGCAAGATGCCTACTTAATGGTGATGCTGGTTACGCAGAAACAACAAGATGAAGCCGAGCATGGGATTGGGGGTGAGCATGAGTGACCAAAAGCCTGTGGCATGGGATGAGCCTGTGGCGTGGATACGCCAACGTGACAACACACTGGCGTTAAGTGATGGCGGAGTTTTTGGTGATGACTGGACGCCTCTTTACTCTGCTGCCCTCGCGCAGCCTAAGTTTCCATCCTACGGTGATACGGTAGAAGAAGGTGCAGTTTATTGGTACGCTGGCAAGGACGGTAAGTATTACAGCAGCAATGACGTTCAGTTGTTTATCGATGCCAAGACTAGAGCGTTATACGAAAACCCACCTCAGTGGCGTTTAGACAAGGGCGACTTGATACCGCTCTACACGCACCCAACCCAGCGCAAACCGCTGACGGAGGCAGAGATCAAAGGAATTTTTGATCTTGGGTTGCAGACGTGGAGGCTAGGCGAGTCAACGTATCAGTTTGCCCGTGCCATTGAACGGGCACACGGTATAGGAGAAAAGTAAAATGGATGACCTACGCAAAGCAGCGCAGAACCTGCTGGACGATTGGGACAATCCGAACAAATACGTTCGGCAAGATAGATATGAAGCCCTTCGCGCTGCCCTCGCGCAGCCTGAGCAGTTGGTAGTTGGCGGCGACGATCTGCCGACTTTGACCAAGTGGACGCCAATGGCCGAATACGCAGCGAAATCTGCTGCTGTACCGGGACGCGCAGAGGCTCTTAAACAGGCGGGATACACGCGCCGTCCACGGCAGTTGCCGGGAGAGGATGAGCAGGGGGGCTGGGAATTGCCGCATCGTAGGGAAATACCACGGGAGGCGTTGAAGCAGCCTGAGCAACAATTAACGCTGACGTTTGACGCGTTTGTAAAACAAATTCGCGACAAGGCAATATACGAAACCATTTACGCAGACACTGAGGGTCGGGATATTTTGGTGATTACGCTGTTAGATGCCTATGTACTGATGCGCCAAACCGACTCACCCCAGCGCAAGCCGCATGGGATAGGAGAAAACAAATGAAACCAGACAGCCCAGCGGAAATCCTTATGCGCTTGTACGCTTGCAAGAGCGATCTGGCAGCAGACGCAGCCGCAGAGATCATCAGACTAAGGCAAGCCCTACGTTGGCAGCAGGACAGAGAGGGTAGGATCGGAACCCACAGCCCTGACTGCTGGAAGTATGGGCACAACCACTACGAGTGTGCGCTTCGCAAGATCGAAGAGATTAAATCAATGGTGGAGAACTGGGGGGAACATGATTGAAGCACAGGCGCAAGGCGCAGTAGGGGCCGATTACTCCTACGGGCAGATCAACTCTGCGAACGGCGTCCAGATTGGTGGCTCGCACTACAAAGACAAAAGCATCCAGCCGTGGGATTACATCGTGCAGAACGAGATCCCATATCTGGAGGGGAACATTATTAAATATGTCAGCCGCTGGCGCGACAAGGGCGGGATCGACGATCTCCGCAAAGCGCAGCACTACTTGACCAAGTTAATCGAAACGGAAACAAATAAGTAAGGGGCTGGCTCATTTCGTCAGAGAACAACACGCCTAGTACGATGCAGTTAATCTCTGATGGCAGTACCTCAGCCCCCGCAGTTTTCAGGTACTGCCACTCTCACAGCTTGAGGCAGGCAAGCAATCTACTTTTCCTGCCACCCCCTATTTTTAACCACTGAGGAAACTTATGCGAACCCCTAAGAAATTCACCACCGAAGCATTCGACAACTTCTACCCGCAATACAAAGATGTACTGGGCGGCGCGACGATGGCTATCAACGCGGTCTACGAGAACCACTCGAAGACAGGTGCGCTGTTTCGCAAAGCGGCTGCGGTGCAGAAGGCACTCTTGCACTTCAACGAAGAACTGATCCGCACGTACAGGGTGAGTTACTACGCACCTGAAACGGAAGAGCTTGTGCCCGGAGAGAAGGCGCTTCCCTCTGAGGACTACCACCAAGAGATGCCGCTCAATGGCTCAGACGCCTGAGAAAAAGGTAAAGAACGCCTGTGTCGCCGTGCTCATAAAGCACGGCGCTTACTACTTCTTTGCGCCTGCAAACGGCTATGGCAGAGCGGGCATCCCAGACATCATCGCGTGTCACAAGGGCAAGTTCCTCGCCATTGAATGCAAGGCTGGCTACAACAAGACCACGCTATTGCAGGAGCGGGAGATAGTGAACATACACAAGGCAGGAGGCGCAGCGATGGTCGTTCGAGAGGACACCATCGATGCACTAGAGAAATGGTTTGAGGAGGAGAGGTGATGGATAAGGAAGCACTACTGAACAGAGCGCAACTGAGTTTGCAGTTGGCTAGTAATTTGGAAAGTTTCGACGACGACTATCAGTTGAAGTGTCTGAAGTTGTTCACCATGATCACCATGTGTTTCATGGAAGACAAAGACACCAGCGGCGTTCTGCTGCTCCGCATAAAGGACACGCTCACCGTGGCGGGTATGAACACCGAGGAGTTAGAAGCAGAAGAGTTGATCTACTCCGCAGCCAACGCATTCGCAGATTCAGACAAACACTACAACAAGGGAGATACGCACTAATCTTGGTGTATACTCCATAGCACACAACGGAGGAGTATATGAAGCTGATAGATCTGACAGGGCGCACTTTTGGGCGGTTAACAGTGCGAGGGCGTTCGCCCAGAACGTATCAGACGATGTGGGAATGCGTGTGTGCGTGCGGCGAAAGCGGCATAGTTGTATCAGGAGTCAATCTTCGCACAGGGCACACAGCATCTTGCGGGTGCTTACGTGAAGAGCTTCGTCCCCTGTATGCAAAGAAGCGTGACTTTACCGGGCTAAAGAACCCCCGCGCTAAGGCAAGCACGGACAGGAACGGCGGCGTTCATGTGCCCTCAGACAGTGTCTGGTACAAGCGGGCAGCAGGGATTTTTTACGCCGCCAAGAAAAACGGGGTTCCCGTAGAGTTTGATTCTGTTGCACAGCTTGCGTCATATATCACAACAATTCGCCCTGATAAATGTCCAGTTTTTAATCAGCCTTTTGTGGAACGGGGGGCGGGCTTTAGTAACTGGTCTCCCAGCATAGACAAGCGGGATCCTAGCAAAGGATATGTAAAAGGAAACATTCAGGTTATTAGTATGCTGGCTAACTGCATGAAAAGAAATGCAACGCCCGAGCAACTTAAACAATTCGCCCAATGGGCGCTGGAGGATAAGAGATGAGTAAACCCTACGATAGGATTTTGACAATAGATTTTGAAACGCGCTGGGATAGTAAAGTGTATACTTTACAAAAGTTAACCACCGAGGAGTACATACGAGATGAGAGATTTCGAGCGTTTGGTTGCTGCTTCCACGAGTATGGGAGTGAACAGCCAATTGAATGGGTTCGAGGAGAGTACCTACCTGCGTTCTTGGCAGACATCGACTGGGGACGAACCGCTGTGCTTGCACATAACGCCCAGTTTGATATATCGATCCTTGAGTGGAGATTCGGCATCCGCCCCGCATTCATCTTCGACACGCTATCGATGGCGCGGGCTTTGCGCGGCGTTGAGGTTGGCAACTCCCTCGCCAAACTTGCGTATGATTTTGGTCTTCCCCCCAAAGGGAAAGCCGTACATTCGACCGATGGTCTCCTCGAACTGGGGGCGGACGTGGACTTTGAGCTTGGAGAATACTGCAAACACGACGTTTTTCTCTGCGAGCGAATCTTTGAAAGATTGGTTGATGGATACCCAGTCAAAGAACTTCGACTGATCGACCTGACGCTGAAGATGTACACGCGCCCCATGCTGGTACTGGACGAGCAGATGCTGATGGAAGCGTTGGTAGAGGAGAAAGAGAAACGTGAAGAACTCCTTCAGAAATGTGGCGTGGATGAGGCTGCGCTTGCTTCAAACCCTCAATTCGCGGCCATCCTTGAGAGGCTCGGAGTATCGCCGCCTCAAAAGGTCAGCAAGACAACGGGCAAACAAACACTCGCGCTCGCTAAAAATGATGCAATGTTTCAGGCGTTGCTCAACTCCGACAACGAGGATGTTGCCCTGCTATGCGAGACTCGCCTTAAAGTTAAATCCACTACTGAAAGAACACGTGCGCAAAGATTTCTGGACATTGCATCGCGTGGCACGCTTCCTGTTCCGCTGACTTACTTCGGCGCAAGCACGGGGCGGTGGACTGCCAGCAAGGGCAGCGCCATCAATATGCAGAACCTGAAGCGCGGGTCGTTCCTACGCAAGGCCATCATGGCCCCCGAGGATCACCAGTTGGTGGTGGGTGACCTGAGCCAGATCGAAGTGCGTGTGCTGGCGTGGCTGGCCGACTACGATGCCATGCTCGACATCTTCCGCGCTGGCGGTGATCCATACGCACAGTTCGGCGCTCAGATGTTCAACATCCCCGGCATGACAAAGGAGTCCCATCCGGGCCACCGCCAAAGTGCAAAGTCGGCTTTACTAGGGGCGGGTTTCCAGCTTGGCTGGTCGTCGTTCGCTGCCCAGTTGTTGACTGGCTTCCTCGGTGCGCCGCCCATGCGCTACGACAAGGCGTTCGCCAAGCAGTTGGGCGTTGACGGCGAGTACGTCGAGAAGTTCCTCGACTGGGAAGACAACCTCAAGCGCATGGAGAAGATTCCCCACATATGCACGAAGCAGGAGTTGCTGATCCATTGCCTCGCGGCGAAGAAGATCATCGACAAGTATCGGGAAGCAGCGCAGCCCATCGTGTCCTTCTGGGCGCTGTGTGCGTCCCTGATCGAGCATAGCCTGTACAAGGGCAACGAGTACAAGCACAAGAACCTGATCTTCCGCCGTGGTGAGATCGAGTTGCCTAGCGGGATGCGGTTGCTCTACCCAGATCTGCGCCAAGAGAAAGACGAGGAAGGCAAGAGCTTCTGGTGCTACGGGGAGAAGGGTGATAAGATCTATGCAGGGAAGATCACAAACAACGTCACGCAGGGCGTAGCCCGATGCGTGATGACGGATGGTATGTTGCGCGTAGCCAAGCGCTATCCGGTTGTGGGAACGGTTCACGACGAACAGATCGTCTGTGTGCCAGATGCGGACGTTGACTTCGCCAAGACTTGGGTCTTGGAGCAGATGACGTTAACTCCAAAATACCTACCCGGTATTCCGTTGGCAGCGGATGGCGGGGCGCATAGGCGCTACGGTTTAGCAAAGAATTGAGGTGCATCATGTTAACTGTTGAACGTGTGCGAGAGCACCTTGACTACGATCCTTTGACAGGCGTCTTGATATGGCGCATTTCTCGGCAACGAATTGCTAAAGGATCTGTGGCAGGGACAAAAATGCGCAGCGGGCATATTCGCGTCAAACTGGATGGTGTAGGTTACCTTGCGCACAGGCTTGCATGGTTGCACTGGTATGGCGTAGAGCCACCGCCGTTTCTTGACCACATTGATCGCTGCCCTGAGAACAATGCTATTGCCAATTTGCGTGCCGCAACCAAAGCACAGAACGGGCAAAACCGCCGTGATTCAAGAGGTGTAAGTTTTCACAAAGCAACAAAAAAGTGGCAAGCGTACATAACTAACGAGGGCGTAACAAAGTACTTAGGGCTTTTCCTGACAATGGACGAAGCAATATCGGCACGACACGCCGCGATGCAGGCGTTGTGGACACATATGCCGGGGATTCCTCTGGCCGCTGACGGCGGCGCTCACCGCCGATACGGAGAAGCTAAAAACTAGGAGAAGCAAATGCATGAAGGGCTTGCACTAGGCCACGCAAGGGCAGACGAGGCGGCTATGCACGCAGGAGATAGCTGGGTATCGCTGGCTATTGAAGCGTTCAGATCACACGCAACCACTAACAAACTTTTTACAACAGAAGAAGTTAGACAGGCATTCCCAGACTTGCCTAAGCCGCCTGACACACGCGCATGGGGGGCCGTACCCCGCCTTGCGCAAAAAGAAGGAATGGTCGTGCCGCACGGTTGGGTACGCGCCAGCAGTCGGCTAGTTCACGGCAGATACGTATGCCTGTGGGAATCAAGAATACACAAAGGAGAAGAAAATGGTAGAAGTGATTATCGACTACGCATACCCATGCATGATGGCCGAGACGGCGCTCAGGAAAGTGCATGACCATATGCTGCACGGTAACTACGATGCTGCTATCGAGGAGTCCATGAAAGTTTTGGTGGAAGCCAAGATCATGTTGAACTCAATCAAAGAAATGAGAGGAAAAACAAATGCTGATACCCAAGACGTTTGATCTAGGTGACCGCACGTATACCGTGCGGATGCTGCCTACTATGAACAAGCGTGGCGTCATGGGCGCTACGTATTTTCAAGCCGCACGCATCGAGATCGGCAAGAAGAGCAAGACCACAGGCGTGGCGTATAGGCGCGAGGAGATCAACGAGACCTTTTGGCATGAGTTGACCCACGCCATCCTCAACGACATGGGCAGCGGCCTTGATCGTGACGAGGACTTCGTCACTGCTTTCTCCAGCCGCCTTGCCCAAGCCGTGAGTACCGCCAAACTATGAAGAATGTTACATGGTCGCATTCAGCGCTCAAGGACTACGAAGGTTGCGCTAGGCGGTATCACGAGGTGAAGGTACTGAATAAGTATCCGTTCACCGATACCACCGCGACTATCTACGGCAAGGAGATGCACAAGTCGATTGAGGACTACATCAAGGACGGCACGCCGCTCTTGCCTCAGTTCATGTTCGTCAAGGACATCATCGATGCGAGCGTTGCCAAGGATGGGCGCAAGTACGCGGAGTACGAGATGGCACTCACCAAAGACTTGCGACCATGTAACTTCAACTCACCTGATCGGTGGGTGCGCGGTATTGCCGATCTGATCATCGTCAACGACGACAACCTGACTGCTCGTGTGATTGACTGGAAGACGGGAAGCAACCGCTACCCTGACCGGGATCAGTTGCGTTTGATGTCGCTGATGGTGTTCGCACACTTCCCACATATCCGCCAAGTGAAGTCCGCGCTGCTGTTCGTGGTCAAGGACGACATGGTCAAGCACAGTATGTTGCGCGGCGAAGCCGAGGATGAGTGGCAGAAGTATCGCGAACGTGTTGCCAAGCTGGAGTCGTCCCATGAGAATGGGGTGTGGAACCCCACACGCACGCCGCTATGCGGCTGGTGTCCGGTAAAAGACTGCGCTTACAACACGAAGAGGTAATCATGGCAAAGCCAAGAAACTACGCGAAAGAGTACCAACGCGATCTCCAGACTGGTAAGTCTGGCCCGGGATCGGCACAGCACGAGCGCCAACGCGCTCGACGCGCATTCGATGCCAAGGGCGTAGACCGTTCCGGTAAAGATATCGACCACATCAAACCGCTACGCAAGGGTGGTAAGTCAACTCCCGGAAACTTGCGGCTCCGCAGTAAGAGCGCCAACCAAGGCGACAATAAATAAATGAGAGAGCAATGCACATCCTAGATAACAAGGCACTGGTATTTAAGACACGAAACCCCGACAAGTACAGCGTTATCCCCAAGCACAAGACCGTCAAGCGTGATGACGGTGGGTATGACGTTGCCGTCTACTGGGGCTTGGACGAAGTCAGGGTACTGAAGAATCTAGGGGTCAAGAACGTACCTTCCCCTATCCGCAAGAAGTACGACTGGCCCGGGCGGTACACGCCGATGGCCCACCAGATCGAGACTGCCGAGTTCCTGACAATGAATCGCAAGGCGTTTGTGTTCAGCGAACCCGGGACAGGCAAGACGCTTTCAGCCCTGTGGGCGGCGGACTATCTGATGTCTGAGAAGCGTGTCCGACGCTGTCTGGTTCTCTGCCCTTTGTCGATCATGCACTCGGCGTGGGTGCAAGACATAAGCAACAGCATCCTGCATCGCAGCGCAGTCATCGCCCATCACCCCAAGGCATCCCGCCGTATCGAGATGCTTCAAGAAGACTTCGAGTTCGTGATCGTGAACTACGAAGGACTGAACATGATTGCGGGCGAGATCCAGAACGACGGCAGGTTCGATCTGGTGATCGTTGACGAGTGCAACGCATACAAGACGATGTCCACCAACCGCTGGAAAGCGCTGGCGGCAATCATTCAGCCTCACACATATCTGTGGATGATGACGGGAACCCCGGCAGCACAGTCTCCGGTTGATGCCTACGGGCTGGCACGGCTGGTGAACCCAGACGGCGTTCCGAAATTCATGACGGGCTGGCGCGATGCCACCATGAACAAGATCACCGCATTCAAGTGGGCTCCGAAACCAATCGCCGCTGATCTGGTCTTCGAGGCGTTGCAGCCAGCGATCCGCTTCACCAAAGAGCAGTGCCTCGACCTTCCGCCTGTCGTCACCACAACTCGGGAAGTGGCACTGACGCCCCAGCAAAAGAAGTACTACAACTTGCTCAAGGATCAGATGCTCATCCAGACAGGCGGCGAGGTGATCAGCGCGGTCAACGCCGCTGCTGGCGTGAGCAAGTTGCTTCAGATCTCCTGCGGTGCAGCGTACACCGACGACAAGGGCGTGGTCGAGTTCGATGCCACGCCCCGCTTGGCGCTACTGGAGGAGATCCTCGAAGAGACAAGCCGCAAGGTTCTGATCTTCGCGCTGTTCACCAGCAGCATCGAGACGATCCACGCTCACCTACTCAAGCGTGGGATTGCCGCCGAGGTGATTCAAGGCAGCGTGACCCCAACGAAACGCTCAGACATCATCCGCCGCTTCCAGAACGAGAAAGAGCCGCGTGTGCTTGTGATGCAGCCAGCGGCATCGGCGCACGGCATCACGCTGACTGCTGCCGATACGGTGGTGTTCTTCGGCCCATTGATGAGCGTCGAGCAGTACGTGCAGTGCATCGCACGCTCGGATCGCAAGGGCCAGTCGTCCGACAAGGTCACCGTGATCCACGTTCAGAGTTCGCCCATCGAGAAGAAAATGTTTAGTGCGCTTGCTCAAAAGGTAAGTGATCACTCACTACTCACTCAGATGTTTGATCAGGAGATAAAAAGTTAAAAGGAGGTGTTGCAATCGATTTCGTGCCATGTAGAATGTCAAACTCTAGACAAAACCAAGGGGAATAAAATGACAGAAGAATCCGTTTCGATGGATAAACTGGCGAAGGTCTATCGAAAGATCCGTACCCAGATCGACGCGCTCACGCAGGAGTACGACACCAAAGTCGAAGTCCTGAAAGCGCAGCAAGACGCATTGAAAAATGCGATGAAGGATCAGATGCAAGCGCTCGGGGTGACTTCGGTCAAGACCGAGCAAGGCACGATCATCATGTCTGTGAAGACGCGCTACACCACAAACGACTGGGACAGTTTCAAGAAGTTTGTGACGGAGCAAGACGCGCTCGACCTGTTCGAGCGTCGTATTCACCAGACCAACATGAAGACCTTTCTCGAAGAGAACCCGGGTTCCGTACCGCCCGGGTTGAATTCCAATTCGGAATTTGATGTATCCGTACGCAAGCCAACTTAAGGAAATCACTATGAGCAACGTAGCTCTTTTCAATTCGTCCAACGTCCCAGCCTTCGCACGCAAGGCTGAACTCTCCGACATCGCCAAGGCGCTTGGCGGCAACGCGGCCTCTTCTGGGAAGCGTATCTCGATCAAGGGCGGCGTGTTCCGCTTGTTGGCTGGTGGCAAGGAGATTGCCGCCATTGATGAACGCTTTCTGGATGTGGTCATCGTCAAGGCTGCGCCCAAGGTGGCTCGCACGTTCTACGCGAACAAGTACGACCCCGAGGCCGCAGCCGCTGCGCCTGACTGCTTCTCGAACGACGGCGACAAGCCTGACCCAAAGTCAGCGAAGCCACAAAGCACCGCGTGCAATGGCTGCAAGCAGAACATTGCTGGCTCCGGTAATGGTCAGAGCCGCGCTTGCCGCTACCAGCAGCGCCTTGCTGTGGTTTTGGAGAACGACATCGAAGGGGATGTCATGCAGTTGGCGTTGCCTGCAACGTCGATCTTCGGGAAGTCAGAGAGTGACAACCATCCACTCCAAGCGTATGCTTCTTGGCTCCTCAATCAGAGTGTGGACCCTGCAATGGTCGTAACTAGGATGCGGTTCGATACGAAGGCTGAAGCGCCCAAGTTGTATTTCAAGGCCATGCGCTGGCTGACGCAAGAGGAGTTCGAGACGGCAACCGAGCGCGGCCAGACGCCAGACGCCGCCCGTGCGGTGGTCTTGAATGTCACCGCGCAGGATACGGCCCCACTCAGTCTGGGTGGGAACAAACCCAAAGCCGCTCCTGTGATCGAGGAGGAAGAGGAGGAGGAGGAAGCCCCGGCTCCAGCGCCTGTGAAGGCCAAGGCGAAGCCCAAGGCTGAAGAGCCCAAGGCTGACCCCGAGGAAGACACTGCCCCAGTCGTGCGTAAGGCCGAGACTGAGAAGCCAAATAGCGTGCCTGCCAAGAAGAGTCTGGCAGACATGGTGTCCGAATGGGATGATGAGTAACTAGAAAGGTTTTGGGGAAGTAGTGGCGCGGCGGGTTAGCGCCGTCGTGGATATATTGAGCCCTTTCATACAACCACTGCTTTATGTGAATCACTGCTTCCCCATCCCACACATATGCCTTACTCACAGAAAACCATTAACGCGATTGGCAACTGCCCCAAGACGCTGGGTAACCAGCTAGGGCGGTGGGCCATCCATCGCGACTTCTCCGTCGTTCGCATCGCTAAGGCGCTGGGGGTTACCCGCCAGACGGTCTACAACTGGTTCATGGGCGGGGAGATTTTCCCGGCTTATGAGCAACGCGCCCAGATGTTGTTGAACATATTGAAAAACACACAAACCGCTGATGAAGCGTGGAGACTGCTATGCAAAGAATGCAACTTGACCCCGTGATGGTTGAGGAAGTCCTTGATGGGTTCCGTTCTTATTTGGATAGACAGGTGCTTACGGGCCTTAATCGCTCGCTCCTGCTGATGTACATCGCCGCCTTTCAAGACTCATTAACGGCACAGGAAGAAGACCCACGCCAACTGCGCCTGTTCGACTGACCCGCTAAGGACGACCCACGACATGAACCCGCTTGATTTTCTAGCGGTTGTTTTGCCGTCTCCGCAACACGGGTTTTATTGCGCGGCAGAGCTATCCACAGCAAAAAAAGAACACATCTTCGTAGAGGAAATCAGTGAGATCAACGCTTCTGTAGACACATGGGTAGCTGAACGCCGAAACGTATTCTTCGCACTTTCGACGTTCGAGAAGGCGGGTAAGCGCACCGCTGCCAACGCTCGGCACATCCGGTCATTATTCATCGACATGGATGGGTACGCTTCCAAGAAGCAAGCGGCATTGGCGCTGGGCGCGTTCCTCACCGCTACTGGTCTGGAGCAGTTCGGCTCGCCGTGGATCGTAGGTTCTGGCGGCGGGCTGCACTGCTACTGGCCTTTCAGCGACGACATCCCGGTTGCCAGTTGGAAGCCTGTGGCTGAGAACCTGAAGCGCTTGTGCAAGCAGGAGAAGCTTGCCATCGACATGACGGTGACTGCGGATGCAGCGCGGGTTCTGCGTATCCCCGGCACGGTCAACTTCAAAGAGAAGTACCCAACCCCACGCCCTGTCGAACTGCTGGCAGAAGGTAGCGTGTTTGATTTTAGCGTAGTAAGCGCTCACATTGCTGTACGGCTGACTACGATCCCTCCGATGGCTGCGCGTGCGCCAACGCTTGAACTTCCCGGGCAAAAACCAAAGGCGGCTACTGCATCTCCCACCGCTGTGCGGATGTTCGAGAACACCGCCACCAAGTTCAAAAACATTCTCAACGCCACCAAGGCGGGTACTGGGTGCGCCCAACTCAAGCACTACGTTGAGAATGCCGCCGAGGAAGGCATGGAGCCGCTCTGGCGGGGCTGGTTGAGCATCGCCAAGGTTTGTTCAGATGGTGAGAAGGCCGCGATCTGGTTGACCAAGCAGCATCCCTATGACGAAGACCGGATGCACGCCAAGCTTGACCAGATCAAAGGCCCGTATCCCTGCCTCAAGTTCGACAGCGAAAACCCGGGCGTCTGCACCAGTTGCCCACACTTCGGCAAGATCACCAACCCGCTGGCCTTGGGGAAGGAACTGGCGCTTGAGACCGATGCGAAAGAAGTAGAAGTCATTCAAGCGTCGGACAACGACGCGGCTCCGCAGGAGATCGTGAAGGTAATCCGCCCAGCACCACCGAAAGGGTTCGCGTATGGGGCCAAGGGCGGCATCTTCATGGAGAAGAAAGACAAGGACGCTGACGGCAAGGAAGTCACACGCCAGATCATGCTGCTGCCGTTCGACCTGTTCGTGGTGGATCTGCTGAACAACCAAGGCGTGCATAGCGTGCATATGTACGCCGTCAAACCGGGGGAAGCAGTTCGCACCGTGCTGCTCCCGCAGCGTGCAGTCGTCAGCAAGGACGACACAATGAAAGCACTGGCCGAGCAAAACATCATTGCTTCGTTTGGCGCGGGTAACGACCAGAATCTCTTTTCTTATGTGCGAGCGTGTGTCGAACAGGCCAGTACAGGCAGAGCCCCGCTGAATGTCCCAGCCCACTTTGGCTGGCAGGATGATGAGTCATTTGTTTTTGCTGGGCGCATCTACAACAAGAACGGGAACGTCAAAGTCCCCATGCCCGACCTTGAGAACATCGTCGCCGTCACGCAGCCCAAAGGCACACTGGCAGGATGGCAGGAGTTCATCAAGCTGCTTATCCGCAAGAAAATGTACAAGCAACTGGCGGTCATGATGGCGGGGGCTGGCGCACCGCTGATGCGCTTCACCGGATTGAATGGGCTGACATTCCACTGCGGCTCAACGGAATCCGGTACAGGCAAAACGCTTGCGCTGGAGGCAGCGGCATCTGTATGGGGCCACCCAACGAACTATCGGATGGGTAAGGAAACTTCACAGGTTGCCATGCAGCAGCGGGCGGGATTGCTGCACAGTTTGCCAGTCATTACCGATGAGGTGTCCACCAAGACTCGGGGAGAAGATAGTTGGATCCGCAGTTGGATCTTTAACTTCTCAGAAGGTCGAGGCAAAGAGCGGATGGAATCGGGGGCCAACAAAGAGCGTCTGAATTTATCTACGTGGCAGTCGTGCTCGCTGCTCTCGTCGAATACGCACTTCATGGATCAGCTTACGACGGGGCAGCATTCAGCGGAAGGCGAGATGCGCCGCCTTCTGGAATTTACTTGGACCGATAGGTTGGAGTGGGAGCCTGAAGAGGTCGAGATCGTTAAGTCGCTGCTCGACAACTATGCGGTGGCAGGGCCAGTCGTCATCGAGTATCTGGTACGTAACGTAGAAGAAGTACGTAAGCTGGTCAAAGACTGCGTACAGCAGGCGTACAAGATATTCGGTGCAACCAACGATGAGCGCTTCTGGATGGCGGGCTTGGGGACGATCCTCGCGATGATCATCATTTGGAAGCGCATCGGTGTTGCCGATATCCCAGCGCAGGCAATTATCGATCTCTATATGGAGCGTATAAAAAGTACGCGGCTGATGATCAAGGGCAGCGCTAGGAATGCGGAAGATATCCTGAACGCCTACACTCGCGACAATTATGCCAAGATGATCATCATCAAGTATTGCGATGAGCGTAAGTCACTGGTCAGCAGTTACGGCTTCGACAGCAAGGAAGTCGATATGTCGATCACACGCTCCGCAATTCTTGGGCGGGTGGAGCATGACGCTACTCCCGGGCACATTGACTACTATCTGGAAGAGGGGATGCTGAAAGCGTACTGCGCGTCGATGAGTTTCGGTTACTCAGACTTCAAGCGGCAATTAGCGGCCATGTTCACCATGACGCATATGCCCAAGAAGAACATGACGGCGAAGACAAAAGGCCCGCAGATGCGGGTTGCGGTGATCAAGATTAGCCGCCGAATAACAACGCTGGAAGACGACGATGAAGGTGCGCTATCCGTGGGATGAGGTTGAGCGAGGGCAGGGATTTTTTGTCCCTGCCCTTGATACCGCACAAACTCGTGAGGAAGGACTACGCGCTGCCCTGATGCTGAAACTGACAGACGCCCGAGCTACCCCGGGCATCCGCAACGGTTTTATTGGCGTGTGGTTCTATCGCCTTGGTTAGATACCTTGAGCAGTCTTTCAGCGTAGGCATTCTCAGCGTTTCGTAGCCTCTTGATGAGGACATCTTTCTGTTCAGTCGTTAGCTTGGGCGAAGCGGTGATTTGCCGCTCTTGCTTTGCCCACACACCTAGCTGCTTATAAGCCGCACCAGACACGCTTGCCAGTGCCAACTCATCTGCGTACTTGGTGGCAAACTCCCGCGCACCCGCGAGATCCCCGTCGTCTATCTTCTTCTTGTAGGTGTTCTGCGCCTGCTGAACATCCTTCATTTGGGCGAAGGCTTCGTCCAAGATACCACGCCCATCGTTGGGCTGGAACAAGCCGCCGATAAGCACATTCTTGCTCAAAGGCTTGGTAGGCTCCTGCACTTCTTTGCCGCCGGGGGCTGGCTGCTTGAGCAGTGGGTTGAGCAAAGACATCGCTGCAATGCCCGCGCTTCCGGTATAGCCGCGAACAAGGTAGTCGATCTTGATTGGGCTCAGGCCCACTTCACCAGTGACGCTGCCGATAAGTTTGGCAAGTTCTGTAGTTCCCGGACGAAAGCGTTCCGTAGCTTTCAGCCCCTGTTCGCGTGGAGACTCAATGTCACCGCCAAAGAATGACTTGCCCAGCACCACTTCCGTAGCGGGCTTAATGCCCTGTGGCAAGCTGAACGGATTGGACTGCCAAAGCAGTTTGCCGATACCGCCCACTGCTTTGCTGGCGCTTTCGTCGTGCGCCCATACATCCACAAGCGCTTCTGGAATTGCCTTGAACAAGTACCCAAGTTCAAACATGATGGGCACACGAACGGGCTCATCAAGCCCGGGGATACGAACGAAGAAGTTGTTGTAGCGCTCTTCTGGCTTGGCTTGCTTGTACGCATCATCGTCCTGCATAAGCGCGATGTACGCCATCGTAGTAGCGGTCACCATAGCGCCTCTGGCAAACAGCTTCTTTTGAATCTCAAGCCGCTCGTTGTTGTCCATCTTCCCGCGCATAGCGCGATACAGTACATCCAGACCCTGAAGCTGTGCGTTGAAGAAAGGAATCAACGTGGACAACAAACGCGCACTAGCAGACAGGCCGTGACGGCTGAAGTTCATTGACTCTTGCGCCCGCATAAGCGCTTGCAATTCGGTCATGCCCTTAGCGATGGAGTCTTTGTAGATCGTCACGCGAGTAGCAGCATCACCCTTCAGCGCAAAGGCATCAGCCTTGCTCATGAGCTTTTCCCAGCCACTCTTGCCGCTCTGCATATCGCGGAGGAAGCGGGCCATATCTCGCTGATCGCCCGTATAGACGTTACTGGTGATTGCTCCCGCCGCCATCAAGCGTTCTTCCTCGGGACTACGACCCGCCACCATCTTGGTGAGTTCTTTCATGCTGTTGAGCACGGGAACCCCGTCCATACCCGTGGTCATCCACGCAATCATTGGGTCACGAATCGCCTGTCGAATCGCGTATGCGGGCATACGAGTCACCGCTAACCGCAACAAGTTAGTTGGCATACCCATCATGCGGATGAGGAACGGCATACTGGTCGCAATACCCTCCATGCTCTTGACGAACATATCGGCGGGAATGCCATACGTGTCGGTATCAACAATCGCGTATTTCTTGACCCCGTTGTCGAAAAAACGAACTGCTCCTTCGGGTCCATCGCCCTCACCAATGCGCTTGATCGCGCCCATCTTCAATAGCGTGAAGCAAGTGTTCTTGGTGCGGATATTTCTCAACGCCATCTCGGTCAGCATCGCCGTGTTCTGGATCGCGCTGGTGTAGATAGGCATGATCTTGCGGTTGCTGCCGACAAGGTCTTTCAAGTTAGGCTGCTGCTTGATGTTACCGATTCGGACAATACTCTTGCCGCCCAGATCCAAGATCACGTTGCCGTTATCGACGCGGTAGAACGGAACATATGGCGTCTCCTTAAGGCGGTCACCCACCTTCTTGGACAGTGCGCCGCACTGCACGGTGAAGTCGATAAGCCCGTTGTTGTATGCCTTGTACTCTTTAGCCGCTGCCTCGAACGCCTCCTTGGCTTTCGGGTTTGCTTTCAGCAGATCCATGACCTCAGCGTAGGCATCCTTGGCAATCTTCGGGTCCGTGTTCAGCTTTTCCCAACCGAGCTTCTCAGCGCGTTGCCCAGCGATATAGGCTGTGAAGTACGCCTCGGTAGTAGCCTCGTTCCCCAGCTTCGCTTGACCCGCAAGTTCAGCCACACGCATGAGCGTAGCGCCCTTGACGCTGTTGAAAGTGATCGACTTTCCGTTCGGCGTATTCTGAACCGCCAGTTGCAGCGGACCATGCGTGATGGCTTGGTTGACATAAGCGTTGCGGTTCTCACCCGCACGCAGGTAGTACATCGCCTGCTCGCCTTCGAGGCTGGACAGAACTTTCTTGTCCACGCCCTTGGTCACAGCCGCGTCAATTGATGCCCAGCTATCCAATGCCGCTTGGCGCAAACGAAGCCCAAGATTACCCGCCCGGACCTTAGCCCACAGCGTGGGCTCTTCCGCTACAAGCGCTGCGGCAGACGAACTGGTGATGCGCTCACCTTGCAGCATATCGGTCAGCGCGTCTGACGCGGTGAGTCGATATCGGGGGGCCATGCCCTTTATGCTCTCAGCCGTGGGCGCTTCAACCTTAGTAAACAAGCGATCAGCAGCAGCAAGCGTAGCGTCGCGCATGTTTGTAGGAATATCTACACCAAGCAGTTTCAAGACGGTGTTCTTGAAAGACTCCCACGCATTTTTAATCGTCCACGGTTTGCTATGCATATAGTCTTGCAGATTCTTGTCTGACAAAGCTTCTGCAACAAACTCGCTAAGGCTTGACTTGGCGTTTTCGTTCTTTATGTTGTCATCGCTTTTTATTTCTTCATAAAGTGCTTGTAGTTCCTTTTTAGCTGCAAGTTGATCTGGCGTGAGCTTCGACTCATCCATTTTAATAAGGCGCTCAGTGGCGGCATGAACCGCTTCGTGGATAACTGTCTGTTCATTCTGACCGTGAGCCTTGTCAATCCAAATAGTGCTGCCATCAGCAGAACATGCGCCGCGAGCAAAATTACCCTCGTTGTCAGTAAGACCATCAACCATGTTGACATGGGTTTCTTTTAGTAAAAACTGCAAGCGTTGCGCAACCGCTTTGATAACATCGTTGGTTGTCGAGGACGCAATATCCCCCAACGTGCCCTGCAAATCGTTACTAGCTAACCCATCTTTAGCATCCTCGTTTAGTGGGATGTCTTCCGCCTCTTCTACCCCAGTTCTAAACGCAGCTTTAGGGGAACGTGGCTTGGCCTCCTGCGTAGGTGGCTCGGTGTCAGGCGTTTCGTCCGTGGCAACAAACGGCTTGCGCTTGGGGTTGACCTCGGCGGATGTAGCGCCGCGCTTGACCTTGGTGGTAGTAGCGCCTTCCTTGCTTTCGGTAGACCCCGTTCGCATAGTTCCCGGCTCGACGGTGGCCTTGCGAACCACTTGCTCCGTGCGCTTGGTTCTTGGCGTCTGCTTACTGGCAGCAGTCTCGGCAGTAGCCGCCTTGAGGCGTTCAGTAGCGGCCTTGAGCGCGTCTTTGTAGACTTGCGACTTGACGCCTTCCTTGATACCAACCGCTTGCAACGCGGCCTTTGCCGCATCTGTCAGACGGATGTAGGCTTCGCTTTCTTTGCCAAATTTCTTGATGATCTTGTCGCGCTTGATCACCCACTCACTTCTGGCCTGCGTGTAGGCTTCTGTTTTTCTGCCCTCATTGAGCGCCAACTGGCGAAGCTCCAGTGAACTCGCGGCTTCTTGTTCCACATCCCCCGCTGCTATACGTGTAGCGGTTGCGGCTTCCTTGGAAATTTTGTTGCGGCTGCGCCCCAATGCGTCTACGGCGTCTTCTTTAGTCTTTGCAACATTTGACGCTCTCCTAAGCGGAGTCGTCTCGTGCATCCCCTGATAGATAGCGAAAATCTTTTGGCTGGCAGGGGCAATATGTGCAATAAGCTCGTTGTACTCTGACTCCGCTGCATCAATCTTGCGCTTAATTGCGTACTTTTCTTCGTTTGTAAGAGGGCGGGTAAGCGTCGTCTCGCCTTTAAGACGGGCCTTGAGGACCGCAACCTTGTCCTTCATTCCAAGCGTGATGGGTTTAACGCCTGTGAATTCTCCGGGGACTACGGACTTGCCGTAGTTGATCTTATTCGCGGCTTTCTCGATCCCCTTAAGCCACGTAGGAAAAACCGTAGGCTTACCTTCGGGCGTCAGCAGGGGCATGACCCCGCTTTCCAAAACAGCCGTGTACTTTTCACGGGCAGCATAAGCATCAACCGCTTTCTGCAACAACGACTTTTTGGCGTTGCCTTGAGGGTTCTCGATGCTCCGCTTGATTTGCGCGATCTTCTCCATCCCGGCATCGAACTCTTCTGGCGTGACGGTGCGGGTGAGCTTGAGACCTTTGAGATTAAACCGCTTATCCAGCCCATCAATTAGGCGGCGGCGTGCGGCGGCTTTTGCGTCTGCATTCTGCGTCTGCGCTTCGCGCTCCTTAGCGCGGGTTGCATTGTTTATGTACCGCTCATGGTCCCCGTTGAGGACAGAGGTACGGATGAGGTTGGCATCGCTGAAAAGATCCAGTTCTTTAGGCGCTTCACCAGCCCTTGAAGGGGCGGTAGCCCAGAACTTATCAAGTCGGGCTTTCTCGAACGCTGCGTCAGCGTCTTCTTTCGTTTGTCCAGATGGTTTCTCTGCAAACTTTTCTGCGTCTTCAGCAAAAGGCCATTGGCTCTTTTGATAGTCGTACTCGGGCGGGGCTTTGTCTTCCAACTCGGCAGGAGGAATGGGCGCTTCTTCTTCAGTGAACAGCGGCAGTGTCTGTCCACGTTCCCGGTTTGCGCGTTCTTGCTCTGCTTGCGCGTCCGCCGCTGCCCGCTCTGCTGCTATACGATCTTCTTCCGCAGCCTGCTTGAACATATCAAGCGTCTTAGGACCGCGAGGAGGCAATTTGGGAAGGGGTCTAGCTTGTGCGGGAGTCTGGGCAATACCTGCAATAGGGGCCACAGGTTCTGCATCCGCGATTTCAGGACCGGAAGACGGGGCGGCTTGCGAAGAGAACAAAGGCAACGTCTCACCCATGCCTGTACTGGCGCGGGCTTGCTGGTCCTCGATCTCTGTGCGACGACGTTCGATGTCCTGCTGAATCGCGGCTTGCTGGGCTTTTGCTGCGGCAAGATCAGCTAAGTGTTTGTTCTGGGCTTCAAAGTCGCCATCAGCGCCTGTTTGCTCGACTTGCCCACCAAGGGCTTCAATCTGCTTGTTGAGCCTTTCAAGCTCGGCTACCTGTCCCGGAAGCCCTTGGAACTCTTGCGGAGTACGGTCAAGCGAGAACCCTGCTGCGCCACCCTGCTGCTCGATCAAGCCTGCCAGATTCTGTTTCTGTGCCTCAAGCGCTTTGTACTTTTCAAGCAGCGTGGTATGGGTCTGTGCATCTCCCGCATTAGCGGCTTGTTGCAGTTGCCCTGCAAGGGTAGAGGTTTGCTGATTCAGCGTCTCGTACTGCGCCATGAGCGTCTGCACGGGTGTCTCAATACGCCCTTCGGTTGGCTGCTGCGCTGCGGCCTCAGTTTCTAATTTGGCGTATCGCGCACGCTCTGCGAGCAACGGGGCAAGCTGGCCTTTACGTGCTGCGTACTCTTCACCCAGTGGCTTGAGCGTTTCATTCTTGAACGTATTAGCCGCATCCTTGGCTTGCTGATACGCGGCCTTTTCCTCGTCTGAAGCGTCTTTCTTCGGCTTCTTGGCCGCAGTTGAAAGCTGCTGCATCTGTTGCAGCGCGGACTGATAGTCGTCGTGCAACTTGAGCAGGTTCTCGGGCTTGCTTTTCTCCGCTTCTTCTGCGTCTTGGGTGGCTTTATTCTCCGCAGCAATCCGCTCATCCGCAGCCTTCTTGGCGGCGGTCATGGCGCGACCCTTCTCCATATAGTGACCAGCAGGCGCAATAACGCCACCAAGGACTGCACCACCCACGAAGTTGTCGAAGTATTCTTTGCGTGCCTCGGGATCTGTCAGACTCAGCCCTGCTTGCATCCGCTCAAGTACTTGCTGCGATGCCTCAGTCAAACCCTCTACGCCTGCAATTTGTCCCGTTTTAAACGTGTACTCGGCCAGCGTCTTCTTGAGCCCTTGCTCTGCAAGCGTCTTGAGTTCCTTCTCGGACAGCTTCATTCCCGCCGCACCAAACATTCTGCCCAGTCCCGGAAGCATCTTCAGGGACGCAATGTCGAGTATGGTCTGTGGGATAGCCGCCAGCGCAGCCGCGCCAACATCCGCATTTTGAATCGTTTTGCCCGTATCTAGCTGTCGCCCAAAGTTGGAAGTTGTAAACTGGGCTGCGCTGGTCAAGCCAGCGGCACCTGTGCCCAGCAGCGCCGCACCAGCCATCTCAGGAGCTAGCGCGGCAATACCAGCACCAGCCGCACCCGCAGCAACCGGGGCCAGCATATAAGCCGCCGAAGATCCTGCCAACCCCTTGATGTAGTTAAGCGGGTCTTCTGAAAACTCTACTTGCTTGTAACGCTGCTCGTTTTCTTTGTTTACTTTTTCGCGGTACTTAGCAGCTTCTTCAACATCCCCCGCCCCAAACCGACTCGCCAAAGCCCGCGTGTCTGCTAGTAGCCCTCGACCCGTAGCCTTAAACGCGGGCATGAACCCGCTTTCTGGAGGGGGTAAAGCAGGGGCAAAAAGTTCAGGAAACCGTTGTTGCGCCGAAGCCATTGCATCGGCGTAAGACATACCGTCAGGAACTTCAATAGCGTTCCCTCCGGGCAACCGAATGTACTTAGCCATGTTTTAAGAGCCCTGCGCTGGTGCTACCAATGAGAAAACTTTATCACCACCCGCACTAGCAGACAAACCTACACCCCCCGCATAGGGGCCAAGCAGGGGATGTCCCGCCATGCGCGAGCGCAAAAGATCATCAAACATGGCTTGTTTCTTAAGTGGGTCTTGCTCCATCGTATAAGCCGTATTTGTTTTAAGATCATTCTGCACTTGATTTTGTAACGTGGTATAGGCTTGTCCAACCTTAATGTCTCTTGTGCTTGCATCCTGTAGCATTTTCAAACGCGCTTTAGAATCTGCATTGATGGCCGCATAGTGCGCCGCTTGGTTGTCAGCCTGCCTAGATTGAATGCCAAGCCCCAGCCCCGTAAGCTGATGCTCCATTGCCTTGTTTGCTTTATTAGTCGCAATCTCTTTGTACTTAGCAGCGGTAGCCTCATCATTTTTATCAAGCGCAACACGGTAGCGGCCCAAAGCAATTTGCGCGTCGGTGGCTTCTTTTACCGCCTTAGCATTGTCGGCTTTTTGTTTTCCGGTAGCGCCCGAATAGGCTTTAATAGCATCGCCTACGGCGGGAGCAAAATACGGAGATTTGCTGGACAAAAACGCGGCTGAGATGCCCAACAGTTGCTCTTTAACGTCGCCTTTTTTACGGTCTTCAATGGACTGCAACAGGGCGTTAACAGCGGTCTGTTCTGGTTTAAGCAACTCCGCATTTTCTTTGCGGCGTTGGGCCATAAACGGCTCTAGCTCTTTACCGATATCTGTAACAGACTGCTCTTTGGTGTCGAACGTCGGGAGCTTAAACGCAGAGGCTGCGCCTGCTAGGCCGGGAAGCCGAGAAGATTCCGAACTCGACGCATCAACAGTAGCTTTTTTATCGGGCGCAGCGGGTGCTGGCGCAGGGGCGGGCGCATTAGCCGCCACTTTTTTAGCCGCAGGTTCTGGTGCGTAACGTATATTCATCCCCCCAACTTGACTGGGGCGGTTTGCCAGTGCTGAAGAAATCCCTGCTAACGCACTGGGGATATCTGCCACTGTGTCATATACGCCTCTTCCCAAACGCTGCGCCATCCCGCCACTACCGCTGTCTTGCGCCGCTAGTGCAGCCCTTACCTCCTCCGCAGTAAGCGGCGGACGGTCAGGCATCCGGTCAGGAACACGCTGCTTAAAAAGCTTTGTCAGCGCAAGGGGGTCTTTAACCAGCCCCTCGTCAGCAAACGCGACAATCCCACCCCCTGCCATTTGAGGCATAGGGCCAGCGGGGGCTGCACCAAGACCTTGCTCCATAGGGGGTATAGCAGCACCACCACGGACTTCGGCTCGACGCGCCTTCTCCATCTGAATTTCTTGCGCTAACTCGGGATGCTCTTGCTCGGCCCGATCAAGCTGTTCATCAGACAGTTTCGGGAGGATCTCGCTAATACCCCCACCACCCGCGTAACCAACGCTGCCACCGCCCGCATACCCAACAATACCGCCTTTAGCTGCCGCAAGTGCCGCAGCGCCAGTCCCAAGTCCTGCTAGCGTACTCAACGTATTGGGTGCCGCTTCATACATCAGCGTCTGATTCCTTGAACCAATCGCAGGGTTCTTGATCAGGTCGCTCATGAAGCCCAGTTGCTTATAGGCGTAGTTCTGCTGATCCATGAAGTTCTGGTACGCGATATCGTCCGCTCGCTGCTGCTGCGCCTGTTGCTGTGCCCCGTAGGTATTCAACAGTTTATTGATATCCATACCTTGTTGGAACTGCTGCCCACCAAGTTGTCCAAGCAACTGTGCTGCTTGCTGTTGTGCGCTGTTACCAAACTGCGCTTCTTGAATACGGCGTGCCTGATCCGTATTGAACATATTTGCGGCCTGATTGAAGGCATCGCTGTAGCCCTGCGCGTTGATATCTGAGAGATTCTGGCGCGTATTTTGGTCCACCATCGACTGCTGGAGCGCACCGCGAGTACCGCCGAATGCACCCATGCCCACAGCCTTAGCTGCTTGCTCTTGTTGCGCCATCCTCCCTGCTTCCGCAGCTTTTCGCAGTTGGGGAGCAAGCGCGTTCTCAAGGAACGGGTTCATGTACTGGCCGACATTCGCGCCTGTGTACTGTTGACCAACAGGGGTATACCTACCCGCTTGTGTAGCGTATTGCGTAGCCTGACCGATCTGAGGCGCAACCTGCATACCCCGTGCGCCCGCAAAAGACTGCTGCTGCATCGGATCGAAACCCGCAAGCCGTTCACCACGGTACTTTACATACGGATTATTATTGATGTTTGTGAGCGCAGCGCCTTTAGCTAGAACGTCTTGCGCGTAGCCACGCGCCCATGCTGGGAGTTCTTGTGTCTGCGTTGTGTTTGATGGTGTACTACTGCCGCCGCCGCCACTCATAATTTAGTCCTTAAATGATTTTTTGATAGATCACAGAGTGAAGCTTGTAATCTCTCGTATTTGCAACTCTACGCCATCCGGGGCGACCAATGAACTCAATGCCCACACAGCCCGCATCCTTTGCAAACCGTTCTGTGTACTCTTGCATCTTGTCCTCAACAGACTCCATTGTTCCCGGCTCCATCGCACAGTACTGAATGGTGAGGTACTTCGCCTGCGGGTATTCTTTTATTTCTGTGATGAAATGTCCATAGACTTTTTCTTGATCGAACACCAACCAAAGCTGCATCTGGCCTGTGATGATGAATCGGACGATGTCGTCTACAGAAGATCGCCCCCCGCTCCACTCTTCAGAAACCTTCAGATACGGCAGCACTGCTGCTACAGCATTCGTGATATTCCCATTCAGGATGAGCGTGATGTCTTTCATGCGGGCATCAGTTTGTGAGCCTTGGTGTTGGTAGCAACTGCATTCTTACCAGTCGTCTTGCGCCGAGCCCGCTGAATGCGGTCCATCATGGCGTAGAGTTGCTTTGCGCCAGCCTCAGTAGAACCGTTACCCAGTTCCGACACGATACGCGCCGGGATCACGAACTCACCGTCAGCTAGTCGAGCAGGCTGTTTGCTACCAATAACAGCAGGAATAGAGTCGGATACCCCATCTCCGGGACCACGAAGAAGACGCCCACCATCTGAATAGCTCCCTAAGTTTGACTGGGCAGAAGGCAGACCTCGCATCATGCCACCAGCGGCAGCGCGATTGACATATCGGGGTTTGAAGTATTGCTGTTCCCTACCGTATGGGTCTGGTTCTGGCATAGGCGCGGTGGGGGTTGATTCGTAGTTGTACTGCTGACCGGGATTGGTATCTTCTGGTTGTGGCTTGTACTTCTTTGGCTTCATCATATTCATAGCCAATGGAGCAAACGCCGCTGCCGCACGCATCGGTTCTTTTTTAGCGTAATTCAGGAGATTCTCTCCAGTGAAGCCCTTTTCGACCGCAGCAAAACGCTGTGATGGATCGGTCATCATGTCAAAAGTAGGCGCGGGGGGTCCAGACATAGCAGGTGTGACTGGGGCCGCAGCTTGAGGCGCAATAGACGGGGTTGCAAAAGCGGGCGCAGCTTCTGGGGTCAGAGACGAAATAGTAGGCGCATTTGCCGCAGTAAATGCGGGGGTCGCCGCTGCTGGTGCTGCTGTACTCGCTACCGTTGTCGCCGCTGGTGCTGCTCCACTTGCCCCTGCTGCGCCCGCTCCTGCTGCCCCACTAGCCGCTCCTGCTGCTCCTAAACTACCCGCGAGTCCAGCACCACCAAAAGCGCCAAGCCCTGCCATCAGACCTTTTTGGAGATTACCCGAAGCGATACCAGTAACTCCGCCTACCAGCAATGGTGCGAGCCAAGGACTGGCGGTCCCACCCGAAGCAACCATTATCCCAGCGCCAGCGAGCATCGGGAGAATTGAGGACAGGAAACCCGCCTCCGGGAGTCCCGTTTGAGGATTGGTAGTCAGTGAACCACCAGCGGCACGGGCAAGTCCTTGTAAGGCATTAACCTCGCCTTGACCCATGTGAACAAGCGTTGTGTCTGGGCCTCGGCCTTGAGCGGCGAGATGGTTGGCAGCGAGTTGAAGGCTCATGGCTTCCTCACAAAAAGATTGCGGTTGATGTTATCACGCAGGGGTCAATGGAGCAATCAGGCTGCGGTGTTAGACATCAAGATGCCTTGCAGGATCAATCCGCAATGGTGAGTGCCAGAGTTGGTAGAGAACTGCCACTGGATGTCTGTTTTTTGCGTGTATGGGAAAGGATTAACGCGAGGCACTTGATATCTTGAGTCAAAACTTGTTTGTAAAACTGTCAACGTAACCGGATTGGTCAAGGCGTTGTTGGTGCTTTTGACTTGGTAATTAAGGAAGTTACCAGCAGACGCATCACCGTTAAATGCATTGATGGAGTACAGATACATAGTGTATCCATTAGGGACAGAATAAACTGCTGCTTGATTTTTACCAATGCCAGCATTTATTTGTGCATACGTTATACCGCCGTTTTTGGCTGTAATGATTCCCACATTTGAGTCCTGACTAGTTCCGGGGCTAGTCAAGACCATGCTGTTAATTCTTAGAAAACTCTGGACAGTAGTTACATTGGTTGTTCCGTTTAACGTAACAGTTTCCGTCTGTAATGCCCAAGTAGAATCAAGACCGCTAATCAGAACCGTGGCCTGTGTATTGTCAGACGCAGATGTACTTGCCAGCGTCATTACAACTGCGGAGGCAGGAAAAGCGTACTGAGTTGTCCCAGTGTTTTCCCATAGTGTGTAAAACGTATTTGGAACATTATTAGAGAAGGCAAATAGGTTGACTTGTGATGCGCCAGTAACTTTGCCTCTGGCAACCTGCGTCATAAAGTCCGCAGATGTCGTGCTTTCATTGTTGCTTGAACTTGCCACAATTTGCCCCAGTGCATTTACTAGTTGATTAAAGAACAAGCGCAGAACATTTGAATACTGTTCTTGTGCCATCCGATCATATTCGGTTGTGGCATTAGGTAGCCGAGGGGTGGCTGGAACAAGGATGTCATTCATTACGCTTTACGCCCATCTTGACGAACATCAATTCGCATAGCACCTAGCTGCCATTGCACGCCAAGCGTGTTAGAACTGATCTGGAACGCCATCTGGCGCCCGCGAAGCCGTGTGTAGACCTCCGGGGTGAATTGTTGCACTGCGTACGTACGTGTGCTTTGATAGTTCTGTGCGCTCGTCACGCTTGGCGAGGAAGGGGTTCCGTACAGTGAGCCGGGGAAGTCGCGTGGGTAAATAGACAACGTACAGGTTGGGTTAGCTACGTTAGAGCCATCGAAGGTCAAGTCAGGTATAGACCGCCACAGGAAGCCGTAGTTATGGCCGTCATCTAAGTCAAAGTCTGAAGAAGTTACAGCAGCGTTAATAGGTAAAGAAGGATTACCAACATTATCATCTACACCAACCTCATGGTAGACAAGGATAGCGTTTGCATTGCCTCCTGCCGAACCATACGCCATAGCCAGAGGAGAGCCTCTGAGCGGGCTGTCAAGCCATGCAGTTCTACCCTGCGGCTGCCCATTTGCATTGTTCCATGTACCGTAGTACCACACATCATCAAGGTGGTTATAGATCACATAGCGGTCAATGACGTTGGAATTGGCCGAGCAGTACTGCCACCAGATCTCGTTATAGCCCTCATTGGTCCCGGCTACGATCTGGAATGCTTGAGTCAAGCTAATGTCCGTATATACGTACTCACGTAACGTAGACGGCATGGTCTGAACGCGCCCTGAGTACATATAGAACTTGTCCTGCCCCATCCAGTAAGTGATGTTGTTGGCAGTGACAACAGCGTTAGGTCCAGCAATAGATATGTTGTCCCCCATGATTTGAATGTTCCATACGTAGGGCGGTCCTACGTACTGCATGGAGTAGATGGCCGCATCAGTAAACACCAAGAGTTCTTGGCGAGTCTGGACAGCGGTGATGATGGCAGACCCATGACTCAAGCGGTAATCACCAGCTTGGTTGGTCGTAGCAGGAGTCCAAACAGAGTAGCTCTCTTGGTCTGACCAGCGAATCTGCATTGGATCTATGGCTGCCGTAGCATAGACACCTGTAGGGTCATTACACCCAAACGCAATCACAATGCGTGAAGCATCCGACACGGTCATGTAATTACAGACCGTTGGGCAAGTGCCGTCAGTCGTCCAGTACGCTATACCGTTCTGTGTGTTGAGATTGGATGGAGACAACAACTGACCACGATTAAACACCGCAGGGTTTGCGTCAGGAACCCATAAGTAGATGCCGCCACCGCGAGGGCTGAACAGCAGCCGCTCACCGAAGTTGATCTGACTCCACACACGCATCTGAGCATTTGCGCTTACACCAGCGGTAGATGCCAAGCCCCAGCCGACAATACCCCAACCGCCCGCACCCCATCCAACCCCCGGCGTGAAAATAGCGTTACCGCCATTGAGTTGATATGCAAACGTAGCACTGACTGCTGGAGTTCCCGGTGAAGATGCAGGTACAGATACAACGATTGAATACGTATTGGCGGTCAAAGCAGTGATTTGATACTCTCCCTGCATGATGAGCGCAGAGATACCGTTGACTGGACCAGAAACACTTGAAATGGTTACAAAGTCACCTGTGTTTCCGCCATATCCGGGATCGTTAACCGTTACTACATTTGACCCTGTTACAGTAGTGAAAGCGTTTGCAACTGCTGTGTCAGTTTTACGGATAGGGGTGATATCAAAGAAGAAGCCGCCTGTGCCGTTCTGGATGTAGTACTTTAGGTTTGTTCCGACACCCAGTAGGTTGTAGCCAACGAGCGTGATCCAGTTCCACATCCCACGAGCAACACCCCAAATAGTTCCTGTTGGGGGAGTAGGGATTACCGCAGATACCCCTGCATTTTCTTGAGCAATGGTTCCACCATCTTTGGTCCAGCCACCGATCTTCTCGGCCTGACCAGAACGAAACCGGATCTTGTCTGAAGCAAACCAGCCACCCTCATTGGCATAGGAGGTGTTTTCTCGATTTACCCCAGCCCTGAAATCCAGTTTTTTAAGTGGCATATCTGCCTCACATTGAAAGCGCGGTGGCTTTTACTTCATTGACCCTACGCTCCCAGCCTTTACCAAACGTAGGCCAAGTGGATAGTCCTTGTAAGAACTTCAGGCGTTGGGCGCTGTAGTTGATGATGGTGGTCGAGGGTAGCGTAACAGCAACGATGCTAAGAGTTTGTGGGCCGATAGACCCATCTGCTGCAATCCCTACTGCCGTTTGAAGCCACTGTGAAGCACGGCGAACACCAGAATTGACCGCCGCATCAAACACGCAGTAGTCAACACCAGACGGCAACTGATCACCCTTGACCCGATCCCAATACATTTCTTTGTAAAGCGGAGAAACTTTGGCTGGCGTAAGACCTCTCATTTCCTCTTCGGTTACTTTGCGGTCACTCCAATCTTCCCAGACTGCTTGGGTCACTCCGAGATTTGTCCTCCCTCCCGGATCACTTGGGTGATTAACGTAACCACCTTCGTGTTGCAAGAGATGGCTCAGACATAGTTCAAAATTGGTATTCATTTCTTGTCCTCGTTATCTTTGTTTTCTTTGCCCATCTTGATACCAGCGATAGTGCCGACAAAGGCTCCAACAATGGTATTGAACGAGGGCTGAAGCATTTTGAACAACTCGTTGTTGTCCACATGGTCGTCAAACAGTCCAACCAAGGATGCACCACAAGTAGCCACAAGTACCAAGGATAACGACAGACAACAGATGACGGTGATGTAGTCGGCTATCTTCATTTCTTATCCTTTTCCTTGGAGCCTATAGAGGAACCAAACCAAAAGTTCAACATGGTGGCGAGAACTGTGCCCAGAACAAAACCAAGAATGGTGTCGGCAAACCTGATGTTTTTATCTGGAATTACGCTGAAAGTAATAAAGCCAATGTAAATTGCCGCGCAGACTGACCAGAAGGTAGTCAGGTACATCGTGAAGCGTTTAGAGAAAACGTCCGACTGCTGGAGCGCAATCTTCTGCATATCCCGAGCGTCGGCGGTGTTGGCGTGTTGCGCCTTCAACGTCTCTAAATCAATTTGTGCCAGCTTGAACGCTGCTTCTGGGTCTTCGACCACAGCCTTAGTCACTGCTTCTACCGTATCTTCAACACCGAATTGTTTGGCAATAGCCGATACAGCAGCACCACCCAAGGGGCCAGCAACAACAGTTGCCAAAGCAGGGGCAACGCTTCCAAGCAGTTTGAGCAACTCATTCATCGAGCCCCCTATGCGCTGATGTTGGACGCCGTGACAAACAGCGCATCAATCTGCGCGTCGTTTAACCCTAGCATGGAGGCCAATGCGTTTACGGTAGGAGAATTACGCTCCCAGTCGGTTGCATTCTCAAACGCCAGCCGAGTGATGTTGCTTCGCGGCAGGGCGTCAATGTAGGTATGCACGGTGTCCAGATAGCCACCAGCAGCGAGCGTGGCCAACGCTTGAAAGCGCGTCACCGACGCAGGGATGGGTGGCGGTGGCGGTACATAAGGGTCAGGCGTGTTGCCCTCGGCAAGCCATGCGAGATATTGCGGATGTTCAATCGGAACCCATGCGCCATCAATGCGACGAACACCCATAGAATCAATAATTGTATAAGTTTTCATTATTATAACTCCGCATCTGCTGTAATATAACGCCCGACACCACTGTCGTAGGCATAAAACTGTCCTACTGCAACTGCAGATGTTGACAGTCTGATATAGTCTATGCCTGCTAATCCTATTGTAGGCGCTGTTGCATTAACAGTAACCCATGCCCCAACAACATTTGCTATGGGTACTGCACGCATCGTGACTGGCGTCTTAAAAGGTTCATAAGCATTATATCCAGCGGTTGGAGTAATGCCAGAAACAATCATTGTTCCAGACCCTGAGGTAGACGCCCAATAATATCTTTGACACAACGCCAACTCCATCCCAATCGGACGTTGCTCGAATGGCGTGGCTACGGGGCCGACTTCTACTTGCAATCCAGTAACAAACACACCATCGCTTGTTCCAGCAGTACCAACTGGAGTCCATTGAAGTAATACCGCCAGAGACAACGCGCCGCTTGGTATTGTGGCCGTCATGGAATACCTAGTCCATGTCGTTGTAATCGTATTTGCTTGGTTTGTTGCCGCTTGCCCTGCCCAACTTCCAAGGGTTGCGCTGGTGGCGTTTGCTGCCGTTCCAGTTATAACTTGAGAACTAAGGGAGCTTCCGCTTGAGGAAAAGTTTGCAGCCGCTTTAGCATAAAAACTAAAAGTAACTGTTTGTCCCTTTAAGTCATATATATTGATAGTCTCAACAACCTGTCCAGCACCAAGTCCACCCGTAAGGGCTGATGCTGAATTTCTGTAGAAATACAAAGAATTGACAAAACCAGTTGGCGCGTCAGTACTTTGCTGCATGCCTCCCGCTGCGCTTGTTGCCATAACAGCAAAGAAACGATCAACGGTCAAATATGAATAGGTGGTTGTCAATGCAAATGGGCCAGCCCCTCTTTGAGCCACCCGCATATCCCCATTGATAATCTTATTCCGCAGCCCCGCCAACTGACCACCATTGGCAGAGGCCATCTGCACGTTGCCTGTGAATGTGCCGGTGGTTCCAGAAACTGCGCCGCTGAACGTGCCGGTGGTGCCAGAAACAGCACCACTAAAAGTGCCGGTGGTGCCAGAAACAGCACCACTAAAAGTGCCGGTGGTGGCCGTAACCGCTCCCAACGAACTGCCGTAAGCTAACGCATCGCCAGCCGTTGTCGGCGTAGCGACGTTGGTGATCTTGAAGCCGCCCATCGAGAAGTCTGCGGTGGCGGTCAACGGCGGACTGGAAATACTGTAGAAACCAGTTGTCCCGTCTGTCCAGATAATTTGTTTTGCACCCGCTACCACCGTATAGCCCGTACCCGTGACAGCCGTGGTATTGGCTGGTGCAATCCGCATGGTTGCAGCGTAAGAGGTATCGTTCCAAATTAGGTATATCTTGGGCCTATTGGGGACGCATAATGTAAACGCAGAGGCTGCTGTTGTAATTTTAACTATCGCCATCCGCGCTTGATCAACTGCCCCATCGTTGGCAATGAGGTATTGGGGCGTTACAGTAATTGGCACTTCCGTATAGCCAGAGATTGCGCCCTCCAGCAATGTGCCAAGATTGGTGTTGGTTGTATCGCCCCAGACGCCCGCCTGATCGCCTGTGGGAATAAGAGATACACGAAGGTTTGGTGAGTAAGTAGTTGGCATATGTGTCCTACGCGCTGATGTTAGAGGCAGCGATAAAGAGATCGTCTACTTGGGTAGTGTCTAGGCCAAGCATAGTAGCTAGTGCATTAAGGGTAGGTGAAGTCCGCTCCCAATCCGCAGCATTTTCCCAAGCCAGCCTCTGCACATTATCTTCATCCAGCGCAGCAATATGGGCACGGATGGCGGGTAGGTATCCCCCCGCAGCAAGAACCGCCAACGCTTGAAATCGCGTTACCGATACGGGTACAGCGGGGGGAGGTGGGACATAGGGCTCAATTGTCGCACCCTCGGGGACTTCAGAAGCGACTGCGGAATAGATACAAGTGCCGTCCTCTTCAATAATGAAGACAACTTCGTTCGATGCGTCTGTATAACGATAAGTTCTCATGGTATCTCCACTTGCCATGCCAGATATGTGCCTGCATTTGCACTCGTAACCATAGTGCCACCGTGACCCGCAGTTATAGCACCAGAGGCGCAACTTACTTGCCACATATATTGATTAGTTCGTGTAGTAGTCGCTGGTACAGAAGTAATGTTGGCTACTACCGCAGTTCCGCTCCAACTATAGTCACCAAAAACTCCAGTAGTCTCAAGTATTGTCGGCGTTGTACGCATTAAAACGGGGAAGTTACCAGTAGCAATATACGCTGCCGTAGTTGATGCGTATGCGTTAGCTAACACACCAGTCGTCGTGCCCGCAATGATCTTGTAGTAGTAGCGTTGGCAGAGTGCAGCAACAATAGTCGATGGCAAACGCTCGAAGGGGGTTGCTACAGTACCCTGCTCAAACTGAACTTGACCGACTGTCCATGTACCGCTGATCTGTGCGCCAACGGTGAAGAGAATCTCAATACCTGTGGTTGCTCCCGCTGGGACAGCGATATTGGTGCTGTAAATTGCAGGGGTTGCCGTGACTGTGAACGTGCCCGTGGCAATGGTCGTCTTGGTGGGAGTTGCAATCGTGCCAAAGGTATCTGCTGTGGTCGTGGCGTAAGATGCCGTCCACGTTACCGAAGTCAGCAATGAGTTTGCCAACTCAACAGACAATGTGCAGGTATCCCCCGCCATGTCAAAGCAGTTGTTAGCCTCGATTCGCTGACCAACACCGACTGATGTAACCGCGGCTACACCTGTAATCTGAAGCCGTTTAGATGTGGCATCTACGCCGTTAACCCGCGCTGCCGTGACGTTACCGCCAACACAGTAAACAAAAAACCTATCAACACAAGGATAGCCTAGAAACGCAGTGGGAACAGCCGTACCTGCGGTAACCGTGGCAGACGTTGCGTGTTGCGCCAAAAGCATGGAACCGTTGATTATGCGGTTACGCATTCCCGCAAGCTGACCCCCACCATTTGTACTAGTCAGGACTGTGTCAGCGGTGAATGTCTTGACCCCAGTGATATTTTGAGCGGTGTTGGTGTAAACACCATTAGTGACGGTAGCGGAATTACCGTTAATGGAGCCAACAATGGTAGAACTAAAAGTCTTGATGCCGCCAATTGTCTGGTCGCCTGTGGTGTAGACGCCATTCGTTACGGTGGCAGCGTTTCCTACCAGCGCCCCAGTAAAAGTCGTTGAGTAGATGTTGTTCCACAGCAGAGAGGCAGAGCCTATGGTCTGCGTGTTCGTCACCGTGGGGAGCAAATTCCCCGTGACGGTGGGGTTGGCGAAAGACAGCCCTGAGATGGTAGTGACTGTGTCGCCCAACTGAAACGTAGTTGTTCCGAGCGTAGTGCCCGTCGCAAAGTTAGAATCTAACTGCGACAACGGCAGCGTCCCGACTTGGGAGGCAAAGATATAGGGTACGGTCATTGTGATCTCGTCAAGTAGTATTTACCGGAGTCCATACAGGTACGGAGTTGCTAGTCCAAGCAACAATCTGCATAGCATTATTACCCCACAAAACCACTTCGCTACTGTTATTAACCCAAGTAACCGCTTGCCCGTTCTGGATAGGGGTCCATACAGTTGGCATAGTACCTCCTACGCGATTCTCAGGACTGCGGAACTAGATGTGTTAGCGGGGAGGGTGACGGTAAACGTGGCAGATGATATTTTGTCTGCGCCAAAGTCCAGCACTGCAATAGACCTATTTGCTGCCGTCACGTTATAAATTAACGCGCCCCGCGCAGTCAATGCGGCGTTAAACACGGGGTTGTTAAAACTTATATACGCAACATTATTGGCGGAGTTGATGGTCACCCCAGTCAACACAATGCCGCCTGCTGTATAGCCTGACGCTACAACCTCATTGCTGGTGGTATACACGGTTGTGTCTGCATTCAACGTAGCACCCGAGGTGTACAGCGCGATCTTAATTGAGTTCGACAATAGGTTATGAACTGCTTGAGGCAGTTCAACCTTAAAGCTTGTCGTCATCGTTTGAGTAAGGGACATATCAAGTCACAGGTTGACGATACTGACCAGAACGATACGCATCTTGACGCTCCAGACCATCACCAAGACGTTTAGCCAACACAAGGGCTTCCTTGTACTTGCCATCGTACAGCGCCATCATGTCCGCCTCACCCTTCATATAGGTGTAGGCTTCAACAAGAGCACCATAAAGCAAGACAGTGTCAAAGTTATCTCCGAGCCATGTCTGCCCGCCCGATACTGTGGTGATTGACTCGGGATAGAAGAAGTAATGCAGTTCTACGCTGTAGATGGCATCGGGCGTGGGACCGACAATGAACACTAGTTCTTTGGCGTTTGTAGAGTCTGGACCAAACAGCGCGTAATACTTGGGTGTGCCCACAGTTGTGGGGCTTGCAGGTACTGGATACGCCTCACGAATGAAGTTCACATCCTTGTTTAGCAAGAACGTATACGCCCCACTCCCCGTGTAAACCGCCATTGAGTACGCCGATAAGAAGTCTGTGGGGCAAGCAATATACGGTGTGTTGATCGTTGTTGCCCCCGTCACGTTCTTGCGAAGTGATGGAAACTGGACGCTATTGAATATCCGCTGCTCCGCTTGCGTAATGAACGTGTTCATGTTCGCAGTCGGAAATTGATTTTCCGTGTAGGAGGAGATCGCAGATACAAGCGCCGAATAGTTCATGCCATCGGACCTCTAGCCATCGTTCCTTTGGTGGCGCAGCCTGTACCACGGATCTTGATACCGCTGGTCTTAGTGTCCGTTGACTCTGTAGTAGTCGAGTTGGTGATGGCTACACCAGACATGGGCGTCCAAGGTTGCTTTCGCGGCTCCATCTTGGGAACAATACCTACATCTTTTAGGGAGAGAGGCTTGCCTGACATGGTGTGGGGCTCTGCGTAAACGCTGGCAGGACCAACTTCTTTGCCGCCTTGTTTTTGACTGTATTTAGCCATGATTCAACCCGTCTTTTGACTAGCCACACGAGACATTCCACGGCCAAGACGCATACGGTCTTCACCAGTAGGGCCACCCTTCTTGAGCTTCAGGGACGTACCCTTGCCGCCCTTATGCTCTTGAGCATCGTGCTGCTTAAAAGCCTTCTTGATCATGGCCTTATCTTGGGCCATATCAGACTTACCGCTTTCCTTAGCCATATGGCCTCCTTATGTCACGCTAACCGTGACTGTACCAACAATTCCCTGTGCTACCAAGTCATTTGGTGTTAGCAAGGTATCGAAAAAGCTGGCCCCGCCTACCGGATTCCAGCCCCATTGAAACACTCGACTGCCTTCGCCGTAAGACCCAGTACTTGTCAGTCCTGACTGGTAGTAGCTCAAGTCTCGGCGAGGCTCACGTACTGCCTGTGGATCATCTACCGGATACATACCCAGTTGCAGTTGCGGATGATCTGGATCCCAGCAGGTAGGACAAACCAAAAGGTTGTACACCTTGGTCTTCTTGACTTCCTTCTTGAGCGCAGTCAGCTTAAACCGTTGCCCACATCTATCGCATTCTGCGATAGAGTTTTTGCCTGACGCGAATCTATTGCCCATATCAGCCTATGAACATCTGCCTTGGAACAAATCGTACCGCTGCCTTCTCGCGGTCCTCAGATGATGCCAGATCCCAAGCTTCGTCGTACTGAGCCTTGAGTGTTTCGAGGCGGCTAATGCCGTCAGGAACCTTTAGCGCAAGGTAGTAGGCCAGTCCTGCAACCATGCAGGGGATGAACCGGAATGGCACATCCATCGTGTTCACGCCATTGCCAGCATCTTGGATACGACGAAGATACCAATACACAAAGGTGTAGGTCTGCGAAGCATCTGGGATCGGCCAAACGGTGATGTTTGGGATAGGCGCTTGCCTATTGATATAGACCTGAATTGGCCTAGCCTGACTCAACTTGTTAGGAATCGTAGCGTAGGTAGAGACAGAGATGCGTGTGATCGTCAGGTCAGCCTGAGTTGATGAGTTCCCTGCGCCTGTACGTACAACGTGTTCAAGCAGATCTACCGTATCAGATGGGAGATCATACGTCGCAGTACCCGGAACAAGGGTGATAGAAGACTGTGCAACAGTCCATAGGTTAATCCCGCGATTAGCCCAATCAGCAAAAAGCAAATTGAGACTACGCCTTGCAGTCTTGAGATCGTAACCTGAACGAAGCTCCGCACCACAACGCTCGAATGCTTCTTCGACCAGTTCGGTCAGATCAAGATTAAAGATTGTGAGATTGGAGGTAGCCATTACATCACCGAAGTAGGTAGATTAGCGGACTCGGGGGTAGTAATAGGGGCAGAAGGGGTGATCGAGCCTAGACCTCGATTTCTATAGTTTTCCAAAAATTGCCTAAAGCCGTCAGGATCCGCCTCAATAGCACGTTGCCCAAGCATACCCCCCGAACGACCATAAGCATCCTGAAAAAGAGTGCTATTTGCTCCGGGCATACCGCCTTTGCCGCCGTGCATAGGGATACCTTGAGGCTGTTGCATATCATGTGGTCCCATGCCGCCATGCCGCTGCATAAAACTTGGAAAAGTCTGTTGAAATCTCTCCATACCCGCTTGCTGTGGCGTCCCTGCTGGGCCTTGCGCTCCGGGCATACCACCTTTGCCACCGTGCATTGGAATCCCCTGCATGGGGCTCTGTGAAGGCTGCTGCATGGGGTTCTGGGGCGGAACCTGCCCTGAGAAAGTAGTGCGAGGTGTAACCGCTCCGCCCATAATAGTTGGAGGTCTCTGCACCGGATTTTGTGCAGTGGGCATACCGCCCATAGGTCTTTTAATTCCGCCAGCACCCATTATCTATACCCCGCTGTTTTCTTAGCAATGTTTTTTGGCTGTGCAACGAACTGCTTACCCGCTGCCTTACCTACCCGTTTAGCTTTGGTGGTTGCTGCGTACTCCGCAGGAGACAAGGACTTGATCGCTGCTTCTGGCAAGTAGCGTTCGCCTGTTTTAGACGAAGGCTTCCCCGACTTGGTACGCCACTTCTGGTCGCCCCAATTCTTCAGGGATTGCTGTGGTGCTTTCAATCTTTATATCCTTTTGCATTTTGTTCAAGATAATCCGCAGCCGCACGCAAAGTTTCAATATTATCTTTGGCGTGCCCAATCATATTGTTGCATGGGTTACACAAAATGCCGCGAACTTTTCCGCTTGTATGGCAATGATCTACATCAAGTTTTTTATCGATTTCATCTTCGGTTATGCCACATATCATGCAAGCATACCCCTCATTTAATCGCATTTGTTCCCACTGTTCGTAAGTTAGCCCATACCGCAACTGCAATTTCTCTGCTTTTCTGTTGCGGGGTGTAGTTGGGCTTTCTCGTTTGTATTCTTGATGACAGGGTTTGCAACGAGCGCTTGAATATTGTTTATCTGCCCACTTATCAAAAAACTTATAGAAGTCTTCCAGCGGTTTTTCAGAATTACATTTCAAGCAGATTTTAGTCACGGTAAGAACCCCCAGCAGCTTTGTACTTCTTGGCAACTAGCTGCGCCTTACGCGCTGACCATTGCCCAGCACCTGTACCCTGAGTAGCCGCTGCTTTGACCTGAGCCACGATCTTCTTACGTACAGTAGGCTTAGTATAGTTACCCGCAGCGTTTACTTTACCGCCACTCTTAAGCTTGGCAGGGTTCACAGCACCCATACCACGGCTAGGTCTCATACGTTCCTACCCTTAGTCTTACCACGCTGGGCACAGCCGTCACCACGGCTAGATGCTGAAGACTTGACTGCGCCGCCTTTCTTCATACCTCCATACGTCTGTGAGCCGGGGTTGTAGGTGTATTGCTGGCCGGGGCCAGCATCGGCTTGCTTCATCTGCTTCATCCGCCGCATTATGTCTACGATTTTACTAAAGCCGCCCATTATACGTTCCTTCCTCGGGTCTTGCCCCGCTGGGCACAACCATCACCGCGAGTAACACCGCCCTTAGCCATCTTGGTAGGACCAGATGCGGGGGTAGAGGGAGGAGGTGCAGAGGCTTTCTTCTTCGCTTTTTTAAGCTTCTCTGCGGCTTGTTCCGCAAGGGTCAGACCAGAAGCGGGCTCTTGAGCCATCATATCTCGGCCATAGTCCGATTTATCTACTGAGCCTGATGCACCGCCGTCCGCCATCTTTTTAGATTTCATGCTACGCCTCACATTTCTTTAGAAGCTTGGGGCTTGGTACGGCCACGCTGGGCGATACCGTCCCTGCCTTTAGAGGTAGCCTTTACAATTTTAGTATTGGGCTTGTACCCCTTCTCAACGCCTTCGCCCATCGAAGACTTGGTCAGCTTACCCGACAGATCGCCGCCAGTGCGATTAGCGTTCTTAAAGCTAGCCAACCCACCACCAGCCATTTTGGTACAGCCGCCCTTTTTCATACCTGCTTGCTTTTGGTCCAGCGCCATGTCTGCTTTAGAGCCTTCTTTCATGCCCTTCTTCTCGACATCTTTGCCAGATTTTTCAAATGAGGCTTTTTTCTTAGCCATCATTGCTGCAAAACCAGCGTTCATTTTAGAAGCCATAGTATCACCACCTTTTGCAAATGTGCGGCCCTTGTCGGCCTTGGTAAAGTCAGAGCCGACGCTCTGAGGAATTCCAACTTTCTTTGCAAAAGCTGGGTTGTTGGCGATTGCCGCCATAAAGTTGTGCTGTTTCTTTGAAGAAGACGGCATCATTGTTTCCTGTTAGTCCACTCGCGGACGATTGGCCTTGCTACCAAACAAAACTTGTATATTGTGAGCAAATACAAGTAGCTGCTCTGTCGATGCCGTGGTTTTCATTTTATTTGCCAACCACGAAACAACCCAAACATTCTCTTTTACGTATCCTTGCTTGTTATCCTTGCGGTCCAGTGAAGGTGATGCGTCTTGTGGGCCGTGTCCGCCCCTACGAGGTGCTATTGGAATGCCCAGTAGAGGGCAGACAGGTGGTATTTTGATATCTTCAAGCGTTATAGAAAAGGCCATCCCGTCTTTTTTCGCCCTATTTCTCGCCGCACGAAACAACACTGCTTCAGGGTTTTTTTGCTCCCATACTCTTTTTTGCAGTGTCGCTAACGCCCGACGTTCTGGGTCATTTTTTATTTTCTCCGACGTGCGGGCTCGCGCAGCTTGAACTTTTTCAGGGTTTGCTTTTTCCCACGCTTGTGCCTGAAGGCGTTTTTGCCCCTTGTGCTCTTGATAGTATTGTTTGTGGTACTCAGCGTTATACACGGCTACTTACCTCTTATACGCTTAATAGCGGAGCGTACCGTGTCCGTTTCCATTATCCGAATTCCCGTCCAAATGATCGTAAACAGTGCTGCGATAGATGGTAGAACATCCACAAGCGTGCCTACTACAGTTACAAAGGACACGGCATCCAGCGCGTGTTTGGTAGCCTCAAGAGCTTCATCTTTCATGTCAGCACTTCCATCGTTGCATTGATGCTCTAGCACGACTGCCCTCCTCAGACTTTTCTGCGATAGGTTTCATACGAGCACAGAAAGATTTCTTACGGGGGCCACCTTCGGGTTGAGGTGCTTTGAGGTTGCTGCCCGTGTCCGCATTGTATTTGGCTCTACCCTTGGCAGTCAATCCTGCGCCCTTGGATACAGGCAACTTTTCGCCGCGACCAACAGCCAATGAAGGTGTTTTCTTAGCCATGATTAAGCAATTCCGATCTCGCCTTCTGCTTGGAACGTCAGTGCCGTAGCCGTACCGGCACCACCAACCAAAAAATCCGTAGAGTCAAGCCTAACTTGACCGTACCAATCAACAAACGAATTGGCTGGGACACTTTGTGCGATACCCATAAATTCCGTACCCGCTGTGTTAGCGCCTGTGGCACCAATGTACAGCGAGAATGTTGCCGCTGATGCCGTTTTATTGACAATACGGATGTGTTTGATGAGAACGTAAGGTTGCGTCATCGTAAAACCAACTGGGCCAGCAATTGAGGTTACTGCTGGGTTAATAATGTTGGTTGTAAGAGTCGTAGTAAGGGCTACGGGGCCAAAACGAATAACTTTATTTGCTGCCATGATTTCTCCTAATTAACAATCTTCAGCGTTTTGAAACTCTGGGCGTTGCTTCATGAGCGCGTACACCGCAGGGCGAGTCATGTCGGGAGCGTAATCTGCACCAACAATTTCCATCTTTCCAGCCGTTAAGGGGTGCTTACTAGCGTCGCGTGCGGCTTTGGATGCGTAACCGTAAAATGTGACTTCAGCACTCTTGCCCCCAAAACTTTCTTGGATGGCTCCAATGTGCCAATAGGTTGCGTAAATGCCGTAGTCGGTTTCTATTGGTTTCAAAAGTGCCATGTTTATCCTACAAGTAGTCTTCGAGTAGTGCCGCCAGAATCGGTAATGGTAACGTACCCTGCTTGAGTAACAAGACCGGCGGTATAGGTGCCAAACTTGATGGTGCCTGTGCCTTTTGTTGCCAGCACCAAATTGACGTTAGTGTCTGTTCCGGTGCCCGTTATCGTCACGTTTGCTGGTGTAGCGCCGCCTGTAGTAGCAGCGCCAGTTATACTGACGTAATTTACAGCAGATGGGGTTGCTGATACCCGCATTTGATTTGATCCAGCAGAACCACCAAGCGTTGCATTAGTGTTAAAGAAAAGACTGCCGCCGCTGTTGTAGATGCAGGCAACACTAGTTGATGAATCATAGTACGTTCTGGTGCTTAATGTTGCTGTATCGCTGTTTCTAAGCATCTGCAACCCACCAGAAGCGCCAGCATTTTGAATGCTTATGCTGGTTGCATTGGAAATTGCTGGCGCTGATTGTAAAACAACTTTGCCCGTTCCGGTAATGCCTGTATTACCGCTGGCTACACCATCATCGCCGCTCCATAAGTCTGATATAGAGTACGTCCATTGTGTGCTACTACCTAAGCCAACATAAACAAATACCGCGCCTGTATTTATTGGCATTTGGTATAAGGCTATAGCATTAAAATCATTTACTAAAAAAGCGGAATTTGTCTGATTGACAATGTGGAGCGAGTACCCTATTGGTAGGGTTGTTATGTCTGGCAAATAACAACCGGCACCAGTTCCTGTAAAAAACACGTTTTGTGCGGTTGTGCTGTCAAGGTTTGGGCTTGCTGAGTTAACATATGTCTGATAACTTGACAACTTATTGAACGCAGCATTGGCTGACGTTGCGGATGTGCCGCCGTTAGCGATTGATAGGGTTGGCAATACTCCAACTGTTGGAATTCCCAGCAAGAAAGAATCGCCGTCTAACCCATCATCCCCTGCTGCACCTATTGCTCCAGTTGCTCCAGTTGCTCCAGTTGCACCTGTAGCACCCCGTAATCCCGGTGGCCCAACATCGCCGTCTAACCCATCATCCCCTGCTGCACCTATTGCTCCAGTTGCTCCAGTTGCTCCAGTTGCTCCAGTTGCACCTGTAGCACCCCGTAATCCCGGTGGCC
>Ga0209401_1000089_pt1 | contig 60843 bp, 35 predicted proteins | sample M_140807_MF_Meta_FD_187318 | JGI IMG/M metagenome (GOLD analysis project Ga0209401, IMG submission 187318) | Freshwater microbial communities from Lake Montjoie, Canada to study carbon cycling - M_140807_MF_MetaG (SPAdes) (version 2) | ecosystem: Environmental > Aquatic > Freshwater > Lake...
TCATGGGCATGTTGTGAAGGGCATCCTCGCCTGATCGCCGGGCAGGAGGCCCGGCCCCTCGCCAGCGACCGGAGGTCGCCAAGCAAAGGCCGGCGGGACGCCGGAGCTGTGCGGGAAGTGGCCGTTCATGGGCATGTTGTGAAGGGAATTATCGCCTGATCGCCGGGCAGGAGGCCCGGCCCGTCGCCACAAAAACCCAGCTGCGGCCGGGGCTGCCCGTGCCCTCTCGTCGGACGTTCGCCTCGGCCCTCCCGGCCTCGGCTCACTGCAGTAGAAGCTGCGCTTCGCAATCCTTGCTGCGCTTGCTTCCACAGCCCGCTCGAGGGCACGGGCAGCCCCTCGCGAAGTCTGCGATCAGCACGATCTTGGTTGCGCATGCAGGGTGAAAGACCATGGCGCGAAATCATCCCGCAAGGTGACTTCTGCCGTCCCGGCGATGATCGCTCCCTGCCGGAACGCTCCGCAGAACTCGGATGCGTTCCAGGCAACCGCCCACATCACCAGCGGTGGTGCACGAGCGGGCGGATCGCCTCGTCGTAGATCTCCTGCACGGCGGCCCGGGTCTCGGCAGACAACGGGGGCTGGCTGGCGGCGCGGGCGTTGTCGGCCACCTGCTCCGGACGGCGGCCACCAGGGATCACGGTCGTCACGGCCGGAAACGAGAGGATCCACTGCAGCGCAAACTGCGGCAGCGTCGTGCCCGCCGGCACCAGCGGCCGCAGCCGCTCCACCGCGGCCAGGCCGGTCTCGTAGTCGACGCCGGAGAACGTCTCGCCCCGGTCGAAACCGGCGCCCTCCCGATTGAACGCCCGGTGGTCGTCGGCGCGAAACTCCGTCGCCGGTGTGAACGTGCCGCAGAGCAGGCCGCTGGCCAGCGGCACGCGGGCGATGACCGCCACGTTCCGCCGCTGCGCCTGCTCGAAGAACAGCTCCGCGGGTCGCAGCCGGAAGAGGTTGAAGATGATCTGCACCGACTGCACGTGCGGGTACTCGATCGCCTTGAGCGCTTCCTCCACCTTCTCCACGCTCACGCCGTAGAAGCGGATCTTGCCGTCGGCGACGAGGTCGTCGAGCGCCTGGAAGACCTCGGGACGGTAATAGACCTCGGTGGGCGGGCAGTGCAGCTGCACGAGGTCGAGCCGCTCGACGCCGAGATTTTTCAGGCTGCGGTCGACGAAGCCGCCGAGGTTGGCGGCGTTGTAGCCGGCTGCGGTGTGGGGGAAGAGCCGGCGGCCCGCCTTCGTGGCGACGTAAAATGGCTCGCGCCGCTCGCGCCGCAGCCGGGCGATGAGCCGCTCGCTCAGGCCGTCGCCGTAGACGTCGGCCGTGTCGAAGAAGTTGATGCCGCAGTCGAGGGCCCGGTGGAGGGCCGCCAGTGACTCGTCCTCGTCGGCGCCGCCCCACTGGCCGCCGCCGATCGCCCAGGCGCCGAAGCCGATCTCCGACACCTGCCAGCCCGTACGTCCGAATCCGCGCGTCTTCATGGTGCCGGCAGTGTCGCCGACCGACGGCGATCGCTCAAGCGCCGGCCGGCGTGTGGCAGCGTAGACTGAACACTCATGGACTCACCTGCTCCAACCGCCGCCCCGACACGCACCTCGCCCCGCACCTGGCCCCGCATGTGGAATCACGCCTGGACACGCGACCGCCGCGCGTGGCTGCTCGTCCTCTGTGGCGTGCTGCTCCTGGAGAGCGGGGCGGCGCATCTCGTCGTCTGGGCAGTCGCCGGCGGGCCGTGGGAGGGGCCTGTCAGCTGGCGGAAGCCGATCCTCTTCGGCATCTCGGGCGGGCTCACGTGCCTGTCGCTCGGCTGGGCGTGGGCCCAGCTGCCGTGGCGGCGGGGCGATGCCTGGCTGGCGGCGACCGTGGCCTGGGCCCTGCTCGTGGAGGTCTGCCTGATCAACCTGCAGACGTGGCGCGGCGTGGCCAGCCACTTCAACCGCTCGACGCCGCTCGATTCCTGGCTCTACGACGCGATGGGCATCCTCATCCTCTGGGTCACGCTCGCCTGCGTCGACCTGGCGATCCGATTCTTCCGGCAGCCGACCGGGCTCGCTCCCGACATGCTGCTGGCCGGCCGTGCGGGCCTCGTCTTCCTCGTGATCTCCTGCCTGCTGGGCATCTGGGTGAGCGTCAATGGCGACATGCGGCAGGCGGCGGGGCTCGAGCCCGAGCGGTACGGAGCCGCGGGCGTGCCGAAGTTTCCGCACGGCGCGGTGATCCACGCCGTGCAGTGGCTGCCGCTGCTGGCCTGGGGGGCACGGCGGGCCGGGATCGGGGAGCGTGGACGAGTGTCGCTCGTGTGGATCGTGACGGCAGGCACCGCTCTCGTGCTCGCCTACGCGCTGGTGCAGACGCTCGCCGGCCGGTCGCGGGTCGATGCCACGCCGGCGACGGCGGCCCTGCTCGCCGTCGGGATCGGCTGCCTCGTCGTGCCGGCGGTCGCGGTGGCCGCAGCCCTCTGCCGGCGGCTCACCGCGGCGGGCTGATGCCGGCTGCGCCGTGACCGGGCCGGTGCTTGAGCGTTGCCGGCAGGTCGTCGCCCGCCTCGAGAAACGCGACGAGCGCGAGCACCTCGTCGCGGGTGAGCACGTTGGCGAGGCCCGTGGGCATCGCCGATACCTGCGAGGGAATCGCCTCCTGCACGTCGTCGCGGTGGATCACGACCACCTGCTCGGGCGCGAGCAGGTTGGGCAGGACCCGGAACGACTCGGGCGTCTCTTCCGCGAGCACTCCCGCCACCACCTTGCCGCTGTCGAGCACGAACTGCATCGTGCGGTATTTCTCGTGGATCGTCTTCGAGGGCTCGAGAACCTGCTCGAGCAGCTCGCGGCCCCGCAGCCGCTTCACGCTCTCGACGAGATTGGGCCCGAGGTTCACGCCGTGGCCGGCCGCCACGTGGCACTGCGTGCACTGCGCCTTCACGAAGGCGTGCATGCCGCGGGCGAGCACCGCCTCCTCGCGGGAGGTGTCGACCGCGGGGAAGTCGTCGAGCTTCCACGCCTGCACGATCGCGGGCCGGCAGGATGCCAGGAGCGTCTCCGCCTCGACCGCATCGCGAGCCACGACCATCTGGCCGTTCATCACGATCCAGTGCCCGGGAAACGTGCAGACGTAGGGGTAGACGCCCGGCTCCGCGGGCGCCCGGAACCGCAGCACGTGGGCCTGGGCCTTGCGGGTGGGGCCGATCATCGGCGTGGCCTCAAGGATGAGCTCCCACTTCGATTCAGGGACAAAATCGCCGGCGGCGTTCTTCGGGTCCTTGGCCATGTCGTTGGCCGCCATGCCCACTTCCGCGAGCGCCCCGGGCCGCACGACGACGAGGTTGTGGTCGGTGGCATCGGCGTTGGTGAAGATGAGCTTCACCGGCTGCTCGGGCCGCACCGTGAACTGCCGCTTCGTGAACAGCATCCGCTCGGGCTCGCAGCCGATCCGCACCTCGGTGAGCTCCGGCTGTCCGTCGAACTTCCGCTGCTCCGCCGTCGGCGGCGGCTCCTTGATCTCGAGGCCGCGGCTGGCCTGCTTGAGCAGCCGCGGCACGGGCGACGCGGCGTCGTGCTCCCAGTAGGGCCGCAGCGTGCGCGACTCGAGCGCGCAGGCGGTCGCATAGGCGAGGTGGCCGCCGAGGGGCCGGCGGGCGATCTCGAGCACCGCGGCGAACGCCTCCCTGGTGCCGATCCAGCTGGCGGTGATCGCCGCCTCCAGCCGCACGAGGCCGGAGGGGTCGCGGGCGGCCTGGGCGAGCAGCTCGTGCCGGTCGGGCGCCGACTCGTGCCAGAATCGCAGCTGGCGGATGGCTGCGGCCCGGGCATGGTGGTCGGGCGACGCCGCGAGTGCGGCGATCAATTCGGGCCGCACCGCCCCGATCGTGGAGAGGGCCCACATCGCCTCGGCCTGGTGCCGCAGGAACGACGGGCTCTCGCGGTCGATCGCCGCCATCCAGGCGACGATCGCCTTCTCCGCCTCGGCCCGATCGCGGCCGGCGAGCTCCCGCACGGCGCCGTAGCGGACCCGCGACTCGCGGTGGCCGAGCAGGCCGGCGAGCTCCGCCGCGGTCGCAGCCGCGATCGTCGGCGGCGGCCCGGGCTCCTGCCCCGCCGCGGTGATCCGCCAGATGCGGCCCGACTCGCGATTCCGCCGGCTGTCACGGAGCGAATACTGCATGTGCCCCTTCACGGGGTTGTACCAGTCGACACAGTAGAGGTCGCCCCGCGGGCCGAAGTGGAGGTCGACCGGAATGAAGCTGAGGTTGGTGGAGAAGAGCAGGTCGCCCACGTACTGTTCGTCGTAGCCGTACGGAGTCTCGAGCCACTGGTGGATCTCGAGCCGGTTGGTCGGCTTGTAGCGTGCCTTGACGAAGCCACCCTGCAGCGCGGCGGGAAATCCCGGAGCGTCGACGAAGGCCTGACCGCAGGTGCCCGAGTAGGCCTGCAGGCCGCGCGGCGCCGGATGCTGCGTGGGATAGGGCGGGTCGAGCGCGTGGAACGCTTCGGCGAAGATCGGATGGCTGGCAACGTGGTTGCCCCAGGGATCGTAGGCGACGCCCCAGGGGTTCGTGCTCGGGTAGCTGCCGAAGCTCGTGAGCCGGTGCGACCGCGGCTCGTAGCGGAACCAGCCGCTGTTCTGCTGGCGGACCGGCCCGTACGGCGTCTCCACCTGCGAGTGGTGGAAGACGCTCTCGCGAAAGAGGAGGCCGCCATCGGGTGACCAGATGAAGTCGTGGAGCGAGTGGTGGGAGTCCTCCGTGCCGAAGCCGGAGAGGATCACCTCGTGGACGTCGGCCCGGTCGTCGCCGTCGGTGTCCGCGAGGAACGTGAGGTGCGGCTGCTCGGAGACGTAGACGCCGCCGTCACCAAGCTCGAACGAGAGCGGCAGGTGGAGGTCGTCGGCGAACACCTTCGACGTGTCGGCCCTGCCGTCGCCGTCGGTGTCTTCGAGGATCACGAGCCGGTCGCGGGACTCGTTGCCCGGATAGACGTGCGGGTAGGCCTGCGACGTGCTCACCCAGAGCCGGCCGCGGCCATCGAACCGCACCTGGATCGGGTTGGCGATCTCGGGAAACTGCTCCTCGCCGGCGAAGAGGTTCACCGTGAACCGCGGGTCGACCTGGAACGCCTGCTGTTCATCGGCCGCCGGCAGCCACTCGTTGGCCCCGCGGGCCTCGTTCACCGGCGGCATCTCCGGCAGGTTCGAATCGTCGATCGTTTCGGGCACCGCGCGGCCGTGGGCGATGTCCCAGATCCGCCGATCACGGTTGCCGCACATGATGTCGAAGTTGCGCAGCGCCGGCAGGAAGTCGAGGTAGCCGTAGTCCTTGTTGCGGCCGCCCGTGTAATAGAAGGTGTTGAGCGGCCGGTAGCGGCGGAAGAACTGCCGGTCGAGGTCGACCACCGCCAGACGGAGCTGCTCACTCACTTTCGGCGGCTCGGCATTGAAGCAGCCGCGGAACAGCGCCTGCGCGAAGACGGCGTCACCCTTCTTTGACAGGTGGCAGCCGTTGATCGTGAGGTCGGTGGCGGGGTCGGCCAGCGCCGCGAGCGTCGGCGCAAAGACGTCGACGAACCCGACGCCCCGCTCGCGGGCCACATCCCGCATCGCCGCGACGTAGCTCCTGATCCGCGTGTTGTTGCGGTCGGCGGCGGCCACGCCCGCCACGTTCTCGTTGGCGATCGGGGAGACGAGCACGATCCGTGCCGCCGAGGTGCCGTTGAACGCTTTCGCCCGCAGGCCGTCGAGAAACGCCGCGAGCTTCTGGCGAAACTCCGGCAGGCCCGCTTCGCCGGCGAACGATTCGTTGAAGCCGTAGGCGGCGAGGATCACATCGGCGCGGAAATACGCCAGGTGCTGCTCGATGTCGGCGAAATTCTCCGGCCGCGGCGCGAGGTCGATCTCGTCGGCCGACCAGGCGAGGTTGCGGATCACGAGCTCATGGTTGGGAAACCCGGCATGCAGCTGCGCGGAAACGTGGCCGAAGAGCTGCGCCCGCTCGAAGAGCGTGTTGCCGATCAGGCAGATGCGGTCGCCCCGCCGCAGTTCCAGCGGCAGCGCGGTCGTCGCGGCCGCGCAGGCGGCGGGCCGCGGGGCGGTCGTGGCGAAGATGCCGTACGTCGAGAAGGCGTCGTCGTCGGCTCGGGCCGTGGCCGCGGCGAACGCGGCGACGAGGGCGATGCAGGCGGCTGACTTGGGCATGGTGCCTCCGGGCGGTCTGGTGGCTGGGTGACGCCGGGTGCAATCAACGGTGCTGCGAACGGGCGGACCCATTCGAGAGCGGAGCCATTCGAGACGAGTGTAGCTGAGTCTCGTGGCGATGCACCGGCTCGGGGACGGCATGAGTTGCGTCGCTGGCGGCCGCACGCCACGCTCCGCATCCTCACGCCGATCCCCTCGCCTTCCGTCTACACGCCGGGCACGGCCTTGCCGTGTTCACACCGGGCACGGCCATCCTGGCCGTCCCGGCTTGGCGAGCGTCCGCGCGCTGCTTCACGACAAACATGGCATCCTGCCATTTTGTCTTGGAAACCTCCGGTTTCTGTTGCTCAGCGTCGCATCCATGCGGCGCGCCCGTTCAAGTGCACTCCGACGCTCCCGATGCTGAGGAGCGGGTCGGAGACGCGCGCAGGAGCCGGTGAACTTTGACTGGAAGCGTTGGCGTACCACGCCCGTGGAGGTTGCAGCGTCAAAGTCCGCCGGCGACGAGCACGTCGCAGACCCGCGAACCAATGTGGTCCGCATCCAGGCCTGGAAATCGCGCGACACCGACCAGCGATGACGCGCCGGCTCGCGGCACACTAGGCTTGGCCCTGGGAATCGCCTCATCCGCAGCAATCATCCGCATGACATCTTCTGCGTCCCCCTCCACGGTCGCACTCCTCTGGGCGTGCCTGGCCGCGTGCGCGGCCGGCGAGTCGCATGGCCAGGGGGCGGACCGGTCGATGCAGCTGCCTCCGATGCTCGTCGGCGAGATGCCGGCGGCCGGACGGCGGGTGGCGGTGACGCCGCCCGAATACGCCGGCACACAGGTCCACCACTCGCTCTGGCTGCCGGCTGACTGGAGTCCCGACTGGCGGCGGCAGAACAGGAGCTGGCCGGTGATCGTCGAATACACCGGCAACCTGAGCCCCGCGCACGGATCCACCGGCCGCGTGCAGGATGCCGGGCTCGGCTACGGGCTCTCGGCCGGCCGGTGCATCTGGGTCGTGCTGCCCTACGTGGCCGTCGACGGCGGGCACAACGAGGTCACCTGGTGGGGCGACGTCGAGGCGACCGTCGCATATGCGAAGCAGAACGTGCCGCGGATCTGCGCCGAGTTCGGCGGCGACCCGGGCCGCGTCCTCGTCTGCGGGTTTTCCCGCGGGGCGATCGGCGTGAACTTCATCGGGCTGCACGACGACGAGATCGCAAAGCTGTGGTGCGGATTCGTCTCGCACGACCACTACGACGGCGAGAAAGAGTGGGCGGGCACTTCGTGGGGCGCGCCCCTGGAGGACTACCGCCGTGGGGCAGCGGAGCGGCTGGCAAGGCTGGCGGGCCGGCCGGCGCTCATCTGCGAAGGCGGGAGCACGGCGCGGACGAAGGCCTGGCTCGACTCGAGCGGCGTGCCGGTCGAGTCCGTGACGTACCTCGACGTGCGGATCGACGAGATCTTTCCCCGGCTGCCGTGCGAGCCGGCGCCGGGGCTGGTCGTCGTGAACGGTCACACCGATCGCTGGACCCTCGTCGAGAGCCACGACACAGCCACGGCACGGGCCTGGGTCGAGCGGGCCATCACGTTGAAGTGAATGCGACTGGAACGCGACTGGAGCGTGCTGCATCGCTGCCGCAGCCGCGACGCTGCGCCGAATCCTCCGCAGAATTTGAAGCGGCTCAACCGCGAAGGTAGTCTCGATCGACGCGTGCTCGAAACCATGTTTTCGCCGCGGCTGACAGACGGAAAGTCGGGCACCGTCCAGCCCCGAGCCCCCCGTGCCACCCATGACAGACTCTGACATTCCTCGCCGGATCGCGATCGGATTCATCTCGCTGGTGGTGACGATCATCGCCCTGGGGTTCCTGACCGTCTGGCTGGTCGTGGGCGTGAACCACCAGGTCGCCGATGTGACCGCCAACACGGTGCCCTCGATCTCGACCCTCGCCCAGATCAACCACTTCAACGCCCGGGCCGGCCGGTCGTCCCGGCGCGTGCTCCAGCTCGACGAAGACTCGCCCGACCGACCGGCGGCCGAGGCCGCCTACGCCGAGGCGAAGGCAAACGGCGACGCGCAGTGCGAAGCCTATAAGAAGCTCATCAGCGACGACGAGGATGACGCACGATATCGCGAGGCGCTGGCCGCCCGCACGAAGTTCCTCTCCAACGCCGATGGCCTGGTGGCGCTCGTGAAGTCGGGGCAGCGGGAGCAGGCACAGGCCTGGCTGCTCAAGGAAGTCGACCCCTCTCTGGAGGCGACGGTCGAAAAATTCATCCGCGTCGTGGACTACAACAACACCCTCTCCGGCCGGGCGGCGCGGTCGGCGGAGCGGCTCGTCATGACCAGCTACGGCGTGATCACCGCCGCGGTGCTGCTGGCCGGCTGCGTCGCCGGCCTGGTCGGCTGGAAGATGGTGCGGGCGACGAAGGCGGCGCTGGCCTCGATCGACGACGCCATCCAGGACGGCATCGACCGGACCAATGGCACGCTCGCGGCGATTTCCGCCACCATCCAGCAGGGCGCCAACCAGACCGCGACGAGTTCCGCCCAGCTCTCCTCGGCCAGCCGCCTCCTCGCCACAGGCTGCAGCGAGCAGGGTGCCTCGGTGACCGAGACGAGCTCCGCGATGGAGGAGATCTCGGCGATGATCCGCTCCACGGCCGACAACGCCAGGAAGGCGAAGGAGCTCGCCAACCACGCCCGCACGGCCGCCCAGGGGGGCATGGACACGATGGGCGAGATGACGGTGGCCATGCAGTCGATCGAGACGGCGAGCCTCGACGTCTCCAAGATCGTGAAGAGCATCGACGAGATCGCGTTTCAGACCAACATCCTCGCGCTCAACGCCGCTGTGGAGGCGGCCCGCGCCGGCGAGGCAGGAGCAGGCTTCGCGGTCGTGGCCGAGGAGGTCCGCTCGCTCGCCCAGCGGAGCGCCGCGGCGGCCCGCGAGACGGCCGCCAAGATCGACGCCGCCCTCGCGAGCACGCAGCGGGGCTCGCGGAGCTGCGTGGCCGTCGGGGAATCGCTCGAGCGGATCGTCGGTAAGGTCGGCGAGGCCGACGCCCTGGTGGCGGAGATCGCCGCCGCCGCGAAGGAGCAGTCCCAGGGGATCACCCATGTGGGCGTCGCGCTGACCCAGATGGAAAAGGTGACACAGGGCAATGCGGCGAGCGCGGAGCAGACGTCGAGCGCCGCAGACGAGCTCAGCGGCCAGGCCAGACTGCTGCAGGACGCCGTCGAGCATCTCCATGCACTGATCGCGAGCACGTCGCGTTCGCAGGGCGGCGACGGCAGTGCTGCGAAGCAGGGCGGCGGCGGACGGCCCGTCGCCCGTCAGGCCGTCCCGTCCGTCGCGGTGGGCGCGGCAGATCGGCAGGTCGCGACCGCGCGACGCCGCGGGCCGCACATCGCCATGCCCGATGATGTGCGGCGGCAGTCCGTCGCCGACGACGACACGACGTTTCGGAATTTCTGAGCCGGCCCTCGCGCCACAGTGGTCGTGATTTCGCGGCGGCTTCCGCGGCGACCGTGCTCGTCGAGGCGGAGAGTTTTGCCGGCCACGGCGGCTGGACGCTCGACACGCAGTTCATCCAGCAGATGGGTCGCCCTATCTCCTCGCGCACGCACTCGGTACGCCCGGGGACGGCCGCTCGCCGCGGCGATAGACTGTCTGCATGGCATGGATGAAATCGTTCGTCGTCGCGGTGCTCCTGCTGTGCGGATGCGGTCCGATCAGGGCTGCCGATTTCATGTTCGACGGAGCCGGCTATGCCTTCGGCTGGGAGGGCAAGGAAGGGAGTGGCTCGATCAGGGAGTATTTCACCGGCGACGAGAAGCCGGAGACGTGGCAGACGCTCATCACGGTGACGTGCCACCCCGAGGCAGTGAAGCTGGCGGACGTGACCGGCCCCTACTTCGAGGCGCGAAAAGTGATCGTGGCGATGCCGCCCAAGGCCCACCGCAGACCGGGCAGCGAGGGGGCCACCGACGTCGTGCTCGAGCTGTTCCTGGGCGCGCCTGGCCGGACACCGCACCTGGAGTACGTGCTCTCGCGGTTCATCGCGACCGATTCGGGCGTGCACTCCATCGTCTATTCCCGCAAGTTCCCCTTCACCGGAAACGGCGACCAGAACGTGAACGTCGACGCGGCGATCAAGAACTCCGCCCGCTGGATCCGCGAACTCCAGAACGTCCCGGTCGAGTCGGTGCGACGGTGCTTCCTGCCGGCCGACGCTGCGCAAGCCGCCGGCGGCGAGCCTGCACGACCCACCCAACGGGCGCCGTGACATCTCGGCCGCGGCCGCGAAAAGCGTTGCGGAGCGGTACCTCCCCGGGCGAGAATGCAGATGTTTGAACAGGCCGGTGACCCGACCATGTGCCGCACCTTCGGAGACGCGACCGTGATCCCACTGCACCCCGTCAGCATCTTGCGGCGCCGCCGCGGACTCACCTGTTGCCTGGCCGTCGCCTGCATGTGCCTCGCCAACGCCGGCGGCGCGGCCCGGGCGGCGACGGTGCTTCTCGAGGCGGAGAGCTTCGCCGGCCACGGCGGCTGGCTGCTCGACACGCAGTTCATCGAGCAGATCGGCTCGCCGTACCTCCTGGCGCACGGCCTGGGCAAGCCCGTGGCCGATGCGACGACGAGGGTGACGATCCCCGCAGCCGGCACGTATCGCGTCTTCGTCCGCACGAAAGACTGGGTGGCGCGGTGGCAGGCGGCCGGCACGCCCGGGAAGTTCCAGGTGCTCGTCAACGGGAAGCCGCTGGCGGAGACGTTCGGCACGAAGGGGGCCGAATGGGGCTGGCACGACGGCGGCGCGGTGACGCTTCCCGCCGGCGAGGCGACCGTGGCCCTGCACGACCTCACCGGCTTCGAGGGCCGCTGCGACTGCATCCTCTTCACGACCGACGCCGCTCCGCCTCCGAACGACTCGGCCGTCCTGGCCGGCTGGCGGCGGCAGGCGCTCGGGCTGCCGGCAGAGCCCGAGGTGAAGGGGCCCTACGACCTCGTCGTGATCGGCGGCGGCTATTCCGGGATGGGCGCGGCGCTGGCCGCGGCACGCATGGGGATCCGGGTGGCGCTCCTGCAGGACCGGCCGGTGCTCGGCGGCAACGGGTCGAGCGAGGTCCGCGTCTGGGCGAAGGGGCTCGTCCGCCGCGGCAAGTATCCGCGGATCGGTGAGATCATCGAGGAGTTCTGCGACCACGCCACGAAGAGCCCGGGCAGCTACGAGGAGTTCGAGGACGCCAAGAAGGAGGCGATCGTGCGGGCCGAGAAGAACCTCGACCTCTTCCTCAACACCCACGCCTTCGCCGTGCGCCGCGACGGGCCGCGAATCGCGGGCGTCAGCGCGATCGACACGAAGACCAGCCGCGCACTGCGGTTCACCGGCACATTCTTCTGCGACGCCACCGGCCACGCCACGATCGGCCACCTGGCCGGCGCCGAGACGGTCATGGAGCCGAAGGGCCGGATGGGCATGAGCAACATGTGGGCCTGGGCCGAGGCCGACGGCCCGCGGGCGTTTCCCGCCACGCCCTGGGCGCTGCCGCTCTCGATGGACGACTTTCCCTACCCGCGCAACCACCACGCCGAATGGTTCTGGGAGAGCGGCTTCGACAAGGACCCGCTGGCCGACGCCGAGGGGATCCGCGACTGGAACTTCCGCGCGGCCTACGGCGCGTTCAATGCCATGAAGAACGGCGACGGTGCCGCCGACCACACGAACGCGGAGCTCACCTGGCTGGCCGCGATCGGCGGGCCGCGGGAGAGCCGGCGGATCCTCGGCGACGTGGTGCTCACGCAGGACGACGTCGTCACGAAGAAGGAGTTTCCCGACGGCTGCGTCCCCTCCACCTGGTCGATCGACCTGCACTACCCCAAGCAGGAATACGCCAAGAAGTTTCCCGACAACCCGTTCATCTCGATCGCCAAGTTCGACGACCGGATCGACCGCCTGTACGGCTATCCGGTGCCCTACCGCTGCTTCTACTCCAAGGACGTGGAGAACCTCTTCATGGCGGGACGCTGCATCTCGGTGACGCACGAGGCGCTCGGCACCGTCCGCGTGATGAGAACCTGCGGCATGATGGGAGAGGTGGTGGGCAAGGCGGCGAGCGTCGCCGTGAAGCACGGCACGACTCCCCGCGGCGTCTATGAGAAACACTGGGCCGAGATGGACGAGCTGTTGCAGCTGCCGGGCAAGGCCCGCCGGGCCACGCTGTCGGCGCCGATCGAGGTGCCGGCCGACGCCCTGCCGCTGGCCGGCCCGCACGGCCCGCCCAGCGGGATCGATCCGGCGGAGCTGGCCACCAGGCGGAAGGCGGTCGTGAAGGACGACCGCGACGCCACGCGGGAGGGGAAGTGGACCGAGGGGAGCGGCCTCAAGGGCTACGTCGGCCACGGCTACCACTACGCCGCCGCCGACAGCGGCGGCACGATCCGCTACGAGCTCACGTCCCCGGCGGCGGGGCTGTACGAGGTGCTCGTCGGCTGGCAGCCCCACGAGAACCGCGGCTCCGCGGTGCCGGTGCTCGTGGAGACGGCGGAGGGACGCTCGAGCGTGCGGTTCGACATGCAGAAGCCCGCGCCGTTGCCCGACGGCTTCGGGTCGGCCGGCCGCGTGATGCTCGGCACGGGGGACTCCTGCGTCGTGGTGATCGGCACCGACGCCGCGAAGGGCAACGCGCACGCCGACGCCGTGATGCTCGTGCCCGTGGCACGGTAGACTTCGGCATGGAATCGTCCCGCGGTGCCCGCAGGCTCGTGCCGGTCGCGACCCATGCCGCGCGGCTGGCCGTCGTCGCGGCGCTCGCCTGGCTCGTGCACGCCGAGCACGTGCGGTTCGTGGCGCGGCAGCAGGCATCCGACCTGGCCGATCTGCCGCTCGACCGCGTGCAGCGGCATCTCGCGACGGCGGCGGCGATCGGCGGCCCGTCGGACGCCGTGGCCGGTGGCCGAGATCTGCTCGACGCGGCAGGCACGCGGGTCGGCACGCTGCTGCGGACGTCTCCCGCCGGCGACGCGGCGATCGGGTTCTCCGGCCCGACCGACGTGCTCGTCGTCTGCGACGCCGACCTCCGCGTGGCGGGCATGGAGGTCCTCTCCAGCCGCGACACGCGGGACCACGTGCACGCCGTCGAGCGCGACGCGGCGTTCTGGCGGTCGTTCGCGGGGAGGTCGCTCGAGGAGCTCTCCGCCGGCGGCGTTGGCAGGCCGCATGCGGTCGCCGGCGCCACGCTCACGAGCCTCGCGATCGCCGAGGCGGTAACGCGGCGGCTCGGCGGCGGGGCCGCCGCGAGCCGGTTCGACACGGCGCCCACGCGTGACGACCTCGCGAAAATCTTTCCGGAGGCGGCGCGGATCGAGACCGATCCGGGCGATCCCGCCGTCATCCGCGTGTGCGACGCCACCGGCATCCCGTTGGGCTTTGCGCTGCGGACGAGCCCGGCCGCCGACCGCACGATCGGCTACCAGGGCCCGACCGACGCGGTCGTGGGGTTCGACCCGCAGGGACGAGTCTGCGGCGTGGCGGTGCTGACGAGCTACGACAACGAGCCCTACGTCGGCTACGTCCGCGACGACAGGGCCTTCCGCCGCATCTGGCGCGGCATGACGCTCGAGGAGCTCGCCGGGATCGATCCAGACCGCACCGGCATCGAGGGCGTCAGCGGCGCGACGATGACGAGCCAGGCCGTGGCCAAGGGCATCGTGCGGGCCGCGCGGCAGCAGGCCCGTCACCAGCCGCCGCCGGCCGGCCCGGCCTGGGCCGAGGTCCTCCGCGGTATCGACGGGCCGCAGTGGGGCGCGATCGGCGTGATCGGTGCGGCGATCCTCACCGCGTTCACGCGGCTCCGTGGGGGCTGGTTCGGCCGGCTCGCCCTGCCGGTCGCGGTGCTGGCCTATCTCGGCTTCGGGGCTGGTGCCGTGCTCTCGCAGGCGCAGCTGCTCGGCTGGACGCAGGCCGGCGTGCCCCGCGGGGCCGTGGTGCTCGTGGTGCTGGCGGTGGCCGCGCTCGTGCTGCCGGCGGCCACGGGCCGCAACGTCTACTGCTCGCACCTGTGCGCCCACGGCGCCGCGCAGCAGCTGCTCGTGCGACTGGTGAAGCCGCGGCGACGGCTGCCGGCCTGGCTGCGACCCGTCCTGGCGACGCTCCCCTGGGCACTGCTGGCGGTGGCGATCCTCGCCGCCCTGCTCCACCTGCCGCTGAATCTCGTCGACCTCGAGCCGTTCGACGCCTACCTGCCCGCGGTGGCGGGCGCCGCGGCGATCGTCCTCTTCGCGGTGAGCCTCGTCGCGAGCAGTTTCTTCCCGATGGCCTACTGCCGGCACGGCTGCCCGACCGGCGCGCTGCTCGACCACCTGCGGGTGCACGGGCGGTCGGACCGGCTCACCTGGCGGGACGGCGTGCTCGTGGCCTGCCTCGCCGTGGCGGCTGCCGTGCACTGGTGGCCGGCATGAGTTCGCGGCTCTGTTCGCGGGCAGACGCGATGCTGGCCGCGGCGGTGGTCCCGCTTGTGTTCGCGGCCACGGCCGCGGCGACGGAAGAGCGTCCGACCTTCGTCGGCCCGGCGATGGGCACGACCTACCGCGTCACGCTCGCGGCACCGATCCCCGGGCTGTCGGCGGGCGAAGTGCATCGCGAGATCGAGGCGGTGCTCGCGCGGATCGACCGGGCGGCGAGCACCTGGCGGGATGATTCCGATGCGAGTCTGTTCAATCGCGCAGCCGCCGGAGCGTGGCTCGACGTGGCCGACGACCTCGTCGCGATCGTCGAGATCGCCCGTGATGTGCACCGTGAGTCGCAGGGGGCGTTTGACGTCACGGCGCCGCCGCGTGCGGCCCGCGCCGGTGCCACAGCGGCGAGTACGGATCGGGCCGTGGTCGGACTCCCACCCGCGGGCATGGAATGCATCGAGACGAGGGCCGCAGCAGCAGGCCAACCGGCCGCGATCCGCAAGACACGTGACGGCGTGACGATCGACCTCGGCGGGATCGGGCCGGGCTACGGCGTCGACCGGATCGGCACGCGGCTCGTCAAGCTGGGCTCACCGGCGCACCTCGTGGAGCTCGGCGGCGAGGTCCGCGGCTGGGGACGACCGCCCGGCGGCGCGGCCTGGCACGTGCGGGTGCGCGGGGCCGCCGGGGATCCGGAAGCCGAACGCGTGGTCGACCTCGCCGACGGCGCGGCGATCGCGGCCTCGACCCTGCGGCCGGGCCGGTCGCCCATCGATCCGCGGACGGGCCGGCCGGTCGCCGGCACCGCCCGCACCGTGCTCGTGCGGGCCGATTCCTGCGGCCGGGCCGACGCCTGGGCGGTGGCGGCCGTCGTGCTCGGCCTCACTGCCGATGCCGACGGGGTCGTCACCGCGCCGTCGGCACCATCCACGCCAGCGGCCCCGCCTGCAGCCACACCAGGATCCCCATGAGGGCCGCCAGCGCCAGGCTGTGCGGGAAGACCCGCCGCAGGATCGCCCCCTCCTGCCGGTGCACGCCCGTCGCGGTGGCCGAGACGACGATGCTCTGGGCGTCGATCATCTTGCCCATCACGCCGCCGGTGCTGTTGGCGGTGCAGATGAGGAGCGGATCGAGCCCCAGCTGCTCCGCCGTCACCCGCTGCAGGCTGCCGAACATGGCGTTGCTCGACGTGTCGGATCCGGTGAGCGCCACGCCCAGCCAGCCGAGCAGCGCCGCGAAAAACGGATACATCCAGCCCGACCGCGTGAGCGCCAGGCCGAGCGTGACGTCGGTGCCGGAATAGCGGGTGACGAACGCCAGCGCCAGCATCGCCGCGATCGTGACGAGCGACAGCGAGAGCCGCCGCAGGTTCGCCCACCAGATCGACCATGCCCGCCGCCAGGGGATGCCCAGCCACGGCACCGCCACGAGCGCCGCCGCGAGGATGCCTGTGCCGGCCGCCGAGAGCCAGTTGAGCCGGTAGACCGCCCGTTCGATCTCGAACGGCTCCCGCGTGGCGGGCGGTACCTTCGCGACGCGGCCGTCGAGCCGCGGCACGGGAAACTCCGGCGCGACGAAGCTCGGGGGCAGGAGCGGCGCGGCGGCAGGAGCCTGCGTCCCCGGCCCGCTGCGGCCCTCGAGCGTGGCCTTCACGGCGGGCAGGCCGAAGCAAAAAACGGCCAGTGACAAAAACGCCCAGGGCATCCAGGCCCAGGCGACGGTCCGCGCCACATCATGCGTCGCTGAATCATGCGTCGCTGAATCATGCGTCGCTGAATCATGCGTCGCTGAATCATGCGTCGCTGAATCATGCGTCACTGAATCATGCGTCGCTCCGTCACACCACGCTGGATCGTTCGGCGCCAGCTCGCCGTGCCGCCAGCACTCCCGCGGCTGCCAGAATCGGAGGAAGACGGCCAGGGCCACGAGGCTCACGATCCCGCCCACGACGTCGACCAGCGCCGCCCCGACGAAATTCGCCATCGCGAACTGCACGACGGCGAACGACGCGCCGCAGACGACGACAGCGGGCCAGACGGCCAGCATCCCCCGCCAGCCGGCCATCGTGGCGACCATCCAGGCAGGCACGATGAGCGAGAAGAGCGGCAGCTGCCGGCCGGCCATCGCCGAGATGGCCTGCTCGTCGAGGCCGGTGACCTTCGCGAGCGTGATGATGGGAGTGCCCAGGGCGCCGAAGGCGACTGGCGCCGTGTTGGCGATCAGGGCCAGGCAGGCCGCCTCAAGCGCCGGAAAGCCGGCGCCGGTGAGAAGCGCCGCCGAGATCGCGACGGGGGCGCCGAAGCCCGCAGCGCCCTCGAGAAACGCGCCGAACGAGAAGGCGATCAGCAGGGCCTGCATGCGGTGGTCGGCCGAGAGCCGCGTCACCGACCGTTTCATGACATCGAGCGCCCCGGCCTCGACGGAAAGCTGGTAGAGAAACATCGCCGTGACGATGATCCAGCCGATCGGAAAGAGTCCGAAGGCCGCGCCATACGCCGCGGCGGCCGTCATGGCGTCGGCCGGCATGCCCACGACGAACACGGCGATCCCCGCGGCCGTGGCTAGGCCTGCGATGGCCGCGGCGTGGGCCGACCAGCCGGCGGCGGCGAGCAGCCCTAGCAGCACTGCTAGCGGCGCGAGCGCCACCAGCGTGGAGAGCAGGGGGACTGAGAGCGGATCGTAGACGTGGTGCCAGACCATGAACGAGTTCTTCGAAGAGAGCCTTCGTCGAAAGACCAGCCAGAGAGCCTACGCTGTCCGCGGGAAAACCGGTCCCATGCCGGGCCTAACAGGGCTGTTTTGGCGCTCTGTCAGAGCCCCGCGGTCTGCATGCCTCCACGCCAGATTTCTTTCGTTGGCGGTCAGGAAGACGGAACCGGAAGACGGAACCGGGCAGAGCCACGCGACCCCAGCCCACCCCCTCCAGCGAGTTATCCCTGCCGGAATTCAGCATGATCGCCTCGCCGGCCCGATGCCTTGCGATGATGAAAGCAAAATCCTGCGTTGAACTCGACCGTTGACTACAGCGTATCCATGCATTAGCATCCCAGTGTGGGGTGGCTCTCCGGTCCGGCATGCCGTGATCAGGGGTGATGGCCGCAGGGGCTCATACATATTCAAACAGTTTGGCACCTGCGCGACGGAGACGGAGTTCGTTCCCACTGGTTTCTACGGGGATCTTTTCATCGGTTTTCATCTCTCATGCCCTAATGGGTGGAGGATTGTTATGACGCTTTCCAAGAATCGTCAGGGTTTCACCCTGGTGGAACTGCTGGTGGTCATCGCGATCATCGGCACGCTGGTCGGCCTGCTCCTGCCGGCGGTCCAGTCGGCTCGTGAAGCTGCTCGTCGCAGCGCCTGCAGCAACAACGTGAAGCAGCTTGGCCTCACGCTGCTCAACTTCGAGAGCACCCGCAAGCGGCTCCCGGCGGCGACCGATCGCACGACGTTGGGCAACGCCGTCGCGGCTGGCTCCTACAGCTGGGTTACCTTTGTCCTGCCGTTCCTGGAAGAGACCAATCTCTACAACACGATCTCCGGATCGACGAGCCGGTTCTCGACGCCGTTCTCGGCGGTGGCGGGCATCGCGACCCAGGTCCAGACGTCGCTGAACCAGACGGTCTGCCCGTCGTTCGCTGAAGATAAGTCGGCCGCAGTCGTCGCGGGTGGTCTCGCCACCTCGACCTGTGGCGTGAACAACTACAAGGCGATCTCGGGCGTGGGCTACAGCGGAGCGTCGACGGGCGTTGCTGGATACCCCGACAGCGCTGTCGGCGGCAAGGGTGGTGGTGCCATCACGGTGCAGTACTGGGAGCCGACCCGCTCGGGCGTTCCCGGTCCGTACGCCGGTGTCACGCTGGCGCAGGTGGCCGACGGCACGTCGAAGACGTTCGCACTCGCGGAGAGCCGCGAGAAGACGGCTGCGGCGTGGATCGACGGTGCCCGCAACTGGGTGACGGCGGCCACGGGTGCGACTGATGGAACGCACTATTTCAACAGCACGTCGCTGAAGTGGGTTGACGGCAGTACTTCCGGTACGGCTGCTCCGACGGACTCGGCGCTGCTGCAGAACAAGCCGACTGGCCAGGCGTGGGGCGGCTACGGCGGCAGCAACTACGGCCCGTCGAGCTACCACCAGGGCAACATCGTGATGCACGGCTACGTGGACGGCCACGTGGGCCAGGTCACGAACGAAATCGACGCCCAGCTGTACTACGCTCTCACGACGCGTGGCGACAGCGAGGCGGTCGCGGACGCCCCGTGACCCGTGAGTTCTCGGTTGGCATCGGCGTGAGCCGGTGCTGATCGGCTCGAGACCACACAGCCGCAGCCGGGAGGGAAACCTTCCGGCTGCGGTTTTTTATGCGTCCTTTTTATGCGCCCGTGGATCCGCTGGATTGGAGTCGGCGGCGGCGTGGCACCGCGGCCACAGGACGCCTGCAAGGCTGCTGATACATTCCCTCGATCGCACGCCTCGAGCGTGCATCTCGATCGCGCGGCTCGATCTGGACCGCGTCAGGACGGCATCTCACCGGCCCTGCTGCAGCGACTCCTCCGCCGCGACAAGCTGCTTTTTGATCGCCTGCGTCTCGGGGTGCTCAGCGCCGAGCGACCGCTCGAAGCCCTCGGCGAGCAGCCGATAGAGCCGCACGGCGCCGGCATGATCGCCGCGGGCCGTGCACTGGGCCGCCATCGTCAGCGCCAGCCGGGTGGCCGCCTCCTGACTGCGTGGATGCTGGGGGCCGAATGCCCGCTCCGCCTCCGCTGCGAGCGTGCGGCGGACGGCGACCGCCTCGTCGAGCCTGCCGTTCCGCTCGAGAATCGACGCCAGCACGCCGGCCGCGTTCGTCGTCATGGCGTCGTCGACACCGCCCGCCCGGGTCGCCCGGCTGAAGGCGTCGCGGGCCATCCGCTCCGCGGCGGACGCGTCCCCAGCCCGGCCCGCCGCATCGGCGAGGATGACGATCGCCGCGATCGTCGTGGCGTCATCGGGCCCCCGCACCCGCTCCATGGCCGGAAAGAACTCCCGACAGACCGCGGCGGCCTCGTCGACGCGGCCCTGGAGGTAGACGATGGCGGCGAGGTCGCCGGCGGTGGCCAGCACCGCCGGATCGTCCGCGGCCAGCCTGGCCCGCTGCAATTCGAGGCTCCTGCGGCAGAGCGCCTCGGCGCCGGCGGCGTCGCCCGCGGCCCGCCGACGGCCGGCCATGTCGAGCATGACCCGTGCCGACGGCTTGAGCTCGAGCGTGCGGATAGCGCGAGCGACCGCCTGCTCGGTGTCGCCGGCATCGTCGCAGACCGCCGAGAGGGCCCAGTGGGCGCGGTAGTTGTCGGGATCCTTCGCCAGGACGTCCCGCCAGATCCCCTCGACGCTCGCGAACGCGGTCCCGCGGATCCAGGTCGTCACGGCGAGCGGCCCGATCACCACGGCCGCGGCCGCGGCCAGCCCAATCCGCATGGCCCGCTCGGAGAGCACCAGCCGGACGCGGAGCGACTCGGCGACGATCACCGCCGACAGCACGCCCCCGGCCACGAGGGCGGCCAGCGGGAGGTACATCCGCTGCTCGTTGGCGAGCGCCTCGATCGGCAGGATGCTCGATGTGGGGGCGAGCGTGAGGAAGAAGGCGGCCCCGAGCCAGGCCCACGGACGGGCACGGATGGTGCCCGCGAACACCATGCACGCAGCCGCGATCACGACCAGCAGCGCCGGCAGTGCCGCCGGCACGCGGGCGACGGGCCAGCCGCTGTAATCGAACTGCTGCCCGACGGGCCAGACCGTCAGCCGCAGGTAGTGCAGGATCACGCCGGGCTGTGTGATCGCGTACTCGAGCGGCGACCGCACCGCGGTGCGGAACTCGAGATATTTCGAGCCCTGCGTGGCCAGTTGGATCGCGAGGATCGCCCACGTCGCAGCGAAGAGCAGGTGCCATCCGCGGCGGCCGCGCAGGGCGGCGACCCGGCCCGCCGCCGCGAAGCACCAGTCCCAGGCGAGGATCAGCAGCGGCAGGACGACGGCCGTCTCCTTGGAGGCCATCGCCGTGGCCGTCGCCGCCAGGCACGCGGCCAGCCACCCGCGCGACCAGCCGGCGGCAGCCGCCCGGGCGAACGCCGCCAGCGCCGCGAGGAAGAACATCCCGTGCAGCGACTCGATCCGCTGGTAGACGTAGGTCACCGACTGCGTCTGCAGCGGGTGCACCGCCCAGATCGCGGCGATCGCCGCCGCCACGGCGACCGCCCGGCCTCCCCAGCGGCCCTCCAGCCGCGGCGTGAGCAGCGTCGACCGGGCGAGGTCGAAAAGCGCCAGCGCCGCCGCCACGTGAATGGCGAGGTTCGTGAGGTGGAACCCGAAGGGCTCGACTCCCCAGAGGCGGCGATCGATCGCGAACGTGAGGTAGGGCAGCGGCCGGGCCGGCAGCCGATTGCCGGCGAACATCGCCTGCCACGGCGGCCAGAGCCGTTCGAGCGCCGGATTCCGTGCGATCTCGTGGATGTCGTCGAAGACGAACCGTCCCCGGAACGAGCTGGAAAACGCGGCGCACGTCAGCAGGACGACGAGCAGCACTGCCTTGCGGGGTGTCACGGGCCGTTTCCTTCTCGCAGGCCGCGGGATGCGGGAGCCGCCCATTCGCGGCGGATGACGGCCGCCTCGGCGGCACGGCCGGAGCTCTCCAGGATCGCGGCGAGCAGTTCCTCCAGCGGTCGCGGAGACAGGCTTTCGAGGACGGCATTGAGGAGGATCGTGTATTCCCCGCCGGAATCGACGAGCACCGGCCGGCGGCTCATCGTCGCGATCTTGCGCCGGACCAGCAGCAGCGCATGGTGGACGATCCCCTCGGCCTCCGCGTCGGCGCCGCGGGCGTGCAGGATCGTGCCGAGCGCGAGCGAGGCCGCCACCGTCTGAAAGACATCCTGAGCCCCGCCGTCCCCGGCGTCGGCCAGTGCCGCCCGGGCCACCTCCTCCGCCCGGGTGTCGTCGCCCGCCCGGTGCAGCCCGTTGGCGTGGATGATCCGCAGGGCCAGGCCGCGGGCGTCGTCGCGGGGAAGCCGCTCGATGACCCGGTCGAACGCGGCGGCGGCCACCTGCTCCGCCTCGTCCAGGCGACCCAGCTGCTGCAGCACGACGGCGAGGTTGCACGAGGTCACCACGGTGGTCTTCGCATCGGCGCCCGCCAGGGCCTCGCGACGGTCGCCGCCGTGCCGCAGGAACCGCTCCGCAGTGGCGCCGTCGAGCGCCTTCAGGCGGCTCGTGGCCAGGTCCTCGTAGACCGGCGCCTCGACCACCAGTTCCGCGACGTTGTCCGCATAGCGGAGGGCGGCATCGAACTCGCCGAGCTGCTCGCAGTCGATCGCCAGGTTCCACAGCGCCCGCGTGTTCTGCGGCTGCCGGCGCAGGACGTCGAGCCAGATGCCCCCCGGCGTCGCGTAGACCTCGTTGCGGGCCTGCGTGAGCGCGACGAGGACCGCCACGATGATGGCGACGGCTCCCACGGCCAGCCGCAGCGCCCGGTCGCGGTGCGGCCCCGCCGCGAGGCAGCGGCCGATGACGCCGTAGCCGCCGAGGACGACGGCGGCCACCACCGCCGCCAACGGGAGATACATGCGATGCTCCGCGGCGAGCGCGGCCACGGGCATGACGCTCGAGGTCGGCGCCAGGGCCAGCAGGAACGCCACGCCGAGCCACGACCACGCGTGCCGGCGCAACACGCCATACCCCACGGCCGCCAGCAGGGCGACGAGATAGACGAGCGACGGCACGATCTGCACCCACGTCGTGCTGACCGGGATCGGAATGTCGAAGCAGAGCCCGACGGGCCAGAAGGCGAGCCGCAGGTAGTGCAGGATCACCCGGGGCTGCGTCAGGGCGTAGGCCAGCGGCGCGTGCGTTCCCGCCCGAAGCTCCTGGAACATGCCCCGCTGCGCGATCATGTGTACGGCGATGATCGACCAGCCGGCGAAGAGGCACGCGTAGAACCAGCGACGGCGCCACAGCGCCGTGGCGGGCTCTCCCAGGACGAGCCAGTCGTACCCGAGGATCAGGAGCGGCAGCACGACCGCCGTCTCCTTCGACCCCATAGCGGCCGCCGACGCCAGCACGCACGCGACCAGCCAGCGCGGCCTCCAGCCGGTGGCCGCGGCCTGGGCGAACGCCGCCAACGCCGCCAGGCAGAGCATGCCGGTCATCGACTCCAGCCGCTGGTAGACGTAGGTGACCGCCTGCGTGCCCAGCGGGTGCACGGCCCAGATCGCGGCGATGCACGTCGCCAGGGAAGTGGCGTGCTCCCCGAACCTGCCACGCAGCCGCGGCGAGAGGAGCGTGAGCCTGGTGAACGCGAACAGCGCCAGCGCCGCGCACGCGTGGATGACGAGGTTGGTGACGTGGTAGCCGAACGGCCCCGGCCCCCAGACCGCATGATCGACGGCGAACGACAGGTAGGGCAACGGCCGGGCGGGCATGTTGCGGCCCCCCAGCATCGCCCTCCAGGGAGGCACGAGCGAGCGGATCGCCGGGTTGTCGGCGATCTCGCAGCGGTCGTCCATCACGAACCGGCCGCCGAGCGAGTTGAGATAGGCGACGACCGTGCACACGACGACGATCAGGGCCGCGGTCCGGGGAGTGAGTCGCAGGCTCGGCATGGAAGCGGTTCTCACATGCCGAGTATCGCCGCCAGCGCCGCGGCGCCCACGAATACGAGGGCCCAGCCCATGAAGCGGGCGATCGGGGGACGATCGGCGTAGCGGTAGTCGTCGTGGCTGATGGCGCCGAGCATTCGCTTGTGCTCCCACATGCCGGCGAGCGTCGCGGCGATGCCGAGCACGACGAGCGTGCTTCCGAACAGATTGGTCTTCAGCGGGGAGAATCCCGGCATCCTCCCCTCGAGCGAGACGGCCGCCTGGCCCAGCCTCTCGATGCCGAAGCCAAGGCTGATCATGGCCAGGCTCGTGCGGATCCAGGCCAGGAGCGTGCGGTCGGCGGCCTCGCGGTTGCGCTCCCGGGCCAGTTCGTTGGAAAGTGTCGCGGCGGATTCCGGCTGTGATTCCTGCATACGACCGAGAATACCACGAACGGCCGGCGAGCCGCCCGCCCCCGAGTCGGCCGGGTTTCGACGCCGCGCTCAGCAGAGCCACCTCCATCGCGCCGGCTCGCGGGCGGCATGAGTCGCCTCGCTGGCGGCCGCACGCCACGCTCGGCATCCTCACGCCGACCCGCTCGCCTCCCCATTCCCCGGGGTGCGATCGTGTCGCTCGTTCTCTGCGTTCCCCAGGCTACCGCACCGACACCGGGATGCTCGCCGAGTGGGCCGAGAACTCCGGCGCGTAGCGGCTCTGGATCGTGGCGAAGCCACTCGAGGCGGTGCCACGATGGGCCGCCCGCAGCGAGTATTCGAGGACGTGGGTGCCCCGCGGCAGCCGCTCGAAGAACATCCGGGTGCTCGCGTCGCGAACGGCCACATACCAGCCGGTGCCGTCGCCCCACCGCCAGCCGGAGAGCACGTCCACCGGCTCCGTCAGGCTTGGCCGATGATCGGACAACTCCAGAAACTCGTAGTCGCGGTCGCTCTTCACGACCAGCCGCACGACCAGCTCGTCGCCCAGCTCCACGGCCGTCGTGCCGTCGGCGGCCGCGGGCTCGAGCTTCGGCCCCTCCTTCGTGAACCGCTTCACGAACAGCCGCTTCTCGATGGACAGCTCCTCGCGTCCCGCGGCGTCGACGTTGGCGATGTCGTCGAGGTACTGCCAGTGGACGCCGCCCCACGCCAGCCCCTTGTCGGGCTTCGTGAGCGTGATCGCGGCCATGCCCGGCTGGATCTCCCGCCGCACGAACCGGGCCTCGAAGAAGCCCGTGCCGGCCTCGACCGCCGCGGGCTTCACCCGCTCGCCGCCGACGTCGACCGTCACAAGCTCCTGGCTGCCGAGCAGGTCGTCGCCCCGGCCGAGCAGCGCGCCCACGGCGTCGGCGGTCGCCCGGCTGCCGGGCCAGCGGCTGGTCCGCTTCTGCGACAGGAGCCAGACCTTGAGCGCCTCCACCGCCTCCTTGTCGCCCGCCACCTCGTCGAAGGCCTCGATCATGATCGCCTGCGTGGCGATCGGGGCGTAGGCCCAGCTCCACCAGCCGGGGTGCCGGTCCCGCCACCACATCCCCTGCCACGACTCCTTCTCCGCGCCCGGCTTCACGGCGGCGTCGACGGCCCGCTGCCGCAGGCTGTCGATGATCGACAGGGCCGTGGCCCGATCGCCGGACCGGGCCAGCGCGATCGCCAGATGCCCCTGCGACCGCCGGGCGTCGAGCTTCATCCACGATCTCCGCCCCACGTCGAAGGCCCACGCGATCGCCGCCGCGACATCCCCCTGCGGCGGGCTGTCCTGCGTGAAGAAGCTCCGCGCGTAGAGGGCGTAGACGCCGATGTCGGTGAGGACGAGGCCCTCCTTGCCGTCGGGCCAGAGTTTTTCCGCACGCCGCCGCTCCTCGACGAGCCGGCCGTCGAGCCAGGGGAGCGTCGCCAGGGCCGGCTGCACGTCCTTGATCGCACCGGCCGCGCGGAGCCGGCCGAAGCCGGCGACGATGCCGAGCGTGACGGAGTCGCAGGTCTGCCCGCCGGGGAACCAGGGCCAGCCGCCGTCGCCGTTCCGCAGCGATTCGAGCCGGGTCAGCGCCGCCTGCTGTTCGTTGCCGGCACGCGTCACGTCGAAGAGCAGGCCGATCCGCGCCCGCGACTCCCGCTCGTCGACCGCGTCGCGAACCCACGGCGTCTCCGCGAGCAACGTCGCCATGAGGTCGCCGTTCTTCTCGAGCGGACTCTCGAGCGCGGCGGCCCCCTGCCCCGCGGCCAGCCGCCACTGCTCGAAGATGTTTCCGATCCGCGGGTCGCTCGTGGCGAGGTGCCGTGCGAGGGTGTTGGCGTAGAGCCGCGTGAAGAGCGTCTCGGTGCTCTCGTCGGCCTGCTCCATGATCGCGGGGAGCGCGAGCACGGCATACCAGGCGGGATTCGCCGCGGCCTGCACGACGAGCGACTGGTTTTGGAGCGACTGTTTCCGGTCGTCGCCGCCGGCGGTCTTCGCCAGCTTCTCGAGCACGATCTGCCGCGTTCCCGGGCCGCGGATCGTCACCGGCACGGTCTCCGTGACCGGCACCCGCCGCGGCAGCACCGGGATGAGCGCCTCTTCGCCGTCGGCCGCCCGGCCGGCCGTGCCGGTCGCGAGATACCGCAGCGTCTCGGTGCCATCGGCCACCTTCACGGTGAAGACGGCCGGCTTCGATTCGCCGGCGGCCAGGTCGAACGGGAGCTCCCGCGGGCCGTCGACGAGCCCGTCGCGGGAGTCGTTCGTCCGCGCGTCGGCCAGCGTGAACCGCACCGTGCCGGAGAGCCGGCCCGTCGAACGATTGCTGACCTTCACGGGAATCTGCACCACGTCCCCCTCGCGGAAAAATCGCGGCATGACCGGCTCCACCATCAGGTCCTTGGCGGCGACGCACTGGTCGGCGATCGTGCCGCTCCGCAGGGCCGCGTCGTGGGCGAGCCCCTTGAACTGCCAGGTCGTGAGCGTGTCGGGGAGCGTGAACTCGATCGTGACGACGCCGTCCTTCCCCGACGCGAGTGCGGGCAGGAAGAACGCCGTCTCGGTCAGGTTTCGGCGGGGCGGCGGCGCCGCGGCGGCCGGCGACGACGGCGACTTCGGCTCGGCCGGGCCGCCCTGCTTCCGCAGCTGCTGTTCACCCTCCGCCGCCCGCCGCTCGTCGAGCCGGTCGGCGGTCGCGTTCTTCGCCGCATCGGACGGGGCCGGGGCCGCGGCCATCGCCACCGGCATCCCCATCCTGCCGAGCGCACCGCGCAGCATCCGCGACCGCCCCCCGAAACCGAACCCGCCGCGCTGCGGCGAACCGAACGGGTCGCGGAGCTCCCTGTATGTCATGTCGGGCACCGGCACGGTGCGCGGCGAAAACTCTCCGCGGAGATAGCCGAGCGGCTCGCCGGAATTCGTGAACGCGAGATTCACCCAGCTCGATTCGTGGCGAAACAGGCCCAGCAGCCCGACCCCCGGCCACTGATGCGGAGCCAGCGCGTCGAGCGACTGGTCGTAGAGCAGCGCGAGCATTTCGGCGACGGCCGGCGCGGCCGGTCCGGCCAGCGGATCGGCCGTGGAGGAGATCGTCGCCCGCCAGACGTCCTTCGCGCCCGGCTCGAGCCGCCGCGTGAACCGCTCCCAGGCCACGGCGAGCTTCTTGTCGGTCCAGGGCACGTCGATCGTCTGCGACTGCGTACTCAGCCGGCCGTCGCGGACCAGCCAGGCCCGCACGGTGAATCCGCCGCGGTGCTCACCGCCGACCTTCATCCGCACCGGCCACTGCGTCCTGCCCGCCGCGGTCCAGAATCGTTCGAGCACCCTGCCCGCCTGCGAGATCTCGACGAGTGCGCGGCCGCGGTCGTGGCCCGTGCCGACCACCGCAAAAAAATCCTCGCCGGCCGCGACCGACCGCTGCCGAGGCACGAGCGCACACGCCCGCTTCACGCCGTAGCGCTCGGCGGCAGGATCGATCACCTCGATCAGCTGCTGCGCCTTCACGGCCGGCACGTCGCCGGCGGCCGGGATTTCGAAGACCGCCCGGTAGATGCCCGCCGGCAGGTGCGCCGTGGCGACGGTCCTGCCGGTGGCGGCGTCGGTCGTCAGCCGCTGCGTGAAGACGGTCTCGCCGGTCGTCCAGGTCTCGGGATTGGCCGCATCGACCGGCACCGGTGCCGGCACTGCGGCCGGGCCTCTGGCCCGGCGACCACGTCTCGGCTGCGGCGCCGTCGAGAAGAAGTCGGCCCGCACGACCTCCGCGGGCTGCACCAGCCGCGACACCGTCAGCGTGCCGGCGGCCTGCCGGGGCCGGCCGTCGAGCGTCGTCGTGGCGAGCGTGATCGCGACCGCGGCGGGCGTGCCGTCGGGGGCGGCCGCCTGCCAGGCGTCGGCCGTGACCGTCGCGTCGACGTCGGTGTATCCGGCGTTCACCAGCTGCTCGTCGCTCCGGGTCTCGCCGCTGGAGTCGGTGACGTCGGCGACAACGCGGTAGGAGAAGACGGGGAGCGACTCGCGCGGCACGCCGCGATCGGGCTTGAGCGGGAACGAGATCGTGAAGCGGCCGTCGGCGTCGGTGGTCGCCGTGCCGCGGGCGATCCGCTGCGACCCTCCGTCGAAGGGCAGCCCCGGGAAGAACCAACGGCACCAGAGGGGCCAGCGGACCGTGCGCTCCACCCGCCAGCGGACCTTCGCGTCCGCCACGGAGACGCCCGTGTAGGTGGCGGCGGTGCCCGAGAGCGTGGCGATGCCGCCGAGCGGCACCGACTTCTCCGGAGCCGCGAGCGTCGCGAGAAATTTCGGCCGCTTGTACTCCTCGACGCGGACGCCCACACCGCCGGAGAAACCGTCCGGGCCGGCCGCCTGCGCGACGATCATCCACTGGCCGGGCAGCGCGCCGGTGGCGATCGGAAACGAGCCGCTGAACGAGCCGTTGGCGTTGGTCGCGTGCGTGGCCTTCGCCACCTCGCGGCCGTTGGCGTCGCGCAGGACGACGTCGACATCGCGGCCGACGACGGCGCGGTACTCTCCCTTCGCGACATCGCTCGCGCAGGCGATCCCCTTGTAGAAGACGGTCTGCCCGGGCCGATGGATGCCGCGGTCGGTGACGAGCACGATCTGTGACTGGGACGCGGGCTGCAGGTTCCTCCAGAAGCCGGTCGCGTCGGTGGCTGCCTCGTGCCTTGTGCCGTCGAGCGTGGCGGTCGCCACCAGCACGTGTTCCGCACCCTGGTCGAGCGTGAGCTCGTAACGGCCCTCCTTGTCGGTCGTCGCGCTCGAACGTTCGACGAATCGCTGCCGGCTGCCCTGCTGGTCGCGGACGAACGCCTTCACGCTCGCTCCGGCCACGGGTTCGCCCGAGGCGAGGTCGACGACGTGGCCAGAGACCGGCCCCTTCTGCCCGCCGGATACGGCCGCGCCCGCCATGGCCTGCCGCGACTGCTCGGCGACGATCGCCAGCCGCGTGACCCAGACGAGCGCCGCCTGCACGACGTTGTCCTGCTCGCCGAAATCGGCGGTGTGGCTGGCGATCACCCAATACGGGCCCGGCTCGAGCGACTCGGCACCGAGCACGGCGGCCACGGGCACGTCGTGCTGCCGCTGGCGGTGATCGGGCGTGGCGGGCAGGTCGACCGCGGCCGTCTTCAGCGCGGGCAGGGCGATGATCGCCTTGCGGTCATCGTCGTCGAACCAGCTTGCCGGCGGCCGGCCGTGGGCGAGCCGGGCCATCCAGTCGGCCCGGGCCAGCCGCAGGTGCACCTTGGCGAGGTTGCGGTAGGTGACGCGGATCACAGGCCACGGCGCAGCCCATGACCGCTCCGCCTGGAGCGAGAGCTCCCGGCCGTCGATCTCGGCGACGAGGTTCGCGCACATCGCGCCGCCCGCCGTCTTCGGGTGCGCGGCCGCACCCTTCGCAGCGATCGCCCGGGCCTCGACGAGATCGCCCGGATCGCCTTGACCGTCCGCCACCCGAACGAGGCTCGCGAGATGAAACCTCGCCAGCGTCGCCGTCTCGTGATCCCCCGCCCGCGCGACGAACGCCTCGATCGCGGCTTCTTTCCTGCCGCGGAGTTCGTCGGCGCCCTCTGCGGACACCGCCGCACCACTCGCCCAGAGGATGCGGTCGAGATCGGCGGATAGAAACGCCGAGCGGTCGGCGTCGCCGGCGTGGAAATCGAGGAGGTCGCGGTAGAGCCGCAGCGTCTCGAGGAGCGGCGAGGCGGTGTCGGTGACCGCGTTGTCTGACTCGGGACGCCAGCGGCGGAACTCGTCGGGGAGCCCGAGCGCGGGGCTCGCGGCGTCGAGCTCGAAGGCGTCCTCCGGGGCGACGAGGCCGCGCTCGCCCGACGACGAGAACTCGATCGCGTCGCGGACCACCACGTCCCAGACGGTCGGTCGGTAGGCGTCTGGCATCGCGCCCGGCCGGATGATGGCCGACCAGTCGCCCACCTTCAGGCCCTGGAGCAGCGCCCGCTCAGGGCTGCCCGCGGCGCCGACGGCGGCGCCGAACTGCCGGCGGATCTCGGCGACGATGCCCGGCAGGTCCCACTCGGAGATCGAGCCGATGTCGTCGGCCTTCGCACCGCCGGCCGTCCGCTGCTGGAACCGCCAGCGGTTCTCCTGGAAATACCCCCACGTCCAGTTGGCGAGGATCGCCCGCAGCACCCCGCGGGTTTCCTGCGGCGCCTTCTCAAGCGTGCCGGCGAGCAGGATCACCCGCTCCGGATCGTCGGGCGGCCGGTCGCCGGTCTCGGCGAGGACCCGCGTGGCGATCGCCCGGGCAGCCTCGGCCCAGGCGCGGTCGGCGATCGCGGCCTGCTCGACGCCGGCCAGCGGCTCGAGCGCCGTCTTCGGCTTGCCTTCCTCGAGCGCCTTGTGGACCGCCTTCCACGCCGCCGCCCGCGGCCCGGCAGGAGCATCGTCTCCACGGGCATCCTGAATCGACATGCACGCTCCTCCGACGGTCAGGCACAAAGCGAGGGTCATCCCCGCGACGGACACTCCGGCGCGCAGGCCGGCAGGCACGGTGGTCACGCGACGATTCTCCACGGGTGTTCCCATCGGCCGGCGGCACCCTCCCGCGGGCCTGCCGGGAAGTCTACGGGCTTCCGACGTCACCCGGGAGCACAAGTGCGTCGTGATCGGCCGGAGCAAGCCCCTGCCGGCCAACGAGTTGCGTGCAGGAGGTGCGTCAGGGATGCGACGGCCCGCCTGCTGCCGTAGGCTATACTTCCAGGGCCAGTGCCGGCGGAGCGCAACGCCGACATTCTGGGAATTCACCGTTGAAGCCGGGCGGTCCATGCCGTCGGGCCTGTCAGCAGCCCGGAGATTTCATGAGCCGCTCCGCTCTTGTTACCGCGTTCGTGACCGTCTGCCTGTTCGCCATTTCGCCGGCGCGTGCCATCGAGCCGTCGTCGAGCACGCTGTCGTTCAATCGGGACGTGCGGCCGATCCTGGTCGAGCACTGCTTCTCCTGCCACGGGGCCGACAGCGCCGCCCGCAAGGCGGGCCTGCGGCTCGACCGCCGCGACGACGCCATCGAGCACGGGGCGATCGTGCCGGGCGACGTCGATTCGACCGCCCTGCTCGACCGCATCTTCTCCGACGATCCCGACGCGGTGATGCCGCCGCCGGCCGTCAAGAAGCCGCTGGCGGCGGAGCAGAAGGAGATCCTCAAGCGGTGGGTGGCCGAAGGGGCCGCGTACGAGCCGCACTGGTCGTTCATCCCGCCCCGGCGGCCCGAGTTTCCGCCTGTCAGGAACGAGGTCTGGGTCCGCACCCCGATCGACCGGTTCGTGCTCGCGCGGCTCGAGGCGGAGGGGCTCGCGCCGGCCGCCGAGGCCGATCGCCGCACGCTCGCCCGGCGGGTCGCGCTCGACCTCACCGGCCTGCCCCCCGAGCCGGCGGTCGTCGACGCCTTCGTCGCCGATCCGTCGCCCGACGCCTACGAGCGGCTGGTCGACGGGATGCTGGCGAGCCTCGAATGGGGCGAGCACCGCGGGCGGCACTGGCTCGACTACGCTCGCTACGCCGACACGCACGGCATCCACTTCGACAACTTCCGCGAGATGTGGACCTACCGGCAGTGGGTGGTCAACGCCTTCAATCGCAACATGCCGTTCGACCAGTTCACGATCCTGCAGCTCGCCGGGGATCTCGTCGCCCACGACGGCGTCAAGGCGACGCCCGAGCAGATCCTCGACGACCGGATCGCCAGCGGCTTCAACCGCTGCAACATGACGACCAACGAGGGCGGTACGATTCCCGAGGAGTATCTCGTTCTCTACACGCGGGACCGCACGGAGACGACGTCGGCCGTCTGGATGGGCCTGACCACCGGCTGCGCCGTCTGCCACGACCACAAGTTTGATCCATTGTCGCAGCGCGAGTTCTACGAGCTCGCCGCCTTCTTCAACAACACGACGCAGGCGGCCATGGACGGCAACGTGCAGGACACGCCGCCGATCCTCCCGGTGCCCACGCCCGAGGACAGGCCGCGGTTCGCCGAGCTCGAGAAGCTGGTGCCGCCCGCGAAGGCGGCCGTCGAGGACCGCCGGAAGGCCGCACGGCCGGAATTCGACGCCTGGATCGCCGCGGCGACTCCGGAGGCGGTGTCGAAGTCGCTGCCACAGGACACGCCGCTGGTGCAGCTGCCCTTCGGCGAGGGCCAGGGCACGAGCACACTCGCGCGGCTGGCGGGCAAGGAGACGGCGCTGCCTCTGGCGGCGAGCACCACCTGGCAGGCCGGCCCGAGCGGCCAGCCGGCGGTCCTGCTCGACGGCCGGGCGGGCGAACTGGCCACCAGCGGCGACTTCGAACACGACCAGCCGTTCACCGTCTCCTGCTGGCTGCGCGTGCCGGCCAACGACTCGGCCTACGCCGTGGTGGCACGCATGGATGAATCGCAGGCACATCGCGGCTGGGACATGTGGGTGCAGGGCCGCCGCCTCGCGATGCACCTGATCCACTCCCATCCCGACGACGCGATCAAGGTGGCCGCCACCGACCAGCTCAAGCCCGACACCTGGACGCTCGTGACCGTCGCCTACGACGGCTCGGGCAGGGCGGAGGGAGTGAAGATCTTCTACGACGGCACCGAACAGAAGCCGAAGGTCGAGACCAACACGTTCAAGAAGCACTCGATCCGCACCGAGGTGCCGCTGGCGATCGGAAGCCGGTCAAAGGGGGCCACGGCGCACGGCGTCGGGCTGGCGGGCCTGGCGATCTGGGGCCGCCGCCTGTCGGCCGGCGAGGTGGAGGGGCTCTCCCGCTCGCAGCAGCTTGCCGACGTCCTGAAGCTCGCGCCGGAGGCGCGGGCGAAGGCGGCCGACGGACTCTACGGCTGGTGGCTCGCGAACCTCGACGAGCCGTTCCGCTCGGCCACCACCGCGGCCGCCCGGCTCGATGCGGAGATGGCGGAGATCAAGAAGCGGGGCACGATCGCCCACGTCATGAACGAGAAGCCCGAGATGCCCAAGGCCTTCATCCTCGACCGCGGCGAGTACGACAAGCGGAAGGACGAGGTGCAGGCCGACACGCCCGACGCCCTTCCGGCGTTTCCCGGGAAGCTGCCCCGCAACCGGCTCGGCCTCGCGCAGTGGCTGCTGCTTCAGGATCACCCGCTCACCTCCCGCGTCACCGTCAACCGCTTCTGGCAGGAGGTGTTCGGCACCGGACTGGTGCGGACCAGCGGCGACTTCGGCATCACCGGAGAGCTGCCGAGCCATCCCGAGCTGCTCGACTGGCTGGCGATCGAGTTCCGCGAGGGGGGCTGGGACGTCAAGAAGCTCTTCCGGCTCATGGTGACCAGCGCCGCCTACCGGCAGCAGGCCGTGGCCACGCCCGAAAAGCTGGCGAAGGACAACGCCAACCGGCTGCTCTCCCGCGGGCCGCGGTTTCGCATGGATGCCGAGATGGTCCGCGACCACGCGCTCGCGGCCAGCGGCCTGCTCGTGAAGCAGATCGGCGGCCCGAGCGTGAAGCCCTACCAGCCGGACGGCGTGTGGGAGGCCGTGTCGATGGGGGGCAACACCAACAGGTACCAGCGCGACAAGGGGGAGAGCGTCTACCGCCGCAGCATGTACTGGTTCTGGAAGCGGTCGGCCCCGCCGGCGTCGATGGACATCCTCAACGCGCCGTCGCGGGAAAACTGCTGCGTGCGGCGGGAGCGGACCAACACACCCCTGCAGGCGCTCGTCACGCTCAACGATCCGCAGTTCGTCGAGGCCGCCCGGGCGCTGGCCGACCGGGCGCTCGAGCTCGGCGGCGACAGCGACGACAAGCGGCTCGAGATCGTCGCCGAGCGGCTGCTCGCCCGGCCGCTGACGGCCGCGGAGGCGGCGATCGTGAAGAAATCGCTCGCCGACATCACCGCCTGGTATGCGGCCCATCCCGACGAGGCGAAGCAGCTCGTCGCCGTGGGCGACTCGAAGCCGCGGGCGGCCGATCCGGTGCAGCTGGCCAGCTGGACGATGCTCACCAACGAGCTCATGAACCTCGACGAAGTGCTCTGCAAGTAGCGTGCCCTGCACGCGGAACACGCGCAGGCACGCGCGACGTGCACAGGAAAGAGATCCGACCATGAACCCGCCGATCCGCTCGCCGCTCGACGAACTCGGGCTGAATCTCACCCGCCGCCGGTTCTTCGGGCAGGGCTCCCACCTGCTCGGCGGCGCGGCGCTGGCGACGCTCCTGGGCGACCGCGCGGCGCTGGGCAACGCCGCGGCGGGGCCGGCGTCCGCGGCCGAGCGTGTGGCCGGGGCGATCGCCCCGCACTTCGCGCCGCGGGCGAAGCACGTCATCTACCTGCACATGGTGGGCGGGCCCTCCCAGCTGGATCTCTACGACTACAAGCCGGTGATGAACGACTGGTACGACAAGGACCTGCCCGAGAGCGTCCGCAACGGGCAGCGGCTGACGACGATGACCTCCGGGCAGAAGCGGTTCCCGATCGCTCCCTCGAAGTACGCGTTCGCCCGGCACGGGCAGTCGGGCATGTGGGTGAGCGAGCTGCTCCCCTGGACCGCGAAGATGGTCGACGAGATGTGCTTCATCCGCACGATGCACACCGAGGCGATCAACCACGAGCCGGCGATCACCTACATGCAGACGGGCAACCAGATCTCCGGCCGGCCGTGCCTGGGCTCCTGGACGAGCTACGGGCTCGGCAGCCTCAACAAGGATCTACCGACGTTCGTCGTGCTCGTCGCCCGGCCAACCAACACCGAGCAGGTGCAGGCGATCGGCGCCCGGCTCTGGTCGAGCGGCTACCTGCCGGGCGAGCACGCCGGCGTGAGCTTCCGCTCGGCCGGCGATCCGATCCTCTACATCAACAACCCACCGGGCGTGGCGGCGGAGGTTCGCCGCAAGACGCTCGACGGCCTGCAGGCGCTCAACCAGCGGACGCTCGAGCAGATCGGCGACCCGGAGACGCGGACCCGCATCGCCCAGTACGAGATGGCCTTCCGGATGCAATCGAGCGTGCCGGAGCTGACGAACCTGGCGAGTGAGCCGGAGAGCACCTACGCCCTCTACGGCGAGGAGGCGAAGAAGCCCGGCACGTTCGCCAACACCGCGCTGATGGCCCGCCGCATGGTGGAGCGCGGCGTGCGATTCGTACAGGTCTATCTCAACAACTGGGACACCCACGCCAACGTCTCCGGCCGCCTGCCGATGCAGTGCAAGGACATCGATCAGGCCTGCCACGGCCTCGTGCAGGACCTGAAGGCCCGCGGCCTCTTCGACGAGACGCTCATCATCTGGGGAGGGGAGTTCGGACGTACGATCTACTCCCAGGGCGGCCTGTCGAAGGAGAACTACGGCCGCGACCACCATCCGCGGTGCTTCACGATGTGGATGGCGGGAGGCGGCGCGCGGGGCGGCCAGGTCTACGGCGAGACCGACGACTTCTCCTACAACATCGTGAAGGACCCGGTGCACATCCGCGACTTCCACGCCACCGTGCTGCAGCTGCTCGGCTTCGACCACGAGCGGTTCACCTACCGGCACCTGGGCCTCGACCAGCGGCTCACCGGCGTGGAGCACGCCCGGGTGATCCCGGACCTCGTCGCCTGAGGCGGGTCACCGCGCGCGAAGGCCGGGGTTGCCCATGCCCCATCGCCGGACGTTCGCTCCGGCCCTCCAGGCCTCCGCTCTCTCGGAGGCGTCTGCGCTCCGCCATCCATGGCTCCGCTGGCCGCCTACGCCGGCTCCTGGGGCATGGGCAACCCCTCCCCTGATGAGCGGATCCGTGTGCTTGCGAGCGGTCGAAGCATGGCCCAAGTCAAGCGTGGCCCGCATGAGACGGCCCGGCTGGCGGCGGCAGCTTGCAGCCGTTGCGCGGCTTTCTCGTCTCCCGCGTCAGGGCGCGAGTCGCTCGAGGCTCCAGCTGCCCGTCGCGCCGCGGCGGAAGACGAGCCGGTCGTGCAGCCGGCTGGGGCGGCCCTGCCAGAATTCGATCCGCTCGGGCACGAGCCGGTAGCCGCCCCAGTGGTCGGGCCGGGGGATCGCCGCGTCGTCGGGATGCTCGCTGCGAAAGCGGTCGTACATCGCCTCGAGCGCCGCCCGATCGGGAATGACCGCGCTCTGCGGCGAGCTCCACGCGCCGATCCGCGACGAGCTCGGCCGGCTCTTGAAGTAGGCGTCGGACTCGGCCGCGGCCGTCCGCTCGACGCGGCCCTCGATCCGCACCTGCCGCTCGAGCGTCGCCCAGTGGAACGTCAGCGCAGCCTGGGGATTGGCGGCGAGCTCCCGGCCCTTGCGGCTCTCGTAGTTGGAGAAGAAGCAGAAGCCGCGGTCGTCGAAGCCGCGCAGCAGCACCATCCGGGCAGACGGCCGGCCGTCGGGGGTGGCTGTGGAGAGCGTCATCGCTTCCGGCTCGGGCACGCCGGCGGCGACGGCCGCGTCGTACCACGCCGCGAACTGCGCGAAGGGATCGCGATCGACTGTCGCCTCGTCGAGGGCGGCCTGCTCGTATTCCTTGCGGGCGTGCGTGTTTCTGGGTTGCATGGGGCGGCCGGCGGGACGATGACGGTCGGATGGGGCTGCGAGGGCTCCATCCTCGGGCCGCGGACCGCGGCCGGTCAATCCTCGCCGCAGCGACTCCGTGTTCCTGGGAGCGATCCTCGGAGCGTTCCCGCACGGAGGGATCACCGCCGGGGGCAGCCGTGTTTCGCCGATGCATGCGGGCTATACTTGGCCTCATCAGGCAGCGCGGTCCTCTTTCCCGTCTGTGCAGCGTGTTTTTGGAGATGCTCCCCATGATTCGTCCCTTCAGTCCGCTGATCGGCTCGGTGCGTCTGCTCGGCCCGCTGGGGATCGCCGCGGTGCTGGCATGCGCGAGCGTTCAGGCGGCGCCCGTCAAGCGGCTCGAGATCCAGGAGGGGGACCACATCTGCATCATCGGCGGCGGCGTGGCCGACGCCATGCAGCACACCGGCTGGCTCGAGACGCTGCTGCACAGCCGGTTTCCCCAGCAGCGGCTGGTGATCCGCAACCTCGCCTACGACGGCGACGAGATCGAGCTGACGAAGCGGCTGCGCAGCGCCGACTTCGGCACCCCCGACCAGTGGCTCTCCGGCGCGGCGCCGATCCCGAAGCCGGACGACGTGCTCGACAAGACGGCCGTCCGCGAGAACCGCTTCGAGCTCACCGGCACGCGGGCCGACGTGATCTTCGCCTTCTTCGGCGCCAACGAGGCCCATGCCGGCCCGGCCGGGCTCGACGAGTTCAAGCGGCACGTCGACGCCTTCATCAGGCACACGCTCGCCCAGAAGTACGACGGCGTGGAGGCTCCGAAGCTCGTGATGTTCTCCCCGATCGCCCACGAGGACCTGGATCGGCCTCATTGGCCGGATGGCAAGGCGCACAATGCGAACCTCGCCCTGTACACCGACGCCATGGAGGAGGTCTGCCAGGCCAACGGCGTGCAGTGCGTCGACCTCTTCACGCCCACGCAGGAGGCCTACGCGAAGATCACCGAGCACCTGACGACTGACGGCATCCACCCGAATGAGCGCGGCGACCGGGAGATCTCGCGGATCATCGACGAGTCGCTCTTCGGCACGCATCCCGCGCGCGACCCGAAGTCGTTGTCCCGGCTGCAACAATCCGTGGCCGACAAGAACTTCCACTGGTTCCACCGCTACCGCGTCACCGACGGCTACTCCACCTACGGCGGCCGGGCGTGGCTGAAGTTCACGCCGGGCGCTGTCGACCGCTCCTACAAGGCGGGGCAGACCAACTACGAGGTGGCCCAGCGGGAGCTCGAATACCTCGACGTGAAGACGGCCAACCGCGACCGGCGGATCTGGGCGACGGCGGCCACGCTCGCCGACCCCGCCGCGCCGCTGCCGGCCGTGGACGACGTCGGCCTGCCGGAGATGATTCCCGTCTACACGAACATGCCCGGGCCGCTCGAGGGGGGCAAGCATGCCTTCCTCTCTGGCAAGGATGCGATCGATAAGATGACCGTGCATTCCGGCATGAAGGTGGAGCTGGTCGCCGACGAGGGGATGTTTCCCGAGCTCATCAACCCGGTGCAGATGAGCTTCGACACGAAGGGGCGGCTCTGGGTGGCGGCCTGGCCGACCTACCCGCACTGGCGTCCCGACGAGGTCATGAACGACAAGCTCCTGATCCTCGAGGACACCGACGGCGATGGCAGGACCGACCGGGTGAAGACCTTCGCCGACGACCTGCACAACCCGATCGGCTTCGAGTTCTGGGGCAAGGGCGTGATCGTGTCGCAGGGGCCGGCGGTCGTCTACCTCGAGGACACCGACGGCGACGACAAATACGACGTCAAGACGCGGATCCTCGGCGGGCTCGACACGGCCGACACGCACCACACGTCCAACAGCTTCACGCTCGATCCCGCGGGTGCGCTCTACTTCCAGGAGGGCACGTTCCACCATTCGCAGGGCGAGACGCCGTGGGGCCCGCCCGTCCGCGTCGTCAACGGCGCCGTCTTCAAGTATGAGCCGCGGACCGGGAAGTTCGGCCTCTACACGTCGTACGCGTTCGCCAATCCCCACGGCCATGCCTTCGACCGCTGGGGCGACGACATCGTCGTCGACGGCACCGGCGCCGTCCCCTACTGGGGCTCCGTGTTCTCCACGCGGCTGGAGGGGCTCGACAAGCACTCGAACGCGCCGAGCGTCTACAAGCAGCGGACCCGCCCCTGTCCGGGCATCGAGTTTCTCTCCAGTCCGCACTTCCCCGCCGAACTGCAGGGCAACCTGCTCGTGGGCAACGTGATCGGCTTTCAAGGCATCCTCCAGTACACATTCAAGCCGACCGCCGAGTCGTACCCCGAGGCCGTGGAGGTCGAGCCGATCCTGTCGTCGAGCGACCCGCACTTCCGGCCCGCCGACCTCGAGATGGGGCCCGACGGCGCCCTCTACTTCTGCGATTGGCAGAACCCGATCATCGGCCACATGCAGCACAATCTCCGCGATCCCAACCGCGACCGGATCCACGGCCGCGTCTACCGGGTGGTGATGGACGGCAAGCCGGTCGTGAAGCCGACGCCGATCGCCGGCCGCACCGTGACCGAACTGGTGGCCCTCCTGTCCGATCCAATCGATCGCGTGCGGTATCGCGCCCGGCTCGAACTCTCCGGGCGTCCGGAGGCCGAGGTGGTGCCGGCGGTGCAGGCCTGGCTGGCGAAGCTCGACCCGCAGGGCCGCGACTACCAGCATCAGGTCGTCGAGGCGCTCTGGACGCTGCGACACTTCGACCAGGTGCCCCTCGCGCTCCTCGACAAGGTGCTCGGCCTCGCGGACCCGCGGGCGCGGACGGCCGGCATGCGGGTGCTGGCATCGATCGCCGACCGGGTGCCGAACGCGCTCGATCTCGTGCGGAAGGCCGCAGCCGACGCGAGCCCGCGGGTGCGGCTGGAGGCGCTGCGGACGGCGAGCTATCTGAAAGTGCCGGAGGCTGTCGAGGCGTTGGCGATCGTCGGCGAGTTTCCCAGCGACAGGCAGATGGACTACGTGAAGAAGGAGGCTGCCCGCGTGCTCGAGCCCGACTTCCAGCGGGCGCTCGAGGCGAAGCAGCCGATCGCGTTCAAGACCGACGCGGGCCGCCGGTATTACTACCACGGACTGAACAACGAACAACTCGCCGCGCAGCCACGGTCGCCGGCGGTCTATCGCGAGATGCTGCTCCGCAGCGGGCTCGACGAGCGACTGCGGCTCGAGGCCGTGGAGGCGCTGGCCAAGGAGGAACGAACGTCCGTCGTGAAGGTGGTGGCCGACGCGCTCGCCGCCCTCGACCGGCAGGCGGGCGACGTCGATTCGGGCACGGTCTTCGACCTGATCCGGGTGCTGCTCGGCCGGCCCAGGGGCGAACTCGCGGAACTGCGCGGCGACATGGAGCGGCTTGCCACGTCGGGCAGGCGGCCGGTGATGCGGCGGATCGGCTACGTGGCGCTCATGAACATCGACGCCGCCGCGGCCGGCGACGACCCAAGCGCGCAGGCCTGGAAGCTGGCCAGCGGTCAGCCCGACCGTCTCGTCGACCTCGTCGACGCCCTGCCGCTGGTGAGCGACCCCGCGGTGGCGGGACGTCTCTATGAACGCATGCTGCCGCTGCTCGACGGCGGCGCCGCGCCGCCCGGCACCACGGCCCGCTACGTCCGCATCGAACTGCCGGGGCAGGGCAAGACGCTCACGCTCGCGGAAGTCGAGGTCTTCGCCGACGGCGAGAACGTGGCGCGGAAGGGGCGGGCGTCGCAGAGGGACACCGCCCACGGCGGCGTCGCCTCGCGGGCGATCGACGGCAATGCCGCCGGCGACTTCGCGTCCGGCAGCCAGACGCACACCGCCGACGACAACGGCAAGGATCCCTGGTGGGAGGTCGACCTCGGCGGACAGCGGCGGATCGATCGGGTGGTCGTCCACAACCGTGCCGACGGCGGCCTCGGATCACGGTTGGAGGGTTTCCGGGTGGTGCTGCTCGACGACGGCCGCCGTGAGGCCTTCCGCGTCGAGCAGCAGCCGGCGCCCAAGCCGAAGGCCGAGATCCGCGTGACCAGCGAGGCGCAGCTGAAGGCGGCGGCCGTGCGGCGGGCCGTGTTCAACGCGATCGTGGGCGTGAAGGGGCGGGAGCAGGAGGCGTTCCGCAAGATCGCAGCCTTCGTCAGGGAGGGCGTCGACCGCGACGCAGGCATCCGCGCGCTGTCGCGCATTCCCGTCGCCTCATGGCCGGCCGAAGAGGCTCCGGCCCTGCTCGACGCGCTCGTGGGCACGATGCAGAAGGCGTCGGCCGAGGAGCGGTCGAGCGACGCCGGCCTGGCGGCCTGGCAGTTCGCCGAGAACCTCACCACGCTCCTGCCGGCAGCCGAGGGCAGGGCCCGTCGGGCGGTGCTCGCCGACCTGGGCGTGCGGGTCGTGAAGATTGGCACGGTCTACGAGCGGATGGCCTACGACAAGGAGACGATCGCGGTGCAGGCCGGCAAGCCGGTGCTGTTCGTGCTCGAGAACGCCGACGTAATGCCGCACAACTTCGTGGTCGCCAAGCCCGGCACCATGCAGGTGATCGGGGAACTGGCCGAGAAGGAGGCGCAGAATCCCGCGTTCGCCAAGCAGAACTTCGTGCCCCAGAGCCCCGACGTGCTCGTGGCCAGCACGCTCATGCAGCCGCAGGCCGCGCAGCGTGTCACGTTCACCGCGCCGACCGAGCCGGGCGTCTATCCCTACGTCTGCACCTATCCGGGGCACTGGCGGCGGATGTTCGGCGCGATGTACGTGGTCGACGACCTCGAGGGCTACCTCGCCGATCCGGCTGCCTACCTCGCCGCGCATCCGCTGCAGATCAAGGACGACCTGCTCAAGGACCGGAGGCCGCGGACGCAGTGGACGCTCGCCGACCTCGAGGGGAGCGTGCTGGGACTGGAGAAGGGCCGGTCGTTCCTCCACGGTCGGGAGCTCTTCCGCACCGCGAGCTGCGTGTCGTGCCACAAGCTCGGTGACGCCGGCAACGCGTTCGGCCCCGAGCTGGCGAAGCTCGACGCCAACATGACGCCGCTGGAGATCACCAAGCACATCCTCGATCCCTCCCTGAAGATCGATGAGAAGTATCGCTCGACCACGATCCTCACCGACGACGGACTTTCCGTCACCGGGCTGGTCGTCGCTGAGACGCCGGACGAGGTCGCGATCGTGGAGAACCCCGTGGCAAAGGCGGAGCCGGTGCGAATCAAGAAGAAGGACATCGACGCGCGGAACACGTCGCCGGTGTCGATCATGCCGAAGGGCCTGCTCGACAAGCTCACGCGGGACGAGGTGCTCGATCTGATCGCCTACGTCGCGTCCCGGGGCAACGAGGCAAGCGCGCTGTTCAGCCCGGACGGCTGCCCGCACCACAAGAAATAGTCCGCCCGGCGGGCGGCGGGCGTTAGGCCGAGCGGGGCCCCCGGGGCGGGCTGCCTATGGTGCCAGCGTGCCAGCGTGCCATGTGCCGGGCACCAGGGTGCCAGGCTGCCGCAGCCGGCCCCGTCGACCTTTTTTTCAGGCTGCGAGCAATGATATAGTGAAGGGCGGTGGTCTTTGGTTGGCCTCGAGGAGCGTAACCATGTGGAATCTCTCCATGCGTCCCCGCCTGCGATGGGTCTGGTCTGCGGTGTTCGCCGGCATCTTGATCGCCCAGGTCGTGACGACCTCGGCGGCCGAGCCCACTCCCGAGCAGGCCAAGGCACTGGCAACCGCGAAGGAGGCCCTCGACCGCGGCCGGTCCAATGCGGGCAAGGAGGACTTCGCGGAGGCCCTCAAGGACTTCGACGCAGTCACCAAGATCGCCGGCCGTGATCCGGAGCTGATCGTCCTGCGGGCCGACGCCCACGTGGAGCGCGCGAAGATCCAGCACGAGCAAGGGAAGTATCTCGAGGCGGTCGACAGTTGCTACTTCGCGATCCTCGAGAAGAACGACCACTTCGACGCCCATTTCAATCGCGGGCTCGCCTACCTCGCCAGGCACGAGTACGACAAGGCGATCAACAGCTTCAACCGCTGCCTGTATGGCGATTTCGAGAAATTCCGCGGCTACAGCAAGCAGAAGCAGGCCCTCGCCTTCAGCCACCGCGGTTTCGCCAAGGGCGCCAAGAGGGACTTCGACGGCGTGATCTGGGAGCAGGGCGAGGCGATCAAGATCGATCCCGCTCTCGCCATCGCCTACGAGCGGCGCGGCGCCGCACGCATCGCCAAGGCGATGCAGTCGGCCAAACCCAACTTCTCCGAGGCGGTCAAGGACGTCGCCAAGGCTCTGAACTCGACCCGAAGATGGGCGAGGCACTCTGTGACCGTTCGCTGCTCCGCGGAATCGCGGGCGATCTGAAGGGCGCTACAGCGGACGCCGACGCGGCGATCGCTGCGTCTCCGAAGCTGGCCCGCGCCCACCTGCAGCGCGGCATGATCTCGATCCGTGAGAAGGACGCGTCAGGCGCCGTCAAGCACTGCGACGAGGCCATCAGGCTCGACCCCAGGAGTGCCGATGCGCTCGTGGCTCGCGGGCAGGCCCGGCTGGCCACGAAGAACGCCGACGATTACGAGCCCGCCGTCGCGGATTTCACCAAAGCCATCGAGTTTGACCCGAAGCTCGCCGCCGCTTACAGCGGCCGCGTGCAGGCCCGTCGCAAGCTCGGCGTCCCCTCCGAGGATCTCGCCGACGACCTTGCCAAGGTGAAGGAGCTCGACGCCGCTGCGGACAAGAAGAAGGCCGCCGCCAATGCCGAGCAGCCACGGTTCGCCGTCGAGCCGACGCCTGTCGATCCGGCGCGGCACGGCCAGGCGCTGGCCTCGGCGAAGAAGATCGACAAGCTCGTCGCCGCCAATTACGCCAAGCACGACGTCAAGCCGATGCCGAAGACGACCGACGAGCAGTTCGTCCGCCGCGTCTACCTCGACATCGCCGGGACGATCCCCTCCTACAAGCAAACGACGTCGTTCCTCACGTCCACCGATCCCGACAAGCGGACGAAGCTGATTGACGAACTGCTCGGCAGCGAGGGCTACTCCAGCCACTTCTTCAACTTCTGGGCCGACATCCTCCGCTACCGCGACCGGCTCGGAGAGGACGTGCGCGGCGAGCCGTGGCGGCAGTGGATCAAGCAGTCGCTCACGGAGAACAAGCCCTACGACAAGTTCGTTCACGAGATGCTCACCGCCGAGGGACTCGTCTGGGAGAACCCGGCGACGGGCTACCTGCAGCGGGATCCGGGCATGCCGCTGGACAACGTCAACAACACCATCCGCATCTTCCTCGGAACCCGGATCGGCTGCGCCCAGTGCCACAACCACCCGTTCGACAAGTGGACGCAGAAGCAGTTCTACGAGGCGGCAGCCTTCGTCTATCCCACGCAGACGCAGACCGGCGGCGGCGACAAGCGGTACTGGAAGGAGGATCCGAATCCCAGGCTCCGCGACGAGTATCAGTCGATCGAGCAGGAGGAGGAGCAGCGGAGGCAGCGGTACTACCAGTTCGAGGCGCACCTGCGCACGAACATGAAGATCGTCAACGACAACCCGGGCCGCAAGATCCAGCTGCCGAAAGACTATGCCTACAGCGACGCGAAGCCGGGCGACGTCGTGCAGCCGAAGGCGCTCTTCGGCCCGGACATCAAGCCGCTGCCCGGCGAGACCTCCCGGCAGACGTTCGCCCGCTGGCTGACCTCCAAGGAGAACCCGCGGTTCGCGCTCACGATCGCCAATCGGCTCTGGAAGCAGGCCTTCGGCGCCGGGCAGATCGAGCCGGTCGACGACATGATGGACTCGACCGTCGCGGAGAACCCGGACTTGATGGCCTTCCTCGAGTCGGAGATGAAGCGGCTCGACTTCGACATGAAGGAGTACCTGCGGATTCTCTACAACACGGAGACCTACCAGCGGCAGTCGTTCGACCACGAGGTGGCGATCGGCACGCCCTACCACTTCCCCGGCCCGATGCTCCGCCGGATGACGGCCGAGCAGGCCTGGGACTCGTTCCTCACGCTGGCGCGGCCCGAGCCTGGTTTCCAGGATGTCCCGATGAGCCTCTACAAGGAGGCGGTGGCCGTCGATCTCGCCAAGGATTCGGCCGAGCGGGTCCTCGAATCCCGCGACAGAGTCGTGCAGTTCGACCAGATGCGGAACAAGGTGCAGGATGCCTACCGGTCGAAGTACGACCGCAACGTCCTCATGGCCCGTGCCTCCGAGCTTCCGTCCCCGGTGCCGCCAAACCACTTCCTGCGGATGTTCGGCCAGTCTGATCGCGAACTGATCTCCGCGTCGTCGACCACGGGGTCGGTGCCGCAGGTGCTGTTCATGTACAACGGCCCCGTCACCCACATGCTGCTGGCTGAAGGGTCGTCGATCTACAACAACATCGTGAAGCGGAAGAATGCCAGTGACGCCGTCAGGGTCGTCTTCCTCTCGATTCTCAACCGCGAGCCCGACCAGGAGGAACTGGCGACGGCGATCTCGCAGGTGCGCGGGGAGCAGAAGGCGGCCGTCGCCTTCGGCAACGTCGTCTGGTCGCTGGTGAACACTCGCGAGTTCATGTTCGTCCAATAGCGGGCCTGAGCGGCCGTCCGCCGGCAGTGCGGACGACCGCGGCCCGTGTCACGTCAGGAGAACGGTCATGAGAGAGATCCTGTCGAAGCTCGACGGCATCAGCCGGCGTCAGTGGCTCGAGCGCACCGCCAAGGCGACGCTCGGCGTCGGCATGCTGCCGCTGTTGAGCGAGGCCGTCGCCGCGGCGCCCTCCGGCAAGGGCCGCCGGCTCATCTATCTCTACATGGCCGGAGGCATGACGCACCTGGACACGTTCGACGTCAAGCCCGACTCCAAGGAGACGCAGGGCCAGACGGGCGCCATCGGCACGGGCGTGCCGGGCGTGCAACTGAGCGAATACCTTCCGTCGCTGGCAAAGCGCATGAAGGACATCGCCGTGATCCGCTCCATGACGACCCAGACGGCCGATCACGAGCAGGGCGAATACCTGATGCGGACGAGCTACGAGTCGATCGCCACGGAGCGGCATCCGTCGCTCGGCCCGTGGATGCAGAAGCTGCGTGGGCGGCAGAACAAGACGCTGCCCGACACGGTGCTCATTGGCTCGCCGGCACGGCATCCCGCCGCGGGCTTTCTCGACCCGACCTACAGCCCGCTGCCCATCGGCGATCCCCTGAAGGGCCTGGAAAACACGGCCGCGCCGTCGTACCTGACCGAGTCCTCGTTCGAGAAGCGGATGGCGCTGATCAACCAGTTCGACAAGAAGTTCCGTGAGAAGTACCCGCTCAAGAGCGTGAAGGGTTACAGCGACTTCTATGACGAGGCCACCAGCCTCCTCACCAGCGGCGAACTCAAGGCGTTCGATCTCAAGGAGGAGAAGGCGGATGTCCGCGATCGCTACGGCAACGATCCGTTCGGGCAGGGATGCCTGCTTGCCCGGCGGTTGATCGAGAACAACGTCCAGTGCGTGGAGGTGACGCTCGGCGGCTGGGACATGCACAACACCCTGTGGGAGAACGGCACGCTTCCCACACGGGCCGGCATCATGGACAAGGCGGTGGGCGCCCTGCTCACCGATCTCGAAGAGAAGGGTCTCCTGAGCAAGACCGTGGTCGTTCTCACGACCGAGTTCGGACGGTCGCCTGCGATCAATTACAACGCGGGCCGCGACCACCATCCGGCCGCGTTTTCGGCGATGGTCGCCGGGGCCGGCATCAAGGGCGGTCAGGTGTACGGGCAGTCCGACAGCCGCGGCCACGCGGTCGAGAAGGATGGCCTCTCTCCTGCCGACCTCAATGCGACCGTGGCGGAGGCCCTGGGCCTGCCGCGGGACGAGGTGGTGCACTCGCCGACGGGGCGACCCTTCAAGGTTGCGGGCGACGGCACGCCGGTGAAGAAGCTGCTCTCCTGACGCCGCGAGCCCGCGCCCATGAACGACGCCCTGGCCGATGAGCCGCGGCCCTCGGGGGCGGCGAAGCACCCGGTCCGACCGCTCGACGCCGCCGAGCGCCGGGTCCTCGGTGTGCTCATCGAAAAGGGCAAGACGACGCCCGACCAGTACCCGCTGTCGCTCAATGCCGTGGTCACAGGCTGCAACCAGAAGAGCAACCGCGACCCCGTCATGAGCCTCGACGAGGAGTCCGCCAGCCGAGCCCTCGTGTCGCTGCGTCAGGCCGGCGCCGTGGCGGAGGTGTTTGGCAGCGGCAAGATCCCCCGCTACCGTCACTTGGCCTACGAGTGGCTGGGGGTGGGCAAGGAAGAGTTGGCGGTCATCGGAGAGCTTCTGCTGCGCGGCGAGCAGAGCGAGGGCGACCTGCGTGGAAGGGCCAGCCGCATGGACCCGATCCAGGATCTCGACACGCTGCGGGGCCACCTCGACGCCCTCGCAGCCCGAGGGCTCGTGGTCTGGCTCTCGCCCCCGGGCCGCGGCCGCATGCTCACGCACGGCCTCCTTCCGGCGGAGAAATTGGAGAAGGTGCGGACGCAGCTGGGCATGGGGAGCACGCCATCCGCCGCAGTCGAGGGGCGGATCGACGCACCAGCCGCGCAGGCGGATGCTCGCTCGAGCGACTCGCTGGAGCAGCGTGTGGCCGATCTGGAGGCTGCACTGGCCGACATACAAGCGCGGCTCGCCGAGCTGGAGGGCGAGTAGGATACGGGAGCAGACGGGCCCCCGTGTGTGGGACTCCGCAGGGTCTCGAGATCCTGTGCGGCCCGCGATCCGGCCGCGCTCAGAGGAGGACTGACCGATGCCGCAGAGGAATGCCGACGTCAGCCGTCGCAGCGTGCTGCTGGCGACGGCCACGGGGGTGCTGGTCGCCCCCGCAGCGGCCCGGGGCGGCGACGCAGCCGGCCACGACGATGTCGGAGACGACGGGTTTCGCGAGCCATCGCGGGCATTGCCGCTCGCCGCTGACGCGGACGTCGTCGTCTGCGGTGCGGGCCCGGCGGGGGTGACCGCAGCGATCACGGCGGCCCGTGCAGGCGCCCGGGTGCGGCTCTTCGAGACGCATGGGGCGCTCGGCGGCGTCTGGACGTCGTCGCTTCTGGGCTACCTGCTCGACTTCGACAAGCCGGGATTCAACGGCGAACTCGTGCGGCTCCTGCGCGCACGAGACGCCGTCGATGGCGAGGGAATGAACGGACTGTGCTACCAGCCCGAGGAGATGAAGCTCGTCCTGGAGGAGCTCTGCGCGGAGGCGGGCGTGCAGCTGCAGCTGCACACCCGCGTGACCGCGGCCTATCGCGAGGGTCGCCGTCTCGACACGATCGTCACGGAATCGAAGTCGGGCCGTCAGGCGTGGCAGGCGCCCGTGTTCATCGACACGACCGGCGATGGCGACCTGGGCGCGCAGGCGGGCTGTGAGTTCGAGATCGGCCGCGAGAAGTCATGTCCGTGCCAGCCGATGACAATGTACGCGCTGCTCGTCGTCAAGGACGCAGCCCTGATCGAGGACTGCCTGCACGGCACCGGCAACGACGGCAAGCACACCGGCCGCCAGGCGTTCCGCGACGTGCTGTCCCGCGCCGGTGTCACGCCCAGTTACGGGGCGGCCTGCCTGTTCCCCGTGCGCGGCAACCTGGTGCTCCTCATGGCCAACCACGAATACGGCATCAACGCCACCGACGCCGCTGCAGTCACCACGGCGACGCTGCGGGCGAGGGGGGAGGTGCACCGGATCGTGCGGGCGCTCGCTCGGCTCGGCGGACCGTGGGCGGGCGTGCAGATCGCGGCCACCCCGGAGCAGATCGGCATCCGCGACGGGCGGCGCATTCGCGGCCGATCCATCGTCACGCGGGACGATCTCGTCACGGGCGCGAGGCAGGATGACGCCGTCGTGCGGGCCACGTTTCCGGTCGACATCCACGCCCTCACCGCCGAGGCCAACAAGCAGAAGGCCTACGACAACGCCGGCGTGAAGGTGCAGCCCTACGACATCCCCTATCGGGCGTTGGTGGCCCGGGACGTGGACGGGCTGCTGCTGGCGGGCAGGTGCATCAGCGGCGACTTCATCGCCCATGCCAGTTACCGTGTCACCGGCAACGCGGTCGCCATGGGCGAGGCGGCCGGGGCCGCCGCCGCCGTGGCCGCGAAACGGAGGGCCGCACCGCACGAGCTTGCCTGGTCCGACGTCGCCGCCGTCCGTGATGCGACACGTCGCGGCGCGACGCTTGTCGAGCTTCTCATGGTGCTGGCGATCATCGCCACCCTCGTGACGCTGATCGTGCCGGTCGTGCGATCGGCGTGTACGACCTCGTTCCGCTCGGCGTGCATCACGACCTGCGTCTCGACCAGGGAGCGGCCCGAGCCGATGGCAGACGCGCACGCCGATGCACGCGTCGGCTCGAGGCCATGCGGTCAGGCCATCAGCGGTGCCAGCGCGTCGCGGGCGGCCCGCAGGGCGTTCTTGCGGCCCTCGAGCGTGGGCCCAAACGTGTCGTCCTCGACCTCGATGCAGACCGGGCCGTCGTAGCCCACCCGGCGCAATTCCGCCATGAACCGCGGCCAGTCGATCCCGCCCGCGCCGGGAATCCGCGGCTGGTGCCAGCGGAGCGGAAAGTCGAAGCGGCCCACCTCGTCGAGCGCAGCCCGGTCGATCCGGACATCCTTGGCGTGCACATGGAACAGCCGGTCGCGAAACTCCTCCAGCGGTGACGCCGGATCCATGTCCTGCAGCAGGAAGTGGGAGGGATCGTAGTTGAGGCCGATCTGCGTGGAAGCGAGATCGCGGAAGGCCCGGCGCCAGATGGCCGGCGAGATGAAGAGGTTCTTGCCGCCCGGCCATTCGTCCTTGGTGAAGAGCATCGGGCAGTTCTCGATGCCCACCCGCACGCCGGCCTGGGCCGCGTGTGCCAGGATCGGCCGCCAGGTGTCGAGGAACCGCGGCCAGTTGTCGTCGACGGTGCGATGCCAGTCGCGGCCCACGAACGTGTTGACGGTGTGCAGTTCGAGCAGGGCAGCCGCATCGATCACCCGCCGGAAGTGGGCGACGGCGACGCCCGCGACCTCCGGATCGGGATCGAGCATGTTGGGGTAGTAGCCCAGTCCGCTGATGCCCACGCCGGAGTCACGGCACAGTCCACGGATCGCTTCGGCGCCGGCGGGCGTGAGCCTGGCGACGTCGACGTGCGTCACTCCGGCGAAGCGGCGGTCGGCGCGGCCGACCGGCCAGCACATCAGTTCGACCACGGCGAAGCCCTCGGCCGCGGCGAAGGCGAGCAGTTCCTCGAGGGGGAGTTCGGGCAGGATCGCCGACACGAAGCCCAGTTGCATGAGAGACTCCCCGAAGTGGCTCGGGCCCGCGGCCGGCGACGGCGCCGATCCGTATGGCAGAGGCGGATCAGTCTACCTCATGGCACCTGCCGCCCCGTGGCGGCGGGCGCGCCGTCCCCTGATCGAGCCGCCGGCTTATGCCGCGCTCATCCGCCGGCGATCGCCACACGCCGCGGCGACCGTGCGGTAGCAGCCCTCGACCCGTGCGGCCATCGCCCCGGGCGAACACATGTCGGCGACGCGAGCACTCGCCTCCCGGCCGAGCCGTGCCGCAAGTGCGCGGTCGTCGCGCAGCCGCGCGAGCGCCACGGCGAGTTCGCGCACACCCTCCCGCGGGAACACGATTCCTTCCCGCTCGTGGCGGACGAGCTCCTTCATCCCACCCGCGTCGCTGACGACCGGGCAGGTTCCCAGGCACATCGCCTCGAGCAGCGCCCGCGAGAGCCCCTCCGCACGGCTCGGCATCACGAACGCGTCGAGCACGCCGGCCAGTCCCGCCGCTCCCGGGATGAACCCGGCGAGGTGGAGCCGTCCCCGCCAGCGCGGATCGCGGCAGAGCCGCTCGACGGCGGCGTCCCTGATGCGGCCGACGATCAGGACGTGTGCATCGACGAGATCGGCCGACGACAGCACCGCCCGCAGGAGGATGTCGATCCCCTTGATCGGCCGCACATCGGCGATCGAGCCCACGAGAAAAGCCCCCGCCGGGATGCCGAAGCGCCGCCGCGCCTCGGCCGGATCGACCGCATCGATCGCTTCGCGGTGCACGCAGTTGTAGACCACGGTGCAGCGGTCCCGCGGCACGCCGCCCGCCACCAGACCCGCGGCGACGGCCTCCGACTCGCACGCATGACGGGCCACGCGGCGCGAGAGGAACGTGACGTGGCTGGCCGGGTCGGTCCGGCGGGGCACGGCGGTGATGCCACGAAACGACACGATGGCGGGCGGTGATCGCATCCACATCGTCGCGAGCACCACGTGCGCGAGGGTCCGTGGCGAGAAGGCATGAACGAGATCCGGCCGGTGTGCCCGGATGATCCGTGCCATCGCCCAGATCGCCCGCGGATCGGTCTTCGCCGTCGCATCGAACGGGATGAAGCGGCCACGGTCCATGCCGGGGGGCAGCTCGCGGAAGTGCCACGGAGCGTGCGCGACCGAGAGATCGTGCCCCCGGGACGCCAGTTCCCGCACGAGAAGCGGTGGCGCGTGGACGACGAGGGTCTTCATGGTGAGGCGAACCGCGGCTGTCGTGACGGGCACGGCGTAGGCCGGTGCGGCCGAATACGCAGTCACCGCCAGCCATCTGGACGTCATCGGCAGCCCGGCATGAGCCGCTGCACACGGCGGACCGGAGGGAGGGCGGCGGCGTTCGTGCCGTGCCGGTCGCAACGGACGCACGGACTGTGCGGTTGGCGGTCGCACCAACGACGACGGAGTCTTGTGCCACAGGCGGCGCCTCGTGCCGACGTTCATGGCCGCCCGGGGCCTGGCGAGCGGACCCTTGTCTGCCGCGCGGCATCGCCCTTCGCGTCGTTCGTCCAGTGGCGGGCCGCGCGCACGGACGCCGCGAAGTCGTGGCAGGCCGATTCTGCTCGCCATTCGTGTGCCGAACTCGGTCAAGTACGCCCACGGCTGCGGGCTTGACGTCGCAGCCTGGCTGGCGGACGGCCTAGTCGATCTCATTTCGCGAGCGGCCACTTCCAGCTCGGCCCGTGGGCCCATTCGTGGCATAAAACCTCGACGGCCTGTGGCTCCGCCAGATTCCGGTCGAGTTGGAACACGAACCGCCTTTCCCGTCGAAGGTACTGGCCCGAGATCGTTTCCGGGAGCCAGGAAGCCCGAACGACAGAGAGGGCTGGTGGGCACTCCTGCCGAAGGCCCGCCACAACTGTCCGACACGCGCGCCAGCCAGGGCGGTTCACGACGGAGCGAGCGCGGGCGACTGCGAGGACGCCGCGCGGCTTACTTGACGCACTCGAGAAATACGATCGGGGGCCGCGTCAGAAAACCACGCCAGTGCTCTTCTCCCGACTGCTGAAGACCTTCGGGCGATACTTGGGGCGGATGCCAGCGGATGTCCCGGAGTCCGGCCGACTTCAGGGCCAGCTCCATCGTCGCGAGCTTGATGTAGAAGTTCGTCACCTCGATGGCCCCCTCGGGCAGATGAAACCGCCAGACGATCGGCGTCCCTTCCTCCAGCGGGCCATCGAGTCGCTTCGAGTACCCGTAAGCCCGTCCGGTCTCGAAGTTGTCGGGCGGGTCATCCGGATGGTTGTTCACGGTGACGAACCGCCCGCCTGGCTCGAGGTTCCGCGCGATCGCCTCGCACATGGCCAGCAGTTCCGCGTAATTCCGGGCGTAATTTAGCAGATACGCAGCGAATACGAGGTCGGCCCGAGGACGTTCATCGACCGATCTCGCATCGCCGACGCAGTACCGGATGCCGAGTGGCTCGGCCACTTCCTGTGCGCGTGCGAGATCGATCATCGCGTGGGACAAGTCGACTCCCACGACGGCATTCGCTCCGAGCCGGCGAAGCAACCGCGTGTAGTACCCCTCTCCGCAGGCGAGATCGAGCGTCCTCAAGCCCCGCACGTCGCCAGTCAGTCGCAGGAGCGTATACCGCTCGACATGGGTCCTCCAGGGCTGGAGCTTCGATGCCTGGTACTCCTTGGCGATCCCATCGTACTTCGTCGTCATGTGTGGTTCTCGTGAAGCGGAGACAGTCTGCTGCGTGTTCTACTTCCCGGGGGCGAATCACATGCACAATGTGCAGCCGTCCAAAGATGAGTGCAAGACGGGTGGAACCCGCCTTAGGGGGCGCAGGCGAGAAACAGTTAGGTCGCGAAGAGCACGAGGTGCACCGCGCCGTGCATCATCGAGGTCCGCCCAGTGCCGAGCGTGACAACGCTCACGAGGAGGGCCGTTACGAGGAGCACGATGTCCTTCGGGTCGATTCCGAGAACGAGCGGCAGGCCGTAAGCGGTGGCGAAGAAGACGACGACTGGCACCGTGAGGCCGATCGTCGCGAGCGCGGAGCCGATCGCGAGGTTCATGCTGCTCTGGAGCCGGTTGGCATACGCTGCCCGAATCGCGGCCCAGGTCTCGGGCAGGAGCACCACCATCGCCACCGCGATCCCTACTACGCTGCGCGGCAGGTGAAATGCCTCGACGAACTCCCCGAGCGGGTGCGAGAGCACTTTCGCGAGGCCTACGACCGCGACGAGGGCGACGAGGAAGAGCACCAGGCTTAGCGTCGTCTGCCAACGTGAGGGATGCAGGGCATGTTCATCGGGACGGGCGTGGTCATCGTGCGGCAGGAAGTAGTCGCGGTGCCGGATCGTCTGGACGAAGGCGAAAATGCCCCACAGCATTGCTGAGACGACGGCTACGAAGAGCGACTGGCCGCGGCTGTAGGTGCCGACGCCGGTCGTGATCGTGAAGTCGGGGAGCACGAGCGCGACGACCGCGAGCACGATCAGCGCCGCGAGGCCCCTGCCCGCCCCATCGACGCGAAACAACTGCTCGCGGTGGGTCAGGCCGCCGATCATCGTGCAGAGGCCGACGATGCCGGTGGTGATGATCATCACGGTAGCATAGACGGTGTCGCGGGGCAGCGTCGCCATGCCGGCGCCGCCGGCGACGAGCAGCGAGAGGAGCAGGGCCGCTTCGATCACGGTCACGGCAAGGGCGAGCACGAGCGTGCCGAGCGGCTCGCCGACACGGTGGGCGATCACCTCTGCATGGTGCACCGCGGCGAGCACGGCAGCGAGGAGCGTTGCAACGCAGCCCACGAGCAGCCAGGATTGCTCACCGATGACGGCGGTGAGCACGAGCAGAGCCGCGGCTGTGAACGGAGCGAGTGTCGTCCAGTGGTGGATGAGATGTGCCATGGCCACACGTGCGGAGGTGATCAGAATCCTGAGGCATGCGATAGAGCCAGTGGGCAGCGTTTCGGCGACTGAAGGGGCGAGCTCATCAGGAAAATCAACCCTCTGCGGAGCGTTCCAGAAGCGGCTCACCGATCTCTTTGGGCTCCAAGGATACGTCTTGCCCTCAGCGGGCACCCGGCGACTCTTGACGGGAATTCATCGGAGGTGGGCCGAGCATCTCGAGCGGGGCAGGGGACGGACCGGGGCCGGCGGGGTGGCTGAGCGTCGTCTCTGGCTCGGTCCGTGCAACGAAAACTCAGCCACCGGCAAGAGTCGGGCACAAGTTGCCGCCCATCGCGATCCTCGTCAATGACGCGAGTTCCTTCGACACGACGACTTTTGTTGCGCCTTGCAGAGAGCCGGTGACCTTGGCTCACGGTCCGCGAACCCATCTTTCCATGCCGTTTCACGAATGCCGGAGGTGGGACTTGAACCCACACGCCCTTGCGGGCAACGGATTTTGAGTCCGCCGCGTCTGCCATTCCGCCACTCCGGCTCGTGAGAGGCGTCGCCCCGGGCCGCAGTCCGACCCAGATGTCCGTGAGCGTACGCCCCGTCGGGCTGCAGTGCCAGTGACGCAGCTGCCCGCGGCACGAATTCGGCTGGCCGCCGCCACGACATGGTCCTACCCTAGCCCCATGGACGTCATCGTCTTCGAAGACGCCGCGGTCGCGCAGCTCGAACCGCTCACCACCGCCCGCCCGGCCTGCGGCCTGACCATCGGCGGCACCACGCTCGTCGAGGCACTCGAGCACTTCGGCCCCGTGCGGTGCGGCCTGCGTGCCCACCTGGCCCGCTACATCGCCGCCTTGGGCGGCAGCCGCGCAGCCCTCTGGGGCGGCTCGACCACCGTTGCTCCCGCCACGCGGCCCGTCTCGTCGCACGGCGGCCTCACGCTCATCGTCAATGCCCGCGTCGTGCCGAGCCGTGCGACGCTCGTCGCCCTCCGCAGTTTCGTCGAGGCAGGCCGGCGGGCCGTCGTGCGGCACGGATCGACGACCGCCGCCGCGCTGCTTCACGTGTCGGCCGACGGAAGCGGTCCCGATCAGGCGGCTGCCGACGCGATCCACGCCGATCCCGCGGCAGCCGACGAACGGATCGATCTGCTCGGCCTGCCTGCCGTGGATGTCGAGCTCGACATGATCGGGCAGCCGCACGAGGTGGTCGACTGGCACGAACGGACGCTCGTGGAGTCGCTCGCCGTGCAGATCGACTCGGGACGATTTCACGAACTGCGGCCTGGGCTGTTCGTGGCGGACGGCGCTGAGGTCGCCGACCAGGTCGTCGTGCGGCACGGGCCGGTGGTCGTCGACGCAGCCGCGCAGATCGGCCCCTTCGTCTGCCTCGACGGTCCGGTCCGGATCGGCCGCGGCGCCCGCGTCAACCCGCGCGCCTGGATCCGCTCGGGAACGGTCATCGGCACCGAGTGCCGCGTGGGGGGTGAGGTCGAGGCCACCGTGATGGAGCCCTGGTCCAACAAGCCGCACGACGGGTTTCTCGGCCACAGCCACGTCGGCAGCTGGGTCAACCTCGCGGCCGGCACGATCACCGGCAACCTCAAGGCGACCTACGGCCCCGTGCGGCTCCACACGCCCATGCCGGACGGCAGCCGCAGCACGATGCACACCGGTCGGCAGTTCCTGGGCGCCCTCGTCGGCGACCTCGTGAAGACCTCGATCAACACGTCGCTCCCCTGCGGGGTCCGGATCGGCGTCGCGGCCACGATCGGCGGCGCACCGCCCGACGTCGTGGCGGCCTTCACGAATCTGGTCGTGCCGGGCGGCGAGCGGACCACGGCCGAGCAGGCGGCGATCGTGCTCGGCCGCATGATGGAGCGGCGGGGGATGGAACTGCACGAGGCCGACCGCGACCTGCTGCGGGAACTGTCGGCCGCCACGTCCAGCGGCACGATGGCGTGACCCGCCGAGCCCGTCCGGCTGGCCACGAGGAGCGCCGGAAGCCGACACGCACACGCCAGACAAGCCGTGCCCGGTGGCCTACAATGATCTGCCCGGGTCCGGATCCCCATTTCGAGGCATGAACGTGTCGATCAAGGACGCCTACGCGAGCGGCCGCTTCGGGCTGTCGTTCGAGCTCTTTCCGCCGAAGACGCCGGAGTCGGAGGCGATGATGTGGCGGACGGTCGCCGACCTGATGGCGTTCGAGCCGGAGATGGTCACCTGCACCTACGGCGCCGGCGGCTCGACCAGGGGCACGACGCTCGACGTGATCGAGGGCGTGCGCACCCGACACGCCGTGCCGGTCGCCAGCCACCTCACCTGCGTGGGCAGCTCGGTGGACGAACTCCGCGAATACCTCCGCGCGGCCCGTGACCGTGGCGTGGCGGCGATCGTGGCGCTCCGCGGCGATCCGCCCAAGGGAGAGGCGTCGTTCACGCCCGCTGCGGGCGGCCTGCGGTATGCGTCGGAACTGGTGGCCCTGATCCGCGGCGAGTTCCCCGAGTTCGGCATCCTCGTGGCGGGCTATCCCGAAACGCACCAGGAGGCGGCGAGCCCGGAGGCCGACCTCGAGAACCTGCGGCGGAAGGTCGCCGCCGGCGGCGACGTGGTCGTGACGCAGCTCTTCTACGACAACGCCGACTTCTTCCGGTTTCGCGACCGCTGCCGGGCGATCGGCATCGACGTGCCGATCGTGCCGGGCGTGATGCCGGTGACCAACTACGCGCAGATCCGCCGCATCGCCAGCCTGTGCAAGGCCCGGCTCCCTGCCGACTTCACCCGGGCCTTCGAGGCGGCCGGCGACGACGAGGCGGCCCAGTTCGAGGCGGGCGTCGAGTTCGCCGCGCGACAGGTGCAGGGACTGCTCGACGGCGGCGTGCCCGGCATCCACTTCTACGTGCTCAACCGGTCGACAGCCACGGCCCGCGTGCTGCGGCAGGTGACCGTGCGGTGACGGCCGGCGACGATCAGCGAGCGGCCGGCCGCGGAGGCAGCTCGTCGTCCATCGTGCTGATGTAGCTACGCAGCCGCTCCAGCTCGTCGGTGACGTGCCGCAGCTTGAGCATGTTCTCGACCCGCTTCACCAGCTCAACCTTGTTGACCGGTTTCGAGAGGAAGTCGTCGGTGCCGGCCTCGACGGCCCGCTCGATGTCGCCGAGCTCGCCGAGGGCCGTCACCATCAGGATCATGATGGGGCTCGTCGCCGTATCCGACTTCAGCCGCTCGCACACCTCAAACCCCGAGAGCTTCGGCATCATCACGTCGAGCAGGATCACGTGGGGATGGAACGACGCCACCTTGTCGAGCGTGTCGCGGCCATCCACGGCGGTCGCGATCTCGCAGTCGAGCTCGGCGAGATACACCTCGAGCAGTTCACGGTTGGGCTCGTTGTCGTCGGCGATGAGGACGCGGCTGCGGGTCGGCGGCGGCGTGCCGGTCTTGGATGCGGGCATCGTGTTCACGCAAAGGGGCAGGGTGGTGGTGCGGTCGCGATCACGGCAGGTCGAAGAGCGACTGGCTCTTCACGACCGCGAAGTCGTCCGGAAAGGTGTGGAACGCCTGCACGAGCAGGCCGCGGCCGCGGACATCCACGTCGATCCAGCTCAGCGCCCCGAGCGCCACGCGGTCGTCGGCACTGAACCGGTGCAGCAGCCCACGGCGCTGGCCCTCGGCGGCCAATTCCCCCTGGAACGACCAGAACACTTCGGGGTCGACCCGCTCCAACTGGAAGCTCATCTGGTAGGAGCCGCCGCCCCGGCATTCCATGCGGTCGCTGCGTTCGCCGCTGAGACGGTAGGAGAGGAGCCGCCGCTTCTGCGGCAGGGGCTGGCTCGCGGCGCCGGCCACCTCGGCGAGCGTCAGACCGCCGGCCTTCCAGGTCACGACGTGGCCGGCGGACGTGATCGACACCGTCGCGGAATAGCCGCCGCGGTCGACGGTCCGCGAGCACCGCACGTCGAAGAGCTCCGGATGCAGCGTGCGGCCATACACGTGGAAGACCAGCTCGGCGACCTTGGGACGAGCCGATAGCACGGGCTGCCACTCCGGGTGTCGGAAAACGGAACTCTCCTGCACGCCCCGATTATACGAGGCTTCGGCTGTGGTCACCAAGGCAAATCCGGCGGCTCGCCGCCGCGCTCGCCGTGCAGTCGCTCGCGGCGAAGACGACGTCGGCGCGACGACCGCTTGACGTGCGGGCGGTCGCGTGCGCAGTCGCTCGCGGGCCTCTTGCCGCCGCAGGCCGTCGCCATCAGGACAGCCATCGGCATCAGGACGATCCGCAGGCACGAGGCCGATCAGACCAGAGCAGAACGCCTGCCTCAGAACATGCCGACGAGCAGGTCGTAGAGGAAGTGCGTGCCGGCGGCGATGCCGAAGCCGCGGGCGAGAAACAACAGCGCGAAGAACACCCCGGCCACGGCGCGGAACACGAAACTGTAGGTGGAGAAGGTGTCGCCGAGCGGGCCGACGTAGTGCGCGGCACTGAAGAGCGTGCTTGACAGCACCAGCGCCCAGAATCCCGCCGCCACCGGCCCGCAGCCAAGCCGGCCAAAGGCCCAGACGGCAACCGGCAACAGGAGCAGGCGGAAGAGCACCTCCTCGTAGAGTCCCGCACCGCAGTAGCCCACGAGCCGCGCGAAGGCGCCGCGGCCCGGACCACCGACCTCGAGACCACCGAACTGCAGCCCCTCCACGGCCAGCGGCCAGAGGCTCTGCTGCAGGCGGCCGATGCCGACGAGCACGACCGCCCAGAGCAGGCATTCAGCCACCATGCCGGGCAGCACCGCCGGGCTGAATCGCCACCGATCCTGGGCGAGATGCTGCCAGGCCAGCAGGCCCACCACCGTGAGCAGCGGCAGCAGGAAATACTGGCCGAATCCCAGCATGTCGAGCAGGTGCCGCAGCCAGACGTCGGCACCGTTGCGGGGCGATCCACGGCCCAGCAGAAGCACGCCGCCCTCGTAGGCCAGCACCAGCGGCAGCGTGAACACGAGACTGGCCAGCGGGCTGCGGGACAGCTGCCAGTAGGAGTCCGTGTCCGCCGGGCTTTCTTGTGGAGAAAAACTTTCGTCGTATCCGGCTTCGTCACCGTCGCCGCCGGCGGTTTCGGAGTCCAACGGCTGCGGGTCGACGTCGCCGAGCAGATGCTCCGCGGCACCATCCCCGACCGCTCGCCGCGACGGTGGAGCACGTCCGGAAGCGGCGTCAAGACCCTGCGCAAAATCGCCGGGGTTCACGCTGCGATTGGCGGCCGCGTCGTTCTCCTCGTGCGAAAACGTCATGCGTTCCTCCTCGCACTCCCGCCGGTATTCAGCGCCACGTCCACGCGTCGTGTCGCAGGCGACGATCCACGCTGCCCACTGTCTCGCGCCCGAGCCTCGAGCCCACATGCGGGAGAAAAAGCCTGCAAAATGGCTGCTCGCGCAGTCTCTCTTGCAGTCTCTCGTGCCGTGTCTTCTGCGGTGATGCGGCCGCCTTCGTGCGCACCGTCGCGGAACGACTGCCGATCATCACACCATGCTGGTTTCATTTCGACAATGCTTGCACTGCTGGCAAAAAATTTTTCGCGCCGGGAATCGGGTGATTGCAGGCGGTTTCCCGAGCACGCCGCGGCACGGCGCACCGCCGAGATGATGCGAGTCCTTGACAACCATCTCGCGCTTCACAGAATGACGCACCATGCGGATGCCTGACGGGCTGCCGAGATGACGAAAGTCGCCTCGCGGTCCGGCCGGCCCGGTGAAGCCGATGCGTAATCGTCACGGCGTGCAACGCCCGACGTCGGCATCGGGGCGGCTTCACCGAAGCTTCACCGATCATCGGTTGGCGGATCGGTCGGCTGCTGCATTCCGCTGATCCGGGAGCGTTTCTTCCGGACCAGTGGTTCGGGAACGGATGGTGATTCGAAAAGGGCTGGTGGTTCGGGAACGGTCGGTCAGGGCGAGTCTTGCAGCCCCCTCGAGGGTCTGCTGGCCTGCTGGTGGCCGATCGGAGCGCTCGACCGGGATTGGCGGGAACGACGACGGCGGCCTCGTGGCGATCGTCGTGCGACGCGGAACAACACTCGAGAACCTCGGGGGCGACGACTGGAGGGATCGACAGTCGGCGACTTCGGTCGTGGCCTGGATGTCCCCCCGGTTTCGAGTGGTGATGGGCGACAGGGCGGTGGGCGGCGTCCTCGGAAAACGCCGCCCAGCGGCCCCCGTCCGGCGTCGGTTCGGTGCGGCGAGTGTGGCCGCACCTCATGCCGGTTGGTCCGGGCGGGGCCGGGGCTGGTAAAATCGACCGGTCCGTTGCGTACGGCGCGGAATCGCCCCCCGGTGTGGAACGCCATGGCACGATGCCTGATCGGTTGCGGATCGAACGTCGGCAGCCGCCACGACTTTCTCGATCGGGCGCTGGAACTGCTGCGGTTCATGCCCGGGGTCGCGCTGACCGACGTGAGCCGCTACCGTGACACCCGCCCGATTGGCGGCCCTCCCGACCAGGACGTGTTCCTCAACGCGGCCTGCCTGATCGAGACCGACCTCGCCCCTCACGACGTCCTGCAGATGCTCGCCGCGATCGAGAACACGCTCCACCGCGAGCGGAGCGACCGCTGGGGACCGCGCACGGTCGACCTCGACCTGCTGCTCTACGACGATCTGGTGCTCGAGAGTGAAGCGCTCACGCTACCGCATCCGCGGATGGCAACCCGTCGCTTCGTGCTCGAGCCCGCCGCCGAGATCGCGCCCGACCTCGTGCATCCGCGCACCTCCTCCACGCTCCAGGAGATGCTCGAGGCGATCTCGACACCCCATCCGCACATCGCCGTGATCGGGGTGCCGGGAAGTGGCGCACCGGAGGTCGCGATGGCGATCGCCGACGTGACGCTCGCCAGGCTCGTGCACGCGCCTCCCGAGTATTTCCAGGCCGGCGGTCTGGCGACGACGGCCACCGGCCGTCGCGCCGGCACGGCCGACCACGGCTGCCTCGCGGCCGTCACGGCGTGCGCGGAGCAGCTCGCCGCCGACCACTGGCCCGACGATCCGCACGGCACGGTGGTGGACTACTGGCTGCACAGCGTGCGGATCGCCGCCGCGGACGTGCTCGCCGGAGAGGAGCACCGGGCGTTCGAGCGGTCGTTCCACGCGGCCTCGGACCGCACGGTCCCGCCACACGTGGCGATTTTCCTCGAGGCCTCCCCCGCCGCGCTCGAGGAGCGGATCGCCTTCCGGTCGCGGCATGTGCAGGCCGCCACGGACGCCTTCGCCGAGCTCACCCCGACCGGCTTGGCCGTGTGTGCCGCACCGGCCGACTCCGCCGCCGCGCTCGCGCGGCTCCAGGACCACATCGGTGCCGCGCTGGTCGGCGGCGCCGGCCGGGGCGACGCGCCCAGGGCCGTCGTCGTCGTCGACGCCGACGACCTCGCGCAGGCGATCGAGGAGGCAGTGGCCGCCGTCGAGGCGATGGCGTGATGCACGCGGCTGCACCCGATGTCGTCAGGGAAG
>Ga0209401_1000090_pt1 | contig 60471 bp, 61 predicted proteins | sample M_140807_MF_Meta_FD_187318 | JGI IMG/M metagenome (GOLD analysis project Ga0209401, IMG submission 187318) | Freshwater microbial communities from Lake Montjoie, Canada to study carbon cycling - M_140807_MF_MetaG (SPAdes) (version 2) | ecosystem: Environmental > Aquatic > Freshwater > Lake...
CGATTGATCGATCAAATGATGGGGAACGGTTGGGGTCGTGTCATCAACATCACCGGAAAGTCGGAACCCGACGGCATCAACGGTGCCTTTTGTGCGAAGGCAGCCATCCATTCGTGGGCCAAAGGCTTATCGCGAGAGGTCGGCAAACAGGGAGTCACCGTCAACTGTATTCCCCCAGGCCGAATCCTCAGCGACCAGATCCTGCGCAACTACACGCCCGAATACAGAGCCTGGCAATCTGAACACGAAATCCCGATGGGACGTTATGGCGAACCCGAAGAGCTCGCCGCACTCGTCGTGTTTCTTGCCTCCCCCAGAGCGCAATACATTACCGGCGCGGTCATTCCAGTGGATGGCGGCCTGCGCCGGTATCAGTTCTGATGGCCAAGCGACCCGAGTAAATCCATCCATGTCGAAAAAAGACACTTCGGACGGCCTACGACCGCTATTTGAGAATAACCGCGCTTGGGCGAAGCGAATGCTGAAGACCGATCCAGCGTTTTTTGATCGACTGGCTCAACAACAGGCCCCTCGCTATCTCTGGATTGGCTGTTCAGACAGCCGCGTCCCTGCAAATCAGATCATTGGACTGCCACCCGGCGAAGTGTTCGTGCATCGAAATGTCGCGAACCTTGTTGTGCCCACGGATCTCAACTGTCTAACCGTCGTCGAATACGCGATCGAAGTGCTTCGTGTGGAACACATCATGGTAGTCGGCCACTATGGCTGCGGCGGCGTTCAAACCGTACTTTCTGGCCAGCGATTGGGACTCTCTGGACACTGGTTGCATCATGTCGAGATGGTTCGGCATACGCACGCGAAACAGCTGGATGCGATCGAGCAACCACAGCAACTTGTCGACCGACTCTGTGAGCTCAATGCCCTCGAACAAGTCAGTCAGCTTTGCCGGCTGCCCAGCGTAATGAATGCATGGAAGCGCGAGCAGGCGCTGACACTTCACGGTCTGATTTACGACATCCATGATGGACTGTTGCGCAAACTCGCCAACCCGGTGTCGAGCCCACCTGACCTCGCACGGTGGCGCAAATCAGCGCTCAAATCGATTTGGTCCGGGAAGTCTCCACGCTAGATGACCCCTTCGATTTTTCATCAACAAGCCTTCCTGCGCCTCTGGTTTGCCAGGATCGCCGGGGTTTCCGGCAGCCAGATGCTGATGGTCGCCATCGGCTGGCAAATGTACGACCTGACCCAATCCGCCTGGGACCTAGGGCTAGTCGGATTGTTCCAGTTTCTGCCAGCAGTCGCGTTGATGTTGGTCTCGGGCCATGTCGTGGACCGTCATCATCGGGCCCGATTGATCGCCCTCTGTTTGGCCCTCCAGGGCATCGTGGCCCTCGTACTTGCAACGCACCCATTCGAGAATGGCGACCCGCAGGGTCACGGCCGAACCCTGCTGCTCGTCCTTTCGCTCGTGCTCGGAAGTATCAAGGCATTTCAGATGCCCGCGCAGTCTGCGCTGATCCCAATTTTGGTTCCCATCGAATTGCTACCCCGCGCGTTGGCCTTCAGCTCGGCAGGTATGCAGGCCGCGATCATCGCAGGCCCGGCGATCGGGGGGTTTATCTACGTGGCGGGTCACGCCACCGTCTACGGCACCTGCGCCGCGCTCTTCTTGGTCGGTACTCTGTTGTGTCTGACCATCCGTCATCCGGCGCCACCCGCTGGCGAGCGTCCAAGCCTGAATAGCCTCCTCGCAGGCGTGCGCTACGTGCGTGATCAGCCCGTGCTGTTGGGTGCGATCTCGCTCGATCTCTTTGCCGTCCTTCTCGGTGGTGCGACCGCATTACTACCGATCTTTGCCCGCGACCTGTTGCACGTCGGCCCATGGGGTTTGGGTCTGTTGCGCGCCGCCCCCGGAATCGGCGCCTTGCTGATGTCAGCAATCCTCACTCTATGGCCGGTCGAGGATCAAGCGGGAAGTAAATTATTCGTGGCGATCGTGGTCTATGGGTTAGCCACAGTGATTTTCGGGGTGTCGAACTCGTTCTGGATCTCGATGGTGGCGCTCGCAATCACGGGGGCTGCCGATATGGTGAGCATCGTGGTCCGATCGACCCTGGTCCAACTGGAGACACCAGATCACATGCGAGGTCGCGTGGGCGCGGTCAATTCAGTCTTCATTGGCGCTTCAAATCAACTCGGCGAATTCGAATCGGGTGCGATGGCCGCCGCGATCGGTCCAGTTGGGTCCGTGATCGTTGGCGGAATCGGATCCATCGTTGTGGCCGGCCTGTGGTGGCAGGGCTTCCCGCAGCTTGCGCGCCGCGACCGGCTGGTGCCCACGACCTGACCGCTGCCTTGAATTTCGAACAGCCCTCGGGTGGTCAGGGCCCTGATGGCAGGGATCTCTTTGTGGTGTTTGCGGACTCGGACCTGATCGTGGTCAACAAACCAGCAGGGCTTCCATCCGTTCCGGGGCGGCCACCTGAGCTGAAGGACAGCGCAATTTCGCGCTTGCAAGCCCTCTATTCGGATGCCCTGGTTGTTCATCGACTCGATATGGCGACTTCAGGGCTACTGTTGTTTGCGCGCGGGGCGGCGATGCAACGCGCGCTCAGCCAACTTTTTGAGCGGCGCCTGGTCCATAAACGCTATGAGGCTGTTGTCCAAGGTCATCTCACGGCTCCCACCGGGACGATTGAGTTGCCCCTAATCGCCGACTGGCCCAACCGGCCGCGCCAAAAGGTTGACTGGGTGCAAGGCAAGTCAGCAACGACTCATTGGCGACTGTTACCGACCCAACATTCAGAATCTCACTCAAGATTAGAGTTATCACCGATCACAGGACGATCGCATCAACTCCGGTTACATCTCAGCGCAATCGGTCACCCGATTGTGGGCGATTCCCTCTACGGGTCCGAGGATCCCTCGCGGGTGAGTTCGCGATTACTCTTACATGCTTCTGATCTTGAGTTCATTCATCCGCTCCGGCAAGAACTCGTGAAGTTTTCTACCACCACCCCGTTTTAAACCTTGCGAGGTCGAACCATGAGCCCCTCACCAGTCACCTCACCAGTCACCTCACCAGTCACCTCACCAGTCACCATCATCACCGGCGCATCCCGCGGCCTTGGCCTGGCCATTGCAACGCAGTTGCTCGCCCTGGGCCATCGACTCCTGACGATTCAAAGAACGCCCAACGCTGACCTCCCCAAGCTCGCCGGCAATATGCAGGAGATGCTCGAGCAATGGTCGGTCGACCTCACCTCACCTGTAGAGGTCGCCGAACAGCTTCAGCAATGGGTCGCGGGTCTGCCGCGGGGCTCTATCAGCGGCCTGAACTTGGTCAATAACGCTGCCATGCTGGTCGAACCAGGCCCGCTTGCCTCAGCTGACCTCACCACAATCAGCCACGCGATTCGAGCTGGACTCGAGGCACCAGTGCTCCTGAGCGCTGCTTTTCTGGGGGCCAGTCACGATCTAGGGTCGGAGGTGCCCCGCAAGATCCTCAACATCTCTTCCGGTCTTGGCCGCCAGGCGATGGCCGGTAGCGCGGTTTATTGCGCGACCAAAGCGGGAATGGACCACGTGAGCCGATCGCTGGCGCTTGAAGCGGCGCAGCAACCCAATGGCGCACGCATCATCTCGCTCGCCCCCGGGGTGATCGATACCGACATGCAGGTCCAGTTGCGCGGCGCCGACCCGTTGGCATTTCCCGATCAACAACGCTTTGTGGGCCTTAAGTCGGGTGGCCTACTCGACACGCCAGCGGCCGCTGCGGCTAAGGTCGTTGCTTATCTAGAGCGACCCGATTTTGGCAAGACCGTAATCGCGGATGTCCGCGATCCGAACTAAACCGGGGCCGCCAGAAACTCGCCAAATCGGGCGATGTCCACGTTACCCCCCGAGACGATCACCCCCACGCGCTGACCACGCAGATCCGACAGCCCGGCGGCCCGCGAAAATACCGCTGCAGCCGCTAGACACCCAGTCGGCTCGACCACCATTTTCATCCGCTCAGCGAAGAACCTCATCGTCTCGATCAGTTGGGCATCCGTTGCCGTCACGACGCCTTTGACCAGGCGCTGAATCACCGGGAAGGTGAGTTGTCCACTCGACTGGGTTTGGGCGCCATCTGCGATCGTTTTTGGGGTATCGATCCGCACGATTTGCCCCAGCGCGAGGCTTTGCTGAGTGTCATTTCCGGCCTCGGGTTCGACCCCCCAGACTTCGATCGCGGGGAGCCGGTGCTTTGCAACCACCGCGCACCCAGAAATCAATCCGCCACCGCCCAGGCAGACCAACAAGGCATCGAGTCCGCCACCATCCAACTCAGCGACTTGATCGATGAGTTCAAGCGCCGCTGTGCCCTGCCCGGCCATGACATCTGCATGATCGAAGGGCGGGATCAGCGTCATCCCCCGCTCAGCGGCAATCTGACGTCCAATGGCTTCCCGGTCTTGGCTATAACGGTCATACAAAACCACATCACTACCAGCCTGGCCAGATTGGTAACCCCGAGTGGCTACCAGTTTGGCTGCGGGCGCATCCTGCGGCATCACGATCACGCTGGGCATACCAAGCATTCGAGCCGATAAGGCAACTGCCTGAGCGTGATTGCCTGACGAATAGGTGATCGCACCTTTCGCACGTTGTTCGGGGCTGAACTTTGACAGCGCATTGAACGCCCCGCGGAATTTGAACGCACCCATCCGCTGAAAGTTTTCCGCTTTAAAGAACAGGTGCGCGCCCGTCATAGAGTTAGCAGTCTGTGAGGTCAGCACGGGCGTTCGGATGGCATGGCCGGCCAGGCGGGTAGCGGCGGCGGTGACATCGTCGAATTGAATGGCCAGACTCATCGGCATCTTTAGGTGAAGTAAAGCGCCGTAATTTACGCCGATTCGTTACGCCAAATCATCAGGACCCAAACTCAACGCAAGATTCAATTGATCAAACGCGTTGCACCAATCAGCATCCTCGAGCCAGCAGGCGCTCAGAACGTCGGCCTGAACCGATGTCCAGAACGGGGCCTCTTCGATCCGCATCCTCGCACCGAGCGGCGCATGATGGTGAATGAAACGGCGAATGCCTTCAGGGTCATCGGCGAGACCCAGTTGACTAAGCAGGCTAGCGAGATCGTTCATCGGCAAATCCGGGGTTGGGATCCGGATAGATCAGCAAAAAACGGGGCGCGCCGCAGCGTGAACACAGCGCCAGTTAATCCAACAAAATCAATCCACCGAAATCAATCCACCAATACCACCGCCTTGATCTGAGCCCAGACCTGCATCCCCCGGATGAGGCCCAGCGACGCGACCGCCCGTGACGTGACTCGGGCCAACAGGATCGATTCGCCGCAACGTAATTGAACCAGCGACTGCGACTCTTCAAGTTCAGCCACAACGGACTCAACGACGCACGGCAAAATATTCTGAATGCTGGTATGGGTTGACCGCTCGGTGGCAATACTGACATCGCGCGCCAAGACCCGAACGCGAGCAGACTTACCGGTGCACGGACCCCTGGAATCTCCGGTCGAAAAACCCTTATCCCGCAACCACAAGTCACCTCCCGGGAATTCGACCCTGACCAGATTCCAGCGTTGGTCGTGCTCGGCGACCTTCACATCGAGTAACGCCCCCGCGTCATCACCCAGAACCACTAGAGGATTGACGGCGCTCAAGACCTCGGAAACCGGTCCGGCAGTGCGCACGCGCCCGCGCTCAAGTACGACCAGATAATCAGCAAGCCGCGCCACTTCATCCGCTGCGTGCGTGACGTAGAGCATTGGGATTTTCAATTCGTCCCGTAATCGTCCGAGCCAGGGCAAGATCTCCTGACGTCGCGCCTGGTCGAGGGATGCCAAGGGCTCGTCGAGTAGCAGCAGTTGCGGCTGAGTAGCGAGTGCGCGGGCAATCGCCACACGCTGGCGCTCGCCCCCCGAAAGTTCGGTCGGTTTGCGATGGAGAAGCCCCGAAATACCCAACAGGTCGATCAAGGAGTCCAGCGAGGGGGAAAACTTTCGCGATGCGGGTGCACCACGGCTCAATCCATAACGAATATTTTGTTCCACATTGAGATGCGCGAACAGGCTCGGCTCCTGGAATACGTACCCAAGCGGCCGCCGCCAGGTCGGCAAAAAAAGCGACACATCGTGCTGCCATTCAGATCCATTGACGGTCACGATTGCGCGTGGCGCGCGCTCCAAGCCAGCCATGCAACGCAGCAGCGTCGTTTTGCCCGAGCCCGATGCGCCAAACAAAACCGTAATGCCCGTGCCAGGCAGCCTCAGGTCAACATCAAGTAAGAATTCGGGCCGAACAAACTCAAGCGTGATCTGAATCGGTTGGGCGCCCCGCACCCTATCAATATTCGTCACGACAACGCCCGCATCGGATTCCGGTTGAGCCAGGTCATCACCAGCAAAATCGTGAAGGAAAACAGCAGCATCCCACCAGCCAACGCATGCGCCTGGGCATATTCCATGGCCTCGACATGGCCGTAAATCTCGGTCGAAACAACCCGCGTTTTGCCCGGAATGTTTCCTCCAATCATCAGCACGACACCAAACTCACCAACGGTGTGGGCGAAGCTCAGAATGGCTGCGGTCAGATACCCAGGTCGCGCGAGTGGCAAAACGACAGTCAAGAACGCATCCCAGGGACTCGCGCGTAGCGTTGCTGCGACTTCGAGCGGGCGTTCACCCATCGCCTCAAAAGCGTTCTGAAGTGGCTGGACTGCGAATGGCAGAGAGTAGATCAACGAGCCGATCACCAAGCCTGTGAAGGTGAAGGCAAAACTGCCCACGCCCATTGCTTGGGTCAGTTGGCCTATTGGACCATTCGGCCCAAGGGTCACGAGGAGATAGAACCCGAGAACCGTCGGCGGTAAGACCAAGGGCAATGCGACCAAGGAGGCGATCGGCACGCGCCAAGCTGATTTCGTGCGGGCCAACCACCAGGCGATTGGTGTCGCCAGAATCAGAAGCAGGATCGTCGTCAGCCCCGCCAGTTTGAGCGTAACAAGGACTGTCTCGACACTCTCGTGATCAAGCCAACCAGTCATTCCTCATAACCGAATGATCGAATGATGGCTCGAGCCTTGGTCCCTCTGAGGTATGCCAACAAGGCGGCGGCGGCTGGGCGGTCTTTCCCGGGATTCAACAGGATTGCGTCCTGAAGGATTGGACGATGGAGTGCTGCCGGAACGATCCAGCTCGATCCTTCGGTGATTTTTCCATCCCGAGTAATTTGTGAGCCCGCCACGAAGCCAACCGAGGCATTGCCACTCGCGACGAACTGATACGTTTGAGTGATGTTCTCGCCTTGTACGAACTTCGGTTGTAAGCGCTGTAATAAACCGAGCGTTGTCAGGGTCTCGATCGCTGCCAGTCCATACGGCGCGAGCTTCGGGTTCGCAATGGCCAGTCTTTCAAAGCCGCCGCGGCGCAGGACCTCTCCCTGATCGTCGACCAGCCCTGGCGTTGTGCTCCATAACGCAAGGCGCCCTGTCGCGTAAGTAAATCGGGTACCTGCGATGCCCAAGCGCTCCTGCTCGACCCTCGCAGGGGTCACATCATCCGCCGCCAGAAGCACCTCAAACGGGGCACCATTCTTGATCTGAGCATAGAAGCCGCCAGTTGATCCAAAAGCGAGAACCGCCCGGTGGCCCGTGTCGCGCTCAAATTCCTGGGCAATCCGCTGCATGGGTGCCGTAAAGTTAGAGGCGACCGCCACACTGACATCTGCAGCCCACGCGGATAGCGGGGCCGAAAGACCAAGGCCTGTGAGAAGAATCATCCAGAACCAGCGAATCAACTGAACCTCAATCCCTGAAACGAATCGACCAACGGCACCTGCGGCACCTACACCACCAGTAACCAGCGCGGCCAAGCTTATCAAAGACCCAAACTCATGATCACCTTCGACAATACCTTCGCCCGCGCGCTGGATGGGTTTTTTCTGGACTGGCAGCCAGCGCCCGCCAGCGCGCCCGCACTGGTCTTTTTCAATGCGGAATTGGCGAAGGACCTCGGATTGAAACTCGATGCACGCGATCATGATCAGCTCACGGCGCTTTTTTCCGGGCAACGCCTACCAGATACCGCTCGACCAATTGCGCAGGTTTATGCAGGACATCAGTTCGGAGGATTTTCACCCCGTTTAGGTGATGGCCGTGCCCTCCTGATTGGTGAAGTGGTCAGCCCGTCCGGGCAACGCTTCGACATAGCGTTCAAGGGATCGGGGCGCACGCCCTATTCGCGAGGCGGTGATGGCAAAGCCGCGCTCGGCCCAATGCTGCGCGAAGTCTTGGTCAGCGAGGGACTGCACGCGCTGGGCATCCCGACGACGCGATCACTTGCGGTGGTCACGACGGGCGATGACGTCTTTCGCGAGCAGGCACTACCAGGGGCGATCCTGACTCGAGTGGCCTCTAGCCATTTGAGAGTGGGTACCTTCCAGTATTTTGCAGCACGAGGGGAGCACGAGCGGGTGCGCCAACTTTTTGACTATGCCCTGGCGCGCCACGACCCCGAGCTCGCGGATCAACCCAACGCTGCGGGAGCATGGTTCGAGGCCGTTGCCCGTCGGCAAGCTCAACTGATCTCACAGTGGATGAATGTTGGCTTTATTCATGGCGTCATGAATACAGACAATATGACGATTTCTGGCGAAACGATCGACTATGGTCCCTGCGCTTTTATGGAGGCCTACGATCCTCGCACCTGCTTTAGTTCGATCGATCATCAGGGCCGATACGCCTACGCCAACCAGCCCGGCATTGCTCGATGGAATCTGGCGCGTTTGGCCGAAGCCGTGCTCCCGCTACTGCACGAAGACACTGATCAAGCGGTTACCTTAGCGACCGAAGTCCTTGATCAGTTTCCGCAGTGGGTCGAAGAAGCGTTGTTGGAAGGCCAGCGAGCCAAGCTCGGACTGGCGCACACAGGTTCGGCGAGGGATATTGTGGCCGCTGCGCATCGCGCGGCAGACAAGACATTAGTCGAAGCCTGGCTCGCATTGCTGCAACATCAACAGGTCGATTACACGCTCGCGTGGCGGCATCTATCCGACCTTTGCGACCCAGCGATCCGTTCCAATAGCGCCCTGCATGCCCTGTTCTCAGACCCGCCGGCCCTCGATGCGTGGCTCGAGCGCTGGCGAGAACGTTGCGCTGCGGACAACCTCGCGCTCCAAGGCAACCCCGCGACCCGGGCTGATGAGCGGTCTCGGGCAATGAATCGGGTTAACCCACTGATCATCCCGAGGAATCACCAAATTGAAGCGGCGCTCGCCGCAGCGTCGGACCATGCCGATTTCGGCCCATTTGAGCGTCTACTCTCGGCGCTTCGAGAGCCTTATGGCATCAACGATGATCCACCTGTCTCTGGGCAATCGTTCGCGAAACCGGCCCCCGCTGCGTTTACAGACAACTACCGAACGTTCTGCGGGACCTGATTCACAGGGAATGGGCGCACGAAGGACCCATACAAACTGGGATTCGCCCCAGCCGCACTATTAAGGGGGTGTTACGAGTCGCACGCCAGGGAAATAGCTCTTGTAACGACGAGGATCTCGCGTCAAGACCGGTAATCCGCTAACCGCGGCATGCGCACCGATAAAAAAATCGCCCAAAACATTGTTCTTGACTCCGCCACGACGGCGGTACCGTAAGAACGCTTTTCCTGCCAAGAACAAGGCCGGCTTGGGGATCTCGACAATCTTTAATTGCATCCCGTCGAGCACTCGATCAAGCGCTTCGATGTTGGAAAACGCGACTGAGAGTTCGGCGTAGATCACCCAATTAATCATCAGAAGGTGCAATTTTGACTGTGCCCTCAACTGCCCGATCGACCAATCGGCCCAATCGGGGTCATCCTCTACCAAGTCGACCAAAACGTTCGTGTCGACCAGCATCAATCATCACCCCTCAGCATTTGCATCAAATCTTCGGTTCGCCATTTCACATCGGCCTTGCCCCGAGCAGATTCAAAACGATCCGGATTAGGCCCGGCGGCGCATTCGGACCGATGGATGACCACCTCACCCTCGTGATTGATTGCGAAGTTGACGGGCATTCCGGGCTTGAGCCCTAAAGCATCCCGGATCTGCTTGGGAATGGTTACTTGCCCCTTGACGGTCAGGATGGTTGGCATCTTGCCCTCTGGTGTTACCTAAAACGAGATGGTAATACCAAAAACGGGGGTAAACGCTCTAACGTCCCCGTCCTCCCCCCTTCCTGCTGATGAAAAGTATGGTGTACTTCCGGTTCGACGATCGAACCATCCAGCATCACCGCCATGAATCAGCACTTCTTTCAATCAAAGTTCTCCCGGCTGACACGATCATTGTCACGACTATTTCTGCCGCTGTCGCTTGCTCTGACAGCGACGACGACGCAGGCAGCAGTCGATGCGCAATTGCTGGCAGCAGCGACCGCCACTCAACCCGCGCTGATCGCAACACTCGAGCAACTCGTATCGATTGAGAGCGGAAGTGGTCAATTGGACGGACTCGCTCGAATGGCGAGCGTGCTGGAGGGGCGACTGCAAGCGCTAGGTATGACAACACGTCGGCACAAAACGACGGCGGGTGCCGGGGCCGATGTCGTGATCGGATCAATGACCGGCACCGGTCGTCGCCGGGTTTTGATGATGGGGCATATGGATACGGTTTATCAGGCCGGCATCCTGAACACTCAGCCCTTTAAGCGCGAAGGCAACAAGCTCTACGGGCCAGGGATCGCGGATGACAAAGGGGGCATCGCCGTTATCCTTCATGCCCTGAAAATCCTTGGCGACGCCGGCTGGAAGGACTTTGACCAGATCACGGTGCTGTTCAATCCGGATGAAGAGGTGGGGTCCGTCGGATCAGGTGAGCTGATCGCAGAAATGTCAGATCAGCACGAGATCGTTCTTTCTTTCGAGCCGACTTCGACCCGTGAGCACAACCAATCCGAATCATTACTGCTCGGTGCTGCAGGGACCGCGGCCGCAACACTCACTGTGAAAGGCCGAGCCTCGCACGCGGGTGTTTCACCCGAACTCGGACGCAATGCCATTATCGAAATATCGCACCAGATGATCCAAACCAAAGACGTTGCGGCTTCGATTCCTGGAACTCAAATGAACTGGACGAACGTCATCTCGAACAAGGCAACCAATCAGATCCCGGAACTCGCGACTGCGCGGGCGGACGTGCGCCTGACGATCCCCGGCGCTGAGAAGCCCTTGCTGACCGCGTTACAAGCCAAAGTCGCTGGCACAAGGTTGGTGCCAGACACCGAGTCCAATATTCAGCTTGTCATCGGGAGGCCCGCTTTCCGAGCCGGAGCAGCCGGTAAGGCGCTGGCCGAAAAGGCGCAGCAAATTTACCGCGAAATCGACCGAAGCCTCGTGTTGGTGCCAATGATTGGAGGGGCCACCGACGCAGCCTTTGCAGGTCGTTCTGGCAAAGCGACCGTCGTCGAGAGTTTTGGACTGGCAGGTTTCGGTTACCACGCCCGTGATGAGTACATCGATATCGAATCGATCGTTCCGCGCCTTTATTTAACGACCCGCTTGCTGGTTGATCTCGGAAAAGGGATTTAATCAGCGGTCACACGGATTGATAATGCAAACCGACATCGAGATCGCGCAGCTCGCAGAAATGCGAAAAATATCGGATCTCGCCAAGACTCGCTTGGAAATCCCCGAAGACGGGCTGGAGACATTCGGTCGTTTCAAGGCCTGAACTACATCGGCAAGAAGGCAATGATTTGCCTACGAGAACCCTCTTTGGGTCCGGTGTTTGGTATCAAAGGTGGGGCTGCAGGCGGCGGGTGGGCACAGATTGTCCCCATGGAAGACATTAATTTACAATTCACCGGGGATTTCGCGGCGATTGCATCAGCCAATAATTTGCTGGCGGCCATGATTGACAACCACATTCACCATGGAAATCAATTAGGCATTGATATCAGCCGTATTCAATGGAAGTGCGTCGTCGATATGAACGATCGTGCCCTGCGAACGGTCACGGTGGGTCTGGGCGGACCGATTAACGGATCCCCCCGGGCAGACGGATTCGATATTGTGGTGGCATCGGAAGTGATGGCCATTTTTTGCCTCGCCACTTCAATTGAAGATCTACAAAGACAGGGGTATGGGCACCACCCGGTATGCGTTGCCAAGACGCAGAGTTCATTTTCAACCGATCCCAAATCTCGGGGCGCCCCCGACAATCATGTGATTTCGGTACGGGAAGTCCGGCTAGCCGCGGGTGCAGAGTTTGTTGTCAAGGTTTGTGGAGACATCATGACGATGCCAGGCTTGCCTAAAAACCCATCCGCAAGCAGCATCGATTATGTTGATGGCAAGGTCGTGGGTTTGTTTTAAGTCGGCCCGTCTTCTCCAAGACATCAGGACGCTGATTCCCGGGGCCTGGCCGAAAACGACTGGACGTTCTTGGATGGCGTTTTGGTGCTGCTGAGAGGAATCGAACCCCCGACCTACTGATTACGAATCAGTTGCTCTACCAACTGAGCTACAGCAGCGAAGCCCGATACTATAAACGCCCCGAAGGCTGTCGGGCAACGTGATCAACGAACCAGTTAGTCACCTAGCCCCTTCGGTAAGGGGAAACGCACATGCTCTTCGAGTCCATCGAGGCGCTGGACTTCAGCAGCGCCGAGTTCGCGCAGGCGCGCGACAAGTTGCTCGACGAGGACTTCCGGGGCTGATGCGCCCGCAGTCACCCCAATCCGGAGACGCCCTCGAACGCGCTCCGCATCGAGTTCTTCTGCGCTGCCGATCAGGAGCGCTTCAACGCCGAGGTTTTCGGCGACTTCGCGCAAACGATTGCTGTTCGAACTGCTTGGGCTACCGACAACAAGGACCAGATCGCATTGGGGCGCCATCTGCTTGACGGCGTCCTGACGGTTTTGGGTCGCGTAGCAAATGTCACTCTTCTTGGGCTCGGCAATGGTGGGGAAGCGCTCGCGCAATGCCGCGACAATCCCAGCGCAATCATCAACTGACAGCGTTGTCTGGGTCACGTAGGCCAAGCGTTGTGGGTCGGTGACTTTGAGGGTCGCCACGTCCGCGACCGTCTCAACGAGGTGTATGCCGCCCTGGGCCTGGCCCATGGTGCCCTCGACCTCGGGATGCCCGCGGTGACCGATCATGATGATCTCGCGCCCGTCGCGCTGAATTTTGGCGACTTCGACGTGGACCTTGGTAACCAACGGGCAGGTGGCGTCAAAGACCCGCAACCCCCGCGATTCGGCATCAGAGCGCACCGCTTTGGAGACCCCATGGGCCGAAAAAACGACGGTCGCACCGGTTGGAATTTGATCGAGTTCATCAACGAACACGGCGCCCATGCCCCGTAGGCGCGACACGACATGATCGTTATGAACAATTTCATGGCGCACGTAGATCGGCGCCCCGAACTTATCGAGAGCCCGCTCGACGATCTCGATCGCACGATCGACGCCAGCGCAAAATCCGCGCGGCTGCGCCAGCATGATCTGCATCACAGGACTCCGATCACCCGGGCCTGCAGGCGCAAGCGCTGACCCGCGAGTGGATGATTGAAATCGAACACAGCGCGAGTCGTGTCGATGTTCTTGAGGACCCCGGCGTACGTTCCACCGTTAGGTGCGGGGAACTCCACCACATCGCCTGGCACCCATTCGGCGCCCGGCTCGCCGTGCTCATCAAGCACCGAGCGCAGGATGACCTGAACCAGTTCAGGATTGCGAATGCCGTAAGCGCTGTCGGGCTCGACCACGACGTCAATGGACTCGCCCTCGGCCACGCCGATCAGACAGTGTTCCAGCGGTTGGCTGAACTGCCCCGTACCGAGTTGCAAGGTGGCGGGCTGACCCTCGAATGTGTCGGCGACCACCCCGTCTGCGTCGGCCAGACTGATCCTGAAATGCAAGGTAACGAACGAGTCTGCAAGAACCCTAAGCCCCCCCGATTGCGGTTGGCCTTGATTCAAGGCGGGACCCGAAGGCTGCGTTGCAGGCTTCGGCGCCAGGAGATTGATTGGTTTCTTTTCCATGCCCATATTTTAGACGCCGGAATGCCGACCCGAACAGAGGCAAATGCAATGAGAATCACTGACTGGCCAGCAAACGAGCGTCCGCGCGAGCGCCTGCTCACTCTGGGAGTAGGCGTCTTGTCGGACGCCGAACTGCTTGCGATCTTCCTGCGTACGGGGGTTGCGGGGTGTAGCGCGGTCGAACTCGCGCGCGGTTTGCTGCAAGATTTCGGTGGACTGGCTGGTTTACTCGCGGCCGACAATCAACAGCTCGGCGCCTGTCGCGGGATCGGACAGGCCACCGTTGCCCTGTTGCGAGCGGCACTTGAACTGGCCCGACGAGCACTGGCGGACGAGCTTACGCGGGGCGATACCCTGGCGAATCCGACGCAAGTTGCGGGCTTTTTGCAACTTTGGTTGCGCGACCGGCCCTTCGAAGTGTTTGCAGCCCTGTTTCTGGACGCCCGCAACCGCCTCATCGTGGCTGAAGAACTGTTTCGGGGGACGCTGACTCAAACGGCGGTCTACCCACGCGAGGTTGTCCGCCGCGCACTTGCTGTCAATGCGGCAGGCGTCATCCTCGCGCACAACCATCCTTCCGGAGCGGCAGAACCGAGCGCGGCTGACCAGATACTGACCCAAGCCTTACGGGCGGCTTGCGCGCTCGTCGACGTCCGGGTACTGGACCATATAATTGTCGCGGGGCATCAAACCCATTCATTTGCAGCGCATGGACGGCTTTGAATGAGATTGCGCGCGAACGTGACTTGCGCCATCAGACAATCAGCGATAAATTAGAGGGCTTTTCTGAGAGGGAGTTCCACCATGGCTCGAGTTTGCCAAGTGACCGGCAAGGCGCCGATGGTCGGCAACAACGTTTCGCACGCCAATAACAAGACCAAGCGTCGTTTTCTGCCTAACCTGCAATACCGCCGGTTTTGGGTCGAAAGCGAAAAGCGTTTCGTGCGTCTACGCGTATCGAACGCTGGTCTGCGTACGATCGACAAAGTCGGTATCGACACGATTTTGGTTGACCTTCGCGCGCGCGGCGAAATCTGACGCCGGCCCTTTTTATCCATTACTAGAACGCGAGATCGCTCACCATGCGCGACAAGATCAAGCTTGAATCAACGGCCGGCACCGGTCATTTCTACACGACAACCAAGAACAAGCGCACCACGCCAGAGAAGCTCGAGATCAAGAAATTTGATCCAGTGGCGCGCAAGCACGTCGCATACAAAGAAACCAAACTGCGCTAGAAGCCGAGGGCTTGAGGCCCAAGTCCTCAAGCCACTTTTTTATGCCGCGTAGCAGCGCACTCGCAAGGACAAGTCCTCAAGAGCGCGCACCCCACTAGCCTCGGCGCGCTGGCACCAGCCCTGCAGTTGCAGAACTAACTGATCACTCGAAACGGTCGACCGCGACCACAGCGCAGTTAGTTCAGCCCGCATTTCGAGCAGCTTGCGGAGCGATTCGCTCGCAGCGCAAATATCGATCAGGCGGGCGCGTTGCGCCTCAGTCCATCGCGACGCGTCGGTCGGCACCCAGCGCCGAGCCGACTCCACCAGTTTTGAATCTGACATCTGCGCTTGACGCAGGCGCTTGGCTTCTTCGCGACAGGCGCGTTTGAGGTGGATGGCGTAGGTACTCATCATGTCATGTCGATAGGCGAGCAACGCGGCCAGTGAATCGCTATCCGGCCGGGGCTTGGGCGACACAAACCGGGGCTTGGGAATCACCTTCTTGACCCGCGCAAGACCAAAAAGAGCGAGCAGACGGATGTACTGCCAACCCAGATCAAACTCAAACCACTTCGACGAAAACTTCGCCGACGTCGGATAGGAATGATGGTTGTTGTGCAGTTCCTCGCCGCCGATCCAGATCCCCCAGGGCGAGATATTTCGACTCGCATCGGCGCAATCGATGTTTCGGTAGCCCCAGTAGTGGCCAATCCCATTGATCACACCAGCCGCATGGATCGGTATCCACATCATCTGAACGGCCCAGATCGAAATACCGATGGGACCAAGCAAGGCTAGATTAATGATCGCCATCAGCGTCACCCCCAGCACGGGATGGGGGGTATAAACCTGCCGCTCGACCCAGTCGTCCGGACAACCGTGACCAAATTTTTCGATCGTCTCACGATTGAGGACTTCGGCGCCATACAACTCAGCGCCACTGAACAATACGGTGCGCAGGCCGCGTGTCTGCGGACTGTGAGGGTCTTCTGAAGTCTCACAGCGCGCATGGTGTTTGCGATGAACGGCCGCCCATTCGCGGGTGACCATTCCGGTGGTCATCCAAAGCCAAAATCGGAAGAAATGGCTGACGACGGGATGCAGGTCCAGGGACCGGTGGGCCTGACAGCGATGCAAATAGATCGTCACCGCCGCAATCGTGATTTGGGTCAGAACCAGTGCGATCACACCAAGCTGCCACCAGGGCAGATCAAAAAAGCCACCATCGACCCAGTCAAAAAAGATCGCGTACGTCCCTTCGAAACTCATTCAATTTCCTAAATTCGCGAATAAACCTGTGTACGGTAAGCGACCCGTGATGCAGCGGCAACCGGATTCAGACGGCAGACGGCTTCAGGCGCTGAAAAGCGACAGCATAGAAGCCGTCACACCCCTCTAGATGCGGCAACAGGGTCCGGGCTCCGGGAAAACCCGTTGCAAGTCCGGCGCCACCCGAATCGGCATCCACGGCCATAAAGTCTGGATGCTTTTCGGCAAATGCTCGAGCCACACCATCGTTCTCGGCTTCCAGCAAACTGCAGGTCGCGTATACGAGACGCCCACCGGGTTTGACCAACTGAGCGGCTGCCGCAAGGATGGCGCCCTGACGAACGGTGAGTTCGGCAACATCGCGAAGACTTTGCCGCCACTTGAGATCGGGATTGCGCCGCAGTGTCCCCGTACCACTGCACGGTGCATCGACCAACACGCGATCGGCGCGTTTCGAGAGTCGGGACAACTTTGGGTCCGCCTCCGACTCAATCCGCATCGGCTGCACATTGGTCGCGCCCGCCCGCAATAGTCTCGGCCGGAGTTTTGCAAGACGCCCCTCCGAAACGTCGATTGCAAAGACCTGACCACCGCCCCGCATTGCAGCCGCCAGTGCCAGCGTCTTTCCGCCCGCGCCCGCACAAAAATCAACAATCGTTTCGCCTCGTTTAGCGCCGACACATGCAACCAGCCATTGGCTTCCCGCATCCTGGACTTCAACCCAACCGTCCAGAAACGTCTTCGAGTGCTCGAGTGCCGGATGCCCCGTGAGGCGGAGCGCGCCCGGAACCTTCTCAATAGCCGTGGCCGCAATGTCTTCGGCAGCGAGGGCTGCGATCGCGGCCGGAACATCGGCCTTGAGCAGATTCACGCGAAGATCGAGCGGCGCTGGCGCCAACAACGAAGACTCAAGAGCCTCCAGCGCTTCCCCCGACCACTGCGCGGCGAGGCGCTCATGCAGCCAGTCAGGCAGGCTGTTGCGAACCGCCGGGGCGAGCGCGGCCGCACGCAATGGGTCATCCACTGCGGGGGCAATATTCGAGAACCAGCGCGCGAGATCAGGATCACGGGCAATCACACCCGAGCAGGCCTTTTCGCCGGCCACCATACAGAGAGCCAGCAGGGCCAACAATCGTTCCCGCGGCCCTGGTCCACCCGCAATCAAATGTTCGAGCCGGCGCCGGTGGCGCAATACGGCAAATGCGGCCTGCGCGATCCGCGCCCGGTCTCGCCGCCCCAATTCGGGATGCGCCCGAAAGAATTCCCGCAAAAGCACATCCGCTGGTCGAATGCAGGGCAACAACCTGCGAACTGCATCTTCAAGCAACCAAAATCGAACGCCACCGGCCATACCTGCGCCTTCGACTCCGCCGCCGATCACACCGCCGGGCGCGCCAGTACCCCGCGCACCAAGCCGCGCACCAACCCTCTGGCCCGGCGCGAGTCGCCTCTGCGGGGAAGATCGCTGGGACAGTCGATCAGTCCGCGCCCCGATCGGTTTTCCGGGACGCCCCGACTTATCCGTTGCCATTCAGTTCGAGCCTTTCAATAATCCAGAATCAACAGGCGCTCGCGCGCGCTGACTCCGTCGATTTCAACGCGACCACCGCCAGGATGAGTTGGCAAATGGATCCGCCCGTCAGCTAACCAGCTCACCGCGCGCGGGAGGATCTGATGCTCGGTCTCAAGCACTCGGGCCGCCAGGGTTTCAGGGATGTCACCCGAGCGCACTGGCACCACTGATTGCGCCAGAATCGGCCCATGATCCAAGGTCGGCGTCACCAAATGCACGGTGGCGCCATGCACGAGAGCACCCGCCTCGAGAGCGCGGCGATGAGTATGCAAGCCTGGAAACGCAGGCAGCAAGGAGGGATGGATGTTTAACAGACGCCCACTGTAGTGGGTCACCAACGGGACCCCAAGAATACGCATGAATCCAGCTAACACCACAAGATCGGCCGCAAAGCGCTCCAAGTGGTCCAAAAGCTTGTGCTCAAATTCGGCACGCTCGGCGTAATTTCGCCACGGGACAATAGCGAATTCAATGCCCGCCTGCGCGGCAATCTCGAGACCTGGCGCATCCTCCCGATCGGCAATCACCCCGACCACCGCATGCCGCCAGTGTTCCTGGCGAGCGGCGCGCAGAATCGCCTGGAGGTTGGAGCCCCGTCCGGAAATCATCACGACGATACGGCGCATGAGTCGATGGTAGCACCCACACGCCCTATAATTCAGGCCCTTGCGACGATTTCCCGCCACCGAATGCTCCCCTCCGGCCAATCTGCTTTGATGCCAACCCTGGTGCGCCTGCAACGGGTGCGCGCCAGGTCTGGAACCCATGCCGGACTACAACCCCCGAATGCAACGCCCTGCGCGGTTGCGATCGGCACCTTTGATGGCGTTCATTTGGGTCATCAGACGCTGCTTGCGAGACTCTGCCAGGCTGCTCGGGTGCGCAATCTGGAACCCGCGGTGCTGACGTTTGAACCCGCCCCCCGCGAATGGTTTGCGCGACAACGCGGCGAAGTGGTGCCCACCCGGATTTCTTCGCTACGCGATCGCATCGCCCAACTTGCTCAATGTGGCGTCCGCCGGGTGGGTCTCACTCGTTTCGATGCCGAATTGGCCGCCCTGTCGGCACATGACTTCATCGAATCTGTGCTGGTTGGCCAAATGGGTGCCCGCCATCTCTTCGTCGGTGACGACTTTCGCTTTGGCGCCAGACGCAGCGGTGATTACACGCTACTCGAAGCACTCGGACCCGAACTCGGTTACACGGTCGAGCGCCTCGAGTCAGTCACCAATGCAGCCGGCGCCCGGGTCTCGAGCTCTGCCATTCGCCGCCTTCTGGCTGACGGCGATCTGGCGGGCGCGACCGCGCTGCTTGGCACCCCTTGGCACCTTGACGGACGGGTGATTCACGGTGCGAAGCTGGGTCGCACGCTCGGGTTTCCAACCCTCAACCTCCGGGTACCAACGGCCCATCCGGCTGCGAAAGGGATCTTTGTTGTACAGGTCCACGGGCTTGCGCCGACCCCACTACCGGCGGTCGCCAGCCTCGGCACGAGGCCCGTGGTTGAGGATGCGGGACGTATGCTGTTGGAAACGCATCTTCTGGACTGGCAGGGCAATGCCTACGGCCGGCTCATTCGTGTTGAATTTCTTCACAAGTTGCGCGATGAAGCCCGTTGGGAGGGACCCAACGCGCTGGCCCAGCTGACCGCCCAAATCCAGCGTGATGCGGCGGACGCCCGCGCCTGGTTTGCCGAATCTTTGAATCTCTAGGACTCAGAATGTCGTCGATGCCCGAATGGCGAAGCACGCTCAATTTGCCAGACACCCCGTTCCCGATGCGGGGCGACCTTGCGAAGCGCGAGCCCGCCTGGGTTGCGCAATGGAATGACGCCGATGGCAATGGCTCAGCCGGCGTCTATCACCGGATCCGACCTCTCGTGGCTGGCCGTCCGCTATTTGTGCTGCACGATGGTCCACCGTACGCGAATGGTGACATTCACATTGGTCACGCGGTTAATAAGGTTCTGAAAGACATCATTGTCAAATCGCGGCTGATGGCGGGTTTTGATGCGCGTTATGTGCCGGGCTGGGATTGCCACGGCATGCCGATCGAAATTCAGATTGAAAAGAAGCACGGCAAAGGGATGGCTCCGGCCAAGGTCCAGGCACTTGCCCGGGCCTATGCCGAGGAGCAAATCGGGCGTCAGCTCAAGGACTTCCAGCGCCTGGGCGTGCTCGGCGAGTGGGATAACCCCTATCGCACGATGGCGCCCAAAACCGAAGCCAACGAAATCCGCGCGCTCGGACGCATTCTCAAGGCGGGGTTTGTTTATCGAGGCCTGAAGCCGGTCAACTGGTGCTTCGACTGCGGGTCTGCGCTCGCTGAAGCGGAGGTCGAATACGCCGACCGCGAGGATCCGGCAGTCGACGTCGCATTTCCCTTTTTGCTAGACCAGGGGCCTGCATTGGCAGCGGCGTTCGGGCTGGATATTAGCGAATTGAGCGATCGCCCTGGCGCCATTGTGATCTGGACCACGACCCCCTGGACTCTGCCCGCCAACCAGGCACTCAATCTTCACCCCGAGATCATCTATGCGTTGTTGGATATCCGGCCCGAAGGCCCGGGACCCGGCAGCCAAGCGCTCGGCGGTGGATCGCGCTGGCTGATTGTCGCGGCTGATCGTGCGGAGACCTGCCTTAAAGACTGGGGACTTGAGGGCACCGTGCGGGCGACCGCCCCAGGCAGTTCACTGAGCGGGACCCGCTTCGCGCACCCGCTATCCAAGCATCCGGCCTATCACCGGAGTTCTCCAGTCGTCCTTGGCGAGTACGTGACGATTGAAACGGGGACCGGCGTGGTTCACTCATCGCCCGCATATGGGGTGGATGACTTTCTGTCCTGCAAAGCCAGTGGGCTCACCGACGCCGAAATCCTCACCCCCGTGCTCGGTGACGGGCGCTATGTGGATTCGCTCGCGCTGTTCGGCGGATTATCGATTTGGGACGCCAATCCCCGCATCGTCGAGGCCCTGCGAGAGGCCGGCAACCTCCTGCGGGTGCAACGCTACAAACACCCCTACATGCACTGTTGGCGCCACAAGACGCCGATCATTTACCGGGCGACCAACCAGTGGTTCGCTGGCATGGACATCACTCCGGCGGATGGCAGTTCGAGCTTGCGCGAACGGGCGCTGGCCGCGATCGAGGCCACGCGGTTTTACCCCGCATGGGGCAAAGCCCGCCTGCACGCGATGATTGCCAATCGCCCTGACTGGACACTGTCTCGACAGCGACAGTGGGGCGTGCCAATGGCCTTTTTTGTCCATCGTGAAACCGGCGCTCTGCACCCCAGGACTTCTGAGTTGCTTGAACAAGTCGCGCAACGCGTCGAAGTGGGCGGTATCGAAGCCTGGCAGGCACTCGATCCTGCAGATCTGCTCGGCCACGAAGGCCCAGACTCTGCGCAGTGGTATGTCAAGAACCCCGACACCCTCGATGTCTGGTTTGACTCAGGTACGACGCACTTCACGGTGCTACGCGGATCGCATGCGGCGCAATCGACCTTCCCAGCTGATCTGTATCTCGAAGGGAGCGATCAGCACCGTGGCTGGTTCCATTCCTCACTGCTAACGGCTTGCATGATCGACGGGCGCGCACCGTACAAGGCGCTCCTGACCCATGGATTTGTGGTGGACGGTCAGGGTCGAAAAATGTCCAAGTCGCTGGGTAACGTTGTCGTCCCTCAAAAGGTCGCCGACTCGCTGGGGGCCGAAATATTGCGCCTGTGGGTCGCGAGTACGGATTACTCTGGCGAACTCAGCCTGTCCGATGAAATTCTCAAGCGCGTCGTTGAGAGCTACCGTCGCATCCGCAACACCCTGCGTTTCTTGCTGGCCAACACGAGTGACTTTGATCCTGAACACGATTCGGTCGCGACCGGATCAATGTCCGTGATCGACCAGTATGCTATGGCCATGGCCGCGCGAACCCAGGACCTTATAGCGGACGACTACGATCGCTATGACTTCCACGCCGTCATTAGTAGGGTCCAAGCGTTCTGTACCGAAGAGCTTGGTGGATTTTGGCTCGACGTTCTCAAAGACCGGCTCTACACCACCCGTGCCGATTCGCGCGCCCGTCGATCGGGACAAACAGCGCTTTGGCATGTGACCCAAGCCCTGCTGCGCTGGATTGCCCCGATCCTGTCGTTCACGGCTGAAGAAGCTTTTCCACTGCTCAACCCTGAACAACACACCGCTGGCGCTCAGACAATATTCACACAGACTTGGCATCACCTGCCCGGAATCAAGCAGTCCGAGTCGCTACTGGCCGAATGGGACGCGATCCGAGCCCTACGCGCCGAGGTTCTGAAGGCGATCGAATCCGAGCGTGCAGCTGGCAGACTGGGCTCATCCCTACAGGCCGAGATCACGATTCGGGTCGGTGGTGAGTCCTATCAGCGGTTGGCCAAACTGGGGGATGACCTTAAGTTTGTCTTGATCGTCTCCAAGGCCACCGTCGAGCATGCGGAAACGCCAGCCCCCCAGATCACCGTCACCCCAAGCGAGCACACCAAGTGCGAACGGTGCTGGCATTGGCGTGCCGATTTCAATTGTTCACCGGCGCATCCAGGTTTGTGCGGGCGCTGCGTCGACAATCTCGATGGCGTAGGCGAAACCAGGGCGCAGGCCTGATGTCCAACACGCCGCCCCCCGAAGCGCCGCGCGCCTCCAACCGGGGACGCCGCGGCGGGCGTAAGAAGGCTGGCAAGGCTGGCTCATTCTTCGAGCAATTGTTGCCATGGCTGGGACTTGCCGGCCTCGTGATCATTTGCGATCAAGCGACCAAGTTCCAGATCCAGCGTTCATTGCAACCGGGCGACCGGATTGTTGTGATTCAGGACTGGTTCGACCTGACGCTGGTTTTCAACCCTGGGGCCGCATTCAGTTTTCTGGCCAACGCCTCGGGATGGCAGCGCTGGTTCTTTATTGGAATCGGGGTCTTAGCGACCAGTTATCTCCTGTGGCTCTTGACTCGACATAGTGGGCAGCGGCTTTTTTCGACTGGACTCTCGTTGATCCTGGGCGGCGCAATCGGTAACGTCATCGACCGCGTCTGGCAAGGTCAAGTTGTGGATTTTTTGCTGGCGCATTGGCGCGAAGTGTTCTTCTGGCCCGCGTTCAACGTAGCCGACAGCGCCATCACCGTGGGTGCGATGATTCTGATTCTGGACGAGATTCGACGGGTATCGCGCACGCGATAATCCCGTCAAAATTGAGTTCTTTCGGCTCCTCGCCTCCTCGTCCACCCAGTTTTCATCACCATGCCACAGCACCCACTCGTTGCCGATCCGCTTGCCGGGAAGCGCCTTGTACTGGGCATCACGGGCGGCATTGCGGCCTACAAATCGGTTGAATTGGCGCGCTTGTTGTTCAAAGCACAAGTAGCGAGTGTCCAGACGGTCATGACCGATGCCGCCACCCGATTTATTGGCACAGCGACCTTTCAGGCAATTACGAATCAGCCCGTATTCACCGATGCATGGGATACGCGGGTCGCCAATGGCATGGCGCATATCGACCTGTCCCGTGAGGCCGACGGCATTCTGATCGCCCCGGCGAGCGCCGATTTCCTCGCACTATTGGCTCAGGGGCGCGCGTCTGACCTCTTGTCCACGCTCTGCCTCGCCCGCGATTGTCCGCTGGCCGTCGCCCCAGCAATGAACCGACAAATGTGGGCGCATCCAGCAACGCAGCGCAACCGCGCCCAGCTGGTGGCCGATGGGGTCGCCGTCTTCGGCCCCGGCACCGGTGAGCAAGCATGTGGCGAAGTCGGCGACGGCCGAATGCTCGAACCCGCGGAATTGCTCGACGATCTGCGCGCCTGGTTTGCTCCGAAACTGCTCGCCGGCAGGCGAGCGCTCGTGACTGCAGGCCCCACGTTCGAAGCCATCGATCCAGTTCGCGGGCTGACCAATCGGTCATCGGGCAAGATGGGTTATGCGGTCGCGCGTGCTTTATCCGAGGCCGGGGCGGAGGTCACCCTCGTATCTGGTCCGACCGCCCTCGCTGCCCCAAGAGGCGTTCATCGGATCGGAATCGAGTCGGCCATTCAGATGCGCGATGCGGTACATGCCCACTTGCCCGCAGATCTTTTCGTGTCCGTGGCTGCCGTCGCGGATTGGCGCCCCGCTCAGGTTTTGGTCAAAAAGATTCGCAAGATTGAATCGAATGCGCCACCCGAGCTTCGGTTTGTTGACAATCCAGACATCCTGGCTGAAGTCGCCGCCTTGCCAAACCCGCCCTACTGCGTTGGATTCGCGGCCGAAACGGATGACACCAACAACGACCAACGCGAGCAGGCACTGATCAACCTCGCCTCGGCAAAACGGATTCGAAAGGGCGTTCCTCTTCTGGCCGCCAACTTTGGTCCGGATACGTTTGGGTCCGACGACAACGCCCTGATCCTGGTCGACCAAACCGGTTCAATCGCGTTACCCCACGCGTCCAAGGACGCCCTCGCACGGACGCTCGTGGCCGAGATTGCCCGGCGCATGATTAACCCCCCACGTTGAGGCTTCCCCATGCGTATCGCCGTCCGCATTCTTGACCCCAGGCTCGCCGACCAGCTCCCCCGCTATGCAACGCCGGGAAGCGCTGGGCTGGACTTGCGGGCTTGCATTGACCACGCGCTAACGGTTGAAGCAGGGCAGGCCGTGATGGTTCCAACCGGGTTGGCGATTCATCTGGACGACCCGGGTTACTGCGCCATGATCCTGCCACGTTCCGGATTGGGTCATCGACACGGGATCGTTCTGGGAAACCTGGTGGGCCTGATTGACAGCGATTATCAGGGCCCCCTGCAAATCTCCTGCTGGAATCGCAGCAACGAACCCTACACCTTGCAACCCCTTGATCGGGTGGCACAGCTCGTGATCGTGCCTGTGCAGCAAGTCGAATTTGAACTGGTCGACGCGTTTACCGAGAGCGAGCGGGGTGCTGGTGGCTTCGGCAGCACTGGCGTCGCGTAACTAGGCGACGCCTAGCGCAAAAAGGGACGGGCACAGCGCCCCGTCCCGACAAACGTGTCGTCAGCCGCGGGCTACCGTTTCAGCGACCAATGTTTCGAGCTTGCGCCCGTCCGCGTTGAAACTGCGGATGCCTTCCGCAAGTTTTTCCGTCGCCATCGCATCGTCGTTGACCGAGAACCGGAAGTCCGACTCATTGAAGTGCGCCTTCTCGAGCGCTGCCGATCGGGCGGCGTCAGGAGAAAGCACCTGAGCCACCTCGTCGCCCGATGCCCGCAACTGCTCGAGCAGGTCGGGACTAATGGTCAACAGGTCGCAACCAGCGAGTGCGAGGATTTGTCCGACGCTGCGGAAACTAGCGCCCATTACCTCAGTCTTGACGCCGAAATGGCGGAAGTAAGTCCAGATCTTGGTCACTGAGATCACGCCCGGATCTTCGTGCGGTGCCAAATCGCGACCGGCACGCACTTTGGCCCAGTCATAAATCCGCCCAACAAAGGGCGAAATCAAGGTAATGCCAGCATCTGCACAGGCGACTGCCTGCGCAAACGAAAACAGCAGCGTCAGGTTGCAGTGAATCCCTTCACGCTCTAGAACCTGAGCCGCACGGATGCCCTCCCAGGTCGCAGCAATCTTGATCAGGACACGTTTGCGGTCGATCCCCTCGGCTTCGTAAAGGCCGATCAGGCGGCGCGCACGGGCAAGAGTCGCGTCGGTATCAAACGAAAGGCGCGCATCAACCTCGCTCGAAACCCGACCGGGCACGATGCTAAGAATCTGCAGACCGAATTTCACCAGAGTGCGATCGCACAAGAGATCAAGCGGCTCGGACCTATACTGAGCAACGGTTTCGTCGAGCAGAGTGCGATATTCCGGCTTGCTGACCGCTTTAAGAATGAGCGTCGGGTTGGTCGTCGCATCTTGGGGCGCGTAAGCCCGCATCGCATGGAAATCACCGGTGTCGGCTACGACCGTGGTCCAGCGCCGCAGTGAATCAAGAGCCGTCGTCATGTTGGACCTCACACATTAAACATATCGCGCCAAATATTGCGCGCCCAGGCATCGGCGTACTGGCCCTCGAGCGCGTTTGCCTGCGTCGACAGGCCCCCGGAACCGGCAACGGTCACCATGGTTTTCTGTTCTGAATTGTAACGATGCACCGACGAAACATGCACGACATTTCGATCGTCGACATAGGAATAACAGGTGTTGGCCATCATCGCGGGCTGCGGTGTCCGACCGTGAAGGATTTCGAGAATCGCAGCGGCGGCAGTCTTGCCATGCTGATTGGCCATATGACCAGACTTTGGCATCAGTGGCCCGGCCATCACGGCGTCGCCGAGCACATGAATGCCAGGAGCAGCGAGCGATTCCATCGTGACCCAGTCAACGCCGCACCAGCGGTTATTGACGGTGATGAGCCCGGTCTTCTGGGCTAGATCACCCGCCCGATGGGGCGGAATGACATTAAGAACGTCGGCGCGAATCCGATCGCCAAATTCCGTCACCACAACGCCGGCCTGCGCCTGAACTTCGGCAACAACCGAATTCGGCCGGTACTCAATCATGCTGCCATAGGGTTCCCAGGCCTTGAGAAACAAACCCTTCTTGGACTGAATATCTTCATTGGCATCAAGAACAATGATCTTGGCGGTCGGATTGTTCGTTTTGAGTGCATACGCGACCTGACAAACACGCTCGTACGGCCCGGGCGGACAACGGTACGGTGCACGCGGGATTGACAACACAAAGACACCACCCGGCGGCATGGATTCAATCCGATTACGAAGCGCCACCGTCTGCGGCCCCGCTTTCCAGGCATGCAACACGGTCTTTTGGGCCTCAGCATTCAGGCCCTGAATCTGGTCAAACTGGAAATCCACCCCAGGGGCGACCACCAGCCGGTCGAAGGTCTGATCCGCAATCTTGACCAGGCTGACCACCTTTTTGATCGGGTCGATTTGAGTGACCTCGTCCACCAAAACGGTCACCCCGGCATCGCGAAGGCCTTGATAGCCCATCGTAAGGTCTTCGATCCGACGAGTCCCACCCAACACCAAATTGGACAAGGGGCAGGAGACAAATTGGGGATTGCGCTCAATCAGGACAACGTCGAGACGCGACCCGCCCCAATGCTTGAGGTAACGCGCGGCCGTTGCACCGCCAAATCCGGCGCCGATGACACCCACTCGCCCGAGCCGGCGTTCAAGGACCGCAGGGGCTCCGGGCGTCGAAGCACCGGGCGCAGCGCAACCCGCCAATAGGCCAGAGGAAACGCCCCATGCGGCAGCGCCTTTTAGCAAGCGGCGGCGAGATTGGATCAGTTCAGACATCGAATTTTCCTCTCGACCACTCGGCCCAGGGATGTTGCTAGAGATCGCGCCCGGTCAAAAACTCAGGGCAGGGCTTTCAGTCGCGAGAAGTGCTCTGCCACCAACGCGATCTGGTCGTCGGTATACCCCTTTGCAAGCTGGTGCATGATGGTCGCAGGCCGCTGACCCGACCGAAACGCCTGCATGGTCGACACCATCGCATCGCGGGGGTAGCCCGCAAGCATCGGCATCCCACCCGCTGATCGCCCGTCCATACCGTGACAATTTGCACAATTAGACGCCAGAACTCTCCCCGCGATCGCAGATTCGGACGCTGTCGGGGCTGGAGGGGATTGGGCGTGAGCCGCCTGAACGGTCAGCGCAGCCATCGCCAAAACCAGTACTGACAAGTTGCACCGGCGCATCGATTGGGTTGCCTGCATCTTGGAGTGCTCCCTGCGTTTATGCCGGTACGGTTTCGACCCCACTACGCTCTTCGCCCTCACCAGCGGGAGGAACGGGTCGCGCAACAGGCCCGTCGAACGAGAGCTGCACTTTGTCGGCCTCGTCAAGATCGACCACCACCTTGCCGCCAGTCAGCAAACGCCCAAACAACAGCTCATCCGCCAGAGCGCGGCGAATCATGTCCTGAATCAGACGATGCATCGGTCGCGCGCCCATCAGCGGGTCAAAGCCCTTCTTCGCGAGGAAAGCGCGCAGCTTGTCGGTGAAGATCGCCTCAACTTTCTTCTCCTGGAGCTGGTCTTCAAGCTGAATCAGGAACTTGTCGACGACCCGCATGATCACGTCCGGATCGAGCGAGCGGAAGGAGATGATTGCATCAAGCCGATTGCGGAACTCTGGCGTAAACATGCGCTTGATGTCGATCATCTCGTCACCGGCCTGCTTGGTGTTCGAGAACCCAATCGAACTCTTCTGCAGGGACTCCGCACCGGCGTTAGTAGTCATGATCATGATCACGTTGCGGAAATCCGCCTTGCGGCCATTGTTGTCCGTCAGCGTACCGTGGTCCATGACCTGTAGCAGGATATTGAAAATATCAGGGTGAGCCTTCTCGATTTCATCGAGCAGCAAAACCGCATGCGGTTTTTTGGTGACCGCCTCGGTGAGCAATCCGCCCTGGTCAAATCCGACATAGCCCGGGGGCGCACCAATCAGGCGCGAGACCGCGTGACGCTCCATGTACTCGGACATGTCAAATCGAATCAGTTCAATACCCAGGATGAACGCGAGTTGCTTCGCCACCTCGGTTTTGCCCACGCCGGTTGGGCCAGAAAACAGGAACGCGCCGATCGGTTTCTCAGGCCTACCAAGACCCGAGCGGGCCATTTTGATCGCAGCCGCAAGCGCTTCGATCGCCTGATCCTGACCAAAGACGACGTTCTTGAGATCTCGATCGAGCACCTGCAGCTTCGAGCGATCATCACTCGAGACCGATGCCGGCGGGATGCGGGCGATCTTCGCCACGATATCTTCGATCTCGTTCTTGCCAATGACCTTTTTCTGACGGCTCTTGGGCAGGATGCGCTGAGCCGCACCGGCCTCGTCAATCACGTCAATGGCTTTGTCGGGCAAATGGCGGTCATTGATGTACTTGGCGGCCAATTCAGCTGCAGCCGACAAGGCCGATGCCGAATACTTAACCCCGTGGTGCTCCTCGAACCGTGATTTGAGACCGCGCAGAATCTGCACCGTTTGCTCCACGGTCGGTTCATTGACATCGATCTTCTGGAAACGGCGCGACAGCGCATGGTCTTTCTCAAAGATGCCGCGATATTCGGTGTAAGTCGTCGCACCAATGCACTTGAGTTGACCCGAAGCCAATGCGGGTTTGAGAAGATTAGACGCATCAAGCGTCCCGCCAGAGGCCGAACCGGCGCCAATCAGCGTGTGAATTTCGTCGATAAACAACACCGCCTGCGGATTGGCCTTCAGTTGCTTAAGGACCGCTTTGAGGCGTTGCTCGAAGTCGCCCCGGTATTTGGTGCCGGCGAGCAAAGACCCCATATCCAGGGAAAACACGACGGCCTCGGACAGTACGTCGGGCACATCTTTTTGGGTGATCCGCCAGGCAAGTCCTTCAGCGATTGCGGTCTTGCCTACACCCGCCTCGCCCACCAACAGCGGATTGTTCTTGCGCCGCCGGCACAAGACCTGAATCACACGCTCCACTTCAGCCTCGCGGCCGATCAGCGGGTCGATGCGCCCTTCTTTCGCTTGCACGTTGAGGTTGGTGGTGTACTGGTCGAGCGCACCTGCCTGCTGCGGCGCCTGCGCGTCGGCTTCGGCTTCGGCGGGCTCTTCGCGACCTGCTGACTCTTTGGGTTGCGGGTTCTTGGTGATCCCGTGACTGATGAAATTGACGACGTCGAGGCGTGTGATCCCCTGCTGGTGCAGGTAGTACACCGCGTGAGAGTCCTTCTCACCAAAAATCGCCACCAGGACGTTGGCCCCAGTGACTTCCTTTTTTCCGTTAGACGTGCTCTGGACGTGCATGATCGCGCGCTGGATCACCCGCTGAAAGCCGAGGGTGGGTTGCGTGTCGATCTCCTCCGTCCCAGGCACAACGGGGGTGTTTTCCCGAATGAACTGAGTCAGATTCTTTCGAAGGTCGTCGAGATTGGCTGCGCATGCGCGCAGAACCTCGGCTGCAGAAGGGTTATCAAGCAGTGCGAGCAAGAGGTGCTCGACGGTAATAAATTCGTGACGCTGCTGGCGTGCCTCAACGAACGCCATGTGGAGGCTGACTTCCAATTCCTGCGCAATCATGCTTCCTCCATCACGCACTGCAGCGGATGCTGGTGCTGGCGTGCAAAACTACAAACTTGGTCTACCTTGGTCGCCGCCAGATCGCGTGGATATACGCCACAGACCCCGCGTCCAGCGCGGTGAACCTGCAACATCACCTGGGTCGCCTTTTCGCGGCCCATGCCAAAAAACTGCTGCAACACCATCACTACGAACTCCATCGGTGTGAAGTCGTCGTTGAGAATCAAGACCTGATACATCGGTGGCGGTTTGACCCGCTCGGTCTTGCGCTCAATGACGGGGGGGGAATCGAGTTGACGGCCAGGCATGACCCTATTCTAAACACTGTTGCGCAACGAGGTGGGCGGAGAAGGTGGGCAGGACCCTCTAAACAGCAGTCGCGCGAAGCGGGAACTCCTTTCTGAGAAAGTGCGCCGCGACACTCTCGCGTGAAAAGGTTCACTATGTAGGGTGGCGACGTTCCATAACATCCCGATTCGCCCCGTTGGTTTTCCGATTCGGACCGCCCGCGGGGATTTTTTTTCACTCGTCGCACTCGCAGGAGGTTTCATCAGGTATGGCTACCGGTATCGTCAAGTGGTTCAATGACGCCAAAGGATTCGGGTTTATCACCCCCGATGATGGTGGAGAGGACCTGTTCGCCCATTTCTCCGCCATTCAGACCGGCGGTTTCCGTTCGCTTAAGGAAGGACAAAAAGTCGAATTTGATGTGGTCCAAGGACCCAAAGGCCGGCAGGCCTCGAACATTCATGCCACCGGCACTGTGATGTAAACCGCTTGCAGTTCCGGAGGGCGAATTCCACGCCCTCCGGCCAGCCCGGTTGGGGGTCAGCTGAAGCGCCCGAGAGAACGTACAGGCCAACTCACATATGGTCGATCATCACCTGACCAAAACCAGAACACGACACCTGAGTCGAACCGGGCATCAAACGCGCGAAGTCATAGGTCACGTGGCCCGATTGAATCGATTTTTCCATCGAGGCAATGATGAGGTCGGCTGCTTCGAACCATCCCATGTGCCGCAACATCATCTCGGCTGAGAGGATCTCTGACCCCGGATTGACATAGTCTTTACCGGCGTACTTGGGCGCGGTCCCGTGGGTGGCTTCAAAACAGGCCACCGAATCCGACATGTTGGCACCGGGTGCGATACCGATGCCGCCGACCTGAGCGGCCAGCGCGTCCGACACGTAGTCCCCGTTGAGGTTGAGAGTCGCGATGACGCTGTAATCGGCCGGGCGCAGCAGGATCTGCTGCAGAAACGCGTCGGCGATTACATCCTTGATGACGATCGTGTTGCCAGTCTTCGGATTTTTGAATGAACACCACGGCCCGCCGTCGATCGGTTGGGCATGAAACTCCCGCTGCGCCAAGGCATATCCGGCGTCGCGGAACAAACCTTCGGTGTACTTCATGATGTTGCCCTTATGCACCAGGGTGACCGAAGACTTGTCGTTATCAATCGCGTACTGAATCGCCTTGCGCACCAGGCGCTCGGTCCCTTCGATCGAAACCGGCTTGATGCCGATTCCGGAGGTGTTCGGGAAGCGGATCTTTTTGACCCCAAGCTCGTTCTGCAGGAAGGCAATCAGGCGCTTCGCCTTTTCATCATCGTGCTGGTATTCGATACCTGCGTAAATATCCTCTGAGTTTTCGCGGAAGATCACCATGTTGGTCTTCTCGGGCTCCTTCAGCGGCGACGGCACACCCTTGAAATACTGCACCGGACGCAGGCAAACATAGAGGTCGAGTTCCTGGCGCAGCGCAACGTTCAGGCTCCGGATACCTCCGCCAACAGGGGTCGTCAGCGGCCCTTTGATGGAGACCACATACTCGCGCAGGACCTGAAGCGTCTCTGCAGGCAGCCAAACATCGGGCCCATAAATCTGCGTCGATTTTTCACCGGCGTAAATCTCCATCCAGTGAATCTGGCGTGACCCACCGTAGGCCTTGGCGACTGCGGCGTCCACGACTTTGAGCATCACGGGCGTGATATCGAGCCCGGTGCCGTCTCCCTCGATGTAAGGGATGACCGGGTTGTGGGGAACATGCAGCGAAAAATCAGGATTAACCGTGATCTTGGCACCATCCGCGGGGACCTTGATATGTTCGTACATGCGTTCTCCAGTCGTGATTTTTAATGGTTAGGGTAAGCTTTTGAGCCCTCGATTATGCCGTATCGCGCCATGAACCCGATTAGCCTCAACACGATTATCGGCCGGCTTGCGCGCTCAGCATTGAGTTGTCTGACAGCGATTGGCTTCGCGACCGCTCTCTTCGGCACGCCCCCAACGCAGGCTCAGCCTCAAGAGCGTGGGCTCCCCCGAACAACGCTTCAGGCGGGCATGTATTTGATCCGAGCCGAGGTCGCAGGCGATGTCGACAGTCGCGCTCGCGGTTTGATGTTTCGGGAACGGCTGGGACCAAACGAAGGGATGCTCTTCGTTTTCGAGCAGCCTTCAACCCAGTGCTTCTGGATGCGCAACACCCTGGTCCCGCTGACGATTGCGTTTTTGGCCGATGACGGCCGGATCGTCAATACCGCAGACATGGAACCCAAGTCCGAGGCCAGCCATTGCTCCAACGAAGGCGTAAGGTTCGCCCTCGAAATGGAGCGCGGCTGGTTTGCAAAGCGCGGCCTCAACCGAGGCGATCGAATCAGCGCGCCCAGTTATTTCAAGGCGCCCTGATCAACTTCGTTCGGTTTAGCCCGCGTAGTTGTGCTCGGCGAACGTCCAGTTGGTTAACTTCCAGAATGCAGCCAGAAAATCGGGACGGCGATTCCGATGGTCGATGTAATACGCGTGCTCCCAGACGTCACAGGTCAGCAGGGGCACATCGGCTCCGCTCAGCGGGGTGGCTGCATTAGAGGTGTTGGCGATATCGACCGAGCCATCGGCTTTCTTGACCAGCCATGTCCAGCCCGAGCCAAAATTGCCCAATGCGCTCTTCGTAAACGCTTCCTGAAACGCGGCCAGAGAGCCCCACTTGGCATCGATCGCGGCGGCCAGAGCACCGGACGGATGGCCCGACGTAGTCGGCGTCAAACAGTTCCAGAAAAAGGTGTGATTCCAGATCTGGGCCGCGTTGTTGAAGACAGGTCCCGACGAACGCTTGACGATGTCGACCAGACTGGCTTGCTCGAACTCGGTCCCTTTCACCAAATTATTCAGATTGGTGACATAAGTTTGGTGATGCTTGCCGTGATGAAACTCGAGCGTTTCTTTGGACATGTGTGGCTGCAGCGCGTCAATCGCGTAAGGAAGAGCCGGCAGGGTATGTTCCATGATCTGAGTCCTTGAGGGTTGGATGGATTCGCCCCCGCCGGGGTTGATTCACCCAGCAGAGGACCCGAATGCACATCGAGTGAACAAAAAGGTCCGAGGATTGTAGGTCAGGCTGGGGCAATCCTGCCATCCTGACTGAAAAGATCTTGGCAACCCCTAGAAACAGCCCTCGAACGCCAGAGATAACCGTGCAAATATTTGTTTTTAAATGATTTTTTTGTTTGACTAAAATTTAATCAGTTTGATGGCAGCCCAATCGAACCGTGGTTTCAATCCAATGACAGCCCACTCTTCACAGAGTTATCCACAGGATTTGTGAATGACTCCACACGTCGACCGCTCACGTAGCCGGCTGTCCGGAACCATCGAAGCTCTCTGGTACGGACGCCCCTCTGAACCGAGCCCGACTCCGCGGAGCGTCGCCGCCAACAACCCATCTCGCGGCCTTCTCAGACTCCTCAGCCTCCCCGGCCTCCTGTTTCTAGCTCTGTTGCCGTGGACGATTTTGACCGCACTGATCAGCGGGCGCCGTTTCGATCAGATCCAGACGGCTAAGAAGACGCGGCGCGAAAACAGGGCGCGCATCGATCACAGCGCCCTGGTCACTGCCCCGGCCCCACCGCCGATCGTGGTCGTGGGCAACCTCGTGGCAGGGGGTACCGGGAAGACCCCAATCGTGATCGCAATTGCGCGCGAATTGCGGGCACGGGGTTGGCAGACGGGACTGATCGCCCGGGGCGCAGGCGCCTCCTTGGCCGCAAATGACGCGCAGGCCTTTCTCATCCCGCCCGATTACAGGACCGCTGGCGATGAAGCCGCCCTGATGGCCCGACACGCCGCATGCCCGATTGCGATCGGGCGCCGGCGGGCCCAAGCGCTGCAATCCCTTCTGGCCGTAGCACCCACGACAGAGATCATCATTTCCGACGACGGTCTACAACACCGTGGCCTGCCCCGCGACCTGGAATTCATCGTGTTTGATCAACGAGGACTTGGCAACGGCCAGCTACTGCCGGCGGGTCCGTTGCGAGAGTCGCCCTTAAATGGTCTTCAGTCGGATGCCGTTCTGCTGCGCGATGGCGCGCCGGATCCGATTGGTCATCCGACTCGTTTTGGGGTTACGACACGGGTTCTGGGATGGTGGTCACTCAGCGCGCCCGACCGACTCCTGTCCGACGCAGAATTACTTCAGTGGACTCGGGGTCAACGAACCGTCGCTGTCACCGGTATCGCCCGACCTGAGCGGTTTTTTGACCGTCTGCGGGGGATCGGCCTGCAGTTCAAAGCCATTGGGCTGGCTGACCACGCCCCAATCGATCTGGTCTGGCTTCGTGGCCTACCGGCCGACTGTATTCTGATGACCGAGAAGGACGCCGTAAAATGCGACCAATCAGCAGACCCGAGAATTCGGGTGCTGCGAATCGAAGCCGTTATCCCGCCCAGCCTGATCGATTTCATTGAGGAGCGCCTCTTTGGACGCCCGACTGCTTGATATTCTTGTCTGCCCCCTTTGCAAAGGTCCACTCGAGCATGACCGCCTCAAAGCGGAATTGCGCTGCCGCGTGGATCGGCTCGCATTCCCGATTCGGGATGGGATTCCGGTCATGCTGGAGTCCGAGGCCCGGCCGCTAGTCGACGTTGATGATCCCGCACCCTGAATTCACCGTTCTTATTCCTGCCCGAAGGGCATCGACCCGACTGCCCGACAAGGCACTGGCTGACCTGGGAGGAAAGCCCATGGTGGTTCGGGTAGCCGAAGTTGCGGTCGCGAGCGGAGCGAACCGCGTCGTGGTCGCGACCGATGACCCAGAGATCCAGGCGGCCGTTCAGGCCCATGGCCACGAGTCCATCCTGACACGGGCGGACCACCCGACCGGCACAGACCGACTGGCGGAAGCGGCGATGCTCCTGGATTTGGGCGACGAAAAGATCGTCGTGAATCTGCAAGGCGACGAGCCAGCTATGGAACCGGCCCTAGTGCGGGATGTCGCACGTCTGTTGGCCGGTCATTCGGACTGCGCCATGTCGACGGCGGCCCATCCAATCCTGAGCATCGCGGAGTTTTTGGCCCCCAGCGTGGTCAAGGTTGTTCTTGACGCGCAAGGACGTGCACTGGTCTTCAGCCGGGCACCGATCCCTTTCCCACGCGACGCGTTCGGTGCGTTCCCGAACATTACCCCGGCCGAGTTGCCAGATTTTCCTGGATGTCCACCGCTGCGTCACCTGGGGATCTATGCCTACCGGGCGGGTTTTCTGCGGACTTACCCGACTCTTGAACCATCACCAACCGAAGCCGTTGAATCGCTCGAACAGCTTCGCGCACTTTGGCACGGTTATCGAATTGCTGTGACGATCACGACTGAGAGCCCAGCCCCCGGGGTCGATACACCGGCTGATCTCGAGAGGATGCGTGCGCGCTTCGAAGACCCTTCGTTGCACTGCGGTTTGACGCTACGCGCCCCGAGCGGTTAGTTTCCCTAATTCAAAGACCAAAATTAAAGATTACAAGGGCGAAGAGGAGAAACGATGAAACTCATTCTGCTTGGCCCGCCTGGCGCGGGTAAAGGGACGCAGGCGGCGTTCATCAAGGAAAAGTTCAAGATCCCACAAATCTCGACCGGGGACATGTTGCGTGCTGCCGTGAGCGCAGGCACGCCGCTCGGCCTGGCTGCCAAACAGGTCATGGATTCAGGCGCACTGGTTTCCGACGAAATCATCATCGGACTGGTCCGAGACCGGCTGCAAGAGCCGGACTGCCGGGGCGGCTATCTGTTTGATGGATTTCCGCGGACGATCCCACAAGCCGAGGCCATGAAGACGGCTGGCGTCGCGCTCGACTTCGTACTCGAAATCAGCGTCGATGACGACGAAATCATTACCCGAATGAGTGGCCGACGGGTGCATCTAGCGTCTGGGCGCACCTATCACGTCGTCTTCAATCCGCCCAAATATCCAGACCATGACGACGATACGGGCGAGCCCCTGATCCAGCGCGAAGACGACCGGGAAGAAACCGTTCGCAAGCGGCTCCACGTCTATCATTCGCAAACGCGTCCCCTCGTGGATTACTACGCGAGTTGGGGTGGTCGGGGCGAGATCGGCGCACCCAAATTGCGCACTATCTCGGGCGTGGGTTCAGTGGACGAAATCCGCCAGCGCGTATCCGAGATCCTCGCAGGGAACTGATGGCGATTCAGCGCGCACTCAATACGGCGACGCTTCGTAACGCGAATTACGAAGCCCGTTTTGAGCGCCTTGAGATTACGTTTGCAAGCGGCGAAATCCGCGTCTTCAAAGGCGTTCCGGAAGAAGTTGCCCGGCGTTTTTTTTCCTCGCCCAATCCGGCCAGCTACTACGAGGACCGGATTGTCGAAGAGTATGCGTACGAACGTCGCCGGGTCGGCGCCAATGAAGACGCTCGCAAAAAGCTGGACGATCTTTTTTCCTGACTGCGCCCCTGCAGCTGACTGCGCCTCCCGCCTAACGTGACGACCATTGTCATTTGGTGTCAGGTGGTTGATTATTTTGGTGATGCAGCCGTTTGCTGGCGCCTCGCCCGGAACCTGGCTTCTGCACTTGCCAAAGACGATTCACTGAGCGCCGAAGTTGTGCTTGCGATCGACCGCCCGGAGGTCCTTCGGCAGCTAGTTCCAGGGCTTTCAGCGTCTCTTAATCCACCATCAATTGACGGTGTTCGGGTCGTCGACTGGACGTTTCCGGCAGCAGAGGTCGGGGTCATGATTTCGACCTTCGGCTGTCGGCTGCCTCAATGCGTCCTGGAGTCGATGGGCGAGCAGCAACCGCCCCCGGTCTGGATCAATTTGGAGCACTTGACACCCCAGTCCTGGACCGAGTCATGTCATACCCTCGCATCCCCCAATCGGACCAACGGGCTCGACGAAATCTTCTTCTTTCCGGGATTCGATTCATCGACTGGGGGGTTGCTGCGCGAACCTGATCTGTTGCAAGACCGAGACCAGTTCCGCGCCGACGCGCTTGAACGCGAGACCTTTCTGGCTGGACTCGGAGTTCAAGAGGCAGACCGCAAGCTGCCGGCAGTGCTGGTGTTTGGCTACCCTGATGCGCCGGTCGATGCGCTGATCGAAACGCTTGCAAATGGCCCCCCAATGCTTTTGCTGCTACCGTCAGGCCCAGCACCGACGAACCGCCAGGGGAACCTTCGAGTTCACGCCTTTGGTTGGGTTGCTCAGCGGGATTTTGATCGCTTGCTTTGGTCCTGCACGGCGGCCTTTGTCCGGGGGGAGGACTCCCTGGTGCGGGCTCATTGGGCCGCGATTCCCTTCATCTGGCAGCCCTATCGGCAGGCGGACCAGTCGCACCGGGAGCAACTCGACGCCTGGCTCGCGCGGTGGCGACCATTCTTGCCGGAAGCCGCGACGGCCGCGCAGGCCTCGCTGGCCCGCGCCTGGGACCTTGGAGAAGCCGCGCATCTTGCAGCGGCCTGGGACGGCTGGATCAAACATCTACCCGAATTGAAACAGGGCGCCACCGACTGGTCGCGCCAACTGGCCGCTGGCCCATCGCTCATCCGATCGCTCAGTGCGTTTTTGCGCGATCGGCTAGAATCGCGGTCGACTCTTTCCCACCGCCTTCGGCACTCTCGATTGGACTCTCGATGAAGACCGCGCAGGAACTACGCACTGGCAACGTTTTGATGGTCGGCAAAGACCCCATGGTGGTCATTAAGGCCGAGTACAACAAGTCCGGCCGCAACGCCGCCGTTGTCAAAATGAAGATGAAAAACCTGCTCAACGGATCAGGTACCGAAACCGTGTTCCGCGCCGACGACAAGTTCGACGTGCTGGTACTCGACAAAAGAGAAGTCACGTATTCGTACTTCGCTGATCCGCTCTATGTCTTCATGGACGCTGACTACAATCAGTACGAAGTCGAGTCTGAGTCGATGGGCGATGCCCTGAACTACATCGATGAAGGCATGGCCTGTGACGTCGTTTTTTATGATGGGCGTGCAATTTCGGTCGAAATGCCAACGAGTGTGGTCCGCGAAGTCGAATACACCGAACCCGCGGTTAAGGGTGACACCTCGGGCAAAGTGATGAAGCCGGCCCGAATCAAACCCACCGGGTTTGAATTGCCCGTACCCGCGTTCGTCGAAATCGGCGATCGGATCGAGATCGATACCCGAACTGCCGAGTACAGGAATCGCGTCAAAGGCTGAGTCTCTGGGGCCCAATCTAGGGCCGAACTTCAGAGCTTGCCAGCTACGCGAACCTGCAATTCGTTATCGCGAGCAAAATTAACCAGGAAGGCGTACGCCATTGGTTCATACGCCGCTAAAGCGGCGTCAACACTGACCCCTCGCTCGCCATCGATCAGGACCGGTTGAACCCAAGGAGAGTACCCCAAATGTGTGGCGGGCCCACTCCCCGGGGGGCGAAACCCGCACATGATGCCGGCCAGGCGATCGGTCCAGTCGCTGGGTCGAAACGTCCGCCCGGCCAGGGTCACACCGACGATCAAAAAATTGACCGGACGCTTGAGGTCGATCATCGCCGGGGGCCCTGCATGGTGCGCAGGATCGTCCGATCCCCTACAATGATCGGTTCGTTGCCAAAAACCTGGCTTTGATCCCTCATGAACGCACCCCAAATCCCCATAGTACAAACCCCAGTATCTTGCCTGATGCCCACCTACGCGCCGCAGCCGGTCGCCTTTGTACGTGGCGAAGGGGTGTGGCTATTTGATGCAGCCGGCAAGCGCTATCTCGACGCGCTGTCCGGGATTGCCGTTAACACTCTGGGTCACGGGCACCCTGCCCTCGTTGAAGCACTGCGCGATCAGGTGGGTCGGCTCATTCATCATTCCAATCTGTTTCAGAACCCGCTGGCAGAAGCCCTCGCGCACGAACTGGTTAAACGGTCCGGAATGACCAATGTGTTCTTTTGCAATTCGGGGCTCGAAGCCAACGAGGCTGCGATCAAGATCGCACGCAAGTACGGCCACGATCGAGGAATTGATTCGCCTGAAATCATCGTCTACGAACACGCATTTCATGGGCGCTCGCTCGCGACGCTGTCTGCCACGGGCAATGCAAAAGTCCAGAAGGGATTCGCCCCGCTGGTCCCCGGATTTGTTCGGGTGCCCCTGAATGACACCGACGCCCTCGAAGAAATCGCCCAAACCCGGCCCAACGTGGTTGCGATCTTTCTAGAGGCGATTCAGGGCGAGGGGGGAATTCAGCCAGCAGATATCAACTACCTGCACGCCGCGCGCCGCGTCTGCGACGCCAAGGGGTGGTTATTGATGATTGATGAAGTCCAGTGCGGGACCGCACGGACTGGTCGCTGGTTTGCGCATCAATGGGGAGGGGTTCTGCCCGACGTCATGCCGCTGGCCAAGGGTCTGGGGTCGGGGGTCCCGATCGGCGCTGTCGTGGCTCATGGCGCGGCGGCTACGGTATTTGGAGCTGGCAATCACGGCACAACTTTCGGTGGCAATCCGTTAGCGATGCGGGCCGGACTGGCTACGATCGCAGCGATTGAGGCCGAGGCCTTGATGGCCAACGCACAGGCGCAGGAAGCGCGGATTCGGGCAGGTCTCACCCAGGCGCTGGCCGGACTTCCGGGCGTACGCGAGATTCGTGGCCGTGGCTTGATGCTGGGCATCGAACTCGACCGACCTTGTGGCGAAATTGTCGGGCAGGCGTTGCAGGCCGGGTTAGTGCTCAATGTCACAGCCGATCGGGTCATCCGGCTGCTCCCCCCCCTGATTTTTAAGGACGAGCACTCTGACCAACTGGTCGCGACCCTGGCACCCCTGGTGCGCAATCTGCTCGAGCAACACCCATGAACTTGTCTACGCCGACCCTGCCGACCCGGCATTACCTGAGCTTTGATGCGCTCAGTGCGGCTGAGTACGCCTACCTGTTTGATCGCACGCGAATCATCAAGGCACGGTTCAAGAGATACGAAACGTATCACCCGCTGGCCGATCGTACTTTGGCGATGATCTTCGAGAAGCACAGCACGCGAACCCGCCTCTCGTTCGAAGCCGGCATGCACCAAATGGGCGGTTCTGCGATTTATCTGAACACCCGCGACACCCAGCTGGGCCGGGGCGAGCCCGTTGAAGACGCGGCGCAGGTGATTTCCAGGATGGTGGATCTGGTCATGATCAGAACTTTTGAGCAGGACATCATTGAGCGCTTCGCGGCGAATTCAAGGGTGCCGGTCATCAACGGCCTGACCAACGAATTTCACCCCTGTCAGATCCTTGCTGATTTGTTCACGTATCAGGAACATCGGGGCCCCGTGACAGGGCAAACCATCGCCTGGATTGGTGACGCCAACAACGTTTGCCGCACTTGGATGCAAGCGGCCCGGTTGCTGAATTTCAGACTGCATATCTCGACACCGCCGGGCTATGAGCTTGATTCGCAGCAACTAAGCCAATTTGATCCTCAACAGGTACAGCAGTTCAGTGACCCGATGAAAGCCGTGGCCGGCGCGTCACTGGTGACCACGGACGTCTGGACGAGTATGGGTTTTGAAGCCGAAAACGAAGTGCGCCTGAACGCCTTCGCAGACTGGCAAGTCGACGCGGACATGATGCGCGCGGCTGGGCCTGACGCGCTATTTATGCATTGCCTGCCCGCACATCGGGGCGAAGAAGTGACTGGTGAGGTGATTGATGGCCCACAGTCCGTGGTTTGGGAGGAGGCAGAAAACCGCCTCCATACCCAGAAGGCGCTGATGGAGTTTCTGCTGCTCGGCGAGATGAGCGACGCGCCTTGACTGCCCCCTCAGGCCCGTCAGGGCCTGTAAGCCCTCAGGCCCGTCAGTCGAGGTGATTTCGCATCCGGGCCGCCAAATGTTTGCGTGCGCGGTGCAGCCGGACCCAGCAATTGGCTTCGGTGATCGAGAGCTTTTCGCAGACTTCGCTGGTGGCCAACCCTTCAAGGGCCTGCATCCGAAAGACGCTTTTCAAATTCTCCGGCATCACGTCGATCTCGCGTTCGAGTGCGGCCCGCATCCGGGCGTTGGCAACCGCCCGCATGGGATCGGTCGAATCGTCGGCCCAGTCGAGCCCCAAGCCCGAGCTCGAACCGATCCGATCCAACGAATCGGGTTCGTCATCGTCGCCTGACATTGAGACATAGCGCGTTTCACGGCGAAAGATGTCCTGGATTTTGTGATTCAGGATTCCGATCAGCCAGGTCTTCAAGCTTGATTGCCCCTGAAAGCGTTCGAGACTGGCAACTGCGGCCAGCATGGCGTCTTGCACCGCGTCCTCAGCCAGCGCTTCGTCACGCACTTTGCGGCGGGCAAAACGCACTAGCGCTGGGCGATGCTGTGCAAGCTCGTCAACCGAATAGCGGTGGCCATGCACCAGGACATTAGGCTCCGATGCGGAGGGTGATTCGACCCGACCAGCCTCGGCAAGGAGCGCCGCTGCGAGGTCAATACTGACCTCATCAGGCACGATATCGAAATCCAGATCCAGATCCAGAGTGGCCGCGGCGTCTTGTTCAAGCATGGTCAGCATAGAAATCACCCGAAAGCATTTCGTTGTAAGTTCACGTAGTGTGTCGCGCCCACCTCGCAGAGTGATCTCGTGAAGATCACAAATTGGTCTCGATGCACAATTTCCCAGGACTGCGATGCCCCAATCCAATGAACGCCAAATCCTGATCGTCGAGGATCAAGCTGACATCGCCGATCTGATCGCGATGCATGTGCGCGATCTGGGCCACCGGGTTGAGGTGGTCTATGACGGTGATGCGGGCTACGAGCGCGCGCGGTCTGGCGATTTCGACCTCATCGTGCTGGACGTCATGTTGCCCCGCCGGGACGGTCTCGACGTGCTGCGCACCCTTCGCATGGATCGGGTGACAACCCCCGTCCTCATGCTCACCGCTCGCTCGAGTGAACTGGATCGGGTGTTGGGGCTTGAACTCGGCGCGGACGACTATCTCACGAAGCCGTTCTCGGTCATGGAACTCACTGCGCGAATCAAAGCAATCCTGCGGCGCGCGGATCTTGCAGCAGCGCCCAAGGCGTCCACCGATGAGGTCCGGATCGAAGTCGGCGACTTACAGATCGACCCGAATGCCCACGAGGTGCGCCTTCATGGCAAGACAATCGCACTCACCGCCAAAGAGTTTGACCTGTTGCACTATCTAGCCCGGCACCCCGGACGCGCATTCAACCGGACGCAACTTCTGGATGCAGTCTGGGGAACCACGTTTGAGGGCTACGAACACAACGTCAACACTCACATCAACCGCCTCCGATCCAAGATCGAAGCAGACCCTGCAAACCCTCGCTATGTGCTCACCGTACGGGGTTTGGGTTATCGATTTGTCGACACCCGATGAACTCACTAGGAGGGCGGGTCCTGATGCTGATCGCGGTCTTCTCGATGCTCTTGGCATCGTTGATTGCGACCGTTGGCCACCTGACCTACCGCGACTACCGGAGCGAATTAGTTAGCGCCAGAGCGGATGGATTTGCCAAACAAATTCTGGCCTCGTTCCCCGACCTGTGGATGACCTATGCCGCCGACCCCAGCCGGTTTGGTGAACGTTTGCGCGAATTCGTCCTCTTTGAACCCAACACGGGGCTGTATTTACTGGATCGACAAGGTCGGGTGCTGGCAACAGCGGGCGATGTCCACGGATTCTGGACGCGCTATCGGGTCGATCTTGCAAAACTATTGGACGATTTACACGAGGATCCAACCCGCCCGCTCGAAGGCGATGATCCCGACGACATTGACGCCACCGCCGTGGTTGCGGCGCGCCCCGTATTCGTTGATCGGACCCCTCGAGGTTGGCTCTATGTCGTCGCGCGCGACCCGGAAGTGGACGCCGAGACAGCGCTGGTCATTCGGGGCCATGCCGCGCAAGGTCTGATTAAGATGGTTCTGCTGACTTTAGGGATTGGAACCTTACTAACAGTTGCAATCATTGCGATGCTGGCACACCCGCTCGCGGCCCTGACATCGGTGGCTGAAAGCATTCGCCGATCGGGTTTCGCAGCCGCAATTCCCGTGCATTTTCCGTATGACGACCGCCAGGACGAAATCGGCCGTTTGTCTCTGACCTTGCACGAAATGTACGACCGATTGCGCCAGGAAAATGAACGAGTACTGCAAAGCGACGCGCGCCGCCGCGACATGGTCGCGGGCGTGAGCCATGACTTGCGTACACCGCTCACCGCGCTGATCGGGCAACTTGAAACCATCCGGCTAAAGGGCGCGTCACTACCCGAAGAAATACGGCTCCGATACTTTGATGCGGCGATGCAAAACGCGGGACATCTGCGGCGCCTGACCGACAGCCTGGCCGAGATCGGACGTCTGGATAGCCCCGACCTGCGTGCCTCGCCGGAGCCGATCGCGCTCGGAGAATTTTTGGATGATGTCGCCGCACGTTTTCGGGCTCAAGCAGACGACGCGAAGATCGGTCTCTCGGTCGATTACCCGGAAGGACTGCCTCTGGTTCAGCTTGATGCTGCCCTGATGGAGCGGGCGCTTTCAAACCTTCTCGACAACGCCTTGCGATTTACGCCGGCCTCGGGCCAGGTGCGCGTGAACGTCATTCGCAACGATCAAAACGTCCGGATCGAGGTCGTCGACACTGGCCCCGGGGTCAGCGCGGAAGATCAACCCCGAGTATTTGATCGGTTCTTTCAAGGCAGCCGCCACCGCGAGCAACGCGGATCGAGCGGCCTGGGTCTTGCCATCGTTCGGCGGATTGCCGAGTTGCATGGCGGCAAAGCAGGCCTGACCAGCGTCCCTTCAGCCGGTGCGCGGTTCTGGATTGAACTACCACTCATCGCTGCGGCCAGCGCCCCTCCTCGTCAGGCTTAGGCGAGCCAACCCGCAGGTGGCACAATGTCAACTCTAGGAATCTGCTAAGACTGAGCCGTAGGCATGCCCAAAAAAACCCCCTCCGCTTCCGTTCCCAAAACAACCCCGAACCCTAAAAACGACGCTCGCGCCGGCGAAGCCCCGGTACGCAGGGTTGTCCTTGCCTATTCGGGAGGCCTGGACACCTCGGTGATTTTGAAGTGGCTGCAAGACCACTACCAATGCGAAGTCGTGACCTTTACGGCCGATATCGGACAGGGTGAAGAACTCGAACCTGCCCGCGCGAAAGCCCTGAAAATGGGCATTCCGCCAGAGAATATTTTTATCGAGGATCTTCGCGAAGAGTTCACACGGGACTTTGTCTTCCCGATGTTTCGTGCCAATGCATTGTACGAAGGCGAGTACCTGCTGGGCACCTCAATCGCCCGGCCCCTGATCGCGAAACGACTGATCGAAATCGCCCGCCAGGTCAAAGCCGATGCCATCTCGCACGGCGCGACGGGCAAAGGCAATGATCAGGTCCGGTTTGAACTCGGCGCCTACGGTTTAATGCCAGGCGTCAGAATCATCGCGCCTTGGCGCGAATGGGATTTGCTCTCTCGGGATCGACTGCTGGCGTATGCCGACACCCATGGCATCCCCGTTGATTACAAAAAACGCAAAGGAGAGGCGCCGTATTCGATGGATGCCAATCTGCTTCACATCAGCTACGAGGGGGGTGTCCTCGAAGATCCTTCGAAGGCCCCGAGCGAAAAGATGTGGCGTCTCACCGTGTCCCCCGAAAAAGCCCCTGCCCGGGCTGAACATATTGAAATCACTTTTAAGGCAGGCGATCCAGTCGCGCTCAATGACGTGCCGCTCGCGCCCCATGAATTGTTGGCTGAACTCAATCGAATCGGTGGCCGGCACGGTGTGGGTCGACTCGATCTGGTCGAGAACCGCTACGTCGGCATGAAGAGTCGTGGCTGTTACGAGACCCCGGGCGGAACAATCATGCTGAAAGCGCACCGTGCGATTGAGAGCCTGACCCTCGATCGCGAGGTCGCCCACCTGAAGGACGATCTGATGCCGCGCTATGCCAGTCTGGTTTACAACGGCTACTGGTTCAGCCCGGAGCGCGAGGCGTTGCAAGTCTTGATCGACCACACTCAGAAAGTCGTCAACGGAAAAGTTGTGTTGAAGCTCTTCAAAGGCAACGTCCTGGTAACGAGCCGGACCAGCGACGATTCGCTGTTCGACACCCGGATCGCGACCTTCGATGACGACGGCGGCGCTTACAACCAGGCCGATGCCGGTGGCTTCATCAAACTCAATGCGCTGCGGATGCGGATCGCAGCCAGCCGCGGACGCACGCCTGCATCGGCACGCGCCGTCCGGCCCCGCAAGTCATCCAAAGCCTGATCCTGCTCTCGGAGATTCCTATGCCCTCCTTCGACGCCACACTTGAGGCCGACGAGACTGAAGTCCGCAATGCGATCGATCAGACCAACAAGGAAATCACCACCCGTTTTGATTTCAAAGGGTCAAATGCCAAGGTCGAACAACGCGAGCATGAATTGACCTGCCTCGCCGACAGCGATTTTCAACTGGGGCAAGTCCGCGACGTCCTGATTGGGAAATGCGCCAAACGGGGTGTCGATGTCCGTTTTCTCGACCTCGGGGACGTTCAAAAAATGGGTGGCGACCGGGTCAAACAAGTGATCACCGTGCGCCACGGAATCGCCGGCGATGATGCCAAAAAGATCGTTCGCATCATTAAGGACAGCAAGATCAAAGTGCAGGCCGCCATTCAGGGGGATGCGGTGCGCGTAACCGGCACCAAGCGCGATGACCTGCAGGCCGTAATGGCCCTGTTGCGCAAGGATATGACCGAATTGCCGCTGAGTTTTGGCAATTTCCGCGACTGATCCTCCGCCGAGTGGGCCACTGCATCCGCGGCAGAAGGCCCTGATCGACGCAGTGCAACATGCCGGGAATACCGGTGTGTTCGTGGCGGGCCCAGTCAATACAGGGCTTGCTCAAGATCTTGCCAAACGCGGCTTGATTCGGCTCGAGGCACTGCTGGGTGGCCAACCACAACCCGCTTTTATGGCCTTGCCGCCAGTCGCAAGCGACTCGGCGGGTTACTCATTCGATCGGGTGGTTACATTGGCGCGCGAATGGGCTATGTTGCGATGGCACTTCAACGACGCGGCCCTGATTTCCGAATGTGTAAAACGCAGCATCGAAAATCGGGAAGCTGTTTCACCACGCGAGCTCATTGATCAGCTCGCCATCCGGTTCGGACTAGACGATCCACACGATGGTAATGCGCCCAAAGACGTGGCGATACGTGGCGAAGTGGCCGCACGCGGCTCAGCGATTGATCAGGAATGGCGTGAGGCCCGCCGGCGAATTGCACCGGTTGCCGACACCGAGACGCGTCGCCCAAGCGCCGCTGAGCGCGCTAGAGCCCAATTGATCCGGCGCTAGTGATCCGAGCCCAGGCGGAATGGTTATGGATGGATTCGAAGTTTTCGGCTTCAACCCAGAACCGTTCGATTTCAGGCTGCGCCTTCAGCGCCTGTGCCACATCGCGAACCAGATCTTCAACGAACTTCGGGTTGTCGTAGGCCCGTTCGGTCACGAATTTCTCATCGGATCGCTTAAGCAGCCCCCAGAGTTCGCAGGACGCCTGGGCTTCAATCGACCGAATCAAGTCGTCGATCGACAGGTCGTTGTGAACGACCGCATGAACCGTGACATGCGAGCGTTGGTTGTGCGCTCCATAATCACTAATCCCCTTTGAACATGGGCACAGACTCGTGACAGGAACAACGATGGTCAAAGAAATTTGAACCGTACCGGCAGGCTCGACACAACCACTAACGGTCAATTGATAGTCCATAAGGCTGGAGACCCCTGAGACCGGTGCCACTTTGCGGATGAAGTGGGGGAAGCTGACCTCAATCCTGCCCTCTGTCGCCTCGAGTCGGTGAACCATTCGTAACAACAACTCGCGGAAGCTCGGAAGATCCAAAGGTCCGGGCGCGGCGGCTTGTTCCTCGAGCAGCGCAACGAAGCGCGACATGTGGGTGCCTTTCTGATGCGCCGGCAATTGGACGTCCAGCGTCCAAAGGCCTACCGAGGCGAGTGCTTCGTCGGCGGTACGCCAGCGAATCGGGTGGCGCACGCCACGGATACCGACCCGATCGATGACCAACGCGCGTTCGTCAATGCTGCCCTGTACGTCCGGAAGTGCGTTCATCAGGTCGCCGAAGAATTGGGTGCGCCAGCGTGTTCAACGGTCGCGAGCGGCGCCACCCATCGAGCGAATCGATTGCGGATGGAGCGTTCAATGCCCCCCGCATCAAGGCCCTCGGCCGCCAGCAGTTTTTGGTGGTCGCCATGGTCAATAAACCGATCGGGCAGACCCAGCATGAGTATCGGCCGCAAGGGAGCGTCTATCTCACCGCCAGCGCCAGCGCCACCGCCGGCGTTCAAGGCTTCCGCACAGGCGCTACCAGCACCGCCGAAAATCGCATGCTCCTCGAGGGTAATTAGCGCGTCATGATCCGCCGCGAGCGACCTTAGCAGTTTTAGATCCAACGGTTTGACGCAGCGCATATCGACCACCGTTGCGTCGAGCGCCTGCGCGGCTGCCAGCGCAGGATGCAAAAGCGTCCCGAACGCAAGGATGGCGACCCGACCTGCACCACCGTAAAGCTGAGCTTGCCGCTGGCTCTGGCGGCGGATCTCGCCCTTACCGATTTCGATTGGCTGAAGATCTGCCCCGATTTCTGCGCCAATACCCGTTCCGCGGGGATAGCGAACCGCAACGGGGCCATCGTGGGCGAAACCAGCGCTGAGCATCCGCCGGCATTGGTCCTCGTCGCTTGGAACGAGAACCACCATATTCGGAATACAGCGCAGGTAGGCAATGTCGTACGCCCCGGCATGCGTGGCGCCGTCTGCGCCGACCAAGCCCGAGCGATCGAGTGCAAAAAGGACGGGCAGATTCTGCAACGCCACATCATGAATCAGCTGATCGTAACCACGCTGCAAGAACGTCGAATAAATTGCTACGACCGGTTTCAGCCCCTCGCAAGCAATACCCGCTGCGAAGGTGACAGCGTGCTGTTCGGCGATGCCGACATCAAAATATCGCGACGGAAATCGGCGCTCGAACTCCACCAGGCCTGAGCCTTCCCGCATCGCCGGCGTGATCGCAACCAGGCGTGAATCGGCCTCGGCCTGATCGCACAACCATTGGCCAAACACTTGAGTGAAGGTGGGTCGCGTTGGGGCACTGGATTTGCCCAAACCAACGGCTGGGTCGAAACGACTCGGGCCATGATAGGCAATCGGGTCGGCCTCGGCGCGCTTGTAGCCCGCACCCTTTCGGGTCACCACATGCAAAAACTGGGGGCCGCGCAATTCGCGCAAATTTTGGAGTGTCGGCACGAGTGACTCAAGATCATGGCCATCGATCGGCCCGACGTAATTGAAGCCGAACTCTTCGAACATAGTCGCTGAGGACACCATCCCCTTGGCGTGCTCTTCGAAGCGCCGCGCGATCTCCAGAACGGGGGGGGCGATCGACAGGACATCGCGCGCAAAACTTCGCGCAGCCGCATAGAAACGTCCTGAGAGCAATCGAGCCAAATAACGATTTAGAGCGCCTACCGCGGGCGAGATCGACATATCGTTGTCGTTCAGAATGACGAGGAGATCAATGTCGGCTGTTACGCCCGCATTGTTCATTGCTTCGAAGGCCATTCCGGCACTCATGGCCCCGTCACCGATCACGGCAATGTGGCGACGTCGGCGCGGTCCGACGTTGTCGCCGAGATTGCGCGAGGCCACCGCCATCCCGAGCGCTGCCGAGATGCTTGTTGAAGAGTGCGCGGTGCCAAACGTGTCGTACTCACTTTCGGCACGACGGGGAAACCCTGATAGCCCTCCCAGTTGTCGAAGCGTCGGCATGGCGTCGCGGCGCCCCGTCAAGATCTTGTGGGGATAACTCTGATGGCCAACGTCCCAGACAATCCGGTCGCGTGGTGTGTCGAAGACTCGATGCAGCGCGATGGAGAGTTCAACCGTACCCAAATTAGACGAGAGATGGCCCCCGGTCTGCGATACGGTCTCGAGCAGAAACGCTCGCAGTTCGTGCGCGAGTGCTTGAAGCCTCGATCGGTCGAGGCGACGCAGGTCGGCCGGTGAGTTGATTCGATCAAGCGTTGGATAAGCGGTCTTGGTCATCGGCGGATTGGGTTAAGCACGACGCTTGATGATACGGTCAGCAAGATCAATCAAACGGCGAGAACGGTCGCCCCAAGGCGAAAGAGCAGTAACTGCCTCGTCCCGCAGAGTAATCGCCAGCGTGCGCGACGCTTCGAGTCCGAGCAAGGACACAAAAGTCGGTTTATTGTGCTCCGAATCCTTACCGGCTGTCTTGCCCAGCGTCTGCGTATCGGATTCAACATCGAGCACATCGTCAATGACCTGAAACGCCAAACCGACCAGGTTCGCGTAATGGTCGAGCTCCGACGGGATGAAAGCCCCGTCCGAATCAGCGGCCTGTGGGCCCGTCAACCATCCCAGACGCACCGACGCCCGGAGCATGGCTCCGGTCTTTGCCCGATGCATCGCTTCGAGCGCTTCCCGGTCAAGGGTATGCCCAACCGCCGAAAGATCAAGAGCCTGCCCACCAACCATCCCGTGGGCGCCAGCCGCCGCAGCCAACTCGGCCACCATCTTCACCACTGCGGACGCACTCACTGACCGATCCACCGATTGGGCCAGCGCGGCAAACGCCAGGGATTGCAATCCGTCTCCAACCAACATCGCTGTGGCCTCGCCATAGGCCACATGGACGGTGGGTTTACCCCGACGCAAGACATCGTTATCCATGCAGGGCAGATCGTCGTGGACGAGCGAGTAGGCGTGGACCAGCTCAACTGCACTGGCGGCCAGATCGAGTGCTGGGTCAGAAGCCCCTGACAATTCGCCGGCCGCATAGACCAGGAGCGGCCGGATCCGCTTGCCACCGTCCAGAGCCGCGTAGCGCATGGCGTCGAGCAATCGCGGCGGTTGCGCGCCGCAGCCGTCGATAAGACACTCAAGCGCGCGCTCCACCGACGCTTGTCGTTGCACCGTCCAATCCGTAAAAACAGGGTCGACCGGATGGATCTGACGCGGCGCCGACATCTCAGAATGCTCGATTTTTGGTTCCATGTCGTTGATTTTACAATTCTCAGGGCCTTGACCTTGAAACCGGTGAGGGTAGACTCCCCTTTCTGTCATGAAGGTTTCATTAGAAAGGGTGGAACATGTCGGATCTGGGGCTGCGTGCAGCCTGGACGCCGGTCAAGTCACAACTTCCGGTTTCGGCCTATTTCGACGACGCGCTATTTAAGCGAGAGGTCGAATGGTTTTCAAAAAACGGTCCACGCTACGTCGGCCACACGTTGATGGTGCCCGAGCGCGGAGACTACTTCGCCCTCCCCCATGAGGGTGAGGGACGCGTGCTGATCCATGGTCCAAGTGGCGTTGACGTGCTGTCCAATGTTTGCCGCCACCGTCAAGCCATTATGCTCAACGGAAAGGGGAAGACCGAAAGCATCGTCTGCCCCCTGCATCGATGGACCTACGATCTCGAAGGCCGGCTATTGGGAGCACCCCATTTTGCCGAACAACCTTGCGTCCAGCTCGAGCGCTCAAAGGACCTGCAAAACTGGCGCGGCCTCCTTTTCGAGGGACCGAACACCATTGCGGACACGCTGGCCGGAATGGTCGCTGCCGACCAGTTCAACTTTGAGGGCCACGTCCTGGATCATGTCGAGATTCATGAATGTGCCTATAACTGGAAGACCTTTATCGAGGTCTACCTCGAGGATTACCACGTCGGTCCTTTCCATCCAGGGCTTGGTCGATTCGTCACCTGTGATGACTTGCGCTGGGAGTTCGGGCGCCAGTGGTCGGTGCAAACCGTTGGGGTGAATGCCGAACTCGCGCGCCCAGGAACATCGGTCTATCAGCGCTGGCATGCCGAGCTGATGCGTTTTCGCGGCGGCATTGCGCCCCAGCATGGCGCGATCTGGATGACGCTCTACCCGAACGTGATGGTTGAGTGGTATCCCCATGTGCTGGTGGTTTCGACTTTAATCCCCAAAGGTCCGCAGGCGACCACGAACATCATCGAGTTCTACTACCCCGAAGAAATCGCCCTCTTCGAGCGCGAATTTGTGGAGGCGGAGCGGGCCGCCTACCGGGAAACCTGCGTTGAAGATGACGAGATCGCACTGCGCATGGATGCGGGTCGGCGCGCGCTGCTGAACCGTGGACAGGACGATGCTGGCCCCTACCAATCGCCCATGGAGGATGGCATGCAGCATTTCCATGAGTGGTGCCGCCGCGAACTTTATGTCTAGTCCACTCATCACGGTTGACGAATTACTGAGTGCGCAGGCTCGGGCAGCGCAAGCCGGGGGCACTCAGATCCTGCTGGTCGACTGCCGTCACGATTTGATGAAGCCCGAGGCCGGCACACAGGCCTACCTGCAGGGTCACCTGCCCGGGGCGGTTCACTTGAACCTCGATACCGATCTCGCAGACCACGCGGCGGGTCTTTGCGGCGGCCGTCATCCGTTACCGGCCCGCGAACGGGTTAAGGCTCGCCTAGAGTCGATCGGACTCTCGGAGCAGACTCATCTCATCGCTTACGACTCCGATGGCGGTAGCTTTGCGGCGCGACTGTGGTGGTTGACCCAATGGTTGGGCCATGAGCGAGTCAGCGTCCTCGACGGAGGCCTGCCCGCATGGTTGGATGCCGGCCTCGCGCTGACCACAGAAGTCCCGTTGCCCACGCCCGGCAAACTGCGCCTGAGAACCCCTTTGGTGGCCTGGGTCGATGTTGACACGGTCGCCGCCGACACCGCGGCACAACGGCGAGTCGTGCTCGACGCCCGTGCACCAGCCCGTTTTTCAGGAGCGCAAGAACCGCTCGACCCCGTCGCAGGGCATATCCCAGGCGCCCTGAACCGGTTCTGGCAAACCAATCTAGCGGCTGACGGTCGCTTCCATTCCCCCGATCACTTGCGGGCTGAGTTCCTGTCGCTCCTGAACGGGCGGCCAGCCGACACCGCCATCCATCAATGTGGTTCAGGAGTGACTGCCTGCCACAACCTGATAGCGATGGCCCATGCGGGACTCAGCGGGGCTTTGCTCTATGCAGGATCCTGGAGCGAATGGTGTAGCGACCCATCGCGGCCAGTCGCCACCGGGGCCTGAGAACCAAAGGGCGGAGCAGCTAAGGGCGGCGACGCTAAGGGCGGAGCGCCTCAGTGCTGGTGCAGCACATTGGCCAAAGCGGCCGCGATCGCGACGCCAACCCCCAGCAACACCACCTGAAAAGCGGCCTGACGGAGTTGATTGGGATGTTCGCGGTGCAGTGACGGAACAATATCGGCCAAAGCAACATACAAGAACCCAGCGGCGGCAATCGACAGGGCTGCGGGCAGCAACTGGCGTGCGTCGTCGAGCACCATCCAGCCGACGACGCCGCCGACCACTGATGCCAGACTCGACAACAAATTGAACGCAAAGGCGCGGGCGCGGGTGTAGCCCGCATTCAACAAGACAATGAAATCGCCCACCTCCTGGGGAATTTCATGCGCCGCCACGGCAGCGGCAGTGACCCAGCCCAGTGACTGATCAGCGAGAAACGCTGCTGCGATCAGGATCCCGTCGGTGAAGTTATGGACCGAGTCGCCAATCAGAATCAACGCGCCGCCGGGGCCCGCAGCCTCACGATCATGACCATGATGGTGGTGGTGCCCGTCGCCCTCATGATGATGACTGTGGCGCAGGATCTCGAGTTTTTCGAGCCCAAAGAACGCCAGCAGCCCAACGAGTAACCACACACCGATCAAATGAATGTTGCCCCCGCGCTCAAGCGCCTCAGGCAGCAGGTGCAGGGTGCTGGTGGCCAATAACAGACCGGCCGAAAGGCTGACGAGTGAACGCAATAGCCCGGCCACGAGTCCAAAGGTCAGGAGCGCAGCCGCCACCAGCGAAAGCGCGCCGCCAGCCAACGTGGCAGTCACAATCCCGGCCAGGGTGTCCAGACCTGGCCCGCCGGTCAGCGCGCTCAATGGGCCTGGTCCCAGTTAGGCCCAATGCCGACCTCGGCCATCAGCGGGACTTTCATGGTGGCTACTGCAGCCATTCGGGCGGGAATTTCAGTTCTCGCCCATTCGAGTTCGGTAGGCGGGACTTCCAGCACGAGTTCGTCGTGGACTTGCATGATCAGTCGCGACTGTCTGCCTTCCTGATCAATGACGTCCTGGACCGAAATCATCGCGAGTTTGATGAGATCGGCGGCTGTGCCCTGCATCGGCGCGTTGATCGCCGCGCGCTCGGCACCGGCCCGACGGGGCCCATTGGGCGACTTGATTTCGGGCAGCCAGAGCCGTCGGCCAAACACGGTCTCGACAAATCCATCGCGCTTGGCTCGCGCACGGGTCACCTCCATGTATCGCGCGACACCAGGATAACGGTCAAAGTAGCGATCGATCCAGGCCTTGGCTGCGTCGCGCCCGATTCCAAGATTTTGGGCCAGACCGAATGCGGTCATGCCATAAATCAATCCGAAATTGATCACTTTGGCATAACGACGCTGCTCCGAAGTAACACCCTCCGGGGTGGTGCCAAACACTTCTGCAGCCGTTGCACGGTGCACGTCCTGACCTTCGTTAAAGGCGCGCAGCAAGGCTTCATCTTCGGAGAGATGCGCCATGATCCGCAGTTCGATCTGCGAATAATCGGCGGAGACGATTGACCATCCGGGCGGGGCAATAAACGCTTCACGAATGCGTCGGCCCTCGGGCGTGCGGATCGGAATGTTCTGCAAATTGGGGTCTGATGAAGCGAGCCGTCCGGTCACCGCAACCGCCTGAGCATAACTGGTGTGAACCCGCCCCGTTCGCGGATTCACCATCCGCGGCAGCTTGTCGACATAGGTGCTCTTGAGCTTCGAGAGACTGCGCCAGTCAAGCACCGCACGTGGCAAGGGAAAGTCGAGGGCGAGTTTTTCCAGAACCTCTTCATCGGTGCTCGGCGCTCCGCCCGCAGTCTTTTTAACCACGGGCAGCTTGAGTTGATCGAACAGCAACTCACCGAGTTGCTTGGGCGACCCCAGATTAAAGGGCTGCCCGGCCAGTTCGTGGGCGTGGCGCTCGAGTTGCAAAATCTTAACTGCGAGCTCCTCACCCTGCCGGGCCAACATGGCGCAATCGACCAGCACGCCGTGCCGCTCGATGCGTTGCAGGACCCGCGCCACTGGCAACTCGATCGTTTGGTAGAGCGCGGCCAATCGGGGTTCGGCCTGCAGCTTGGGCCAGAGCTGCTGGTGAAGCTGCAGGGTGACTTCGGCATCTTCGGCGGCATAGTGCGCAGCCACCTCAACCGAAACCTGGTCAAACGAGATCTGTGATGCCCCTTTGCCGGCGACCGATTCATACGAAACGGTGGCACGGCCGAGCCAGCGCTCAGCCAGCGACCCAAGGTCATGGCGACGATGGGCCTCCAGAACGTAGCTTTCGAGCAGAGTGTCGTGCGCGATACCGGCCAACGCAACACCGTAGTTCTGCAAAACATGCTCGTCATATTTGAGATGCTGCCCAACCTTGGCCGCCAATGGGTCTTCAAGCCAAGGTTTTAGCCGCTCCAGAACAAGCGCCAGCGGCAGCTGATCGGGCATCGCTGCGTAGTGATGCCCGACCGGTACATAGCACGCCACCCCTGGCTCTACCGCCAGCGAAAGGCCCACCAATTTGGCGATCATGGCGTCCAGCGAGGTCGTTTCCGTATCAAAGCCAACCAGGGGACAGGCCTTGATTCGGGCGATCCACGCGTCGAGTTGCTCGACCGTGAAAACGGTTTCGTAGTGCATTACGTCAGGCGGGCCGGGCAGGTCATCCTGGCCATCGGACGAGGCCGAGCGGTCCACTACGGCAATTGCGCCATTCGCTGCAGGCCCCGCTCCAGGTCCCACTTCGGGTCCCGATCCAGGCCCCGGTCGGTCTTCAGAACCCAAATCGCCGGCGAGGCGCGCCCGTAATTCTTTTTGCCAACTCCGGAAACCCCAGCGCTCATAAAACGCCAGCAGGCGCTGGTCATCTTCGACTTGCAGGGCTAAGGCATCCGGACCCGCGAGATGATTCGACAGGTCACAGTCGCAACGCACCGTCACCAGTTCGCGGGCGGTCGGCAGCCAATCGAGCGCCTGGCGGAGGTTTTCCCCGACGACCCCTGGGACGCGATCAGCGGCAGCCATCACCCCGTCGAGCGATCCGTATTCTGCAAGCCATTTGACCGCGGTCTTCGGCCCGACTTTGCTGACCCCCGGGACGTTATCAACGGTATCGCCGACCAACGCCAACCAATCGATAATTCGATCGGGCGGCACGCCAAAGCGCTCCTGAACGCCTGCGGCGTCCATCGGCTGAGGGGGGCTGCCGTCGCGGGTCATGGTGTTCACCAGCACGCAGTGGTCACCCACCAGCTGGGCCAGATCCTTGTCACCCGTCGCAATCACCGAACGCATCCCGAGCGCCTGTGCCTGGGTCGCGAGGGTGCCGATCACATCGTCGGCTTCGACCCCGCTCACCACCAGGACCGGCCAACCGAGGGCCGAGACAAATTCCTTCAGGGGATCAATCTGCCGGGCAAGGTCTTCTGGCATCGAGGCGCGATTGGCCTTGTACTGGTCGTACAACCCGTCGCGGAAAGTGGGTCCCGGCGCGTCGAACACCACCGCACCAAAACGGGCACCACCATGCAAGCGATGGTCGGCCCGGAGCCGACGTAACATGGCCGCCACGCCGTACAACGCGCCAGTTGGTTCGCCCCCTGCGTTTCGCAGATCGGGCAGCGCATGGAACGCACGATACAAATACCCAGAACCATCGACCAACAGCAATGATTCGCCCGCCACGTCCAACATGCCAACGTCCCCAAAACGCTGATTATCGCTGATCCACTTGAACGCCCCGTTGGCACGCTGGCTTCGCGGCTACAGGCTTTGCTAGAATCCGGTGGCGACCTCCATCGCCGCTGCACCACCCGCAACCCTGAGAAAAAAGCGCAGTCGCGTCGATGGCCGTCTTTACCGCCGTTTCTGACTCAGATCTCGAACCCTTTTTACGGCGGTTCGACGTCGGTCGTGTCGTGTCCCTTGAGGGCATCGTGGCCGGAATCGAGAATACCAATTACCGCCTTACGACCGAACGCGAGGGCCAGAAACAGTGCTTCGTACTGACCTTGTTCGAACGCCTGAACGCGCAGCAGTTACCGTTCTATCTGGAACTCATGCGTCATCTGGCGTTGGCCGGAATCCCCTGCCCCAATCCGGTGCCGGACCACAACGGGCAGATTCTGGGCACCCTCGCCGGAAAACCGGCGACCCTCGTGACCTGGCTTCAGGGCAGAGAAATCACCGACCCCAGTCCGCAGGCCTGTGCCCGAATCGGTTCTGTCCTGGCCCGAATGCACCTGGCGACTCGAGATTTTTCGGGCACCCAACCCAATCTGCGCGGCCTTTCCTGGTGGCGCGAGGTTACGCCCCAGCTCTTGCCATTCCTGCCCGAAGCGCAAGCGACGCTTCTGGAACATGAACTGGGGTACCAGATTGCGCAGGATTTGACGTCGTTGCCGCGCTCGGCCGTTCATGCCGATCTATTTCGCAACAACGTGCTTTTCGAGGGTGACGAGGTCGGGGGTGTCATCGACTTTTACTTTGCAGGCGTCGATACCTGGTTGTTCGACCTGGCGGTTACCGCCAATGACTGGTGCATCAATTTGGCAACTGGCGCATGGGATCACGACCGACTGAATGCGCTAGTGAGTGCCTATCAGTTGGTTCGTCCGCTCGATCCCTCTGAGCGGGAGGCCTGGCCGGCAGCACAGCGGGCGGGTGCCCTGCGATTCTGGATTTCGCGACTGTATGACGTCCATCTGCCGCGCCCCGCACAGGTCATCGTTCCTCACGACCCCGCCCACTTTGAACGGATTTTGATCGCCCGGCGCGAAGCCCCCCACCGCTTTGACCCTTGGAGCGCTCATGCAGATTGAGCAGCGGCCGCCACGGATGGGCTGGCAATGGATCAAGGACGGTTTTGTCTTGCTGCGCAAGCAACCGATTCCGCTCCTGACCCTGACTTTCTTGTACCTGCTGATGCTCACCGTACCTTCCGTGTTTCCAGGGATTGGTGGGTTTCTTCCCCTCCTGCTGACCCCACTGCTTGCGGTCGGTCTCATGACAGCCATGTTGGCTGCCGAACAAGATCGACTGCCCTTACCCCGACTGCTGTTTCAAGGGTTGCGGGTCGACGAGGCCAAAGCCTGGAAGCCGCTACTGATTTTGGGCGGGCTCAATCTCGTCGCGACGCTTGCCGCCCTCATGCTGGCGTCGTTGTTTGATGACGGTACATTGATGCGACTCATTACCGGACAACTGGAGCGCGATGACCCAGGCTTGGAGACAATCGACCTGATGATCTCCGCGGGGGTCTTCTTGCTGTTGTATACCCCGATTCAGATGGCGCTCTGGTTCGCCCCGCTGTTTGTAGCCTGGCACCGCATCGCTCCCGTCAAAGCCATGTTTTTTAGTCTCGTGGCAGTCTGGCGAAATCGCGGCGCGTTCCTGGTGTACGGACTATGCTGGCTCGCGATTGCAGTGGCTTTATCGATGGCAATTCAGATCATTGCCCGCACTCTCGATCCAGGGCCGTTGCTGCTCTCCCTCGTCTTGAGCCCGCTCTCGCTCATCATGCTAGGGGCGCTCTACGCCTCGTCATGGATCACTTATCGGGATACGGTTCGAGCTTCGCAACGGCAAGTGCCAGCCATTTAAGTCCAGCCGGTCCGAAATTGATCTGGACTCGGGCGTCACTCCCCGTCCCCTCAAAAGCCACCACGACCCCTTCGCCAAACTTTGCGTGCTTCAGGGCCTGTCCGATCCGAAACGGCGCACCAGAGGCCGCCGTGCGGCCATCGCTGCCGTAGCCTCCGCGCCAGACGCCAGCTGCTGCCTGTCCGCCCTGCACACCCCGCTGAACACCCTGCCCACCTGAGCCGCCCGCGTCCTTCGTGCGCCAGGCATTCCCACCACTTTCCCAGGCCCCGCCCCAGCCTTCTCGGGTGGCTCGCAAGCCGTTGCGCGGTGTCAACCACTTGAGGGCGCCATCGGGAAGTTCATCAATAAACCTCGATCGCAGGTGGTATCGGGTCTGACCATGCAAGAGGCGCGTTTGCGCAAAAGACAAGTACAGGCGCTGGCGCGCTCTGGTCATCGCGACGTACATCAGTCGGCGCTCTTCCTCGAGACCCGAGGGTTCATTGGCTGAATTTTCGTGCGGAAAGAGGCCTTCCTCGAGGCCCGTCACGAAGACCGCATTGAATTCAAGGCCTTTCGCCGAGTGGACGGTCATCAGTTGCAAGGCATCCGTGCCCTCGCCAGCCTGGTTCTCACCGGACTCCAGCGATGCATGTGCAAGAAATCCTGCCAGCAAAGGCAACGGGGCCTCCGCGTCCTCTGCGGGTGGATCCCCCAAGAAAGTCACCGCCGCATTCACCAGCTCGCGCAGGTTATCGATCCGCTCTTCGCCGTCACGCTCGGCGGTGTAGTGCGCCAAGAGCTGACTGCGCTCGTTGACCTGTTCAACCAGCTCGGGCAATTCGAGGCGAAGGCTATCGGCCTGCAAGGTATCCATCAGCCCGACGAATCCGGCCAGACGGCCGCCAGTAGCCTTGGCCGCCTCATAGAGCGAGCAACCTCGCGCGCGCGCCGCGTCCTGCAACTGCTCGATCGATCGGGCACCGATCCCGCGGGTCGGAAAATTGACCACCCGCAAAAATGCGCCGTCATCGGCCGGGTTTTCGATCAGGCGCAAATAGGCCAGCGCATGCTTGATTTCAGCCCGCTCAAAAAAACGCAAGCCGCCGTAGACCCGGTAAGGCATGCCCGCTGCGAACAAGGCGTGCTCGAGCACTCTGGACTGAGCGTTCGATCGGTAGAGCAACGCAATATCCGCCCGCATCCAACCATCGCGAACAAGACTGCGCACCTCTTCGACGATCCACTGGGCCTCGTCCTGATCGCTCAATGCCTCCCGGACCCGGACCGGTTCACCGACCCCAGCCTCTGTCCAGAGTTGCTTGCCCAATCGATTGGCATTGCGCTGAATCAGCTCATTGGCGCAATCCAGAATATGCCCAAAAGAACGATAGTTCTGTTCAAGACGAATCAGGTTCGGGGTTTGAAAATCGCGCTCGAACGCAGCCATGTTGCCGACATTCGCTCCGCGAAATGCATAGATCGACTGGTCGTCATCACCGACCGCGAATACCGCCGCACCCGGGCCTGCCAACAATCGAATCCAGCGGTACTGCAGCGTATTGGTGTCCTGAAACTCATCGACCAGCAGGTGCCGAAACCGCGACTGATAGTGGTTGCATAACGCGGGCTGGGCCTGAAGCAACTCAAATGATCGAAGCAGCAGTTCGGCAAAGTCGACCACCCCTTCGCGTCGGCACTGCTCGTCATAGGCCGCATAGAGTTCGGCCATGCGCTGGTCATACGCCGTCGGCGCCTCGAGGGACGAGGCCCTCAGACCCTGCTCCTTGGCATTGTTGATGAACCACTGAACCTGACGCGGCGGGTACTTTTCATCATCGACATTGAGCGCACGCAGGACCCGCTTAACGGCCCCGAGCTGGTCCTGAGAGTCGAGAATCTGAAAGCTCGCGGGGAGCCCTGCATCCTGGTGATGCGCACGCAGCATCCGGTTACACAGCCCATGGAAGGTCCCGATCCAGATCCGACGGGCGTCCAGAGGCAACATCGCGGTGAGACGGGTCACCATTTCTCGCGCCGACTTGTTGGTGAACGTGACGGCCAGGATGCCGGCTGGGCCGACCTGCCCGGTCGCTAGCAACCAGGCAATCCGGGTGGTCAGGACGCGGGTCTTGCCGCTGCCGGCACCGGCCAGAATGAGCGCATGTTGCGGCGGGAGAGTAACCGCGGCGAGCTGGCGGTCATTGAGATTCGCGAGGATATCGGCCATCCCGAGATTCTACGCAGGGCTTAGCTGCGCAGTATCATGGGCCGTCGCACCAACACGAACCGATCGGATGTCGCGCGCATTC